>Ga0163203_1000042_pt1 | contig 31282 bp, 31 predicted proteins | sample PL_2010_330m_FD_113534 | JGI IMG/M metagenome (GOLD analysis project Ga0163203, IMG submission 113534) | Freshwater microbial communities from Powell Lake, British Columbia, Canada to study Microbial Dark Matter (Phase II) - PL_2010_330m | ecosystem: Environmental > Aquatic > Freshwater > Lake ... | reverse complement strand
GCATGTGCCAGTGGGGGGCATTCGGGATGTCCAGGCGCCGCTTCAATTACAAGAAGATCCTCGAATATTATTACCCCGGGACAAAGATAGTATCGTATGAAAAGCTCGGAACTAAAAACCTTTAAAAAGAGGTGCCAGGCACCTTTTTCCACATGAAGCTGTCCGATTTTAATTATACCTTGCCGAAAGAACTGATAGCGCAATACCCGAGCAAAACCAGGGGTAACGACCGGCTGCTTGTGCTGGACAGGGGGGAAAACTCCTTTGAAGAGAAGGGTTTCGCGGATATTGCCGATTATTTTAAAGAGGGCGACCTCATTATTTTAAATGATACCAGGGTTATGCCTGCCAGGCTTTTCGGCAAAAGAAAGACCGGCGGAAAAGTGGAAATTTTTCTTATGGATAAGACGGCCAGTCCGGCTAAGGCGCTTGTGAGGTCCTCGGGCAGGATAAAGGAGGGGGAGATCGTTTTACTGGATTCCGGCGACGAAGTCCGGGTGCTCGGAAGCTCCGATATAGGAAGGCTGGTCGAGTTCGAGAATCAGCCCGAGGAGATTATGAAAAAATGCGGCCATGTGCCGCTTCCGCCTTATATATCAAGGCCGGATGAGCCGGCCGACAGAGAGCGGTACCAGACAGTTTACGCCTCATGCGAAGGCGCGACCGCCTCGCCGACAGCCGGGCTTCATTTCACCGAAGAAATAATCGATAAATTAAGGAAAAAAGGCGTCAGAATAACACATATCACGCTTCACGTAAGCTACGGTACTTTTGCCCCGATAAAGGAAGAAGAAGTGGAAAATCATAAGATGCATTCGGAATTTTACCGCATATCGGGGGAAAACGCCGCGATTATAGACGAAGCGCGCAGAGAAAAAGCGAGGATTTTTTCCTGCGGGACGACTTCTTTGCGAGTGCTTGAAACCGTCTCCGAACCGCCCCGATTCGGAAGGTCTCCGAACCGGGGCGGTTCGGAGACGGTAGAAGGCCTTACTGATCTTTTCATCTACCCCGGATATAAATTTAAGGCAGTAAACGCCCTCATTACCAATTTCCATCTGCCGAAGTCCACGCTTCTTCTTTTAACGAGCGCGTTCTGCGGTAAGGAGCTGCTTTTTAAGGCGTACGAGTACGCTATTGAAAAAAAGTTCAGGTTTTTCAGCTACGGTGACGCGATGCTGATTTTATAAGGAATAAATAAACGGTAAGACATGAGTTTTAGACTGATGCATAAGGATAAAACAAGTAAGGCAAGGGCGGGCCTTTTAACCACTGCGCACGGAAAAGTTCATACCCCGTGCTTCATGCCGGTAGGAACGCAGGCAACGATAAAGGCGCTTTCCAACGAGGAGGTGAAGGAATGCGGCGCGGAAATGATAATGGCGAACGCTTACCACCTGTATCTGCGGCCCGGTGAGAAGGTTCTCAAGAAAGCGGGCGGACTCCATAAATTCATGTCGTGGGACAGGCCCATCATGACCGATTCGGGAGGTTACCAGATATTCAGTTTAGCCCCTTTAAGGAAGGTTAAAAAAGAGGGCGTTGAATTTACCTCGCACATTGATGGCTCGAAATATTTTATGACACCGGAGAAAGTAATAGAGTTCCAGAAAACATTGGGAAGCGACATAATGATGCCCCTTGACGAATGCCTGCATTATCCGGTAAGCCGGAGTACTGTCGAGGAGTCGCTTAAGACGACGCTCAATTGGGCGAAACGGTCGCAAAAAGCACATAGCGCGTCGTTGCGAGCCCCGACGAAGTCGGGGCGAAGCAATCTCACCGTTAGAGATTGTTTCGTCCCGCATGGCCTGTATTCTATATTGCGGTATGCGGGACTTCCTTCGGTCGTCGGCTTTCGGCCTCCTTGCAATGACAGGCAATTTTTATTCGGCATCATTCAGGGAAGCACTTATCTCGATCTTCGCAAAAGGGCCGTCGAAGAAATTGCGGAGCTCGGTTTCGACGGCTACGCGATAGGCGGGGTAGCCGTAGGAGAACCGGGCGACTTGATTCACGAGGTCACCGAATATACCGCGGGGCTTCTCCCGGAAAGCAAGGTGAGGTATCTCATGGGCGTCGGGACGCCGCTCGATATGTTATCGGCCATTTCCGAAGGCGTGGATTTATTCGATTGCGTGGTGCCGACGAGAAACGGAAGAAACGGACAGGCATTTACATCGAGCGGCGAGCTTCAGCTTCGAAACGCGCCGTTCAAGGAAGATTTTAAGCCCATTGATGAAAAGTGCCCCTGTCATACATGCAGGAACCATTCCCGCGCTTACATAAGGCATTTATTAAATACCGGTGAGATCCTGGGCCTTCGCCTTGTATCGTTGCATAATATCTGTTTTTATGTTAAACTTATAAGCGATTCGAGGAAGGCGATCGAAGAAAACAGGTTTGAGAAATTTAAGGAGGAATTTAAAAGGGGACGCAGGTAAGGTCTCTCGAATGCTTCCACGGGGGCGCATTCTCGGGACAATTTTTCTGGCGAAAAACTGGAGGTAAAAATGTTGAACGCATACGCGCAGGCTGCAGGGGCTCAGGGTCAAACTGCCGGAAACCCGCTGATTTCATTGATGCCCATAATAGTCATCTTTGTCATTTTCTATTTTCTGCTGATAAGGCCTCAGAAAAAGGCTCAAGCTGACCATAAAAAGTTGGTTTCGGAGCTGAAGAAAAACGACGAAGTTATCACTTCGGGCGGTATTTATGGGACGATTATTAACGTAAAGGACAATTCCATAGTCCTCAGGATAGACGACAACGTGAAGATCGAAGTTCAGAAGAACGCTGTCAGCACGATTAAGAAATCGAGACAGGGATAAATAAATTGTCATTGCGAGCCCAGCACTAATTTTAGAACAAAATTAGTGCTGGGCGAAGCAATCCCACCAGAGATTGCTTCGTCGGCCCTGCGAGCCTCCTCGCAATGACCGAGATGGAGGAGATATGACGAAGAATTTGAAATGGAAGGTGGTTCTGGTCGTATTGGTTGTGGGCTACGCGCTCTGGCTCGGGTGGCCCCCGCTTGATATACACGACAAGGAAGGCAAAGTAGTAGAAAAAGGAAAAGTAAATCTCGGACTCGACCTTCAGGGCGGGATGCACCTTGTCCTCGAGGTGGATACCTCCAAGCTGACGCCTGAAGAGGCAAAAGACGCGCCTGACAGAGCGCTCGAAATAATACGGAACAGAATCGACCAGTTCGGCGTGCTGGAGCCATCCATCCAGAAACAGGGCAGCAACAAGATCGTCCTACAGCTCCCCGGTGTTACCGACAGGGAAAGGGCCATCAAACTCGTTAAAAGTTCGGCGCATCTCGAGTTCAGGCTTGCTTCCGACGACCCGGAACTGATGAAAAAGGCGCTTGCCGGCGAAGAGGTCCCCGGTTTTGAGCTTAAAAAACTAAAAACAAGCGAGGGAAAATACGAAGAGCTTCTCCTGGAAAAAAAGCTCACGCTGAAAGGCGAAACCCTTGTAGACGCGACAACCGAATTCAGCCAGACGTCTTTTAATCAGCCCTACGTTTCATTAACTTTTAACAATAAAGGCGCGGAGGTTTTTTCCAAAGTTACCGAGGACAATGTCGGGAAACGCCTTGCCATTGTCCTGGACGGCAACGTGTACAGCGCTCCCGTCATCAGGGAAAAAATCCCTTCGGGCCGCGCGCAGATAACCGGCAGTTTCTCCGTTCAGGAAGCGAATGATCTTGCTATAGTCCTTCGAGCGGGCGCCCTTCCGGCGCCGATCAAAATTATCGAGGAAAGAACAGTCGGCCCGACGCTTGGCAGGGACTCCATAGAAAAAGGCATAAAGGCAATTATAATAGGCGGTTTGCTGGTCCTTGCCTTTATGGCAATCTATTATCTCCTGGCCGGGCTTATCGCGGATTTCGCTCTTATCCTTAATATCGTCCTCATTACCGGCGCCTTATCCTATTTTCACGCGACGCTCACACTGCCCGGTATCGCCGGACTCGTTCTGACAATCGGTATGTCGGTTGACGCTAACGTCCTCATATTCGAAAGGATAAGAGAAGAATCCAAGCTCGGAAAATCCCTGCGCGCGGCCGTACAGAGCGGTTTCCAGAGGGCATTTCTTACAATCCTGGACGCCAACGTTACGACGCTCATAACAGCGCTTATACTTTTTCAGTTCGGCACGGGGCCCGTAAGGGGTTTCGCGACAGTCCTCAGCATAGGTATTATATCAAGCATGTTTACGGCTATCATAGTGACGAGGCTTATTCTCGACTTTCTTACGACCGGCAGGCGCAAGCTCAAGAAACTTGTGATGTTTCAGTTCGTGAAGAATCTGAAAATCAACTTTATAGGAATGAGAAGGATCACCTACATTGTTTCCGCGCTTCTTATTGCGTTTGGCTTATTTATCTTCGTGAAGCGACAGGAGGCGAATTATGGCATAGATTTTACGGGGGGTGTCCTCCAGCAGTATAGATTCGAGAAGTTTATTCCGCTCAAGAAGGTAAGGACGACCTTAAAAGAACTGGGCGTGGGCGATATTCCGATCCAGCGATTTGCCGATAAAAGGGAAATCCTCGTAAGGACGCAGGAGGATAATTCTGCCCAAATAATGAAGAAGTTCGGCGAGGCATATAAGGACAATAAATTTGAGGTAATGAGAATAGAGAAAGTCGGCCCTTCAATAGGAAGGGATTTGCGGGGGAAGGCCGTAAAGGCCGTAATTTTCGCCATGATAGGCATATGTATTTACGTGTCGCTGCGGTTTGAATTCAGATTCGCGGTGGCGGCCATCGTGGCGTTGCTTCATGACGTCTGCATATCGCTCGGCGCCATAGCCCTTACGCATAGGGAGCTTTCGATCCCCGTGATAGCGGCGCTTCTTACCATCGTCGGTTATTCGATAAACGACACCATAGTCGTATTCGACAGGATAAGGGAAGACCGCAAGCTCATGCGGAAGTCCACATACGGGGAAATCATAAATACAAGCATAAACCAGACGTTTTCACGGACCATACTGACGTCCACCACCACGCTTCTTGTCATCCTGGCGCTTTATTTCCTCGGCGGCGCGGTCATAAACGATTTTGCCTTCGTCATACTGGTAGGCGTTATTACCGGTACGTATTCTTCGATTTTTATCGCGAGTCCGATCCTGCTTGATTGGCCTTCGCGAAGGGCAAGATGAACCGAATCTGGAAAGTTAAAGAACAGAATCCCGATCTAAGCCACTCGCTCGCGGCGTCTTTGAACATCTCGCCGATAACCGCGCAGGTACTCATAAACCGCGGCATAAAAGACGAAATGCAGGCGCACCATTTTCTGCACGGCGATCTCGCCTCTGCCCACGAGAGCTGCCTTTTGAAAGACATGGAAAAAACTCTCGCCAGAATAAGGCGCGCGATAAATAATAAAGAAAATATCCTCGTCTACGGTGATTACGACGTCGACGGCATAACGGCCGTGGCGCTTTTAAAAATAGTCCTTACCCATTTAAAGGCAAAGGTTACCACGTATATTCCGAACCGCCTTGAAGAAGGTTACGGCCTCAACGTAAACGCGATAAAGCTGGCCCACCGTAAGAAAAACTCGCTTATCATAACCGTCGATTGCGGCATAAGCGCCCATAAGGAAATAAGCCTTGCGAATAAATTCGGAATAGACGTTATAGTAACGGACCATCATGAGGTCAAATCCTTCGGCGCAGCTCGGGATGGTTCTAAAAATTGTCCGAAGGATGGTAAGCCCCTCGAACCGATTGCCGAACCAATCGCGGACCTGCCGCCGGCGTTTTCCATAATAAATCCACTGCAGTCGGGATGCGGATATCCCTTTAAACACCTCTCGGGCGTGGGGTTGGCGTACAAGCTGGCGCAGGCACTGGTAAAAAATACCGCCTATCCGATAGAAGAACACCTTGACCTTGTTGCACTCGGGACAGTAAGCGACATGTCGGCGCAAAAAGGCGAGAATAGAATTCTTACAAAATGGGGCCTGAAGAAAATAAATGAGACAGAGAAGGCCGGCATAAAAGCCCTTATAGAAGCCGTGGGCTTAAAGGGAAGGGGTATTTCCTGCAGCCACATAGGGTATATTTTGGGCCCGAGGATAAACGCGATGGGCAGGGTGGGAACGCCTGCGGTCGCCCTTGATCTTCTTTTAACGAAAGATAAAGACGAGGCGCGGCGTCTCGCGGATATACTGAACAGGGAGAACCGCCTGCGTCAGAAGATAGAAAGAAAGGTTCTCACCGAAGCGATGGAAAAAGTCGAAAGGGAAATAAACTTTAAAGAATCGCGGGTAATCGTCCTTGCCGGGGAGAACTGGCATACGGGCGTTATAGGCATTGTCGCAAGTCGGATCATAGACAAGTTCTACAGGCCGACGATTATTATAGCGCTGGAAGGCGCGCGCGGCAAGGGCTCGGGAAGGAGCATAGATAAATTCCATCTTTATAACGCCATAAATTCGTGTAAGGACAGTCTTATAGATTTTGGCGGGCACGAGGCGGCGTGCGGGCTTTCGATTCACAGGAAGAATATAAAGACATTTACAGAGCGCATTAACGAAGTTGCCAGGGACTTAATCAGCGACGAAGATTTATGTCCGACGCTTGACATAGACGCGGAGGTGCGGCTTTCCGATCTCTCCGAGCGCCTTATAGGGGAACTGAATCTTCTCATTCCGTTCGGACCCGATAATCCGCGCCCTGTATTTTCCTCTCAAAATGCTTACCTTAGAGATGAACCGCGGAGGATCGCGAAAAACGGGCTGAAGATGTGGGTTGCGGACGAGAAAACGACGTGCGAAGCGATTAAATTTAGTGCCGGGAACTTAAATATGCCGTCCAAGGGCGAGAGGGTTAATCTTGCCTACTCACCTTCGATAAATACATGGCAGGGGCTGACTTCGCTGCAGCTTGATCTGAAGGATTTTAGGATTAGAGAGCTTTCTTAATTTTGCCGGCCTTCAGGCACTTGGTGCATATGTGTATCTTTTTCGGCTTGCCGTCTATTAATGCACGCACAGGCTGCAGGTTCGGCAGAAAGCGTCGGCGGCTTATACCAGTGATGCGTTGCCCTACGCCGCCTTTTTTCTTGGCAAGACCGCGTCGCTTTATGCGCCTGCCCGCAACGGGCCTTTTTCCGCATACATAACAGATTTTTGACATTTTTTTTCTCCGTTCAGGTCGTTAATAATACCACAGAAGAAGAACAAGTGCAAGTAAAAAAACCGGACAGAGCGCAGGATATAAGATATCTGAAAGGGGTAGGCCCCAAGAAGGCGGAAACCCTGAAGGAAATGGGGGTAAGCACAGTAGAGGATATCTTGTATTATCTGCCGCGAAGATACGAGGACAGGAGTAATTTTACCCTTATTAAGGATTTAAAGGTAGGGGAATTTCAGGTCATAAAAGGCAGTGTCCTTGCCTCCGGCGTTCACAGGACAAAAAAGGGCACGAACGTATTCCGGATGGCCCTCGGCGACAAAACAGGCGTAATTTACTGCGTCTGGTTTAACCAGCCCTTTTTGAAAAAATTCTTCAAAACCGGCCAGGATATAATAGTTTACGGCAAAGTCGAGCGATACGATAAGCTCCAGATAAACCATCCGGAATACGAAATTGTTGTCGAGGCGCGGTCGAACTGTTCTATAAATATCGGCAGGATCGTCCCGATATATTCCCTTACCGGGGATATAAGCCAGCGGTATGTGAGGCTTCTGACGCATGAGGCAATAGGCAGTTTCGCGTTTTCAGTTAAAGAAGCGCTGCCCGCGAATATAAGGGCGAGAAACCGGCTTGTCGATTTGAGGTTCGCCATTCAAAATATACACTATCCGGCCTCGTTCGAAAATCTGGAAAGGGCCTATAAACGGCTTGTCTTCGAGGAATTTTTCATCCTCCAGCTGGCGCTCGCGCTGAAAAAAAATGACATAAAAACCTCCGTCGGCGGCATACGCCACAGACTTGACGCGCGCCTCATAGATTCTTTTAAGGCCCTGTTCCCCTTTGAACTCACCCATGCGCAGTTAAAGGTGATAAATGAAATACAGGTTGATATGGCAAGCCCGAAGCCTATGAACCGCCTCCTCGAAGGCGACGTCGGAAGCGGAAAAACCGCTGTCGCCGTTTACGCGCTGCTTTTAACGGTGCAGAACGGCTACCAGGCCGCGGTTATGGCCCCGACGGAAATTTTGGCAAGGCAGCACTACATAAATATGAGCGCCCTTTTGATGCCCCTTGGTATCAACGTGAGGCTTCTGGTGAGCGGTATTAAGGAAGCGAAAAAACTCGAAATAAAAAACGAAATCGAGAAAGGCCGGGTAGATATCGTAATCGGAACGCACGCGCTTATATGGGGGGACGTTGACCCTTCGACTCAGGCCCCGGCTGGAGCCGGGGCCTTCGCTCAGGGTTCCGCCCCCCGGGACGGCGTAAAAGGTAGGGTCCCGGGCTTGTCTGGGGGGCTCCGTTTCCGGAAGCTGGGCCTCGCTGTTATCGACGAGCAGCATAAATTCGGCGTGAGACAAAGACAGCTTTTAAGAAAAAAAGGTGAAAGGCCGGACGTGCTTGTCATGACGGCAACACCTATCCCGCGGACGCTGGCGCTCACTGTTTACGGCGATTTGGACATATCCGTTATTAGGGAATTGCCGAAGGGGAGATACCCTATTACCACCTACTGTGTCGAAGAAGATAAGCGCCGGAGTGTTTATCAGTTTATCCGCGAAGAGATTGAAAAAGGCCGCCAGGCCTACGTAGTCTATCCGCGAATCTGGCCGACGAGAAAGACCTGCGAGGCCGCCGAAAGGCGTCCCGGCAGGTCAGACGGCGGTTTAAAAGCCGCGACCGAAATGTATAACAAGCTCCGGGGGGAAGTTTTCCCCGATTTAAAGCTTGGGCTTTTGCACGGCAGGATGAATACCGGCGAAAAAGAAACGGTTATGAAAAAATTTAGGGACAAAAAAGTAGATATACTGGTTTCCACGACCATCATTGAGGTCGGCATAGATATCCCCAATGCCTCCTGCATGGTTATCGAAAATGCCGAGCGCTTCGGGCTTTCGCAACTTCATCAGCTTAGAGGGAGGATCGGAAGGGGAGAATATCTTTCCTGCTGTATCCTGCTGGGGCTCCCGAAGACGGAAAGCGCTAAAAAAAGATTTGACACTATGGCAGATACACAGGACGGTTTCAGGGTTGCCGAGCGGGACCTGGAGCTGAGGGGCCCGGGCGAGTTTTTCGGAACGAGACAGCATGGACTGCCCGAGCTTCGTTTCGGCAACATACTGAGGGACTTCGAGATAATGGAACAGGCCCGCGCCGAAGCGTTTCGCCTGGTTAGAGAGGATCCGTATCTGCGAGCCCCGAGGAATAGTGTTATAAAAGATATTCTCAAAAAGCGGTTCGTGGAAAAGCTGGATTTAATAAATGTCGGATAAGCAAAAATAAAAATAGGGAATGCGTATGCGGATAATAGGCGGAGAATACAGGGCGAGGACGATAAAAATGCCCAAGCTTGCCGAAGTAAGGCCCACGCAGGACAGGGTCCGCGAGGCCATATTTAACGTTATAAGGGAGAAAATTCCGGGAAGCGATATCCTTGATTTATATGCCGGCAGCGGCGCCTTCGGCATAGAGGCATTTTCGCGGGGCGCACAATCGGTAATATTTGTGGACGATAATATTAAGTGCATAAAGACCATAAAGGGTAATCTCGCCTCTCTTGACGAAAATGCAAAAATGCCGCAACTTCTTAAAGCGGACGCAGTTGGGGCGATTTCTCGGTTTCAAAAAGAAGGCAGGAAATTCGATATAGTATTTCTTGACCCGCCTTATTATAAAGGCTCCTTCGACCCTTCGACCGCGCTCAGGGCCGGCAGGCTCAGGACGATTCGAAGCCCGATGGGCGCAGTCGAATCGTTGGCGAAAAATTCCTTGATAAAAATGAACGCTTGTGATATATTGTCCCAGCATGCTTTTGTCGTTGTGGAACATTTTAAAAAAGATATATTGCCCCGTGAAACGGGCGATATTATCCTTTTCAAGGAGAAGCGGTATGGCGATACAGCCGTATCGTTTTACAGGAGAAAATGAATAGAATTGCCCTTTACCCGGGAACGTTTGATCCCGTCACTCACGGCCACATGGATATAATAGAACGGGCCTCGAAGATTTATGATGAGGTCGTGGTGGGCGTTGCCCACAGCGGCGGGAAGCGGCCGCTGTTCAGCGTGAAAGAAAGAATGTCCATGCTCAAAAAAGCGGTGTCACGCATTAAGAATGTGCGCGTGGAGGAGTTTGGAGGGCTTGTTGTGGACTACGCGAGGAAGAAAAAGATGCGCGTTATTATAAGGGGGCTTCGCATGATTTCCGATTTTGAACTCGAATTTCAGATGGCCCTCACCAACAGGAAACTCGCGGGAGACATTGAAACTATTTTCATGATGACAAGCGACAGCTACGCCTATCTTTCGAGCAAGCTTATAAAGGAAGTAGTGGCGCTCGGCGCGGACGTTAAAAAATTTGTCCCTGCATTTGTGGCCGAAGAGCTAGAAAAGAAACTTTCCCGTCATTGCTATCGCGTGACGGGATCCCGTAAAACAAAAAGATCGACGGGAAAGAAATAGATGGCAAGCCAGATAGACACGTTAAGAGAAATCGCGAAAAAAGATCCCAGGACAATAGTTCTCCCCGAGAGTTTTGAGCCGAGGGTCCTGAAAGCGGCGCTCACCCTTACCGCTTTGGGCCTGGCGCGCGTAGTATTAATCGGTAAAGAGCGTGAAGTAAAAAAACTCGCCGCGGAACATTCCGTTTCACTTAATAAGATACGCATTATCGATCCCGAAAAACATCCCAGGCGCGAAGAGATGATGGAGACGTTTTTCGAATTAAGGAAACACAAGGGCCTTACCAGTGAAGAGGCAAAAAGACTTATCTTGAAAGACCCGCTGTATTTTGCGGGATTTCTTGTGCGCTTCGGCGAGGCGGACGGTTTTGTCGCGGGCGCCAGCCACGCGACCGCCAATGTCGCAAGGGCCGCTATTTTTTGCATAGGCCTGGACGAAGACATTGGCGTTATGTCGAGTTCTTTTATTGTGGAGGTCAAGAATTCCCCTTACGGCGATAAGGGGCTTTTTATTTTCGGCGACTGCGGGATAGTTCCGGACCCGACTCCGGAAAGGCTGGCCGGTATAGCCATTTCGTGCAGCCGCGTTTATAGTGAACTTTTTAAGCGAAAACCGCGCGTGGCGCTTCTCAGTTATTCTACAAAAGGAAGCGCCAGGGGCGCTTCGATAGACAAGGTCAGAAAGGCGCTTGAGATAATAAAGCAGAAGAAACCGGATTTAATGGTTGACGGGGAACTGCAGCTCGACTCGGCCATAGTGCCGGAGGTCGCGAAGATAAAGGCGCCAAAAAGCGCTATCGCGGGCAAGGCAAACGTTCTTATATTCCCGAACCTTGACGCCGGCAATATATCCTACAAGCTGGCCCAGCGGCTGGCGGGGGCCAGGGTAGTCGGTCCGCTTCTCGAGGGCATAAAAAAGCCGGCAAGCGATCTTTCCCGCGGGTGCCTTGTCGAGGAGATTGTTGATACCGTAGTAGCGACTGTTGTAAGAGCCCAGCAATGCTCATACTTGTAATAAACTGCGGCAGCTCTTCGGCGAAATATCAGCTCTTTGACATAAAGCGCGAAAAATCCATAGCGAAAGGCGTCGTCGAAAGAATCGGCGAGAAAGGCTCCCGGTGCAAAAGCCATTATGACGCCGTCAGGATGATAAAGGACAGGCTTTCATCCGTGAAAGCCGAAATCAAAGGCATAGGCCACAGGGTGGTCCACGGCGAGGAGGCGTTCGGCGAATCCGCCGTCATAAACAAAAAAACCCTGAAACTCATCGAAAGTTTCGGTGAAATCGCGCCGCTTCATAATCCCCATGCCGCAGCCGGTATAAAGGCATGCAGCCATTATTTTCCCGGCGTGCGGCAGGTGGCTGTATTTGACACTGCGTTTCACCAGACAATGCCCGAGCGCGCCTACATATACGGTTTGCCGTTCGAGTTTTACAAAAAATACAAAATAAGAAGGTACGGCTTCCACGGCACCAGCCACAGGTACGTCTCGGGCGAAGCGGCAAAAAGGTTAAGGAAGCCGCTTAAAAAACTTAAGTTAATAACGGCGCACCTCGGAAACGGCTGCAGCATGGCGGCGGTGATGTACGGAAAATCCGTGGATACGACGATGGGCTTTACACCGCTCGAGGGGCTTCTCATGGGCACCAGGAGCGGTGATTTGGATCCGGCCATTGTAACATTTTTGATGGAAAAAAAACATCTCGGCACAAAAGCGGCCGACATGCTCCTTAATAAAAAAAGCGGTTTCCTCGGTATATCCGGGCTGAGTAACGATATGAGGGATATACTTTCCGGAATCAGAAAGGGCAACAGGCGTGCCAGACTCGCTTTTGAAATTTTTGTATACAGGATAAAAAAATATATCGGCGCCTACTATGCGGTAATGGGCGGCGCAGACGCGGTGGTTTTTACGGGCGGCATCGGTGAAAACGTGCCGCGTATTAAAAAAACGCTTTGCAGGGAACTCAGCGGCGTACTCGGCGGGAAAGTGAAATTTTTGACAATACCGACTAAGGAAGAACTTTTGATAGCGCAGGATACTTACAGGTTGATAAAACACTAGTCATTGCGAGCCCAGCACTAATTTTAGAACAAAATTAGTGCTGGGCGAAGCAATCTCATTTGAAAGAGATTGCTTCGCCGCCTTTCGAGACGCTCAGTGCTCCTCGCAATGACAAGCACAAGGAGTAACAAAATGCCGAATCCAAAAAGAAGACATTCAAGAGAGCGCGGAAGACTGAGAAGGACGTTCTACACGGTAAAATCACTTAATTTATCCAAATGCCCGCAGTGCAGCAAGTCGAAATTGCCGCACAGGATATGTCCTTTTTGCGGATATTATAAAGGACAGGAACAGGTTGTGATAAAGACTAAGGAAGAAAAGAGGAAGGAACGGGAGAAAAACAAGAAATGATAAAAATAGCTTTAGATGCAATGGGCGGCGACAGGGCGCCCCGCGCTATTATCGAGGGCGCTGCCTGGGCTGCGCAGGAATACGATTGTCAGATTGTCCTTATAGGCAAGGAACGCAATATAAAAAAGTTTCTGGACAAGACCGATTATCCCAAAAACAAAATCGTTATAAAGCACACCCCGGAAGTAATAAAAATGGGCGAGCCGGCAGCTGCGAGCGTGAGGCGCAAAAAGAACTCTTCCATTTCCGTAGGCATCGACCTTTTGAAGGAAAAAGAGGTCGATGTTTTTATAAGCGCCGGCAATACGGGCGCGGTAGTATGCGCCGCGATACTTAAACTGAGAACCCTGCCGGGAGTCGAAAGGGCCGGGATAGGAATCGTATTTCCCGCGCTGAAACAATCATACATAATGATAGACGCGGGCGCCAATATTGACGCCACACCTCTTCATCTCCTGCACTACGGGGTTATGGGCTCATGCTACTGCGAATATATGCTGGGCAGGCGTAATCCGAGCATCGGATTATTGAATATAGGCCAGGAGGAATCGAAAGGCACGGAGATAATAAAAGAGGCGCGGGACCTTTTTGAGAAAACCAAACTGAACTTTATCGGCAATGTCGAGGCAAGGGATGTTTATTCGGGGAAAGTCGATGTTGTGGTATGCGACGGCTTCATAGGCAACGTTGTCCTTAAGGTTTCCGAAAGCCTCGCGGAGGCCTCCAGCGCTTTTCTCAAAAGAGAACTTACAAAACGCCTTCTCCCGAAAATCGGCGCCATCTTAAGTCTTCCGGCCTACAGGGCCATCCGGAAGAAGATAGACTATTCCGAAACAGGAGGCGCGCCGCTTTTGGGTGTTGACGGCAGGGTTATAATAGCGCACGGGGCTTCAAGCGCGAAAGCGATAAAAAATGCCGTCCGTATCGCCGTAGAATACGTAAAACATAAATTAAACCAGCATATCATAGAGGAGTTGAATAAACTAAATGCCTGAAAAAAAGGTAGGTATTATCGGTCTGGGCAAGTATTTACCGGAAAATCGCCTCACAAATGCGGATTTGGAGAAAATAGTTGATACTACCGATGAGTGGATAATAGGCCGAACCGGCATAAGGGAAAGAAGAATTGCCCGTGACGATGAAGCGACAAGCGATATGGCGGTAAGAGCCGCCAAAAAAGCGCTTGAAAACGCAAAGCTAAAGCCGGAAGACATAGACCTTATTATAGTCGCCACCATAACGCCGGATATGTTCTTTCCCGCCACCGCGTGTATCGTTCAGAACAAGCTCGGCATAAAACATGTCCCCGCTTTTGACATAAGCGTGGCCTGTTCGGGGTTCATGTACGGCATCGCCATCGCGAACCAGTTTATAAAATCCGGTACATACAAGCACGTCCTGGTAATAGCCGCGGAGAAAATGTCGAGCGTAACCGACTGGAAAGACCGCTCGACGTGTATTCTCATGGGAGACGGCGCGGGGGCGGCCGTTTTGGGAGAGGTTAAAGAAGGCGGCATACTTTCGGTTTACCTCGGGGCTGACGGCTCCAAAGGGGATCTTCTCAACATGCCGGCAGGCGGCTCGAGGCTGCCGGCGTCGATATCCACAGTTGAGGGGAGGCTGCATTTCTTGAAGATGCAGGGAAACGAATTATTCAGGCACGCCGTAAAAATCATGGCGGAAGCCGCTCTCAAGGCAGCTGAACCACTCGGCTTAAAGGGGGACGACATAAGCCTTGTTATACCGCATCAGGCGAATATCAGAATCTTGAATGCCGTAGCAAAGCGCATGGGGATAGACCCCAGGAAAAAAGTTTACTTGAATATAGAAAAATATGGCAACATGTCCGCCGCCTCAAGCGCCGTCGCGTTAACAGAGGCGGTGGAAGAAGGCCGGGTGAAAAAAGGCGATATAATACTTCTCGATGCCTTCGGCGCGGGCCTTACCTGGGGAGCGATACTCATAAAATGGTAGATGCGGCATACATATTCCCCGGCCAGGGTGCGCAGCAGGTGGGCATGGGTAAGGAGCTTTACGAAGCTTATCCCCGGGCAAAGGAAGTTTTTGATAAAGCGAATGAAATATTAAAATTCGATTTGACCAAACTTTGTTTCGAGGGCCCGAAAGAAGAACTTACCTCGACGGAAAATTCCCAGGTAGCCATCCTTGTCCACAGCATCGCCGCGTTAAGAGTTCTCGAAGGCAATCTTTTTGCGGCACAATTTGATCCGAAATTCGCCCTTGGCTTGAGTTTAGGCGAATATTCCGCGCTTATCGCCTCGGGTTCGCTTTCGTTCGAAGACGGTGTGAAGCTCGTGCGCAAACGCGGCCAATTCATGCAGAAGGCCTCCGAGAAAAACCCCGGCAAAATGGCCTGTATTATAGGTATGGAACTCGGCGAGCTCGAAAAGCTCTGTAAGGGGTTCGGCTGCGAAATAGCCAACCTCAACTGCCCCGGCCAGGTGGTGATTTCCGGAAATTCGAGCACCGTTGAGCTTACGGTGAGCATGGCGAAGGAAAAAGGCGTCAAAAGAGCGATAACGCTTGAAGTAAGCGGTGCTTTCCACTCCTCGCTCATGGATTACGCGAAAGATAAGCTTGAAAAAGAAATAGAATCCGTAACTTTTGATCCGCCGAAATACCCCGTAATATGCAATGTAACCGCAAAGCCGACCCGGGACCCCGAGGAGATAAAGAAAAACCTCATAACGCAGGTAAATACCAAAACACTTTTTTGCGATTCTATCCAGTACGCCGCTTCACAGGGCGTAAAGACGTATCTTGAAATAGGGCCGGGAAGCGTTCTGAAGGGGCTGCTTCGCAGGATCGACAAATCCCTGAGTGTAATAAACCTCGAAAAACCCGCGGACTTTACCGTTCTCCAGCCTGCGCAATAGCCGCAATAAGCCGCGGCACCTCATCCCGCATCGCTTTATAGGTTTAAAATATTCCTCATAGTTTTTGGCAACCATAAAAATAACTTGTCTAAAGAGATGTTTTTTAAAACGGCCGATATATTGAAATCGTTCGGGATCGGCTATTATACGGACGTCATAACATATAATCCCTTCATGGCACCTGTTACTTAGAGGCGTAAAAAAGGCGGGTTAGTAAGCAAAAAGTTGCTTTTTAATCGCACACAGCCTCATATCTTATGGTATACTATACTTCAGGTGATTAACATGCCAGCTATACTTTCGGCAACAATATGGATGGTTACCGCTACGCTTACGATCTTACTTTTTTTCGTGGATCTTTTTTTCACGATTATTCTTTTTCCTTTTGACAAAAAAAGAAAGGTCGTTCATGCCCAGTGCTACTGGTGGGCCAACGCCATCATCGGCTTAAATCCTTACTGGAGCGTCAAGGTGAAGGGGCTGGAGAATATCGATGCGCGGAAGGCATATGTGATGGTAGCCAATCATCAGAGCCTGGCCGATGTTATAATTATGTATAAGATTCATGCGCAATTTAAATGGGTCGCTAAAGAAAGCTTGTTTAAAGTGCCGTTTCTGGGGTGGTGCCTGTCACTCGGAAGGCATATCAGGCTTTCGCGGGGACGTTTCGGAAGTATCAAAAAAGTTTACCGCGAAGCCGCCGACTGGCTCAGGAGAGGCATGTCCGTATTATTCTTTCCGGAAGGCACCCGCAGTGACACGGGAACAATAAGCGCGTTCCAGAACGGCGCTTTTAAGCTTGCCATAAAAGAGAAGAAACCTATTCTCCCCATAGCTATAACCGGCACCGGCAATGCCATACCAAAAGGAAGCTGGGTTTTTAAAACAAAGGCGCACGGCACGATAACAATACTTCCTCCGGTTGATGTGGAGAATTTTAAACCCGGTGATTTTGTGAACCTGAGGGATATCGTGCACACAAAATTAAAGACCGCCGCCAGCCCCGCATAATGATTTTTGGTATAAGCACGCCCTACAATCTGCGCGAAAGTATCGGTTGGCTGATACGGAATGTCGCGGGCCTAAGCAGGAAAAACGCCGGGATCGTTAAGTGCGTCCCTAATTCCCACGTAGTCAATCCGGACATTAAACCCCAATATAAGATCGTATTTGTCGGCGACATCGCGCCGAGCGCAAGAAGCCGCATTAAGTTCGGTCGGGAATTAAAAGAGTTTGTAAGCGGAAGCGACTGCCTAATCGCGAATTTTGCGGGAACCATTACCGGAAAGCGGCAGAGGGTCGTGCCGTTCGATCAGGCGCATACCCCGCAGATAAGAGACATGCTCGCCGATTTTTTTCCACCGGAAAAAACCTGCATTTCCGTTGCCAATAACCACGCCGGAGATTTCGGTAAAAAGGTGTTCCTTGAGTCCGTAGAGATGCTGCGCTCCCGCGGCTTTAGGGTATTCGGCTGGAATGAGCGGCCCTGCGTCGATATTAACGATGATATCAGACTGATTAACGGAACCATGTGGTCGAACCGCCCTTGTGATTATGTATGCAGGCTTGAAGATTCAGAGCGCCGCATTAAGCCCGGTGCGTTTAATTTCCTCTATCCGCATTTCGGATACGAACTCGAGCTCTATCCGAGGCCGGAAATCGTTGCGCTCGGGAGGGAGTTAACAGGGAAATTCGATGCCGTTATAGGGGACCATCCTCATTGCCCGCAGCCGGTGACCGTCGAAGAAGCAGATGGCATTAAGAGGGTTCTGGCGTATTCAATGGGGGATTTCTGCACCTCGGAAAGAATGAAAAAGTACCAGTACGGAATTATTTTAAAACTGGAATTAGGCCGGGACAATGCCGGAAGGCTCTTGGCAGGCAAAGTCGAGTGGTGCCTTACAAGGTGTACGCCGCTTCCGGACGGAGATTTTATAGTAAAAAAAGGCGGGATATTTCACCCGCCTTTTTTTTTATCGAAAACGCTTAGAATTTAGAATCTCGAGCGTCTTCCGCCTCCGCCTCCGAAGCCGCCTCCGCCTCCGAATCCTGATCCGCCGGATCTCTCTCTTGGCGGCTTGGCTTTGTTTACCGTAAGCTTTCTTCCGTTAAGCTCCTGGCCGTCTAAGGCTTCGATAGCTTTCTGGAGTACTTCTTCGGATTCTACTTCAACAAAACCAAAACCTTTCGCTCGGCCCGTATATTTGTCCTTTATCAGGGTTACCGACTTTGTCTGTATCCCCTTTTGTTCAAAATGGCTCTTTATCTCGTCTTCGCTTGTGTTGTAATCCAAGTTGCCTACGTAAAGTTTACTTACTTGTTCCATTATCTTACTTTCTCCTTTTTGACTTCCGCCCACGGGCGGAACAACATTTCTTCAAAACAACGATCCGACACTTATCCTTTCTTCTTTTTTCCCTTTTCCCTCCTTTTTTGCGATGGTTTAACAAAATGGCGCCTTTCACGGCACTCCCTGAAAATACCTTCTTTCAGGCAGCGCATTTTAAAGCGCTTTAACGACCTCTCGAAATCACGTTCATTGTATATTTCTATCTTTGCCATAATGTTTTCCTTATTTACAAGTGCTAAAGGGGTTACAAACGAACTACCGGTGCTTATCTGTGAGTTTAATGAATGGTGTGTACCTCTGGTAGGAGCGTCAAGACCAATCAACTCTCCGAAAGAACCTCTTATCGCACGACAAGTATACACGTTTTGGCCGTGTTTGTCAAGGACTATTTTGTCAAAAACTATTTTGCTTGCTAACGGCGGAAAGAGGTATTATAATAATAGCACTTATTTCAAAAAGAGGAGGAAGCATGTACAGGGAAAAGATTAAAGTGCTGGATTGCACCATCCGCGACGGCGGCCTCATGAACAACCATGACTTTGACCGCCGTTTTGTCCGCGAGGTCTACAAGGCGGTTTCGCAGGCCGGCATAGACTACATGGAGATGGGGTACAAGAACTCCAAAGAGCTTTTTTCGCCTAAGGAATACGGCCTATGGAAATTCTGCGATGATGAGGAGATACAGAAAGCAATCGACGGTATAGAGCCCAAAACAAAGGTCTCCATAATGGTCGACGTGGACCGCGTTAATATGGAGGACGTAAAGCCCGCTTCCGAGAGCCCCGTCGACATGATACGGACCGCTACATATGTCAAAGATATTGACAAGGCGATATACATGGCCAACCATTTCGCCGATAAGGGCTATGAAACCACCATTAATATAATGGCGATATCCAGGGATCAGGGCAGCGAACTGGACGAAGCGCTTCGCCAGGTCGAGGAAGAAAGCAGGGTCCTCGCACTTTATATCGTGGACAGCTTCGGAGCGCTCTACCAGGAGCCTGTCGAGCGCCTGGTAAAACTCGCCAAGGGCATCTTAAAGACAAAAGAGGTGGGATTCCACGGCCACAATCACCAGCAGCTGGCGTTCTCCAATACAATAGAAGCGATTATTCACGGCGCGAATTTCCTTGACGGCACGGTCTACGGGATAGGCCGCGCGGCGGGAAACTGCCCGCTGGAGCTGTTGATAGGCTTCCTGAAAAACCCGAAGTTTGACTTGCGGCCGATACTGGACCTTATATCCAAGGAGCTTGTCCCCCTCAGAAGCAAGATCGAATGGGGTTATGTTATTCCATATGCCATATCCGGCATGATGAACGAGCACCCCAAGGCCGCCATGGCGCTTCGCAAAAGCGCTAAAAAAGAAAATTACCGCGAATTCTACGAAAGCCTCCTGAACCTGGGGCTGGATTAAAAAAGTGAAAGACAAAAAGACAGATGTTAAAGTGCTCAATTTTATAGCCGAGGCGGGTCTGCTTAAACGCGTCAGGCGTTCCGGTTGGTGGGTGCTGGGCATAAAAGATACAGAGACGGTCGCCGACCACAGTTTCAGATGCGCGGTTATAGGTTACGTTTTAGCCATGATGGAAAAAGTCCCTCCCTACAAGGTGCTTCTCATGACGCTGTTTAACGATATTCACGAAGCCCGCATAAACGATTTACATAAAATGTCCCAACGCTATATCGAGTCCCGCAAAGCCGAAGACACGGCGTTCGCTGAGCAGGTAGAGCCGCTGCCTAAGGCTATTAAAGAAGAACTTTCCGGGCTGTACACCGAGAACAGGAAGCAGAAGACAAGGGAAAGCATTATTGCAAGAGACGCCGATATTTTAGAGTGCCTTATCCAGGCAAAAGAATACAAGGAATATGGTTTTAAGGAGGCGCCCAGGTTCATGAAAAAAGCGCCCCGCGCCCTGAAGACAAAAAGCGCCAAACGCCTCTGGACGATAGCCCGCGCCGTTAACCTGAATGAGTGGTGGGAAAAGTTAAGCTCTTTTAAACGCTGAAAGTTTAAGTAAAAAAGGAAGGAAAAATGGAAAACATCCGGCCCGGTTACAAAAAATTGCTTATTATCGCAATTGTGGTATACCTGATCGGTAACTGCATAATGCTGTCGGTATTATTTTACGACGTTGAGCAGATAAAACATTGCCTGACGCATTCAACGGGTAAACGTTAGCGTAAGGGCGCTGCCGATAAATGGAGGAACAGTCGTGAAAAAGGCATTGCGTGTACTGATTGTTTTGGGGCTCTTGATAGCGGTTGTTGCAGGCGGCCTAGTTTTAGAACGCAGGCAATTGATAAATTTCGCGGTAACAATAGGCGCGACAAACATCCTGGGCGCTCCGGTGCGCATAGATTCGGTATCTTTAGGTGAATCCGGCGGGAGCTTCCGCATGGAGGGTTTCAAGGTATATAACCCGAAGGGATTCAAAAAAGAGGTGCTTGCCGATATATCCGCCATAGACGCCGAATACGACGCCGCGGACGTTCTCTCGGAAAACGTGCTTCACCTGAAGAAACTCACAATTGAGGTAAAGACCCTGCTCGTTCTCAGGAATAAAGAAGGCGTATTGAATGTGGATGAATTGAGAATCGTAAAGGACGTGATGAATATAAAGATGCATATCGATACCCTGGTTTTAACGGCCGACAAGGTGATATATAAGCATTACACGAAGGACGGCACCCCGGCAGTCGAGGGATTCAACATAAATATCAAAAACAAGACCTACAAGGACATAAATACGGCCGAGCAGCTGGGGAAAAAGATTCTCTCGGAGATCCTGGCAAAAACCACGATAAAAGACGCGGCGGTTCTTGGCGCCGCGGCTCTGGCGGGCCTGGCACTGGCGCCTCCAATAGGCCTTCCTATTGCGGCCGCGATTTTAGTCGGGGGCAACGACTCGGTTAAGGCGGACTTCAATAAAAGCTATGATGAGGTATATGCCGCCGGCTGTGCCGCCATGAAGCGCATGGGGACGCTTAAGAATGAGAATAAGGCAAAAGGCGCCCTTAGCGGGTCGGTAGAAGGCGGCAGGGTAAAAATAAAAATAAAGCAAATGGGAAAAAAAGTGCACGTTACCGTCTCCGGCAGAAAAATTGTTATGCCCAAGCCGGAAATTGCCGGCGGCGTGCTTTTTGAAATGTCACGCGAATTGGGGAAGTAAGAAATGCGCGGAAAAAAGATTATCACGAATTTATTGATTTTACTGGCCGCGCTTTTTATTGCCGCGGCCGTCGGGGAAATCGCTTTCCGCACCCGTGATTTAAAAGACAAAAATAAAGGGCTTAAGGCCTGCATGGGCGGCGTAAACAGGAAATACCACTATTCCTTTAAACCGAACATGCGTTCGCGAATGGTCGCCTCAAAAAATAACGAATTTGACGTGGGGGTAAAGATAAACAACTACGGCTTTCGGGGGAAAGACATCGAGGAACATAAGAAAACCGGCATACCGCGTATCATGGTGATAGGCGATTCTTTCACCTTCGGGGTCGGCGCGGAAGAAGACCAGACCATACCCTTTTTGATCGAGAGTTACCTTGCCGATGAAGGTAAAAAGGCAGAAGTCATAAACGCCGGATTCGGAAGCTATTCATCCCTCCTGCATTATTTAAGACTGAAAGACGAATACCTGCGGTTTGAACCGGACCTTGTGCTTTACCTTTTTGATTTTTCCGACCTCCAGGACGACTGGCGTTACGAGAGAAGCCTTGTGTACGATAAATCCGGCAGGATGCTTCGCTGTGATCCGGCCTTCGTTAACGGCAGGCGAGACTGGTGGAAAGTTATGCGCATGCACAGCAGGCTCTGCGTCTATATTCACAATAAAGTCATCCGTCTTATAGGCAAGATACGGATACTGGGCCTTAAGAATTACATAAGGGCCAAAATGGAGGGGAAAAGTTCCAAATCCCTTATCGTGACCAGGAAGCCGGAAGGGGAAAAATTTGAATCCATAGAATACGACGTGCACTTCATGTTGAGGGGAAGGCCCCGGCTCCCGGAAATAACCGAACACTTCAAGAGAACCGAGAAGTATCTAAATCTCATAAAGGACGTTTTGGCCGAAAGGGGGATACCGATGATACTTGTAATCCTCCCGCGCGGTATTCACGTGGGCCCTTACCAGTGGCCGGAGGGCAGGAAGGTCTGGGGATTTAAAGAGGGCGTAATGTACGACGATTACTACGCGTTTGATATGCTGGAGGATTACGCAAAAAGAGAAGGCGTCCCCTGCATAAATACCCTTCCGGCTCTGTTGAAAAATAATGATAAAGAACTCTTTTTTCCTTTCGACGGACATTTCAATCCGGAGGCAAATAAAGTAACCGCGAAGGCTATAGTGGAGGATAAGGCTTTCAGGGAGACGCTGGAATATGATACAATAACAGAGCAAGGGCAAAAATGAAGAAAAAAATACAGGGACCGGCCCCATGGAAAAGAAAAAGTTAGTGCTCGGCGCAGCCGGTAAAAAAGAACCCGGCGCCGTTACGCTTGATATCGACCCCAGGCATGCACCCGAGGTAGTTCACGATCTGAATAAAATCCCATGGCCCTTCGAAGATAACCGTTTCGAGAACATAACCTGCCATCACGCGCTTGAACACCTGGACGGTGTAGACGGCCCTATGCGGGAGATGCACAGGATATGCAGAAAAACCGGCGAGATTTACATCGAAGTTCCGCACCACACTTCGTGGTGCGCGAATGCCCCGGAGCATAAATTGAGATTCAGTTATTTTGCCCTGGACGGCTATCTCGAAGGCGGCATTACGAAGTGGGCGACCACGGACAAAAAATTTACGCTTATAAAAAGAAAAATAACTTTTAACAGGGCTTTCAGGAGATATTTTCTTCACATCCTTTTCAATAAGTTCCCGCTTTATTACGAAAGGTTCTGGGCCTACATTATTCCCGCGGAGAACCTGGTGTTTTGCCTGCGGCCCGTAAAATAAAAAAGCCTGCCCGGCGGCAGGACAAGGAGAATCGGATGCCCGAGAAGGTTCTGGATATAGGGTGCGGCAATAATAAGATAAAAGGCGCCACGGGACTGGATATAAGCAAAGATACCCAGGCGGATATCATATGGAATTTGAATGCCTATCCGTATCCCATCGAAACGGACGGGATCGATAAAATATACGCGAAGCATGTCATAGAGCACGTGGACGACCCGATAAAATTTTTAAACGAAGTATACAGGATCGCAAAGCCCGGAGGCAGTTGTTTTATCGAGACGCCCCATTTTTCGTGCTACGTGGCGTATTCGGAGCCGCAGCACAAGCGCTATTTTTCCTATTTCATGATCGACGAGATATTGAAAAAGGTCCCCTTCAAGCTTGCCAAAAGGGAAGTAACGTTTTACAAGAGCTTCCGGTTCTGGGGAATAAAATACCTGGCGAATAAATACCCCCGCAGCTACGAGAGGTTCTGGACGTATATCTTTCCGGCTGAGAACGTCAAAATATGGCTCAGGAAATAGAATGATGAGATTAATAACGGGTATCCTTATTATTTTTTTCGCCTGGACCGGGATGCTTTTCGCGGCGAGCTCCAACGGAACAAGACTTCTTGATCGGGGAAAAATAGAGGCGGGCTATGAGTATAACAACATGTTCAAGAGGCCCCTTGCGCGGTCGTACGGAAACTTGAGTACGACGGACAACTTTTTTATTCTTTCGGTGGGCGTATTTGACTGGCTTACCCTGGACGGCAAAATAGGCGCGGGCGACGAAATGGTAAAAGGCGGGATCCACCTGCCGAAGCTTCGATTCCGCACGGGGTTCGCCGGCGGGTATGGCCTGAGGATCAGGTTTTTTGAGCACGCCGGAACGGGCGTCCGCATTATAGCCGGCGCGCAGCATATCAGCGTGCATCCGCAGGACAGGAGCATAAACAACGATAAGTACAAGACCTTTCTCGATGACTGGCAGGTGTGCGGCCTGGTTACGAAAAAATTCAAATATTTAACGCCCTATGCGGGGATGAAATTTTCCGACTGCGAATTCGTCTACAACATAAACAAGCACGATAAGAAAAGGCGGTATTCCCTGAATCATATCGGCTTTGTTTTCGGTTCGGATTTTTGGATTCTTGAGGATAAGATAAGGGTCAACGTTGAGGCGCGGCTTTTTGACGAAAATGCTTTTTCGACAGCTGTAGCGCATATGTTTTAAAGGGGCATTGCCATGGAAAACGACACTCTGTACGGACGACTTAAAAAGACCGCGTTGAAACATGCCGGCCGGCCCGCGATCCGGTACAAGAAAGAAAACGAGTGGAGCGAGCATTCGTTTGGAGACCTTCTAAGCGGCATAGACTCGCTTGCGGATTTTTTATCGGAACAGGGGATAGTAAAAGGCGACAGAATAGCGATAATGCTGGAAAACAGGCCGGAATGGCCCATTGTTTTTTTCGCGTCAATTTCGATAGGCGCGATCCTGGTTACCGTTAACCCGGAAATAGCAAAGAAAGAAATGGACGCCATGCTCGCGGACTCAGCCTGCAGGATTTTTTTCGTAAGGGATTATGGTTTTCCGCGGCCGCCTTCGGTGGAGAAGATTATTCCGGTGGAATCCGACGAATTTAAGAAGGCGGTTTCCCGGACCGCCTCTATGCGGCGCGGTAAGGCGCCGGACCGCCGGGACGCAGTGGGCCCGGATGACTCCGCGTGCATTCTTTATACCTCCGGCACAACCGGTGACCCAAAGGGGGTCATGCTCTCGCACAGAAATTTTCTATCCAACAGCGACTCGTTATGCAAAATGAACCTTGGTTCCCATAAAGACAGGATTTTCGCGGCCCTTCCGCTTGATCAGAATTATCCTCTGATGGTAACTACAATACTGCCTCTTATGCTTGGAGCAAATATTATTTACCCCGGCAGCCTTAGCGCGGAAAATGTAGTGAAGGCGATGGAGGAATCGAAGCCGACCGTTTTCGTGGGCGTGCCGCAGGTTTATCACGCGTTTTATAATGGCATCCTCGATCAGGTTGAGAAACTGCCGCGTTTTATGAGGTCACTGGTAAACTCTCTTGCCAGAGTGATGTACAAAGTTATGACCGCCACCGGCCTTAATCCGGCCCGGCACCTGTTTTCCGCCGCACATAAGAGACTTGGCGGCTCCTTGCGCTACTGCATAAGCGGCGGCGCGAAGTTAAACAAAGAGATAGCGATAGGGCTTGCCAAGTTCGGCTTGAAGGTGCTGGAGGGATACGGCCTTTCCGAAACATCGCCGGTTTTGACACTGAACCCGCTCGCGAAGCAGAAACCCGGCTCCGCCGGCGTAGCCATACCGGATGTGGAGATACAGATAGCCAAAAAGAATAAGGAAGGGTTCGGCGAGGTTATCGCGCGCGGGCCCAACGTAATGAAGGGGTATTATAAGAGGCCTGATTTGACTGCCGAAGTCATAAAAGACGGCTGGTTCCGCACGGGCGACATCGGACGTATTGATAAAGACGGATACCTCTTTTTAACCGGAAGGAAAAAGGATGTTATCGTTTTAAGCTGGGGAGGCAACATCCACCCCGAAGAGGTGGAAAGGGCGTATATGGCGGAAATGCCGCTTAAAGAAATATGTGTGTTCGAGGCCCCGGCGCAAAGCGGCGTGAAGGAAAACGATGTTCTCTGGGCGGTTTGCGTTCCCAAAGCGCGGTTTCTGGAGAAACACGGCGAGGAAAATATAAGGGAGGCGCTCAAGGAGAAGCTTGAAATTGCTTCGAAGAAGATGACGCATTACAAAAGAATCATGGGATTTATCGTAACGCTTGAGCCGCTTCCGAGGACGCGCCTCGGCAAGATCAAAAGATATCTCGTTAAAGAACGTTACGGCCACACCTCGGAAATGCGGGAAAAATACGGCAGTAAGGAAAAAAAACTCTCAAAAGAAGACATGGATCTTTTGCTGAAAGAGACGGCCCGTAAAATAATAGCCTTTCTCAAAGAGCATACGAAGGTCGAGAATATAAATCCCGGCGATTCGCTCGAACTCGACCTCGGAATTGATTTTCTGGGACGCAAGGATCTCGCCGCGGGGCTTGAAAGAACACTTAACAGAAAAATAAGAGAAGAGGTTGTTAAAGACGCTTTTACGGTAAGAGATTTGATTACGGGCATGGAATCGTGAAAAAGAAGATAGTTCTTATTTTTCTGATCGCGCTACTCATATCCGCCGCCGCCGGCGCTTACTATGCGTTCTTTTACGACATCGCGGAGAAAAGATACAACAAGATCATGTGCTACTACATCGCGCGCGGGGTTACCGGCGCCTCAGGCGATTTTTACGAAAAAATAACCCATTTAAGTAATTTTGTCAATGAAAACGTAGTTCCCAACGACCCTTACCGGGCCCGTCTGGATACGTGTGCTATCGAAAAACTTGTATCCGGGCTTGGATGGTGCGACCAGCAGGCCAGGATATTTATGCAGCTTGCCCGCAGCATAGGCATATCCTCAAGGCTCCTATTTCTCAGAGACAGTGCCGGCTCTTCGCCGCATTCCATAGCGGAGGCGCTGGCGCCGGATAAAAGGTGGGTAATCGTGGATTCCGCCTTTAAGCTGGATCTCAGGAACAAAAACGGCGGTTTTGCCACGCGCTCCGATATAAAAGAGGATATCGGCATAGTCCGGGATAATAGAAGGGTCAAATTGAGAGCGGAATTCGAAAAGGCGTGGGGGGAACTTGAGTTCCTGTCAATTTACTACAACCCCCCGACTTATGTAACAGAAAAAAAAGTAACGGCAATCGACTATTTGAAATTCGTTCCCACAAATTTGATAAGGCCGGTAGTATCCGTTATAAGCCGCAGGTATCTTAACCGCATCGAGCCGGATATAAAGAATCCTTTTGAATTCGAAATGATAAAGGCGCGAACATACCATCTTCTCGGTTATTATGAAAAGAGCGCGAAACTGTATGACGGTATCATCTGTAATTCGAATGACTTGCCGCTCGTTCGAAAAGCCCAATATTTTAACGCGATACTGCTTAAAGACCGGGGAAGATACGACGGGGCCCGTGATTATATTACGGAGGTTCTAAAAAAAGACAGGGACAACCCGTACAGGAAATTTTTAATCGGCCTGCGGGCGCAAGTGTTCGAGAAAACAGGAAGGCCCCTGGAAGCCGGCAGAGATTTAAAAAGCGTCGGTTACGACCTGGAGGTATGATCTGGATACAAAAGACAAAAGAGCGAAAATTCTTGTTTGTGATGATGACGAGAGCATTCTAGAGGTAGTCAAAACCATATTGCTCGCCGAAGGCTACGATGTGGAAGCGGCGAATAATGGGAAAGAGGCGATAGAGGCGTTTAAGAGGGAAACCCCTGATCTTATCATATTGGATGTTTCCATGCCGGGCATGACGGGTTTTGAGGTGCATGACAGAATAAAGCTCTATGTCGGGGAAAAGTACACGCCTGTGATTTTTATGACCGCGAGCGTAAAGATAGACCATAAACTGAAAGCGCTCCACGGGGGAGCGGTGGATTACCTGATAAAGCCGGTGTCGCCGGACGAGTTGACCGCCCGCATAAAGAATTTCCTGGAGCTTAAGGACAAGCACGACAAATTAAAGGAGGAGGCGACTTTCGATTGGATGACGGGCGTGCTCAACAAGGCCTATTTTTTGAGGCAGGCCGAAGAAGAGCTTGAAAAGTCACTACGCAACAAGTTTCCCCTCGCGTTTATGCTGACAGATATAGACGCCCTGAAGGAGATAAATGATACGCTCGGCCATCTGGCAGGCGATAAAGTCATACGCGAATCCGCGAACAGGCTGAAACGTTTCGTGCGCAAAATAGACCTTATCGGCCGCTTCGGCGGAGATGAGTTTATGGTAATGCTTTCGCACAAGAACGAGTCGCAGGCGCGTGTGGTCGCGGAAAGGTTGAAGAAAAGCATGGGAAGGCCCATTGTTTTTGAGGGAAGCAGAATAAATGTTACTTTCAGCGCTGGAATCGCCTGGACCGAAGGCAGCGAAGCGATCAGCATCACACTTCTTTTAAAGCGCGCCGACAAGGCCCTTTATGAGGCAAAATCAAGAGGGGGAAATCGCTGTATTATATCGTGAAATAGATCCCGCATGCGTACCCATCTGATAATCCGCAAGAAAAAAAGAGCCTTTTTTATTTACCTTGATTGCTTTGATTTCTAGATATACAATAAACGCATGGACGCGAATTTAGGCGAGAGGTTCAGGCGCTCGGCGCTTGAAGAACCCAACCGGATAGCGATACAATCCAAAAAAGACGGCAAATGGACCGAGATTTCTTACGGCGAGCTCAACAACAGGATCGAATCGCTCGGAGCGCGCCTCATAGAGCGCGGCGTTGGAAAAGGCGACAGAGTCACAATAATACTTGAGAACGGGCCCGAGTGGCCCGTTATTTTTTTTGCAGTCGTTTCCATAGGCGCGATCGCTGTTCCCATCAACCCTGAAGCAAGCCGGGAAGCAATTGATAATATCCTGAAGGATTCCGCGTGCAAGATCACGTTCAGGGCGGATTTGGCCGACATTAAAGGCAGCCGCTCCGCCGGCGACCGCCCCGGCTGTCAGCCCGGCGCCGATTGCAAGCCCGATGAAACGGCATGCATCCTGTACACCTCCGGCACAACGGACGAGCCGAAGGGTGTCATGCTTTCGCACAGGAACCTGCTTTCCAACGAAGCCTCACTTTATAAACTGAAGATCCTTACGGAAAAAGATAAAGTTGTTTCGATTCTACCCCTGCATCACGCTTATTCGCTAACTACAACCATGCTTCTTCCGCTTCTTTGCGGCGCCACAATCGTGTATCCCGGCAGTATAAGGGGGGAGACTGTTACGGAAGCCATGCGGGAGGTGAATCCCACTCTTTTCATGGTCGTACCGCAGATACTTTACGCGTTTCACGGCAAAATTACGGAAAAATTTAAAAAAATACCGTTTCCGCTCAACGTTTTGGTTAAAATAATAACCGCGTTTTTGTGCGACATCAGAAACAGGACCGGCATAAACCTTTCCCGGTATATCTTTTGCGGCATTCACAGGAAATTCGGGAATAGGCTTCGCATGTTTGTGACCGGCGGCGCAAAGCTCGAGTCAAAGGCCGCCGGAGACCTGTTTAAATTCGGATTTACGATGCTGGAGGGTTACGGCCTTACGGAAGCGTCGCCGGTTTTAACCTTTAACCCGCTTAAAAAATCGAAAATCGGTTCTGTGGGAGTGCCGATTCCGAACGTGAAAATAGATATTTGCGGCAAGAATAAAGACCGCGCCGGAGAGGTCCTCGCGCAGGGGCCCAATATCATGAAGGGATATTATAAAAGGCCCGATTTGACCGCCGGGGTTATAAAAGACGGATGGTTCCACACCGGCGACATTGGCTATATCGACAAAGACGGATATTTATTCCTGACAGGCAGGTTAAAAGACGTTATCGTGATGAGTTCCGGCCTGAATGTTTATCCTGCGGACATAGAAGAAGCCTATGAAAAAGCGCCGCCTATCAAAGAAATGTGCGTGTTTGAAATTCTTCACAAAAGAGGGAAGGGAGAGACCTGGATCCTCTGGGCCGTGGTGGTGCCGGACCTCGGCTATTTCCGGAAACACAACGAGATGAATTTAAGAGAAGTCGTCAAGGCAAACATCGAGATGATATCAAAACAGCTGCCCGCCTACAAAAGGGTAATGGGATTTACCGTAACGCTGGATGAGCTGCCGCACACGGTTCTGGGCAAAGTCAAAAGATACCTCATCAAGGATCTCTATCTTTCCAGGATAACCGAAAAGAGCGATTTAGAGGCGAAGAAGGAATTAACCGAAGACGAGAAAGAGTTTATGGAGAAGCCCGTATCGAAAAAGATCGTAAGCTATCTTAAAAAAGATACGGGCGTAAGTGACATAAAGCCGCAGGATACGCTGGAACTTGACCTTGGTATAGATTCCCTGAAAAGAGTTGAACTTGCCGCGGCTTTTGAGAAGATTTTCAACGTAAAGATAAAAGACGAGTCTGTCTGGAGGGCGTTTACCGTGAAGGATTTAATCGCGGCCGCGGAAGCGCGACTGGCGGAGAAAGGAAAAGGCGGCCCTCTTTCCGAGGAGGAAAAATCCTTCGGCCCTGATGAGTGGGGCAAAATCCTTTGCGTGCCCCCGAAGAAGGAAAATAAAGAAAAAATAGGCCTGCGCCCGGGCCCGAGCGCGCGGCTTTTAAGCCTGGCTTACGATTTAACGTTCGGCTTTATGCTGAAAGTATTCTTCAATCTCAGGGCGGAAGGCCTGGAAAACATTCCCGATAAGGGGCCGTACATCATATTTGCCAATCATACCAGTTATTTCGATCCGCTCATTATTACCGTGCCGCTTTCCATGCGGCAGAGACTGGATTTGTTTTTCATAGGCTTCAAGGCCCTTTTTGATCTACCCGTTGTCCGCAGGCTTATCGTGATAGGCCGGCTTATTCCGCTTAATTTTACAGCGCATTTCCTGGAAGCCCTGAGGAGCTGCTACTACATACTGAAAAACGGAAAAAATCTATGTATATTTCCCGAAGGCATGAGGAGTTTTGAGCCGAAAGTTAGCGAATTTAAGAAAGGTTTCGGTATACTGGCGAAGGAAACAGGGGCCAAGCTCCTGCCCGTATTCATAGAAGGGGCGTTCGAGGCATGGCCCCGCACCGCGACACTGCCTAAAAGGCATCCGATAAGGGTGAAATTCGGAAAGCCCCTGGATGTCGAGAAATTGCGGAAAGAAGGCCTCGAAATGGGCGCCAAGGACGATTATGCGGCTATATGCATGGCGGGTAAGAAAGCATTAATCGATATTGGACAAGACCTAAAAAGCCGCTAACGAGGTTGGTCGCGACATCCCTCGCCTCACCCACAGCCTGAAGGAGGCGGATACGACTATAAATATCCCCAGCCCTATGGTAATCCCGGAAAAGCGTTTCACCAAAGATATAGTATAACGGAATAAGCCTAATGTTAAATATTTTTCACCCCT
>Ga0163203_1000041_pt1 | contig 31344 bp, 28 predicted proteins | sample PL_2010_330m_FD_113534 | JGI IMG/M metagenome (GOLD analysis project Ga0163203, IMG submission 113534) | Freshwater microbial communities from Powell Lake, British Columbia, Canada to study Microbial Dark Matter (Phase II) - PL_2010_330m | ecosystem: Environmental > Aquatic > Freshwater > Lake ... | reverse complement strand
GCTCCAAGCCTCCGGTCGATTTCGCGGCGCTAGATAAGCTGGAGAGAGAAGTAGCCCCCCTCCTCCCGTGGCGACCACCCGCCCTATGCCCTGGCTGCCCCCACCGTGCCTCCCACTATGCCATCAGGATAGCCTCACGAAGAGTAGCCAGAGACCTTGGCCAAGAGGTAGAGCCTATCTACCCGGGTGACATTGGCTGCTATAATCTAGCCTATAACCCACCACAAGAAGCGTCAGATACCACCATCTGTATGGGAGGCAGCTTCGGCATCGCCAACGGGTTAGCCCATGTGGTTGGCGCACCAATAGTAGCCCACCTGGGCGACTCTACCTTCTTTCATGCCGGGATACCACCGCTAATAAATGCCGTCTACAATAAGGCAAACATAACCATGGTAATACTTGATAACTCAGCCACGGCTATGACTGGCTTCCAGCCTCATCCTGGCACCGGTCATACCGCTACCGGAGACGAGACCGTCTTGCTAAAACCAGAGGATATAGCCAGAGCCTGCGGGGTAGAATTCGTCGAGGTCGTCGACCCCTTTGACCTGAAAACAGCAGCCAAGGCTATAGAAAAAGCAATAAGGTTCCCCGGACCGGCGGTCGTAGTCTCCCGAAGGCTGTGCACCATAATTGACCAGAGGGAGAAGAGGAAACGGGGGGAGAAGGTTATCCTCTACTCCATAGACCCGGACAAATGCAATATTAAATGTAACGCCTGCATCGAGCTCCTGGGCTGCCCGGCGATAATAAAACAGGGGGCTAAGACGGTAATTGACAGCTCGCTGTGCACTGGTTGCGGGCTCTGTGCCCAGGTCTGTCCCCATAAAGCTATAATACAGGAGTAAAGGGAATGGTAAAGGAATTCAATATACTAATCACCGGTGTCGGCGGGCAGGGGGTGATTTTGATGTCGGAGCTCCTGGGAAAGGCAGCCGTCGCCGATGGACTGAGGATTAGAGGCTCTGAGATATTGGGGATGGCAGTCAGGGGCGGCTCGGTAACCAGTATCATCAGAATTGGAGACGAGGTCTATGGCCCCCTCCTCCCGGCGGGAAAGTGTAACGCCCTGGTCGGCATGGAGCCGGCGGAGGCACTGAGAAATATTGTCTATCTAGCAAAGTCCAGCCTGGTCATAATCAATACGGCGGCAACTATTCCCTTCACCGTCTCCGTGGGTGAAAGTAAATACCCCAGCCTGGAGGAAATCCTGGGACAGCTGGGCAAAGCCTCAGGCAGGATAATCCAGCTAGATGCGGCTCAACTGGCTCAAGAAGCGGGAAGCCTGCTGGCCACCAACATTGTGATGCTGGGGGCATTATTCGGCAGCGGGCAACTTCCCATAAAAATAGCCACCATAAAGGAAGCCATCCAGGCGCGTTTCCCGGCTAAAGTAGCTCCGCTTAATATCAAAACCTTTGACCTGGGCTACCAGACGTGCCGAGAGGCATTAAGCCCGGCTTAAGGTATCACCCCTTCATCCTTTAGCTTGGCAATATCCTCCCAGCTATAACCGAGCTCCAGTAAAATCTCCTCAGTATGCTGCCCAAGCTCGGGGGCTTCCCTTTTCACCGAGGCTGGGGTCTCATGAAATGTCCAGGGAAAGCCCAGCATCCTTATCTTGCCCCACACCGGGTGCTCAACCGGGACAATATAATCATTAGCTACGGCTTGAGGGTCTTCAAACACCTCGCTAGCTGACTGAACTGGGGTATAGATTACATTCTCCTTCTTAAAAATCTTAAACCACTGCGCTCTTGTCTTGGCGGCAAACTTCTTATCCAAGATAGCCACCAGCTCTTTGGCATTATCATGCCTGGCTTCTATAGTGCTGAATTTTGGGTCATGCTCCAGCTCTTCAATTCCCATCGCCTTGCACACATTAGGCCAGTATCTATCCGGCTGAAGGTGAGCAATGACAATCCATTTATCGTCTTTACACTTATAGTGGTTATAAATTGGGTTACCGGCTTCAGCCCTGAGCAATCTGGGAAACTCCTGCCCCAAAACCCCGGGAGCAGCAAAGTTGACCCCGTGTAAAGCAATCAGGCTACCCATTAATGAAGTATCTACCAGCTGCCCTTTACCGGTCTTCTCCCTGGCATAGAGGGCGGCGGTCACCGCCCAGGCACACATAAGTCCGCCCTGTTCGTCACCCATTCCTGGTATCAGGGTTCCCGGTGGACCACCCCGCTCCCCAGACATCATCATGGTTCCACTCCTGGCTATCCCAGTATAGTCAAAGGAAAGTTCATTAGCATCCGGACCCTTTCTCCCCCAACCAGAGGCGTGGGTATAAATAAGCCGCGGGTTTCTCGACATTAGCGCCTCGGGGCCAATGCCCATCTTCTGCGGGGCATTTATACTCATATTGGTCAGAAAGACGTCAGCGGTATCAATCAGCTTTAAAAATATCTCAATCCCTTTTTCAGTTTTCAAATCCAGAGCGATGCTTCTCTTATTGCGATTATTGCTTTCAAAGTAGTAGTTTCGACCTTTCAAACCGGTATCGGCACCGACGATTCTCATCATCCCCCGCCCCGGGTCTCCAGTTGGCGGTTCCACCTTAATTACGTCAGCACCCAAATCGCCCAGTCTCATGCCAGCAACCGGTCCTTGCTGAAACATGGATATTTCCACCACTTTAACCCCATCTAAAGGTCCAGCCATCTCTTTGCCCCTTTTGCCAACATTAAGCAGAGCCGCAGGTTCGTATTTTCAAACGCCTATTTCCTGCGCCGCCTTTTCCAACCCCAAGTCCATGAGTTTCTTTCTAGTCGGAACTCCATCCTTACTCCAGCCGCGTAGCTGGTAATAAGCATCTACCGCTTCCTCAAATTTTTCCCGGCTTATCTTATGCCCCTCACCGGGTCCTTTAGGCATAGGTTCTTCAAAGACCCTGCCTGGTAGAATATCATCTTTTTTGGATATATTCCCTTCCCTGACATTAAATGCCCTTATTAGCTGCTCCGTTCTTTCCCCAACGAGCAGGAATTCGTCCATGCTGATGTCAGAGCCGAGGGCACCATTCAACAGGCTTAGGTGAATTTCCGGCGGGAGAAAGTTGAAAATACAGCTGATAAGAGTCTCACGCGCCGTAGCCAGGTCTTCGGTGTCCTTTACTATCTTTGGCTTTCCCTCAAGGGTGAATCTATCAGGAACCTCAGGCGCTCCAGAGAATTCGATAAAGTCAACGTCAGAGCTCAAGTGACAGGCACCTCTGTCGCTAACAGCAAAACTGAATCCATGTCCCTGGGCACCCCTTATATCCCAGGCGGCGGGGAAGGCCAGTCCCTTTACCTGCATGGCAAATTTTTCTGAACCACGGCCAATCTTATCAGCCATCGCCTTTGTGCCCTGGGCGAGTAACTTGCCAAGACCTTTTCTATAGGCTATGTCCGTTACCATCTCGAGGGCAGCTTGCTCATTCCCAAACCGTACCTCCGAACCACCAGTATCTTCCTGGGACATTAATCCTTTCTCATAGCATTCCATAACAAAGGACACTGCATTTCCGGTTTGAATCGTGTCCATTCCCATTTTGTCGCAGAGTAAGCCCAGATAGGCTATGGTCTCGTAATCGGTTATTCCGATATTCGGACCCAGTAGCATGAGGGTTTCAAATTCAGTTTCGGCGCTAAATTTGCCCCATTTCCCACCGGTTATTCTAACCAGCTTCTCGCAGGCTATCGGGCATCTATAGCAGGACAGGCGTTCAGGCTTATACCTCGCCTCTATCGCCGGTCCGGAAAACCGCTCAGCCACTTCTTCTTCCATAACCCCGGTTGAGTAATTTTTGACGGTGGCAATGCCCATGGCTTGAGCCATAGGTATCATGGTTAGTGTCCCGTATTTACTTAAGCCCTCTTGTATTACCTTATTATTCCTGATGTTCTCATTGGCTGCCCTCACTGCCTCCCTAAAACTGCTTTCGTCAGCTACCTTAGCCTTACCCGTTCCCTTGACTACAATTGCTTTCAGGTTCTTAGAGCCCATTACCGCCCCTATTCCCCCTCTGCCAGCCTGCCGGTAAATCTGATGACATACACAAGCATGACTTATCAGATTTTCTCCAGCCGGTCCTATGGAGGCAATCTGCACGTCTCTACCGAACCTATCTTTCAGAGCTTTCTCGGTTTCCACTACATCCTTGCCCCACAGGTCAGTGGCGTCTTCGATTTTGACCTCTTCGTCATTAATGTAGACGCATACCGGTTTTTCCGCCTTTCCTCTTACGGTCACAAGATCGTAGCCAGCAAATCTAATTCCGGGACCCAAGCTTCCCCCCACATAACTATCAATAAATATTCCGGTTAAGGGAGACTTGGTGGCAAATGCGGTCTTGGCAAAGGCGGGGGCACTTGTCCCGACAAGAGGGCCCGTCACCATGACCAAAACATTATCTGGGCTTAAGGGATTTGTCCCCGGCTTTAGCTCATCATAAAGTACCTTGGCGGCAAACCCCTTGCCACCGATAAAGTTTTTAAGAACATCCTCCTCAATTTTCCCCTTGGTTACTTCCTTGGCAGACAAGTCTATGGTTAGCCGTTTTCCGTAGCTCTCAGTCATTGTTCCCCCCCTTTTTTTATAGTATGTGGTTTATCCTCCCAGGTATGCCCTCTTGACAATCTCGCTACCTTTAAAGGCATCGATGTTCCCCTCTAGAACTACTTTGCCAACCTGTAGCGCATAAGCCCTCTCGGCCACCCGGAGGGCTAAGGGAACATTTTGCTCCACCAGAAGAACACCGACACCGCTTTGATTAATGTTTTTAATGATAGGAACCAGTTCATCAACCAGTTTAGGAGCCAATCCCAGCGAAGGCTCGTCCATCAAAAGTAGCTTTGGTTTGGCCATTAAGCCACGGGCAATAGCTAACATCTGCTGTTCGCCACCGCTTAAGGTTCCCGCTTTTTGATTACGCCTCTCCCATAATATAGGGAAGTGCTCAAAGACCCCCTTCATGTCCTTCTCTATGCCAGCCCTGTCCTTTCGCAGGCTGGCACCAAGTTTAAGATTGCTCAAAACAGTAAGATAAGGGAAAAGCCTTCGTCCTTCAGGAATATGGACTAGGCCAAGATTCACAATATGATAAGGTGGCATCCTATCTATCCTTCTATCCAGAAACCATATTTCCCCTGAGGTTAACGGTGTTAACCCGGACAAGGCTTTCAAAATGGTGCTTTTGCCAGCGCCGTTAGCCCCAATAATGGTAACTACAGTTCCCTCAGCAACTTCCAGGGACACACTGTCTACTGCCGTGGCTTTCCCGTAGTGCACCGATATATCTTTTACTCTAAGCAGCATGCTCACTCCCAAAGTAGGCTTGGATTACATCCTCATCCCGCCTCACTTCTTCAGGCAAGCCTTCGGCAATCTTCTGCCCGAAATTCAGTACTATAACCCTGTCACATAAGCTCATGAACTCCATATTGTGCTCAACCAACAGGATGGTGGTCCCTTGCGACTGTATTTTCTCAAAGACTCCGAGTGAAAAAACAATCTCGTCACGGGTCATCCCGGCTATCGGCTCATCAAGTAACAGCAGTTTCGGCTTAACCGCCAGGGCTCTGGCCACACCAAGTACCTTCTGGTAGCCGTGGGGTAGATTCTTGGCAAGTTCATCTTTTACTTTATCTAGCCCAACGAGCTGCAAGATTTCCATTGCCTGGTTTGAGATATATTCCTCTTTCTTGCGGTATCCAGGGGTATTCAACGCAGCCTCCCAGAAGCTGAACTTTGGATATAAATAGAATGATGCCACTAAATTTTCCATTACCGTGAAATCAGCAAAAAGATAGGCGGCTTGAAAAGTGCGGCCTATTCCTATCTTGGCAGCTAAATGTGGCTTCTTGCCAGTAATATCTTCCCCGTCAAATATTATCTTGCCTCCTGAGGGGCGGAGAACACCGGTTATCAAATTGAAAACGGTTGTTTTCCCGGCGCCATTAGGGCCGATGATGCCAACAATCTCTCCCCGGTTGACGTGCATGTCCAGTCGCGAGACAGCCGCTAATCCACCGAAATACTTGGTTAATCCCCTGGTTTCAAGCAACACTTCCGGGTACCTTTCTGTTACGGACTTCTCCATACTTTGCTCTAATCTGATCGAACAGACCGGCAATGCCCTGAGGCATTAAAAAGACCACGAGTAACATTATAGCTCCCAGAATAAGAGGAGCATACTCTCTCAACCCGCGGAAAAATTCGAGGACCAAGACCAGAATAGCCGTTCCGATAATAGGTCCGGCGAATTTATCGCGACCACCTACCAGCATATACATCACCAGGAATATGCTTGGTAGAAAACTAAAAGTGCCGGGTGCCAGTACCAGATTGTAATGGGCATAGCTGGCACCAGCAATACCGGCAAAAAAACAGCCTACCGCCAGGGCAAGGACTCTAAAGCCGGCCTCATTAATGCCGACGCTGGATGCCACAAAATGGGATTGGGCAATAGCCTTCCAGGTCATGCCGACACGAGAGTGCTCAATCCTATATAGAACCAAAAGGCAGACTATAGTTAGCACCAGGGTAAAATAATAGTATGGCACCTTCTGGCCAACAAAAGTTATATTTACCAAGCCGGGAATATTGATGGGGTCTAGAGGAGGGATGCCAGCGAGGCCGGCAGCACCGGTCCATTTCTGGGCTACTCTTATTAAAGCCACTATGGCTATTCCCCCAAAAAGGCTCACCATGGAAAAGTAGATTGCCCTTACCCTGGTAAACGGGTAACCCACTAAAATCGCGACCATCATCGCCGCTAATCCCCCCAGCGGTATGGTAAGCCAGGGTGAAAAGCCCAGCTCTTTTGATACCACACCGGAAAAGTAAGCGCCAATACCCATGAAGGCAGCATGGGCGACAGACACCTGACCGGAAAGGGCTATGGTGCGCAGGCTGCTAACGACAATGATATATAGCATCGTTATAATGAAAATGTGAATATAGTAAGGCTTTTGGATAATTAAGGGGATTAGGAATAAAAGGATTATAAAAATGGCAAAACCAGCCGGCTTGGTTAGATTCCTAATCCCCTTCATCAAAAACATCCTTGAAACATATTTATGCCTCGTGGCCAAACAGACCTTGGGGTCTAAAGAGCAGGATAGTGATCACTATGCCGAGGCCAATGGCATCAGTGGCACTGCCGCTTATAAAGAGGGGTAAAGAGGCATCTATAGTACCCAGAATCAGCCCGGCACCGAGGACACCGCCAATACTACCTATCCCAGCCAGGATGACTATTTCAATTGCTTTTACCAGCATCTGGTCTCCCATATAGGGGCTTAAACTGACTATGGCACCCATTAAGCTGCCAGCTACCGCTGCCAAGGCACAGGCTATCACAGTGGCAACGGCAGAAACGCGATAGATATTAATCCCTTGCAGGACAGCACCGATAGAGTCCTGAGAAACGGCCAGCATTTGCTGGCCTATCCTAGTCTTCCGTATGAAAAAGATAAGCGCTAGCAGTAGGACGGCAGCGATAATGAAGGTTACTACCCTCTCGACACTAACTGAGACACCCCCGCTCCGGATAACACCTGAGGCAAAGGCGGGTAGGGCTCTCACCTGAGTGCCCACCAATATGTTGACTGCGGACTCCAGAATTACAATTAAGGCAAGCGTCATGACTATGGTGCGGTTGACATCCCCAAAAAATGGGCGGAAACAAAACCTCTCAAGGAACAGCCCGAATGCCCCCATTATTAATGCGGCCAGCACCAAGGACAGCCACTGGTCCAAGCCATATACTATCGCCAGTTGATAGCAAGCATAACCACCAACCATGTAGATGACGGCATGGGCAAAATTTAGAACGCGCATGACGCTAAGCATGAGAGCAAAACCAAGCGCCATCAAGATGTATATTGATGACAGCATCAAGGCATTTACGCCAACTTGCGCCAGTAATTCTGGGTCCAAATCGTTCTTATCTTTCTAGCTTTTCGCCTTATTGGCTATCTTGCAGGAGAGGATCCTCCCCCACAAGATAGCCATACAGCACAACTAACCTATGGCAGAGGTACTTCCTGCCATTTAACCCAGACCACCTCTCCATCCTGAAGGGCGGACAATGGCATCGGGTAGCTTACAGTGTGGTTGATGCCATAGGTGCTCAGCCCACCTATCCTCCCCGACCCATATGCGGCATCGATTGAGGTCATCTGCTCCCAGGAATCCTTGACCACAGCAGGGTCAAGGCTCTGTGCCTCCTCAATAGCCTGGGTAAGACAATAGCAAGCATTCCAACCCCAGACATGTGTTGGTGACGCTTTGCCATATGTGGCTTCGCCCCGGCTGGCGATTTCCCTTATCATGTCAGTCATCTCAGGGTCATCCATCTTTACATTATGGACATAAAACTCTGTAGATGCCTCTACGCCGGCAACCTCACGGATATCATAGGGGTCTTCATGACAGGCGAACACCGGGCCGGTGAAGCCCAACTCCCTGGCTGCTTTGAGCATAGCCCCCATGTGTATTGGCCAGCCGTTGATGAGGAATATAGCGTCGGGCTCAGGGGCAAGGGCATTGACGACAAATGTGGTGAAGTCGGTTGTGTCCAGAGGCCATAACACCCAGCCCACTTTCTCAAGCCCCTCGGCGGCAGCCTTTTGGTCAAATACTGGCTCAAAAAAGGCAGGAGCCCCATCATCCGGGGTGAGAACGGAGATAGTTGTGAGGTCGGGGTAAGCCTCTTTCATATATTGCATATTGGGGGTCATATAGTCCAAGGTGGTGTCATTACAGACGAAGGTGTACGGGGTGTTCGCACCGTATTCATCCGGTGTGCCGCAGTTGTAGTATGCAACACGGATTACCCCGGCCGGTTCGGTGACTGTCCCCGCAGCTATAACCATGAAAGGCATAACCGTTCCAACAATGAAATCTACCTCATGGTCATAGACAAGCTTGGTCGCCGCGTCTACAGCACCGTCGGCACTGCTCTGCCCGTCTTCAACAACAAAATCAATCGTGTATGGCTGCCCATCAATAGTAATCCCGCCTTCCTCATTAATCCATTCCTCGTACAGCTGTACCCCCTCCCAGATTAGTGCCTCAGACGCCGAGGCAAAGCCAGTCAGAGACATCAAAGCACCAATCTTCAAGGTCTGTGGTTCTTTTTCTTCACAGGCCGCCATGAATGGTAACGCGACTAATAATAAAACCAAGAAAACACTCCCCAGTATTATTAATCCTTTCCTTTTCAATTTAGCCCTCCTTTAAATCTTTGAGCTACTGAACATTAATGAATTAACCCTGTTTATCACCCCCCTTCACTGGTCAACTTCACAAGTCATACTATCACAAAAAGGACACCAGCCACCGCCATATTTAGTTAGTGGTTCCGTGTCCTTCTTCATCTACCCACTTCATAAATCAGCACTACATTATGTTATATCAAGGATGTTATATCAATACCATCTCCCGCCTGGTGGTCTAAGTCTAATCCTTACCTGTGTGATTGTCAATGCCGTATTCTAATTCAGCGGTGGATTTGTGTGCAGGTAAATTCGGGGTATAAATTGCCGCACTATTCCTGGCACGCATGTGAGGATACAAGGCAAGTTGCTTCTTAAAAATTGCTGTGGGAACAGTTCACTTCAGTCCGTGTTGAATGGCGATGACAGCCGCCTGGGTGCGGTCGGACACACCCAACTTTGCCGGAACTACACTGCCTACCTTGATTCAATGGCTCGAGGTAGCTCACTGGATTCGGCTGAGTGCAGGGCTGAGGCGGCACTTAGCAGGTTCTTAGTATAGTCTTGCTTCGGAGCGGCTATGATTTCATTTGAGGGCCCCTCTTCGATAACCCTGCCGTCAAGCATCACTGCTATTCGGTCGCTTACCTTTCGGGCGGCAGCTATATCGTGGGTGATGTAGAGCATACTCAAGCCCCGCTGCTCCTGAAGGTTAAGTAATAGCTTTAAAATCTTAGCCTGTATACTGGCGTCTAGGAAAGCGGTGGGTTCGTCAGCAATAACTAAAGCCGGGTCCAGCACCAGCGCCCGCGCTATGGCTAAGCGCTGCATCTCGCCGCCGCTCAAATGGTGAGGGTACTTATTCAGGAAGTCATTGGTCTGGGGCAGCTCCACTTCGCCCAGGACCTTTATTGCTTTGTTTTCCCTCTCCTTCTTGGTTCCTATTCCCTGAACATCAAGCGGCTCCATCACAGCTTCCAGTGCCGATAGGCGGTGGCTTAGAGATTCGCCGGGATTCTGGAATACCATCTGTACCCTCTTATAGAAATCCTTTCCCCGATTACCAACCTTGACGCCCTCAAGGTAGACACCACCCTCAGTAGGCTGGTAAAGACCCATAATCGTTTTTGCCAGCGTCGTCTTCCCCGAGCCAGTTTGTCCCACCAGCGCCAGGGTCTCTCCCGACTCAATGTGCAGGTTCACCGAGTCAACGGCCTTGAGCGAGCCGAAGAACCTGGCTAAATTCCTGGTTGACAGCAGGGTAATAATGCCGCCCCGGTGGCAGGCGACTTGGCGCCCTTGATGCCGCAGGAGCCGTGGCGTCTTGGTTCGGCAAATGTCTATTGCCTGCGTACAGCGGGGGTGAAACGGGCAGCCACTTACCGGGCGAGCCATCCTGCCCTTGATGCCCTGGAGGTCTTTCACCGTGGTCATGTTAGGGTAGGCCCGGATTAAAGCCCTGGTATAGGGGTGCCTCGGCCGGTAGAAAACGTCTCGGGTTAGCCCCGCCTCGATAATCTTACCCCCATAAAGCACAACCACCCGCTCCGCCAGCTTGCCCGCGGTATCTAAATCGTGGGTTGCCACCAACCTGGCACTTTGCTTATCTGTTTCTCTAAGCAGGTCTCCAACTTGAGCCCTGGCGGCGGCATCAAGCGAAGACAGCGGCTCGTCCAGTATCAGCAATTCGGGGTTATTTGCCATCGCCATAGCTAAGAGGACTCTCTGCTGCTCGCCACCGCTAAGCTGGTGAGGATAGGCGGCAAAGCGGCCTTGGGGAAAGCCAAAATATCTCAGCAGTTCCGCGGCCCTATCCCGGGCTTCCTTCTTGGTCTTCAGCCCGTGCTCTACCATAGGCTCAATGATTTGATTCAGGACGGTATAAACAGGGTTGAGCACATTGTTGGCATTCTGGAAAGCCATGGCAATCTGGCTCCACCTTATCTGCTGCATCTCGCTGTCAGATAGCGCCAGGAGGTCTTTCCCCTTAAAGCGTATAGTCCCCCGGACGGTGCCTTCTACCAGGCGCATGATGCTCAAGCCCAGGGTGGTCTTTCCCGTACCCGACTCCCCAACGATAGCCAGGGTCTCCCCCGGCCCCAGTTCCAGCTCTATTCCATTAAGGACCACGTCCTGACCGTAACTGACCCTAAGATTTTTAATCTCAAGCAATGCCAACACCTCTCAATCTGGGCTCAATAACCGGTTCGGCGGCATGACCGACGAAGGTCAAGCCAATTATGATTAGCGACAAGGCAACGCCGGTAGGGACCAGCCACCACTGCCAGACATCCAGGTAGCTGAAGCTGAGGGCATCACGCATCATCATCCCCCAGCTAACCACCGTCGGGTCGCTTATCCCCAGAAAGGCAAGCCCTGCCTCCATGAAAACAGCTCTCCGAACGCCGTAGATGAACTCAACCAGCAGTATCGGCCCCAGGTCGGGCACTACATGCCGCCAGGCAAGGTAGAGGCGATTAGCCCCGAATGACCTTGCCGCAGCCACATGCCCCCTCTCCTTTAGGGAAAGGGCTTGCGCCCGCATAATTCTGGCGCCACCCTGCCAGCTCAGCAGTGATAAGAGAAATATAAGGGTTAAGATACCAGGCCTAATGTAGGCTGATATCAGGATAACGACGATTATCATGGGAATCACGATAAAGGCATCGACCATCCTCATTACAACCTTTTCGTAAAGCCCGCCGACCAAGGCTGCCGATACACCGAACGCAGTGCCCAGGAGCGTGGCGAGAGTGCCCACCCCGAACCCGACCAGGAGGGAGGTTCTGGCACCGAAGGCCAGACGGCTCCAGACATCCTGACCAACGTGGTTCGTACCCAGCCAGTGACTCCAGGACGGCGAAAGCAGGGAGGCGGTTGATTGCTGGTAGGGGTCGTAGGGAGCTAAGACGGGCGCTAGGAGAGCCACCGCTATCATTAGCAGCAGGATAATGAGTCCGGTCTTGCCGGGACCGCTCTCCTTTATTTCCCTCTTCAGGTCAATATGCATAGCTCACCCTCGGGTCTAGCTTCGGGTAGGAAAGGTCAATCAGAAAGTTGGCTGCCAACACGAAGATAGCCACCATCAAAAACACCCCTTGAATGATGGGGTAGTCCCGGGCTAACAGCGCTTCATAGGTGAGGTAACCAACGCCCGGATAGGCAAAGACGAGCTCAACAAAGAGGGCTCCGGTAATCACCCTGCCCATCCAGATACCGCTGCGGGTAACCACCGGCAGCATAGAGTTTCTACCGGCGTGCCGGTATTTGAGTACTCGCTGCGATAAGCCCTTGGCCCTGGCGGTAAGCATATAAGGCTCCTTGAGTACCGTAATCATGGTGTTTCGAGTAAGTAGATAGCCACCGGCTAAATGAGCCAGGGTGAGGGCAGCTAGCGGCAGGAATAGGTGTCTCAATACGTCAAGCAGCCAGGCTAACCCTGATAAACCGGAGTAGGGAGTTAGCGCCCCGGCCAGGGGAAAGATTCCCAGCGTTACACCAAAGGCGATAAGCAATAACATCCCCAGGAAGAAGTCAGGGAAGCCATTCAGACTCATCAGCCCGGCTAGCATAGCGCGGTCAGTTCTGGAACCCCGCCGCCACCCCGATTCTATTCCCAGCGTTATTCCCAATATTGTAGAAAGCAGCAGCGAACTACCCACCAGGAGCAGAGTCCACGGCAAGTGTCCCAGGATTACTGATAAGACGGGCGCATTATAGTAGTAGGAGTAGCCCAGTTCACCCTGAAAGAGCGCCACAAAGTAAGCGCCGAGCTGCTGCCACAGCGGCTGGTCCAGGGCAAAACGCTCCACAAGCTCAGCCTTGAGCTCCGGCGTCATGGTAATCAGCGCCTCATCGCCGTAGATCGCCATCAGCGGGTCTCCCGGCATCATTCTGGGCAGCAGGAAGTTAAGCGCCAGAATGAACAAAAAGGCTATGGCGTAGGTAACCAGATTTCCCTTGCTGAACACCTTCCTTAAGCAATCCCCCGATTATTTTTGTTATCTGACAAAGGATAGCCTGTTCAAAGGAAGGGGTATGCCGCTAGCCAAGCCATCCTTGGTGTAGAACAGGTTCACAGTGCCATCGTGAGCCCAGTACCATTTGGGATAGTAGAGGGTCAGTGCCGGCAGGTCTTCGGCGTAAGCCTCCTGGATCTGGAATACCAGCTCCTTTCTTCTCTCGGCATCCATCTCGCCCAGCTGCTCTTCAAGAAGCTGGTTCAGTGTTTCATTCAATGTGTAGCGGGCACTGTTGAAGCCATCGTCCATAATCACCCTTTTCAGAATAGACGGCTCATAGAGGCCTCCATGCCCGTAAATAGAGAGGTCGAAGTCCCATGCCTCCACCCTGGCATCAACCGTCTTTGCTTCCATAGTTCTGAAGTCCACCTTTATGCCCACTTCTTCCAGTTGCTGCTTGATGAATTGCCCGACCTCCTTGAACTGAGCTGTAGCTAGAAGCTCCAACTCCAGTACCTTGTCGTCCTTGGTGAAATAACCGTCCTCCATCTCGTAGCCAAGCCCCTCCAGGAGCCCTTTTGCCCTGGCTGGGTCGTACTGGTATTGCGGGGTGTCGGGGTTGTACCAGTCACTGGTGGGCGGAATCATCCCCGGGCTACCGGCTACGGCGTGCCCTCGCTGGGTAATCTGGACAAGGGCTTCCCGGTCTATGGCATATGCCAGCGCCTGACGGAACTGCTTGGAGGAAAGAGGCTCCTGGTGGTGGTTTATGGTCATCTTGGCATTCCAGGCAACCGGCGCCGTGATTACAGTAAGCCCTGTCTCCTCCATTTCAGAGACGACCTCAGGGGGTATATCGCCGGCGCTTGCTGAGCCTTCCCGCAACGCCGCCGGAATCATCTCGGCGCTTATCTTAACGAACTTGATTTCGTCCACAAAGGGTTTTCCCAGATAGTAGTCATCGTAGGCTTGATAAAGGTAGGTACCATGTTCCTTACTGTAGTCTGCTAATGTGTAAGGTCCGGTTCCGATGACAGCCTCCGCTCCCGTCAGGCTCTTGGGGTCATCCACGCCCTCCCAGATATGCTTGGGAATGATAGCCAGGGTTCCCGCTACATCGTGCAGGAAAGGAGCGTAAGGCTGCTCCAGGTAAAGTTTTACGGTGTAGTCGTCAATTACTACTGCCTCCCTTACCCCGCTGGGGCCTATCAATGTAACGAAGGGGTTAGGGTGGGCCTTCACGTAATCAATAGTAAAGACAACATCCTCGGCGGTGAATTTCTTGCCATCATGCCATGTAACATTCTTGTGCAGCTTGAACATATAGGCGTTTTCTTCGGCAATATATTCCCACTCCTCAGCCAGTTGCGGAATAAAGCCGGAGGCGTCCTTCCAGACAAGGGTTTCAAAGATAAAGCTCATCCGGGTATATCCGGGGCCGCGGGAATAGTGGGCGTATGGAGAGGGATAGCCCCAGTCTCCAGTGCTATCGGCAATGGTGTAGGAACTGATTTCTGGTGTCCCGGCAGTGCATGATGGGAGCACAAGTAGCGCAGCTATCATGGCCGGGATAAGTAATTTTGGTAGCAGGTTCAGCGTTTCTTTGCTCATTAGCTTCACCCTTCCTCCTTAAGCTTATTGCACTGGTTGGCAATTGCAACTCATTGCATCAAGACACGTAATAAAAACCTGCTTGGCAACAGGTGACTTGCAAATGAGAGTAGTTGCAACTAGTTGCAACTACCTTTTAGCATTATATTAATACACTTTGGCTTCGGTGTCAACTAGCTCCTGCTAAAGACCGGTTAACTTTTAGAGCCTATGCTCGGGGCCGGCTATACCCTCAGGAAAGCCGGGGTAATTCTCCACCAGCGCAGCATTGACCATCTGACCCCCTAACATCCCTTGCTCCAGCAGTATTCATGCATGCAGTCTCTACGCCCTTTGCCTTCTTCTTTTCTTGAGCGAATAATTGCTACCTATTTACTTGTTTCCCAATACATATTTGGCTGCGTTTTCTCCAGCGATATAACCGGAACAAAGGGCAAAGCACAATGCTGCACCGGCAGATCTAAAACTGTAATCTATGAATTCCCAACCGCTAGCGTTATCACCGACGGCATAAAGTCCGCTAATCAAGCTATCCTGCTTATTAATAACCTCCATACGGTGATTAATCTTAATGCCGCCTACTGTAGTATCACAGCCCTGGCGACCTAGAACGGCATAGTAAGGCGGTGTACGTAGTGGCAGGAGATACCTTTCCTCTTTGAGAAAATCTGCATCATAGCCCTTATCGCAGAAGGAGCTGTATTGCTCTACCGTGGCCCTTAGGGCTTCAGGTTTAGCTCCCATCCACTCAGCAATCTCTTCCCATGAATCAGCTACTTTAGCTGTTCCCTCGGCTGCGTCTGATTGGAAATCATTTTCCAATTCGTCCATCCAGGCTCCATTATTTCCCTTCTGTCCTTCAATGCCGCTGAGGACCTCTCTTTTTTGGATCATATCCCGTTTTACCTTCGAATCTATCAGAGCGTAACAAATTTTACCCGGCTGCCTGCTCAGGCAATTACTAGCCATGTCCATATGATGAAGACCAAGGGATTCATCAACATAACGTTCTCCATTTTTATTCACCAAAATCACTTCAGGTCGCCGAACGAGTATGTCTAAGCTACCGGCCCCTTGATAATGCTGAGGGCCGATTAACAAAATTGCTAACTGGTCGCCGATAACGGCTCCCGCTTCTGCGGCCATTAGTATGCCATCCCCCGTCATTTGAGGTAGCGAATTGCAAAATATATCTCCATGTGAGGGGAAATACTTATTTATCATTTCTTTGTTTTCCCCGAATCCCCCGGTAGCAATGATAACGCTTTTAGCGGTGATTTTGAGTTCCTTATCCTTCGTTGTTGCCAGAACCCCATTCACTTCCCCTTTTTCATCGATGAGAATCTTCCTTGCCGCAGTTTCACAAAGCAACTGCACACCCCGGTCCTGGCAGCCCTTGATCAACGTTTCGGCAAGTCCATGCCCAACAGCTCCTGAAGCTCCTGCACCTAACATATGAAAAACCTTGGGGCCTTCTCCCTCAACTACGAATTCTAAAATAGAGTTAAACTTCAGCCCCTCTTCTTCCAGCCATCGAATGATATCTCCTGATTTGTTGATAATGACGCGAACGAGCCTGGGGTCAACCCTCCAATTAGCGCTTTCCATTTTCTCCTTAAAAACCTCATCCCCTGAAATCTTGATGCCCAGCCGCTTCTGAGCTGGACTTTCGACAGCGAAAATACCATGCGAAATACCTGCATTTCCACCCAGGCTGGGAGCCTTTTCTAGCACGATAATGTTCTTCGCCCCGGCTTCTGCTGCCGCTATTGCTGCGGTCAGGCCAGCTCCCCCTCCACCAATGACCAGAATGTCAGCCTGTAGATTTTCCGCATTTGAATTTCTGGTAGTACTCATAATAACCTCCCTAATTATGTTTTACTTTCGTTGAGGATATTCCTCTAACGCAACTACCACAATTGCTGCCCTGAGATTTATTTCTTACCCTGTTTGTCCAACCAGAGCAATCTACTACTTGATATCTTCCAGGGGCCTCTTAAACGTATCAATGGCGCTAGGATACGGTAATGTTTCACCTTTCATTGCGGTCGGCCCTACATTCTTTATTTTCGACTTATGCAAGTCGTCGCTTAGCTTTGTGGAGCGGGAGACGAGATTCGAACTCGCGACCCTCTGCTTGGGAAGCAGATGCTCTACCACTGAGCTACTCCCGCTTAAATCACAATTATTCTAGTCCAAAAATCCCCGGCTGTAAAGAGAGATGGCTATTAATACGAGCGCCAGCAAAAGTGCTTCAGGCTTGCATCTTTAAGACCTTGGACCCCCGAATCTTGCCGCTTTTTAGCTCAACCAGCGCCTTATTTGCTTCCTCCAGCTTGAACTCTTGAACCTCGGGGGCAATCTTCGCCTGGGCTGCCAGGGGCAGGAACTCCTCCGCATCCTTCCTGGTTACATTGGCTACCGATTTAATCTCCTTCTCCCACCAGAGATGCCTGGCATAATCCAGCTTCAAGAGGAACTCTTTGTCTACCTCCTCTTTTCTAATCAGATTGATGACCAGCCTTCCCCCCCTCTTCAGATTCTCCAGGGCTTTAAGCGTCGGCTTCCAGACGGGGGTAGTATCAATGGCACAGTCCAGCTTCTCTGGAGTTTCGTCTTCAATCTCACCCACCCAGTCAGCACCCAATTTCTTGGCCAGTTCCCTTTCCACCGGATTTCGGGTTAAAACAAACTTTTTGGAATTGGGAAATTTGAAATTCGCCGTCTGGATTAGCAGGTGGTGCGCCCCTCCAAACCCGTAAAGCCCCAGGGTCTTGCCATCCTCCATGCCGGTAAGCTTCAAAGAACGATAACCAACCACCCCTGAGCACATCAGAGGCGCCGCCCGGGGTAAATCGGTAAATATCTGCGGAATTTCGTAGGCGAAGTCCTCGGAGATTACCATATACTCGGCATAGCCGCCGTCAGCGTCGCAGCCAGTCCCCTTAAACTGCTGGCACAGGTTTTCCTCACCCCTGAGGCAGAACTTGCACTTACCGCAACTGGAATATATCCAGGCGGCACCAACACGGTCGCCAACCTTAAATCTGGTCGCCCCCTCACCCAGAGCCTCCACTACCCCCACCGGCTGATGACCCAGAATTACCGGCAATTTGGGTGGGGTAATCCTGCCCTCTATCTGGTCAAGCTCGGTGCGGCAAACGCCGCAGGCTAAAACCTTAATTAGAATCTCCTTCGGCTGGGGCTTTGGAAGCGGCAAATCAACCAGTTCCAGGGGCTCAGCCCCTCCCTCAACCCTAACCTGGCAGATTTCCTTGAGCACCATTGCCTTCATTTTTCTCTTCTCCACCGTCACCGGTAATCTATATTTAATTATATACTATATTACTACCATCACCAGCCCGGCAAACAGGGGCATGGTCAGGTTATCATTCAGGGGGAGGGGTAATAGTACGGCTTCGGCGACAGTCGCCGCCAAAGAGCCGACCACGATAATAAGCAAACTGACATCCAGACCGGCATAATAGAAGATAATGCCCACTATTAGGCAGGAAACAAAACAGGCTAAGTCTCCTTCAAGTGTCTTGCCAAAGAGTCTGGTTTTCCCTAGCCGCTTACCAACAATGGTAGCCATGACATCACCCACCGCCAGAAAAGAAACCGCCACCACGGCAATATCCCTGGGGAAAACCAGAAAGGCTACAAGAGAGCCAACAAAGGTATAACTAGCGCCGGTTAAGCGTGACGTCTCTTCTCCCCTTAGCAACGGCTTGAAAAGCGAGAGGAACCAACGGTTTACCCCCGGGACCTTGAGCCTAATAAACTCAAAGGCTAGGAAAACGAAGGTTATCACCCCGAGGGTCATCAGAAAGACTATCCTGGGCAGAAAGAGGGCGGCTAGCGGGATAACCATCACGCCAAGCATGTGAAACAGCCCCCGCCCCAGGGTGACCGATATGCTCAAAGCCTTCCCTCCTGCTTCGCCAGTTTACCACAGAGGAAAGCAATAAATAAATAAGCAGGGCGGTGAGGCAGGCTAAGAGCAAACTCTTTGACAGCCCACCAGCGGCGTGTTATCATAACTCTCTGGCTCTACAAAGCTAACTCAGTGCGCCTAACTCAGCACGAAGGTAAAAACAATGCCTCCTATAGTCTCAATTATAGGTAATTCTAAGTCAGGAAAGACGACCCTCATTGAAAAGCTACTTCGGGAGCTAAAAACAAGGGGCTATAAAGTAGCCACCGTAAAGCACACTAACCAAAAGCTGACCTTTGACGAGCCGGGCAAGGATAGCTGGCGCCACACCCAGGCCGGTAGCGAGGCTGCCATAATCAGCTCCCCGGACAAGATTGTGCTAATCAAGCCCGTTGCCACCGAGCCCAGCCTTGAGGAGATAGCCTACCTCGCCGGTAAGGACTATGACCTCATCCTGACTGAAGGTTTCAAGGAGGGTAATACGCCCAAAATAGAGGTCCACCGCAAGGAAGCCGGCCCGCCCCTCGCCGTCAAGAAGCGCATAGCCATAGTCAGCGATGAGCCCCTGGAAACCAAGGCCAGGCAGTTCTCCCCCGACGATACTAAGGGTTTAGCCAACCTCCTGGAGCAGGGCTTCATAACGCCGCAAAGGGAGCGGTTGTCACTTTATGTAAACAATACCCCCGTATCTCTGAGCAGCTTCCCCCGAGAGCTTATCGGCAACATCCTCCTGGCTCTAGCCTCCTCCCTGAAGGGAGTGAAAGAGATAAAAAGCCTGGAGCTTTTCCTGAAGAAGAAATCTCCATAGGGGGCATTTACGGTGCGCAAAACTAAGCACCACACAACACCGCCAAACGAGGTGCATCTCCGCCGACTCACCATAGATGAGGCATTAATAAAGCTTGACCAGTTCCTGCACGATGCCTTTATGGCCGGTCTTTATCAGGTGAGGGTAGTCCACGGTAAGGGGACCGGTACGCTGCGCCAGGCCGTTCGTGAGAAGCTTGCCCGTCATCCTCTGGTGAAGTCATACCGCCCCGGCGAATATGGAGAGGGTGGCGAGGGAGTTACCATTGCCACGCTTGCCCCAAGGTAATCCTTAAAAAAATCATCATTGAAAGGGAAGGGGCTTTTAGCTATAATAGCTATACTTCAGCCGTGGTGAGTGTAGCCCAGTGGTCTAAGGCGCCAGGTTGTGGCCCTGGAGATCGAGGGTTCAAATCCCTCCACTCACCCCAAATGCGCCTATAGCTCAGCGGATAGAGCATCGGTCTTCGGAACCGAGGGTCGTGGGTTCGAATCCCTCTAGGCGCGTATCTGGATTGTCCTTATATGCCAACGTTTTCCCCCAATTCTTAACAGGTTCTTAATATTTAGATGCTATTATCCATCCAGTATCCACGGAGAAGACGGCAAACAACAGCAATGACTTGAAAGGAGTAACATTGTGTCTAAACGGCGTGCTCTACTCTATGCCCTACTGGGAGTGGGTATCCTTATGGTCACCGTAGGCCTAATTCTCGCCCTGTTACAATCCTGACAAGCACAAAAATTTGCTCAATATCTTAACCGGAATTTAATATTTGATTGCTATGATTAAATCATCAAATAATAGAAAGGGGGGTGAAACATAAATGTGGCATAGTAAAAAGTTTCTTCTGGCTACGGTCCTGGCTATAGTGGTGCTACTTGGGAGCATAGGCGGGGTTGCTCTTGCCCAGACAGGTACCGGAGATGACAGCCAGCCTGCAGCTCAACATGAGGCTCTGCTGAATAGAGTCTGCGCCATCTATGAAGAGAACACAGGCGTAGCTATCAACTCTGAGGAGCTAGAAAATGCCTTTACCCAGGCTCGAGATGAGATGCAAGCAGCTGCTATGGAAGACCGTCTTGCCAAGATGGTAGAAAACGGCGTGATAGATGAGGCACAAGCTCAGGAGCTTCAAGAATGGTTAGAGTCAAAGCCGGATGTAGCTATCCCGTTTACACCCGGGTTTTCTGGCCATGGCATGCCTCGCGGCTTCGGTGGTTTCCCCGGTGGGGATGCACCAGAACCCACAGAATAACTAACGAGGATTCCACACCGATAACCTAGCTGACCATAAGAGGGAGGGGGATACCCCCCTCCCTCTTTCTTTTTAACAATTTCTTAACATTTGTGGTATAACATTAAGGAAAGACAGCAAATCACAAATGGGCTCTGAGATGGCGGGTAAAAAGATTCTGGTGGTTGATGATGATGCTAAAACGGTAGAACTGGTCAAGCTCTATCTGAACCGGGACGGCTATCGTGTCCTTACCGCTTATGATGGCACTGAAGCCCTGCGACTGGCCCGTGAGAGCCATCCTGACCTTATTGTTCTGGACCTCATGCTACCTGGTGTTGATGGTCTTGAGGTCTGTCGTACCCTCAGAAAGGAATCTGATGTGCCCATCATCATGCTCACCGCCAAGACCACTGACCAGGATAAGCTAATAGGCCTGGGCTTAGGGGCAGATGACTATGTGACCAAGCCCTTCAGCCCCAGAGAGCTGGCGGCCAGGGTACGAGCAGTGCTCCGGCGCCTGCCCGGAGAACGTGGTCCGAAGAGGATTGAGCATGGCGGGCTTACCCTAGACCTCCTTAAATATGAAGCCTCTCTTGCCGGCAAGCCATTAAACCTCACCCCGGTTGAATTCAAGCTACTGGGGGTCCTAGCTAAGGAACCGGGGCGGGTTTTCAGCCGGGCGCAGATTATTGAGAAGGCTTTTGGCTATGATTTTGATAGTTTTGACCGCACTATTGATGTTCATATCCTTAAGTTACGCCGCAAGATTGAGCCCGACCCCCACCACCCCAGATACATAAAGACGGTTTACGGAGCCGGCTACAAGCTTTCGGAGGTGGGAAGTGATACATAGCCTGAACTTTCGTCTCCTGATAGCTTTCGCTCTGGTGATAATTGTAACCATTGGTTCCGTGTTTTTCTTCACTTACCAGAGCACCCGCAGTGAAATCAGCCAGTTCGGGGAACGAATGGAACTGATGCAAGCTAGAAGAGTAGAAGCTGAGCTATCTAGTTATTACTACCAACAAGAGAGCTGGGAGGGTGTTCAGCCCTTCGTAGCTCAGTGGGGCAACCTCTACGGACGGCGGATTATACTGACCGACAACAATGGAGTGGTAACCGCTGATTCTGAGGGAGAGCTTCTGGGCAAGCCATATGAGACCGATATACCGGGAATACCCATGTCCCCCCCATGGGAAAAAGGTGCTATTGGTATACTTTACCTCGATCCCGGGTCACCACCGGAGGTAGACATTGCCTCACTGCATATCGTGTATGGAGCCATAGGCCGCTTCTTCATCTGGGGCGGCTTGCTGGCAATTGCCATCGCCCTTTTGCTTACCTTTGTCCTATCACGGCGTATATTAGCCCCGGTCAAGGCCCTCACTCAGGCTGCCAGGCGTTTAGGGAAAGGCGATTTCTCGCAGAGAGTCCGTGTCAGGGATAAAGGCGAAGTAGGCGAGCTGGCGCAGTCCTTTAACTCTATGGCTAGCGACCTGGAGCGTGCTGAGCAGTTGCGGCGAAATATGGTAGCTGACGCTGCCCATGAACTCAGAACTCCCCTTTCCAACATCAGGGGTTATCTGGAGGCAATTCGTGACGGTATAAAGAAGCCGGATGCTGGCACTATTCGCTCCCTTGATGAAGAAGCGTCCTCACTGTCACGGCTTGTTGATGACCTCCAGGAACTGAGCCTGGCTGATGCCGGCGAGCTAAAACTGATTTGCCAGAAGGAAGACGTCTCCAAGCTAATCGATGAGGCAGTAGCTGCGTTGCAATCTCAGGCAGCGGCGAAGGGCTTAACGCTGGCGGTTAAGCTGCCAGAAAAACTCCCCCTGGTAAATATTGACTCACACCGCATCAAGCAGGTCCTGCGTAACCTTCTGGAGAATGCAGTGGCTCACACCGGGCAGGGAGGCAGCGTAACGGTAGAGGCGCGGCAACAGGGTAGGCAGATAAAGGTCAGCGTGGTTGACACCGGTGAGGGCATTCCGGCCAAGGACTTGCCCAACATATTTGAGCGCTTCTACCGTGTGGATAAGTCCCGCGCCAGAGCCACCGGCGGCAGTGGTCTGGGGCTTACCATCGCCAAACGCCTGGTGGAAGCCCACGGGGGCAGGATTGAAGTCCAGAGTAAGCTGAAAAAGGGCAGCCGCCTTACCTTTACTCTCCCCCTGTCAGAATAGTTTGTAAGGCGCTGTCAATCTTAATAATTTCTTAATAATTTCCAGTCATACTAGTCAGTAAAAAAATGATGTTTCCCGTCCTCTCACGGGTAAAGGAGCGGAAAGGGACAGGTGAATATAAGATGAGAATCTTAAAGCTAGGCCTAATAGCTCTTATTCTGTGCACTATTATCATCCTCCCCATAAGCTGTGGTAAAACGGCGGAAACAACTCCAGAAAGCCAACTGGTAACAGTGCAGCGAGGAGACCTAACAGTAGACATTACTGCTGCTGGCAACTTGGCATATTCCGATTATGAGGACCTCGCTTTTCAAATATCCGGAACCTCGACGCAACAACCACTGACGGTGGAAGAAGTGCTGGTGGAAGAGGGTGATTCTGTTGAAGAGGGGCAGGTGCTAGTTAAAGCTGACACTGTCTATCTGGAGCAAGCAGTAACGACAGCAGAGCGAGCGGTCAAAACGAGTGAGATTTCCCTGGAGAAGGCGACGGATAGCTGGAGAAGTATAACCTATCCCTATACCTTTCGTGCCTTGAGCCTCGATATCCCCGCAGCTAATTCGCTTATCGGTGATGCCCTGCGGGAATTAGAAAACGCGGTGGAAGTAATGCAGGAGTTGGGGCTGAGCCGGGAGCAATACGACTGGCACCAGTACTGGGAGGTATGGGACAACCTACAGAAAGCCCAAGACGACCTAAATGATGCTAAGGCATATACGAGGTACGGACAGGGTGCGGATCTCTTTGGTGGTTTTTTCGATACAACAACCGATGTCGGTGAACAAATCATCCCCATGGCAGATTATTGGACACTGAGAGCTGCCCAACTGGATACGGAGACAGCCCAAGTAGCTCTAGATACGGCTAATGATAACCTGAGTCAAGCTCAAGAAAAACTAGAAGAGGCGGTAATAGTTGCTCCATTTGCCGGTTTCATTACCATTGTAAACGTCAATGGTGGTGATGAGGTACAGAGGGGCACAGTGGCAGTGCGCCTTGTTGACCCCACCAAGTTTGAAGCCGAACTCCTGGTCAATGAGATGGATATATTTCAGCTAAAGCTGGGGGGAGATGCTACGGTGCAGATAGATGCCATGCCAACGCTCACCCTTCCGGCTAAAGTCACCTTCATCTCGCCGACGGCTACTATTAGCTCAGGTGTAGTGAATTACACAGTCAAGATCGAAATACAGTCAGTTGAAGCAGCACCGGGAGAAGGACTGGTGCCGACGACGTTACCTGAAGACATTCAGCTCAGGGAGGGGCTGTCCGTTACCGTGAGCATCATCGTGGCGCAGAGGACTGGTGTCCTGCTGGTGCCCAATACGGCAATTACGACCCAACTAGGTCAAGCCTACGTCCAAGTGCTGACACCTAGCGGCGCCGTTGAGGAGCGCGCCATACAGACGGGCGTCAGCAACTGGCAGTATACCGAGGTGACTGAGGGTTTGAGCGAAGGCGAAGAGGTAATTGTTCCGCAGGGGACTACCACCACAACGCCAACAACACAAGAACAAGGGGGGTCACCGCCAATGTTCTTTCCCCCACCCTAAGGAGGGCAACCCCAATGATCCGATTACAGGATATAGCTAAGGTCTATCCCATGGGTAAAAGAGAGCTGGCCGTGCTCAGAGGGGTAAATCTCAACATTGAAAAGGGCGAACTGGTGGCGATTATGGGTCCCTCCGGCTCGGGCAAGACAACCCTGCTTAACCTGATTGGTTGCCTGGATCAACCGACATCCGGTAGCTACTATTTGGGGGGTAAAGAAGTCAGCCGGCTCAGCAGCGACGAGTTAGCCCAAATCAGGGCGCAGAAGATTGGTTTTGTCTTTCAGACTTTTAACCTGCTGCCACGGCTCTCGGCACTGGCAAATGTGGAGCTTGGTATGAGATATGCTGGCGGAAGCGACCCAAAACGGGCTCTCAAGGCACTGGATAAGGTCGGACTCTCCAACCGAGCTAATCACCGTCCTACCGAGCTTTCCGGTGGGGAGCAGCAAAGAGTAGCCATAGCCCGGGCTCTGGTAAAAAGGCCTCCCCTGATTCTGGCCGACGAGCCTACCGGTAACCTAGACAGCCGCTCCGGCGAGGAGATAATCTCCATCCTCACCTCTCTACATGCCGAGCGGGGCATTACGCTGGTCATGATAACTCATGACGCCGGCATTGCTCACCACTGCCAGCGAATCATACACCTCAAGGATGGGCAGGTGGTGTCAGAGGAGACCGTATGAAAAAGTGGCTTCTGAAAAAGTGGCTAGAGCCTTTAGAGACTGCTTTGATTAGCGTTGCCACCCGTAAGGGTGTGAAGAGGTGGTCTGAACCCTTATCAACCGCCTGGGTTGGTGTGGTTACTCATAAACTCCGTAGCTCCCTGACCATGCTTGGGATTGTCATTGGCGTAGCCGCTGTGATTAGCCTGATGTCCGTTGGGCGGGGTGCTGAGGCACAGATTATTTCCAATATTGAACAAATGGGTTCAGACCTGATAACCATCCGTCCTGGCTCGTTCACCTTTGGCGGTGTCAGGGGTGGCGTCTCGGAAACACTAACCATAGAGGATGCAGAGACAATATCAGAACAGGTTCCCTATGTTTCAGCCGTTGCCTCTTCTTACTCAAGCAACCTGCAGCTGGTTGTGGGGGGTGAGAATATGAGTGCTACGGTCACCGGCATAACCCCCGAATATATGCAGATAAACAACATGAAGATTGCCAGTGGCGCTTCCTTCTCGGAGCAGGACTACCAGCGCGGTGCCAAGGTAGCTGTGGTCGGTACCAATGTTGCCGAAACTCTGTTTGGCAATGCTAATCCTATAGGGCAACAGATGCGGATGGGCACTATTATCGTGCATGTCATCGGTGTTCTGGAGAGCAAGGGGACCAGGTTCAACTCCCCGGATGATGCCGTCTACATCCCGCTGGCCGCCATGCAGCAAGCGGTGGCTCAGCCGCGAACCCCCCAGGGCGGCCGCATTGTGAGCACTATATCCCTGACGGTAAGTGACCAGTCACAGACACAGAATGTCATTGATACTATCACCAGCCTGCTCCGCACCAACCACAAGCTCACCGCCTCTGCTGATAACGATTTCAATATCATGTCCACAGAGGAGATAGCCAGCACTCTCTCCGAAACGATGGGCACGATGACCCTCCTTCTGGGTGCTATTGCCGCCATTTCACTGCTGGTAGGAGGCATCGGTGTGATGAACATCATGCTGGTCTCAGTGCTGGAGAGAACCAGAGAGATAGGCATCCGCAAGGCACTCGGCGCCAGGGAGCGGGACATATGGCTTCAGTTCCTTATTGAGGCAGCCTTCCTGACCTTCGCCGGGGGTATTATCGGGGTTGTCCTGGGCTGGGTAATTGCATATTTGGTCTCCAGCATGGGGTTAATGACGACTGTAGTTACTGCTGATATAGTTATCCTTGCCGTCTCAGTATCGATTTGCATTGGTCTGTTCTTTGGTTTTTATCCGGCGTGGAATGCTTCCCGACTGAATCCAATTGAAGCACTAAGAGCTGAGTGATGGGCGTTCAGAAAAGGATATCCGTTTACAACGGTTTCTTAAATGTCATGTTGACAACTTTACCAAAAGCACAGACGCTCTAGGTAGGCTGGAGTGAGGGCTTGATTCCCATCAGAACACGCCAAAAAACGTAAGTGCCCACCATATGAGTGCAAGAACTAGTACTCCCAACAGGACGTAAATTAGTGTTCTCATCTTTTCTTTCTCCCTCTGGCTTTCATTCGCCCACCTGGGTTAGAATCCCAAATTTGTCACCCATTATACACCATAGTCGGCCTTAATGGAATACCCCTTTTAGCCCAATATTGGCCGGCAGAGCCTCCGTTAGCTTCACCGGCAATAGCCTGTTGGCTAAATCCTCACTACTCTTAGTATAAACCCTTATATAGTTATCGGTGAGCCCGGCCCAGACACCACCGCTCTGCTTCTCCCACAGTACAGTCATCGTCTTACCCAGGAACCTCTGCCTGAAATTATGAGCGCTCTCTTCGGCTAGAGCCAGCATCCTTCGGCTTCTTTCCCGCTTGACCCCATCCCCCACCCCGTCTGGCATCAGTGCTGCCTGAGTCCCCTGACGCGGCGAGTAAGGGAAGACGTGAATCCGGGAAAAACCTATCTGACGGCAAAGTTTATAGCTCTCTTCGAATTCTGCTTCGGTCTCACCGGGGAAGCCAACGATAATATCGGTGGTGATAGCCACCCCCGGCACCACATCCCTGATTAAGGCTACCGCCCGTTGGTAGCCGCCAACAGTATAGCCCCGCTTCATGCGGCGGAGCACCCCATCACTGCCGCTCTGCAGCGAGAGGTGAAAATGGCGGCATAGCCTTTTGTCATGCCAAAGCTCGATAAGCTCGGGGGATATCTCCCCGGGCTGGAGGGAGGAAAGCCTCAACCTCTCAACATCGGTCTCGGCTAGTATGCGCTCCAGCAGCCCCTGTAAACCAATCCCCTGATAGCGATATAAGCCAATCTTGACCCCGGTTAGCACCACCTCCTTATAGCCATCAGCCACCCTCTGCCTGACCTCGCCAATAACCCGGTCAATGGGAATGCTTTTCTCCCCGCCCCGCACCAGAGGGACGATGCAATAAGAACAGGAGCTATTACAGCCATCGTGAACCTTAACCAGGGCGCGGGTGCGGAAATCGGCTATAGCTGAACCTGCCTGACTATAGCTGGGACGGCTGAGACGCCCCGACTTCTCCAGCCGCCCCATCAGGTTTGATTTTTCACTGTTGCCCAGGACAAGGTCAACCCCTTCAATCTGGGCCAGCTCATGGCGGGCTCGCTCGGCATAACAGCCGATAGCCACCACCACCCCGCCGGGGTTGCGGCGATGAGCCAGCCTCAGCCGCTGGCGGCATTTGCGATCGGCAACATGGGTAACGGTGCAGGTATTTAATATGTAGACGTCAGCCTCATCATCGGCAGATACCAGCCTGTACCCCGCCTGAGCAAACTGCCGGGCTAAGAGCTGGGTCTCAGCCTGATTGAGCTTACAGCCAACTGTATCTAAGGCGACCCTCGGGATTTTTAGGCTTCCAGCCATAGCGCACCCACCTAAGTATTATATTTTTAATATTCCCCGGCGGTCAAACGAGAGCCTCCTTGCACGCCAGCCAAAATTGTGGTAGAAATATCTAGCTAAACTTTACCCTCGTTAATGTTATGTCAAGCACAAACAATAGAGTAGCGGTCACTGGCATCGGTGCCCTATCCCCTCTTGGTCTGGACACTAGCACCATGTGGCAGGGTCTTATCAGCGGCAAGTCCGGCATTGACCGCATCACCCTCTTTGACGCCAGCTCATTTGAGACCAAGATTGCCGGCGAGGTAAAGGGCTTTGAGCCCGCCAATTACATGAACCCAAAGGACGTCCGCCGCAACGACCGCTTTTCCCAGATGGCGGTAGCCGCCAGCCTTGAGGCTTTGAAGCAGGCGGGGCTGAAAATCGACGACACCAATAAAGGCGATATCGGCGTCATAATCGGCAGCGGCATCGGCGGACTAACCACCCTCTTTGAGCAAACCAGGGTCTTGCTGGAGAGGGGGCCCGACAGGGTAAGCCCCTTCCTTATCCCGATGATGATGCCCAACATAGCCTCCGCCCAGACATCCATCGTGCTGGGAGCGAAAGGTCCTAACCTGTGCACGACGTCAGCCTGCTCCAGCGGCTCCGATGCCATAGGGGTTGCCTACGAGACGATAAGGCGTGGTGACGCTAAGGTCATGATAACCGGCGGCAGCGAGGCGATAATCAACCCGGTAGGTGTCAGCGCCTTCAATGCCCTGAAGGCGATATCAACCAGAAACAATGAGCCGCAGCTGGCCTCCCGCCCCTTTGATGCCGAGCGTGACGGCTTTGTCATCGGTGAGGGGGCGGGCATTCTTATTCTGGAAGACCTCTCCTCTGCCCGAAAGCGGGGGGCTGAGATACTGGCTGAGCTTATCGCCTATGGAGCCACCGGCGATGCCTACCATATCACGGCGCCGATTGAGAGCGGGGAGGGGGCGGCTGAGGCAATGCAGATAGCGCTGGATAAAGCCGGACTCAAGCCCGATGAAATCGACTATATTAACGCCCATGGCACATCCACACAGTTAAATGACAAGATGGAGACGAAGGCGATAAAGACTGCCTTCGGCGCCCAAGCCTACAAAATCCCGATAAGCTCCACCAAGTCAATGATAGGGCATCTCGTGGGGAGCGCCGGGGCGGTTGAGGCGGCAATATGCATTATGGCTGTCAGGAACGGAATCATCCCGCCAACGATAAACCTCACCCACCCCGACCCCGAGTGCGATTTAGACTATGTGCCCAATACCGCTCGCCAGGCCAAGGTCGCCACCGCCATGTCTAACTCCTTCGGCTTTGGAGGTCATAACTCGGTCCTGATATTCCGGGAGTACTCTGAGGAGTAAGATTGAAGCACTACCGTTGGAACCTGCTGCCGCCTGCTCCAGACAGTCATCTGGGCAGTAGTTCAGGTTTCCCCCCGTTATTGGCCCAACTCCTCTATAACCGTGGTGTCAGAGAGCCGTCCCAGCTAGAGCCATTCCTTAACGCCGATAAGCGCCTTGCCGGCGACCCCTCCCTCCTCCCCGACATGAGCCTGGCAGTAGGCAGAGTCTACCGGGCACTACTCTCCGGGGAAAACATCGCCATCTACGGCGACTTTGACGCCGATGGCATTACCGGGACCGCCCTGCTGGTCAAAGGGCTGGCGTCCCTCGGCGGTAAGGTCATCCCCTATATACCACACCGGCAGACCGAGGGCTACGGGCTTAGAACCGCCGCCCTGGAAAATCTCCGCAACAAGGGCATCAGCCTGGTTATCAGCGTTGACTGCGGAATTACCGCTCTGGCTGAGGTGAAGCGGGCAAAAAGGCTGGGGCTGGATATAGTTATAACCGACCACCACACCCCCCTTTCCGAAATCCCGTCCGCCGTCGCCACCGTTAATCCCAAGCGAACCGACTCAAGCTACCCATTTCTGGAGCTGACTGGCGCCGGGGTAGCCGTCAAGCTGCTTCAGGCCCTATTTGAAAGCCTCGGGAAACAGGGGCAGGCGGATGAAATGCTGGACCTGGTTGCCCTGGGGACAGTAGCCGATATGGCACCGCTATCCGGGGAGAACCGGTACTGGGTCAAGCAGGGGTTGAAGCTGATGAATACCAACCCCCGCCTTGGAATCAGGGAGATTATAACCCAGGCCGGGCTGAGCATCGGCAGCCTTGATGCCGAGAGCATCTCATGGGTTATTGCCCCCAGGCTGAATGCCGCCGGCAGGCTGGCTCACGCCATGACCAGCTATAAACTACTGATGACGGACTCCCCGGTGGAGGCAAAGGAGCTGGCGACATGGCTGGAGAAGAAGAACGGGGAGCGCCAGAGGCTGACGAGCAAGGCTCTGAATAAGGCCAGAGCGCAGGTAGCGGCTGAGGGAATATCGCCCCTCTTGATTGCCAGCGACAGGGACTATCCGGTTGGAATCGCCGGGCTGGTAGCGGGCAGGCTAGCCGAGGAATTCTACCGCCCCTCTATCGTTGTTAGAACCGGAGAGGTGGTAAGCAGCGGAAGCTGCCGCAGCATCCCCGAGTTCAATATCATCCTCGCCCTGAACCAGTGTAGCCAATTACTATCCCAGTTCGGCGGTCACTCACAGGCAGCCGGTTTTATCCTGCCGACCAAGAACCTGCCCCGTCTCAAGCAGCACCTCTGCGAGCTGGCAACCACTCATCTTGCCGAGGTTGACCTCCATCCGCAGCTGGATATTGATGCCGAAGCCAAATTCCCTGAACTCAGCGGTAATACCTTCAACCTCATTCAACAGCTTGCCCCATTCGGGAGAGGTAACCCGGCACCCGTCTTCCTCAGCCGAAGGGTGGAGATAGTTGACTGCCGAACTATGGGTGGTAATGGAGAACACCTGCGGCTGAAGCTGAGGCAGGGTGGCATTATGTGGAACGGGGTCGGCTTCAGGATGGGTAGTTATCGGGCTGAGATATCTAACAACCTTGACATCGTATATAATATGGAAATAGACCGCTGGCAGGGGGAGGAGAGGCTGAGGCTTAATATCTTGGATTTCGCCCCCGCTAGGTAGTTTTGGCCCTCACCCACCGCGTCCTTAAAGCCAGTATAGGCACTGCGATAGCTAACACGATTATGCCTATTACCTGAGCCTGATGTAAGCCCAAGATGAAGGGTGTCCCCTCCCGCAGGAAGCTAATGCCAATCCGCCACAACGAATATAGACTAATATAGACGAGAAATAGAGAGCCCTCGGGCTTAAGCCGCCCCCTCAAACTGAAGACGACCCCAAAAATTATAAGTAGATATATAAT
>Ga0163203_1000040_pt1 | contig 31777 bp, 36 predicted proteins | sample PL_2010_330m_FD_113534 | JGI IMG/M metagenome (GOLD analysis project Ga0163203, IMG submission 113534) | Freshwater microbial communities from Powell Lake, British Columbia, Canada to study Microbial Dark Matter (Phase II) - PL_2010_330m | ecosystem: Environmental > Aquatic > Freshwater > Lake ... | reverse complement strand
ATTTTTCAAGGAGAACTTTTAAGCTATTGTTCTTACCGGGGACGGAAATTTTGCTCCAGCGGTAAAGCTTCCTCAGGAAAAATTGAGGAACTCCTTGTAAAATTAAGGGGATAAGGACAGTTTCTAAAGTAAGTCCGCGCTTCTAATGCTTATTCCGACAGCTTATGATCAGCAATGCTGCAAGTGGCGTTCGCGTCAACAATCCCTATTGTATAAGTTCCGCCTTCTGGACAGACCGGTATTTTTCTCAGATAATCCGGCACCAGGTCACTCCAGGTTGGCTCATCACTTGAGAGCCCGCCTTCTGTTACAGCCCACATGGCCTTTGCGTCATCTATGTGCTTGAGATGTGAAAGGCACAGATTCCGTTGGGCAGTTTTTCTGGCGTTAAGAAAATGCGGGATGGCCAGTCCTGATAAAAGCCCTACGATCGCAACTACTATTAGTATTTCAACAAGTGTAAATCCCTGTTTTTTCACTATTTTCGCTTATGTTTTTAGATGTTTAGCATTTTGAAGTATCTATAAATCTAAATATACTTGATATCTCGGCAGGAGGCAAATATTCGCGTGCATTCGAGTTAACTCAACTCAAAAACAAAGGGGCCGGATAAATCCGGCCCCTGGTCAGGTGAAAAGGCTGTTTTTGCCCCTTGTATAATGTAATTACGCCGAAACAAGGAAATTTACGATGTATTCCAGCTGCTTGTGGTCATACGGCACAATCGGCCTTAACATGGTATTGATCAAATAGCTGAACCTTTCCCCTGTGTCCATATCAGCGCTGAGAAGATTGTTCATATAGGTATCAATGTCAGCCCCATCCGGCAGGACTATATCTAACAGTGTCCTGAGGGTCCTGTAGCTGTATGTTTCCTCGTAGCCTTCATCGGGAAGCGTTCCGGCTAAAAGAGCTATGCTTATCACGCTTCTCTGCAAGGACTTTCTCTCGTCCCTCTGTAACCCGGATACCCCTTCGTCGCTGAAGTTAAGCGGCACAACTCCCCCGAAGTCATCGGGCCTTTTGTCGATCATGTCTTTGATCTCGCCGAAATCAAGTCCCATGCCGACAACCACCTTTTTCCGGTCAGGATAACGGCCTAAAAGATCCGGCAGCTTATCAAGATTCGCGTTCTGGTCAAACGTGACAAATGTCGCTCCCGGGAACTCTTTCGCGAGCTGTCCGCACCTGTATTTTGTGATAAAATGCTGCGGCACAAAAATAACTGGGTTGGCTTGTTTCATCTGTTCAACGACTTCACCCGCTGAGGCGTCCATTGTGGTTGCATCCGGAACGCGCTTGGCAACCAGGCTTATTACAGCTGCTCCTTTACCGGTCATGTTCTTCTCTGTAAAGATCTTGATGTTTGAAGCCTTTTTCCCGAACATCTCCTCAAGGGCCGCCCTTAACTTGTCCCCGTATCCAGGGCATTTCTGGTATAATGAACCATCAATAGATACAGTATGTGTCCTTTCCAGATTAGGATCCCTGTATGTGACTATAGCTGCTATTCCGGTTGCGCATAAGCGGGCAGAGCGCGTTATCAGAAGATCACATATTTCCTTTATAAGTCTCCTGTCCCGCCAGTCCCTCGTCTCCTTCCGGCCTGAATCAATGCCCAGTCCTTTCAGGACCTCAGCAACACCGGTGTTGTAGTAAGAGGTGTCCGCAATTATGTTGTCCATCATGATCGTCTCAAAGCGTTTTCCTTCCTCTTCAACTGCTCCCTCTCTGAACGCTTCGTACATTTGCCCTCCAAACAGAACCTTTCGGCTGATCAGATCCCTGAAGATCGCTTTGGCCTGCTCATTAAGATACTTGCCGGAGATCGCTTTTTCAAAGGTATATTTTCCAGGATCAGCAGATGCTTCATCCACCTGAAGGTCATACGGAGTCCTGCGTTTTACTTTATAACCGCCCCATTCCATGTTAACGACCATCTCTCCGGACGCGGTTCCCGGGCCCTTATATTTCGGGATATCTTTGATCTTCAGCACTATTGCCCCGTTCGTGCCGGTAGCGATGATTATTCCGGCATCACAATCCTTATGCCTGTACCGTCCTGCCTGGAACGCGGCTACTGTGTCATTTGCCAGGGCCTCGACATTCGTGGTAAGTAATCCTGCCCTGGCCAGGGCATCGTTAAGCAGTTTAACAACATCCTTATCCTTCATACCCTTTACCTTGAATCCCTTTGTCCAGAACTTGAATATCCCGCAGTTGATGCTTTTCTGGTCCGCAGGGAAAGAGAAGATGAAAGAGATGGGTATCTCTTTTTCCTTATCTATTTTATATTTGTCCACGAAGTCACTGATACACTGGGCGAGGAAATCAAAGAGCACTTCCGGACTCTCTGCCTCCATGTGCTCTGTTTTTAGTTGATACGGTTCATCCTCCTTCTGGATAATTTCACCGTTGCGCACTTCCTCAAGATAAACCCTGAAATTGGACCCGCCAAAGTCAAGAGTGACAACCACTCCTCTTTCGTCACCGACTGCCGGCTCTGAATGAGTTGGTATCATCTGGAGCGAGCTTTTCTCGCCGGCAAGGCCCTTATCCATTTCACTATGCATATCCTCGATCATCTCCATTGACTCCTCAGCAGGAACATCCAGCACGTTCTTTATATAATCAGTGATCCCCTGGTCCCCGATATATTCAGTTGATGCCGGGGCGGTCTCGGATTCGCCCAATGCGGTTTCGAGCAGACTCACAAAATCAGAGAAGTTCCCTCTATATACGGCAACATTCTTCGCGTCAGGTGTGACTGCTTTGTCCTTATCAGTATCCGTCAAACCCTTGATCGCATCCTTCCATTTTAGATCCGGCTTGTCCGGATCAGCGTCATGGTCAGCCTTTGCCGCCCTTATAGCGCTTCCCAGAGAGACCGAGTCACTGTCCTTCAGCACATTTACCGTGGCATCAAAGATGTCAGCCAGGATCTGACGGATGGCCGGATTAACGGAAACACCTCCGGTCAAATTGATGTCACTTACTTCAAGTCCGACCTGGTCAGCTACCCATTTCATCAAATAGAACTGTCCTTCCACAGCAGCACGAAATACCTGGGCGCGGTTGCTTTCATCCAGGTTGCGTGTGTATGCCCTGTCCGGCAAAGGTATCCTCGGTGTATCTTCTGTCTTGTGCTGGGCTATCATCATTGCACCGTCATTTCCGGCCTTTGTCTTTTCGATCTCCCCTGTAAAGATATGCCATTTCATCGCGTCAATATCTTCTTCTGTGGGATCATTATTGCCCAGTTCTTCAAGTTTTGCGACAGCTTCTGAGTCCAAGATATGTTTGTCCCTTATCTCTTCCAGCGTGAGCGCTCCGTTCTGAAAGCATATAAGCTTCATGTACCTGCCCGTAGGCTCACCAAAAACATGTCCGTACTTGCTCAGCAGCGTCCTGTCCAGGTCCTTCTTATTAAGGAAGGTGTACATAGTATAGGAAGTTCCAAGACTTACCGCTATCTGTCCCTTCTTTATGATACCCTGGCCTGCCATTGCCGAAGGATTATCCCCTGTCCAGTTCACTATCTTTGTTTTTGGATTGAATCCGTATCTTTCAGTCCAGTAAGAAGATATAGTACTGACTACACTGTTTGATGGTAGGATATCCGGAAGTTTTGCGCTCAACCCCGGCGCCAGCTTATCTATAAACCTCTTCATCCATTTTCTTGTCTTGATATTCATGGCATTGGAACCGGCAGCATCTCCCACATCCCAGGGAAAACGCGCCATTCCGGCGAGAAGAGAACCGTTATAGGCAGCAATATTCAGTATAGTATCTGCAGTATCATATGCTCTCTTGTGGCGCTTGAAGAACGCCATTATCTGCGCCAGGCCAAAACGAAGAGTGCCTGCTGAACCTGTTAATTTACGCAATACTCTTGGCCCTTCGGAGGGAACTTCTCTTCTAGTCTTAGTATCGCCATACGCTCCGATAGCTTCATCCTTGTCACCGTATAACCCCTTTGCAAGTTCCTCCATTTCCTTTGTCTCATCCTCGGTCGTGCCGTCCTGCCAGATGGCTGATGTGTCTCTGGCAAGTATTCTTGCGTCAATAAGCTGCTGGGCTAACGGCTTATAAGGATCAAGCTGTTCCAGCGCTTTCTGCGCGAACTTGTTGTAGAAGACGGTGCCATGCTGCTGGCCCGCGCCTGATATAGCCCGGACGTTATAAAGGTCCCACTCACGACCTTTAAAATCCCTGCTCATCTGCTCCATGCCCCTATCAAGGGCCTCTGCCAGCATTATCGGGTCTGTGTGATAAAGTTCCGGAGCGTGCGGATGCGGCAGCACGCCTTTTTCAGCACCGTATTTATCAACATAGTAAGCGTCGTCAAACTCTTCCTTATGCTTGTAAATGACTTCCCCTGTCTCAATATCAATAATGGTAAAGGTGACTGACTGGGTGCTTGAATCAATGCCGAGATACCATTTTTTTCCGCTGCCCTTCATGCGCTCTATCAGCGCCATCTCAGCCATTTCTTCTTCATCGGCAACTGCTTCTGCAAGCTTGTAATAGTCGATATTGATCGGGTCGTTCCAGCGGTTTTCAAAACTGGCTTGCCTGGCTTTTTTTACGATCCTGATCTCTGTTTCGCTCAGGTCTTTGACATCAGATAAAGTGGCGTTCTCATTGACCCTTCGGGCTTGAATCAGTTTATAAAAGATAACTTCCATGTCTTCACATTCGCTATCAGTAAAACCGCACTTGGCAAAAGTCTCATGGATAACGACCGTCTGGGTATAGGATATTTTCGTGGGCATGTATATCCCTATGCCACCCGCATGCGGTTTTTTCAGCCCCGGGATGAACATGACCTGGCCTATATCCACAAGCTGCTTGAATTGTTTATACAGGGTTTTGTTGCCCAGAGCGGCCAGAAGGTTCCCGCAATGCTGGACCCATACGTCATCCGGATCCAGCCTTATCTCTTCTCCATTCGCAATAGTTTCACTGATCATCCTGTCAGTGTTGTTCTGCTGGTCCACAAATCTATCGATAGCGCCTTTTTGCTGTTCTCCCCTTGTCTTTTTGGTTATAGTTTCTATGGCTCCCGATATATCTGAATGCTGTGCGTTAGTTATACCTTTAGAGCGTACTTGGTCTTTTATATCCTCTTCGGTGAAAAATTCAAACTCATAGTCGCCCTCTTCAGTTTTTCTGGCGCAACACCAGTAATGTCTTTCAGCAGGCGTTTTATTCCCGAGATTTACGCCACTGATATAGCATGGTATGACAACAATCCTTTCATCATTAAAAACCAGTTTATTGCGGAATTCAAATGTAAGAACATCCCCCTTCCTCGCACTGCTTCCTTCCTCAATTTTATCTATCTCATGGACCGTGTCCCTTTCCACCTTTGTAAGATCCTTATTCTCCGCTGTCGAAACAGTGGCCACGATATCCGCTGTCAGTTTCATAAAGTCCAGCAGTTCATGCGTTTCTAACGGCGAAAGACGTGATTCAGGAGCAAGTGTGCCCGTGTTTAACACATCCGCCATAGAAAGGTTGTTCATTAGGAACAATAAAGCTATAACAACCGATAAGACCTTCTTTAGATTTTTCATTGCTATTCCCCCTTGATCGGATATAGATATTTTGTGAATTTACAGTTTGTAATTTCATATCCGCGAAATCCGTTAAAAAAAAGCGGACAAAGTTTTTCTATTGAAAAGTTTAAAATAAGGAGTTGGACGAGTATTAGAGGTAGAAATGGTAAGATATTGACTATCGTCAGTAGATCTTTCGCCATGCACTCAATACTTTCATTATGACCTTCCTGTTAGTGTTTAAAATGCTAAGCATATTTTATCAATATGTTCCTGTTAGGTCAAGAAAAAGATATAACTATTGTATTCTTAATCCAAGAAAGTGCTGTTTTATGCTGCGGTCAGGAGTTGTTCCATCCTGTTATGGAGATTTCGTAGATCCTCGGCATCTAATATTTCAACAGGTTTGAGGATGAACTTCAGCTTTGTGGGGTCTCCCTTGAATTCCTCCACAGTGATAGAAAGATGTTCGTTATCGTCAGTAAGGAGCCTGTATATGTTCATAAAAGCCAGATCGTTATTATTAAGGTAAGAAATACCCGCCGCGATAATGCCCCCTATATGGCTTAGGTCAAAGCCGGTCAGCTCTTCTTTTTCAAAATCCATGAAAATGACCTGCGCTTCTGCATTTATCAATTTTTTAACCTGTTCTTCTGTCAACTTGTTGTATGGCAATATCGTTATTACATGTGTGTTATTTTTATTAGTAAGCGCGAAATCAACAAGTTCTTGCGAGTCCCCTTCCCTGAAATCAACTTTATAGGGGCCTTTTTCTGTTATATTGTGTATCCGCGTGAGCATACCCTTCTGATAACCGGGAGAGCCATATCCGTTCCACGCCTTGATAAGACATTGTTCTCCAGTAACCCGGCCCTTGTCTGACATCTTTGAATGTCTATGAAGAAGCTCTATCTTTACCCTTTCCCGAACCGCCGGGATCTTATCATCAGGAATAGAATAGCGGTCCAGCGGATGTTGCCTGCCCCGCTTGCTTGTCTTAAGTTTAATATTATATATGTTTCTGATGTTGTTCTCTGTCTCTTCGGAAGTGGCCCCTCTTATACTTTCGTTCAATCTGTGATACTTCTTTCGCTTATCCTCATCCTTTATTACAGGCAGTAAGACACCCAGCTTCTCAAGCATCCTTATTTCCACATCCACTGTAGAAGAAGCATATGGTTTTCTTAAAGGATACAATTCTTCCCCGTGAAATACCCTGAAGCCGAATTCCTGATATATCGTCCTCAATGCTTCGGCAGGAGCGCCTGGCCCCGGCGTTCGCCCCATTATCTCCAGCCTGGTTAATACCGTATCCGCATTCTTCCTGCTTATCCTGCCCGAATGTAGTATCGTGAAAAGATCCGCTGTCTTTTCATCCCGGTTTGCCCCGCTCCTGGCTATCCCCACTATCCTCCTTAACTCATCTTCACTAAGCTCGTCAACGACCTTTTGGGCAACGCCGTTCTCAAGCAGAACCCGCCTTACCTCATCCAGAGGGACACTTTCCTCTCCCCCTGGAGCGGTCCTTTCACGTGTCCCTGCAGCGCGCCTGTCGGCCTCAACCAGGGCCTTCATGCTGACCAATAATGGATCCCTGTTAATGTGGTCCCTGTCATGGTGCAATCTGCTCAGAATTCTTCCTATTTTACATTCATAAACATACCGCCGGACACCACCGACCCTCCTGATCTCAATAGGATCATCCACATATGAAAAAGCCCCTTCTCTTGCATATTCCCCCAGATAACCTGCCAGGAGTTCACGATGAATGTTGATCCCATATATATTTTTCAGATCATATATCAATCCTTGATCAAGATTCGCTGCCAGCATCTGAAAGAACGCCCTAAAATCATTAAGCCTGTGCGCCACATCCTGGGCCACGGTCGGATTTTCTAATTTAACACCTATTTCAAAATCCTCTAATCTTACTGTGCCGTCAGAAGCAACAAGCACATTCAGCGCATGGGCCCCGTGCTGGATGACCCCGCAGTTATGTAATTTCCTATACTCTCGTCCTGTTCTTCTTATGAGAGAATTTATCTTATCTTTATTTCTGCGGGTCTTCGCGGGCTCTAAATTGAACATGAAAGAACCATCGGGGACATGATAGCCCTCTCCCGCCAGATCTGCCAGCGCTCTTCTGAGATCCTTTTCATTCTCCTTTTCTATACCGAGGATCAGGACCCCTAACTGTTTGCCCTGGAATTCAATATCTTCATAAACGGCTTTCCCAAGCGCCATGGGCACGCTGGCTCCTCCCTTATAAGCTATATCCATAAGCTCAAACTCATTGTCTACCGCATCCATTGTACCGGCGTTTGTCGGCCTGTCCGGCGCTTCTTCTTGACGCACAACCTCCCCATCTGGGCCATAAAATACTTTGGTAATGGTTAGTGACCGCGGATATGGCACTATTCTATCGTCAGAGTTAAAACAAACCCCCTTGAGTTTTATCACCCTGATAGTCTTTCCCTTTATCACAAGGGGTCTTCCAAGGATCCTGGATACCTTTATATACACGCTTCTGCCTTCGGTATAATCATAATCAACGCCTTGGACCAGGTCCCTGAAATCCATGGTGATCACTTTACGGATGCACTCATATAAAGGCTCTGGGATCTCCACGTCAGGCTCTATCATGATCGTTGCTTTCTTCTTTGGCTCAGCCCCTATTCCCTGTTTTGCCCTTGCCTGCGCCACCGTATTTCGAAGTATCTGTACGGCGGCTCTCCTGGTCACCTCGCTGACAGATCCTACACCGGTTGGCCTGAATGACCCATATTGACTCAATCCCTCAATGCAACTTTTTGCTATCATTTGCAGGTCGGGTAGATTCATGAGCACGATCAAAACCCTGCTTACACCATGTTTGACGACCTCTTTTTTTAATTCTGATACTGCCTGCCGGGGACTTAACCTGTTGATGGCTCCGGGCTCCCATCCAAAAACGTGTAAAAGCAGTTTTATGTCAACCACGGCTTCGGGAGTGATCGCGTGAATCTCGTTATACATCTCTTCCAGTTCAGCCCTGAAGCGGGATATATTCCTTCTGCCAATAATTCCGGGCAGAATGTCCAGCAATTTTTTTCCTTTCTGGGTGTTGCTCTCACTGCCGGTTATTGTTTCGGTTATGGCCTTTAATTGCTCAGCACTTAATCTTAAATTTTTAAATGCCTGGGGACTTATCCCGGCAAGTTCCAGGGCTCTCTTTATGTCAGCTAATGACAATACTATTTCTCCGCTCCCCCCTTCTTCCGGCATGGCTGCCTGATGGAACACAAAGCCTTTATTCAGCGCGGTACGTATACTTTCACTTCTTATCCTGGAGTCTTCCGGCGAAATATAGAGCCCCTCCCCGAAGTAGTTATGCCTGTTCGCCATTATCATAGGCTTTATGGCCAAATAGAATCTTGCTTCTTTTAAACGCTCGTCTTCTGTCCTGTAATCTTCCCTTACGACAAAACCATTTTCCGCGACGAATATTATTTCCAAGGCTTTTGCCACAATGTCATTCAATAAAAGCTCGGGTGTTAAATGACGGGGCTCTCTGCCGTTGTGGCAGAGGTCATAGTAATATTGCTTTATCTTGGTGTTGCTGAGGATAAGCTCCTTTATGCCGTTATAGCGGTATCTGTCATCCTGCTCGAGGATCTGCATCATTGTTTCAATGTCTTCATGCACTACAGCCCTGACCAGACGCATAGCATCATCAGCGGTCTCTTTTGTGACAAGATATTTACCCGAGGAAAGGAGTAATGCGTCGGAATTGTTCGCCTTTAAAAGACTCTTGGCATCGTCTGAATCCGCGTATACTATCCGAGTTCGCTGGAGGGCCGCGTGTATTTCCCTTTTTACAACAGGGGACTGGGATGCAACCCACGGCGCCAGGGCATGCGAAGATGAACAAGCGGACAGAACAAGGGCGGAGACCAGAAACAGAGAAACTGTTCTAATGCCTGCTAAAATTCTACAATGATTTTTTACATGTAACATAGCGTTTTATTATAGCATCAGATAAATGTTATTTCAATAAAAACCTATCTTACTTTTGACATTTAACATACCATGCTTACTTTCTCCTAAATCACTAAATAAGGAAATTTAGAATACGAGTGGAGGGAATTTTCAAAATATTAGCTATTTTAGTGGTATTTTCCCTGTTTTTGAAGTGATTAGAGCGTTAATGGGGGATGTTTATTCGTTCTCAAGCACCTTTATCTGGGAGGGATTATCAATGATTATCTGCGGACCGTTCCTGTATTTTATCTTACCGAAAAGCTCAACATTTTTATCGCTGTAGTAGCTGGTGGGATCTATTCCCTTTCCCCTGAAAAGCATAAGATTTCCGGTAAATATAACCGCTGTTAGTGTGTTTTCACGGTCCTGTCCAAAATGGAGGAAGATCATTCTCCGAGTCGCGGAAATGCTGGAGACCCTGCCTTTAACAAGTTGAAATTTCCCAATATTATCCTTCGCCTCCGCCGGAGATATAACTCTAAGCGCGCCCCACATCCCGCTTTTATTCCGCCGGGCTTCTTCCTGTGCCTCAAGGAAAGCATCCATGTATTTAACATTCGGGGGAAAAGTATAGATGGTGGCAAGACCTTTTCTGACCAGCTCTAAATTAGCCATAACATCATTATCCGTGTATACATATGCCAGCCAGCGCCCGTATTTGTCCTCTTTATTCACGTCAAATTCAAGGCGCACCATTCTCCTGAAAACAAGGTCCCTGTTAAGGTCTTTTGCCTTTGCGGAAAAGGGTTCGGGATCGTATTGCCAGCTTGCTTCCGTGCGCCTCATGGTCTCAGGCGTGTCGATCCCTATATAGCGGACGCGCCTGCCGTTCGCAAGCTCGATCGTGTCCCCGTCTACTATATTCTGCACAAAATACCCGCTACTGGTACCTGTATCCCTGGAAAAACAACCAGTTAAAGAAAAACAGGTTATAAGCAGGCTGATTAAGAGAAAACGTGATCTACTTGTAATTATTCGTCGATCCATGACATGATTATAATTACACCCACCTTGCACCCACCTCGTAGGTGGAAGTGGGTATCCCCTAATTTTTACTCTGCCCTGCTGACGGACAAAGACTTTTCAGGGAACATTCTGAACATAAAGGTTTTCGCGCGTCGCATATATCGCGGCCGTGTTCGATCAGAAGGTTTGACAGTGTACCCCATTTTTTCCTGTCAAAAAGTCTCATCAGGTCCTGTTCTATCTTTACAGGATCGGTATTATCTGTGAGGCCCAACCTTCCGCTTACCCTTTTCACGTGCGTATCAACGGCTATGCCTTCATTCTTCCCAAACGCGTGGAAAAGGACTATATTGGCGGTCTTCCGGGCAACTCCAGGAAGCTTGATAAGATCATCCATGTTGTCCGGGACCTTTCCACCGAATTCGTCAATGATCTTTCCGGCCGCCGCGATTATGTTTTTTGCCTTGTTCTTGTAAAATCCGGTCGACCTGATCTCCTTTTCAAATACAGAAGGCGAAGCCTTGGCGTAATCTTTAGTTGTTCTGTATTTTTTGAACAGATCTTTTGTCACAATGTTCACGCGCTTGTCCGTACACTGGGCTGACAGCACCGTGGCCACCAGGAGTTCCAGAGCGTTCTTATGCGAGAGGGCCGTAACACCCGCTGGATACTCTTTGCTCAGTATCCCGTATATCTTATTGGCGGTCTTCGTATCCACGACAACTCCTTTACTTCCTCCGGAACCTTTTTTCCATCTCCTCGACCGTGATATCGAATGAAGTAGGCCGGCCGTGCGGGCACGTAAAAGGCAGGTCGCACTGGTCCAGATCAGCTAAAAGGATCTCCATCTCTCTCTGGTTCAGCCTGTCCCCCGCCTTTATCGCCGCCCGGCATGATGTCAACTTTACGAGTTCCTCAACAGGGTCTATCCTGGCCAGGTCGTGGGAAGCCAGGTCAGAAAGCACGTCATAGACGACCGTCTTTATGTCACTGTCCTTAAGAACGGGCGGGGCAGCCTGGACCACATAGGAATCCCTGCCAAATAGATCTATCTGGAATCCAAGCAGACCGAACTTATCGATCAATTTGTCCATAAGAACGGCTTCGCCCGCGGAAAGATCAAGCCTTACCGGGAATAAAAGATTTTGTGCCAGAACGTTCCGGTTTTCCACTGCTTTACTGAAATACTCGTACAATATCCTTTCGTGCGCGGCATGCTGGTCAGTTATGGTGACCATATTCTCCCTTATCCGGACAATATAACAGCCGTCGATCTGAAAGAGATCCCCCCTCGCATGAACAACCCCTGCACCTTCGGCTTTCCCTGTTTTTTCAGGAATATGATACGCGAATTCGGACTGGACCTCCCTGTCCTCCACAAGAACGGCCCTTTTCCGGGATTCCTCCTGCGCATCAGCCGGACCACTGGTCTCGTCCATGGCAGGGCCCTGTTTTATCTCATCAAACCTGGCTTTCACCGCTTCTCTAACGGCTTTTCTTACCTCTTTTTCATCATCGAACTTGACCAGGAGCTTTGTGGGGTGCACGTTCACGTCTAATCCGGAGGGAGCCAGTGACAGGGACAGGACGCAGGAAGGGTATCTACCCCTTTCCAGAAGGCTTGTGTAAGCGTCCTGAATGGATCCGCTCAATAATCTGCTTCTGACAAACCTGTTATTGACAAAAAACATCTGGGCTCCCTTGTCCTTACGCGTATTGGAAGGGCGGCTCACATAGCCGGATATACGGTATTTCCCGTCCGGGGCCGCTACTTCCAGCATGTGGTCAGCCACATCACCTCCCATGACAAGCCGTATCCGCTCGAGAATGCCCATCTCCCTGGCCGCGTATAAAAGATCCCGCCCGCCCCGGCTCAATTTGAATTCAATATGGGGATTTGATAGTATAAGGCGGCCTGCTGTCTCCATAATGGCGGCAAGTTCCGTTGCTTCTCTTTTTAAAAATTTTCTTCGGGCAGGGACATTATAGAAAAGGTTCCTGACCTCGATCGTTGTCCCCCGGACGCGTGCCGCGGGACTGGCCTTCCTGATCTCTCCGCCTTCCAGATAAAGATACACGGCCGAGTCCGCGGAACCATCATAAGTCGTTATCTCCATCTGCGAGACCGCGGCAATGCTTGCCAGGGCCTCTCCCCGGAATCCCATGGTAGTGATATCCTCAAGGTCTTTAATATCCTCTATCTTGCTGGTAGCGTGCCGCATGCATGCGCTTTTCACGTCCTCATCTGACATTCCTTCCCCGTTATCAGCAACCCTTATAAGGGACTGCCCCGCGTCCTGGATATCTATCCGGATGCTGTCAGCGCCGGCATCTATCGAGTTTTCCACCAGTTCCTTGACTGCGGACGCGGGCCGTTCCACGACCTCTCCGGCCGATATTTTCCCGATAACCTGGTCACTGAGCACGTGGATCTTTGACTTTGTCATGCTTATCCGCTCCTATTTCTTTCTTGAATTCTGATATCCTCTTCAGCGCTTCCACCGGAGTCAGATTATCGACGTCCAGTTCCCTGATCTTCCGGATAACGGGATCTTCGATAACACCGGGCTCGAAAAAACTCAACTGCCTCTCCTTCTTTTTCTCCTCCCTGGAAAAACGCGTACGTATATTTCCCAGAAGGGAATCCTTCTGCAGGTTGTTCAGTATCTCACGGGCCCTTTTGACCACTCCGTTAGGAATACCCGCCATCTTTGCCACGTGTATGCCAAAACTCTCATCACAGTTGCCTTCAACGACCTTGTAAAGAAAGATCACCTCATCCTTCCATTCCCGTATGGCAAGGTTATAGTTCCTGACGGCATCGCTTATCTGGGAGATCTCGGTGAGTTCGTGGAAATGGGTGGCAAACAGGGCTTTAGCACCGGGAATACGTTTATATATATGTTCCACGACAGCCCATGCGATCGATACCCCGTCAAAAGTGCTTGTCCCCCTTCCTATTTCATCCAGGATGATCAGGCTTTTCCCGGTGGCGTTGTTAAGGATATTGGCGGCTTCCAGCATCTCCACCATAAAAGTGCTCATGCCCCTGTGTAATCTGTCAGACGCCCCCACCCGGGTGAAAACCCTGTCCATAATGCCGATAACCGCTTTTTTGGCGGGCACAAAACTCCCCATCTGAGCCATAATGGTGATCAAGGCCACCTGGCGGATATAGGTGGACTTCCCGGCCATGTTAGAACCGGTTATTATGAATATATCCCCCGCTCCTTCTCCCATGTTCACGTCATTGGGCACGAATTCCTTATCCCTGAGCAGCTTTTCAAGCACGGGATGACGCCCGTCTACAACGCGCAAGCTACTTCCCGCGTTCACTTCAGGACGGCTGTACCCGTTCTTTACGGCCGCTTCTGACAGAGCCGCCAATACGTCCAGATCAGCCACCCGGTCCGCTGTTCTCTTAAGGCGTTCTATTTCAAGGCCGACCTTGTCCCGCAGTTCGCAGAATATATCGTATTCCACGGATCTTATACGCTCTTCCGCTCCCAGTATCCTTGACTCATATTCTTTTAATTCGTCCGTTATGAACCTTTCCGCGTTTTTCAACGTCTGCTTGCGAATATAATCCTGCGGGACCGATCCCAGATTGGCGTTCGTGACCTCTATGTAATAGCCGAAGACCCTGTTATACCCTATCTTAAGGGAATTTATGCCGGTCCTCTCGATCTCCCGCTTCTTCAGGCGCGTAAGCCAGTCCTTCGCGTTCGTGATCAAGTCTCTCAGTTCGTCCACTTCCGGGTCATGGCCCGGTCTTATTATCCCGCCTTCTTTCAGCACAAGCGGAGGATCAACCACGATACATCCGTCTATCCACGACACCACATCCTGAAAATCATCCGTGCCGGACGCTATATTCCCCAGTTTTTCCGGCAGGGGATCCGTCAGGTGCCGGCACAGTTCCCTGGCATCTTTGAGAGAAGATGACAGTGCTGCCATATCCCGGGCATTGGCGGACCCCAGGCTGACCTTATTGGAAAGCCTGTCGATATCATATACGCTCTTCAGTATCTTTCTGACGCTCTTTCTCTTTGCTCCGTCATCGTAAAAATACTGGACCGCTTCGAGCCTGGCCTTTATGTCCTTTATGTCCAGGAGCGGGTTCAGCATCCACTTCTTGAGGCGTCTTTTCCCCATAGGGGTCTCGGTCTCATCGAGCACGTCCAGGAGCGTGCTTTTTCGTGAAAGGTCCTCCATGTTCTGTATAAGTTCCAGGTTTCTCTGGGAATTGCGGTCCAGGGTCATGAACTGGCTCACGCTGTAAGTGTTGATCGCGCCGATATTGTTGAGGTCTGACTTCTGGGTGTTTTTCAGGTATTTGAGAAGGGCGCCTGCCGCGCTTACGGCCAGCTTCATGTCCTGGCACCCGAACCCGGACAGGTCCCGGACGGAAAAATGGTTCTTGATCTCTTTTAAAGAAACGTCATAATCGAACATCCAGTCGTCATGCAGGGTCATAACTCCAAGATTGGCGCTCTTTATCTCGTGGAAACGTCTGTCTTTTGAAAAACTCTCCGGTATAAGGCATTCTGAGGGGGATATTTTATACAGTTCGGCGAAAAAGTCCTCGCGGTTGTTTAGCTCGGTAACGCGGAAATCTCCAGTGGATATATCCGCGTAAGCGACGCCGAAATTATCACTGTGAGGGTATATAGAAAGCAGGTAATTGTCAACAGCCCCATCCAGTATGTCATCGGCCATGAAAGTGCCCGGTGTTATGATCTTGATTATTTCCCTCTTGATGATATTCTTACCGGGACCGGGTTCTTCCACCTGTTCGCATATGGCCACTTTTCTGCCGTTCTTTATAAGCCGGGCTATATAATTGTCGGCAGCGTGATAAGGGATGCCGCACATCGGCACTTTATTCCCTTTTCCCGCTTCCCTGGAGGTCAGGGTGATGTGGAGTATGCGACTGGCTTCTTTCGCGTCATCAAAGAACATCTCATAAAAATCACCGAGCCTGAAAAACAGAACGGAGTCTTTGTTTTGTTCCTTGATGCTGAGATACTGCCGCATCATGGGTGTGAGGGTATTGCCCATGTACTGCCTCTCCTGCAATGAAAATCTTAAAATTTAAAAGGAAAAATTGAAACTAAAAATTTAGGATTTATTATTATCTGTGCTAATCTGCGAAAATGCGGCGTTAGCGTGGGGCCTGTTTTCATCTGTGTATAGCTGATAGCTGAAGACTGATATCTAAGAGATCAATCCATGGATTTTCGCTGGAATCTTCTGAAAAATCCCCTCTTGGTTATCTTCTTCTGTTCTTTTTTGGCCTTTTCTTTTTTTACGTCTTCAACGAAGTGTTCTTCCTTCTTTTCAATATCTATGTCAGGAGCGGCATACGCCTTTTCCTTTTCTATCTCTTCTTTCGGTTCTTTGACCTCTTTCTTCGCTTCTTTTTTCGGTTCTTTTTCCTTTTTGGACGTTTTCTTTAAAAGCTCTTTCTTCTTTGGCGCTTTAGGCGCCCCCAGAAGCTCCTCATCCGATATGGTCCTTTTGGTCAGCTCCATTATCACCATACTGGCTCCGTCACCTTTTCTCGCGCCCAGCAGCATGATACGGGTGTATCCTCCCGGAACGTCCTTAAATAACGGGGCAAGGTCCCGGAACAGTATTGTGACAACATCCCTGTTGCAAAGCTTTCTATAGGCCTCTCTCTTAGCAAAAACCGAGCCGGGATCCTTTTTGGCCAGCGTTATCAGAGGTTCCGCGAAGCTTCGCAACGCCTTGGCTTTAGCCATCGTGGTCTCGATCCTCTGGTGTGTAAACAGGGCGTTAGCCATGTTCTTCAGCAAGGCCTTCCGGTGGCTTATATTCCTGCTTATCCTCCCTTTATTCTTCCTGTGCCTCATTACCTGCCTTTCCTGATATCATCGCTTTATCATTCTTCCTCGAGCTCCATGCCAAGATGCAGTCCCATAGACGAAAGGATCTTATTGATCTCGGTCAATGACTTCTTCCCGAAATTCTTGTATTTCAGCATCTCCGTTTCCTTCTTCTTCACAAGGTCACCTATCATCCTTATGCTGGCCTCGGCCAGACAATTGGAACTCCTGACCGACAGCTCGAGTTCAGAGATGGGTTTGTCCAATTTCTTCTTAAGTTCTTCCCTGTCCTTGGATTCTTCTTCCTCTTCTTCTATCTCTTCCGGAAGCTTGCCGATCGTCATGAACACGTCAAGATGGCGTTGGAGTATATTCGCCGCGTAAAGCAGTATCTCCTTGGGCTCCATGCTGCCGTTCGTCCATATCTCAAGAATAAGCTTGTCATAATCGGTGATGTAACCCACCCTGGTATCCTTCACATCGATATTCACTTTCTTCACGGGCGAAAACAACGAATCCATGGCTATGACACCGACCGCTTCATCTCCGGTCTTGTTCCTCTCCGCCGGGACATAGCCGCGCCCGCGGTCAACTGTCATCTCGATCTCCAGTTTTTTGTCCTCGGTCAATGTCGCTATATGGTGGCCGGGATTAACGATCTCGACCGTCTCATCGGTCTTTATGTCCTTGCCCGTCACTTCTCCTTTTTTGCTCACTGAAAGGAACATCGGCTTCGGGTTCTTGAAATGTGACCTGAGCACTATCCCTTTTATGTTCATAATGATCTGGGAAGTATCTTCCAGGACACCGGGAATGGCCGAGAATTCATGCAGCGCACCGGTAATCTTCACTTTGGTCACTGCCGTCCCCTCTATGGAGGAAAGCAATATCCTTCTGAGGGAATTCCCGATCGTGATCCCGTACCCTTTTTCAAAGGGCTCCGCTATGACCTTCCCGTAGGTCGGGGAATATGTTCCCTCTTCAAAAACGATCTTTTTCGGCAACTCGAAGCTTTTAAGTTTCACAGCCATTTCGTGTATCCTCCTGTTTATTTGGAATAGAGCTCGACAATAAGGCTTTCCTCTATGACCATACCGATATCTTTCTTTTCCGGAAGCTTTTTGATCTCGACCGTGAGGTCCTCGGGTGAAACTTCTATCCACTCCGGGATACCACGGTCCCCTAAAACCTTGAAAGTCTCGCGGAAGGCCTTGATCTGCTCGTCTTTCCCCGTCATCTCTATCTTGTCCCCCGTACCGACAAGATAGGAGGGTATGTCCACCTTGCGGCCGTTAACCTTGACAAAGCGGTGCATCACAATCTGCCTGGCCTTTGCCCGCGATTCAGCGAAGCAGGCCCGGTAAATCATGTTATCGAGGCGCCTTTCCAGCAACTGAAGAAGGACCTCTCCGGTGACACCCTTTGCCTTTTCGGCCTTTTTAAAATAATTCCTGAACTGGCGCTCCAGCAGACCGTAAATCCTCTTCGCCTTCTGCTTTTCCCTCAGCTGTAACGCGTAGTTGGATGTCTTGGTCCGTCTCCTCCCTCTGCCATGCTGTCCCGGAGCGTATCCTCTTTTCATCATCGCACACCTGTCCGTAGTGCATCTTATCCCCTTCAGAAAAAGCTTTTCGCCTTCTCTTCTGCATAGCCTGCATGACGATCCCAATCTTCTAGCCATTTATTTTCCTTTTCAGTTCGTAGTTCATAGTTCGGAGTCAGTTCTTCTACGAACTCCCAACTGCGAACTCATTAGACCCTGCGGCGCTTCTTCGGCCTGCAGCCGTTATGCGGCACAGGGGTAACATCCATAATCCCCTTCACATTGAAACCCTCGGCCCGTATGCTTCTTACGGCGCTCTCCTTGCCCGGGCCCGGGCCTTTAACACGGATCGCTATCTCGCTTATACCATGGTCTCTTGCCTTCTTCGCGGCGTCTCTTGCCGCTATGCTGGCCGCGAAAGGGGTAGATTTCCTTGACCCTTTAAAGCCGGACGTGCCAGCTGAACTCCAGCACAGGACCTTGCCTTTCTGGTCTGTCACTGTAATAATGGTATTATTGAACGTAGCATGCACAAATGCTATCCCGCTTGGGACCTTTGTCAGTATCTTCTTACGCCTTCTTGTCTTTGCTTTCTTCTGCACTTTATTTCTCCCTTATCTTTCTTCTTTCGAGCTCCGACGCCATGCGCCATGCTCTATTCCGGCTTCATCACTTTTCTGGTCGTCTTAGCCCTGGCAACCCCTATGGTCTTTTTCGGGCCTTTGCGCGTCCTGGCGTTCGACCGGGTCCTCTGCCCCCTTGTTGGAAGGTTTTTTTTATGCCGCATGCCCCGGTAAGTACCGATGCCCATCAACCTCTTGATGTTGCCAAGATGTTCCCTGCGAAGGTCTCCCTCGACCCTGTATCTTTCCTGTATGATATGCGTAATAGTCGTTACTTCCTGGTCATCAAGGTCCTTCGCTCTTTTATCTGGAGAGATCCCGGCTTCTTCCAGTATCCTGTTGGACATGGTCCTGCCTATACCAAAAATATAGGTTAAAGCTATCTCTATCCTTTTTTCCTTCGGTATGTCAATCCCTATTATCCTCGGCATTGTTTTCTCCTCTTTAACGCCTATTAGTCAATAGTCAATGGTCGATGGCCTATCGTCTATGGACTATCGACTATAGACTTCTTCACCCCTGCCTCTGTTTGTGCTTCGGGTCTTTACAAATAACCCTGACCACACCTTTTCTTTTCACTATTTTGCACTTTGGACATATCGCCCGCACGCTGGATCTGACTTTCATGGCTATTTATTTCTCCTGATAATCCTTCCTCTGTTCAAATCGTAGGGCGATAACTCCACTGTAACGGTATCGCCGGGAACTATACGTATAAAATACATCCTCATCTTTCCGGAGACATGGGCCAGCACAAGATGCCCGCTTTCCAGCTTGACCCTGAACATCGCGTTCGGCAGAACCTCGGCAATTTTTCCTTCAACGACAATAGGTTCTTCCTTTGGACTCATGTCAACGCCTCCGCTTTTTCCTTTCCGATAATAACGGTATCCTCAAAATGGGCGGACAGCTTTCCATCCTTTGTAAGAGTGGTCCACCCGTCCTGCATGACCTTTACTTCACGTGTACCGATATTCACCATTGGTTCTATCGCCAGCAGAAGTCCCTCTTTTAACACCGGGCCACTGCCTCCTTCACCCCAGTTCGGGACTTCCGGAGATTCGTGCAGCGCACGCCCGATACCATGGCCGACATACGCCCTTACTTCCTCGTATCCGCTTTTTCTGACCCTTTGTTCTATCGCGTTCGAGATGTCCGACACCCTGTTGCCTTCGAACGCTTCCTTCATTCCCTCACGCAGGCTGTCTTTAGTAACATTGATCAGGTCCCGGGCCTCTTCACTGATCTCGCCGACAGCGAAGGTCCTGGCGCTGTCCGTAAAAAAACCGTTCTTTTTTACGCCAACGTCTATGCTGATGATATCGCCATCTTTCAGGATGATATCATCAGACGGGATACCGTGGACGACTACCTCGTTCGGCGATGCGCATATTGAAGCGGGATATCCTTTATATCCCTTGAAAGCCGGCTCGCCGCCTTGTTCCCGTATGATCGACTCCACTTCCCTGTCAATGGCGGCAGTAGACATCCCTTCCCGGATATGGCCCCGGAGCCATTCAAATATCCCCTGTATGATCCTCCCCGTTTCCCGGATCTTCCGGATGCTCTCTTCGTCCGTCAAAATAGTCATCTATATCATGTCCTCTTTCCGGAAAAGAGCTTTTACGTCTTCAAAGAGCTTTTCTGCCTGGATATCGCCGGCAACCTCTCTCAGTTGGCCCTTATCCCGGTAATATTCAATAAGATCTTTAGTGCTCTCATTATAAACAACAAGCCTTTTTTTCGCTGTTTCAGGCTTGTCGTCTTCCCTCTGGTACAACCGGCCGCTGCACGCGTCGCATATACCCTCTTTCGCGGGCGGCATATTCGTCACATGATAATTCTTGCCGCAGGCCCTGCACACCCTCCTCCCGGACAGTCTCTGGACCGCCGTATCCTCAGAGGTCTTGAAATAGAGGACCACCGTCAGCGACTTGCCGGATCCTTCCAGCGATGAATCAAGGGATTCTGCCTGGGCTCGGGTCCGCGGATATCCATCGAGTATAACTCCTCTTTTGGCGTCTGGCTTGCTCATCCTTTCGATCACCAGTGCCGTGACTATTTCATCCGGGACCAACTCTCCGCTGTTCATGTACCCGGACACTTTCTGTCCTATCTCATTGCCTTCTTTCACGGCTTCCCTGAGCATATCGCCTGTTGAAACATGAAGAAGGCCGAACTCTTCAATAAGGAGCGCGGCCTGCGTGCCCTTGCCCGCTCCAGGAGGGCCCAGAAGGACCATGTTCACCTGCTTCGCTTCCGTCATGCCAACCGTCCCCTTACTCTTCCTTTTTTCATGAATCCCTCATAGTGCCTCATCAAAAGATGAGACTCGATCTGTCTCATGGTATCAAGCATAACACCGACAATGATCAAAAGTCCCGTGCCTCCGAAAAAACTGGCCACAAGGTACGGGATGCCAAGCCTGGTGTTAATAACAGTCGGCAGGACCGCGATTATCGTTAAGAACACCGCACCCGGAAGCGTTATCCGTGTCATGATGAAGTCCAGGTATTCCGCGGTCTGCCGGCCCGGCCTGATTCCAGGGACAAATCCTCCGTAGCGTTTCATATTATTCGCCATGTCTATGGGGTTAAAGGTTATGGCGGCATAAAAATACGCGAAAAACAGTATCATGAACGAATAAACCACGTAGTAAAGTGGCCTGCCCATCATCAGGGAACTTGCCACGCCCTGTATGGCCCTGTTGGGAACTATCCCCGCGATGGTCGCCGGGAACATTATTATGGACTGTGCGAAAATTATGGGAATAACCCCGCCCTGATTAACCCTTAAAGGAATATAGGTGCTCTGCCCTCCGTATATCTTCCTGCCCACGACCCTTTTAGCATACTGGATCGGTATTTTTCTCTGCCCCTGCGTTATTACCACGACCGCCACGACCACTACGACGAACATGAACAGCAGGAATATCAGCTTGAACGGGTCCATGCTGGTCTCGCCACTCGTGCCCGGAGTAAGCAGGGTTATGACCTGGAACACGGCTGCCGGGAGTCTTGAGACGATACCCGCGGTGATTATGAGCGATATCCCGTTACCTATGCCTTTCTCCTGTATCTGTTCCCCCAGCCACATAATAAAAGCCGTGCCAGTGGTAAGCGTGATAACAGTAAGTAAACGGAACCCCCATCCCGGGCTTGCGACGATCTGCATGCCCTGGAAACGCGCCGGGTTCTCCAGCCACAGGGCTATGAAAAACGCCTGTATTATCGAAAGCACGATCGTGCCGTACCTGGTTAACTGTGTTATCTTCTTACGCCCTTCCTCACCCTGCTTGGCCAGGCGTTCCAAGGCCGGGATTACGGTCGTCAAAAGCTGCAGAATAATAGACGAAGAGATGTACGGCATTATCCCCAGAGCGAATATGGTAAGGCGTCTCATAGCTCCACCGGAGAACATGTTCATCAGCCCGAAAAGCGTCCCGCCCTGCGTTCTCGCTATATTGTCAAAGAACTGGGCCAGTTTCATGCCATCTATTCCCGGCGTGGGTATGAACGCTCCTATCCGGTAAACGGCTATGAGCCCGAAAGTGACCAGTATCTTTCGCTTCAGATCCGGGATCTTAAACATATTTTTAAAGGATTCCAGCACTTCAAAACTCCTTAATTATATAATTACGGTTTTACCGCCCGCTTCTTCGATCGCTTTTTTCGCGCTCTCTGAAAAAGCATTGGCCTTAACGGTTATGGATTTGCTCAGTTTGCCGTCCCCGAGCACCTTCAGCTCCAGTCTTTTCTTTTTCAGGACCCCGCTGTTCAAAAGGAACTCCTTGTCGATCACGGCGCCGTCTTCAACCGCCTTCATGTTCTCGAGGACGTCGATGTTGATAATGTTCCTTTCTTTCTTGAACTTATTCGTAAACCCTCTCTTGGGAACGCGCCTTACCAACGGCATCTGCCCTCCCTCGTAACCGGGTGTATAAGTCCCTCCTCCTGAACGCTGCTTTGCTCCCTTGTGCCCCCGGCCAGCGGTCTTGCCGCGTCCGGAACCGATGCCCCTGCCTTTAATCTTCCTGTTCCTCTTCACACCGTCCGGCTTTTTTATATTCTCTATCTTAAAGACCATCTTATCCTCTTCTTTTCAACCTTAACTTCAAAAATCCGTCCATTGTGGCTTTAACTACATTCACGGGATTTCTTGAGCCGAGACTTTTTGTCAGAATGTTCTTTATGCCCACGGCGTCGCAAAGCGCCCTTACGGCTCCGCCGGCTATAACACCCGTGCCTGGCCCCGCGGGCTTCAGCATCACTGAGGTCGCCTTGAACTTCCCGATGATCTCGTGAGGAATAGTATCGCCCCTCAATTTTACCTTTTTTAAGCTTTTTTTCGCCTCAGCGGTCCCCTTGGTAATAGCTCCCACGACTTCATTGGATTTTCCGAACCCGATACCCACTCTGCCTTTTGCGTCACCCGTAATAACCAGCGCATTGAATGAAAAATTCTTCCCGCCCTTTACGACTTTGGAAACCCGGCCTATCTTTACAACCCGTTCTACCCATTCTTCGGCGGTCTCGGCGCCGTGCCGTTTCTCGCCGAAAAAGGTGTCCTTCTTTTCTTTAGGAGTTTGCTTGCTCGCTCCTTCGGCAACTGATTTCTCACCGCTATTTTTCTTGTTCTCCTCCAGCATACAGCCTCCTGTTAGAATTCCAGTCCGTTTTTTCTGGCGCTGTCGGCAAAAGCCTTGACCGCGCCGTGATACCGGTATCTCGAACGGTCAAATACCACTTTTTTTATCCCCCTTGAACCCGCGATCTTTGCTATCTCTTCACCGAGCATAGTGGCGACATCTACGCTCTTTCTGGTCAAACCATTGACCCTGCCGCCGACCGCCTGCGATTGAGACGACAGGCCGCATAAAGTCCTGCCTTCAATATCATCTATAATCTGGACATATATGTTCCTGAGACTTTTATAGAAGGCCATCCTCGGCCTCTCCCCTGTCCCGGAAATCTTTTTCCTTATTGATTTTTTCCGTCGTGCTCTTGCTTCTTTTTTCTTCATCTTTGTTCCTCTATCTATCCTTCGCGCCATGCGCCATGCGCCATGCCCCTTACGCGATGCTCTTCCCCTGTTTGCGGCGGACGTATTCTCCCACATAACGTATGCCTTTACCCTTGTACGGTTCCGGAGGATAAAGCGCTCTTATCTCCGCCGCCACCTCTCCGACCTTCTGTTTATCGATCCCTTTCACGACTATTGCCCTCGCGTCCGGGGTCTCAATGGTTATCCCTTCCGGCACGTCAAAATTAACAGTATGGGATTTACCTATTTCCATGGCCAGGACCTTGCCCTTCATCTGCGCCTTGTAACCGACACCCTGGATCTCGAGTTTCTTCTTGAACCCGTCCTTGAGCCCCACAATCATATTATTGATGCGGCTCCTGGTAGTCCCGTGCAAAGCCCTGTCTCTGCGGGAATCCGAAGGCCTCGTGACCGTGACCGTGTTGTCCTTGACATCTACCGCAAATCCTGCGGGAACCCCGTACTCGACAACATTGCCCTTAGACTCGACCTTGACCTTCCCGTCCTCTGTTTCAACTTTTATCCCATCTGGGATCTCTATGGGCTTCCTTCCAACCCTGGACATCTTCTTCTCCTTTATCTCGATTGGAAATAAGTACCGAAAGATGATCAATGATCTCGTCCCTCATCTCCCGTCCTTTATCCATCCTTAGAAATCTGTCTTCTTCCATCTTGTGTCTTTAGATCCCTCGCTCTCCGCCTAAGGCGGGTCGGCCTCGCCCGGAGGGCTCGGCACTTCCTCGGACATTTCGTCCTCGGTCGCTCGGGATAAATTCGCACTTATGATTTCCGAACACTATCGTGTCCGTAAATCATGTGCTCATTTACCATACCTGGCAGATGATCTCGCCGCCGATGCCCTGTTCCTTTGCCTCTTTATCCGTCAGCAGCCCCTTACTTGTAGAGATGATAGCGACGCCTACACCTCCCAGGACCTTTTTCACATCCTTTGCCTGAACGTAAACGCGCCTGCCCGGCGTTGATTTCTTCTTAAGGTTCTCCATGACCGGGGTCCCGTCTTCAAGGCTTTTTAGATATATCTTCAGCTTACCCTGCATGTTATCCTCGATAACCTGATAATCCTCGATAAATCCTTCCCTCTTTATAAGACCGATGATGCTTTCGAGTGTGCCTGACCTCTTTATTATCACGGTTTTCTTGCCTGACATTATGGCGTTTCTTATCACTGTCAACTGATCGGCTATCAGATCCGTAACGCTCATTTATGATCTCCTTTATTAGTTCGGAGTTCGTAGTTGAAAAACCATGCTCTTACTTTTGTCTCCGAACTACGAACTGCACTACCAGCTCGCCTTGTGAATGCCGGGTATATCACCACGGGATGCCAGCTCCCTGAAACAGATACGGCACAGCTTGAAACGCCGCATGTATCCTTTTTTTCTGCCGCAGATCTGGCACCGGGTAATAACCCTGGTGCTGAATTTCGGTTTACGTCTTGCTTTCTCGATAAGCGCTGTTTTTGCCATATAGGGCCTCTTGTCTAGTTCGTAGTTGGTAATTCGTAGTTAAAAAACTATACTCTTACTTTTGTCTCTGAACTACGAACCAACTAATCGTCAACTTACTTTCTACTAAACGGCATGCCAAACCCCTTCAAGAGTTCCATGGCCTCTTCCTTTGACTTAGCCGTAGTTACAATACAGATGTCCATACCGTGCGGCCTTGGTATCTTGTCCAGGTCCAGCTCCGGAAATATGGTCTGCTCCTTTAATCCCAGCGTATAATTCCCGTGCCCGTCAAATGCCGAACGTGGCACGCCCCTGAAATCCCTGATCCTCGGTATGCAGAAATTAATAAGCCGGTCCAGGAACTCATACATCCGCTGCCTGCGAAGGGTCACCTTATAGCCCACTGGAGAGCCCTCTCTTATCTTGAAATTGGAGATCGACTGCCTGGCCCTGGTCAAAGCGGGCCTTTGTCCGGTAATAAGCGCTATCTCATCACGCACTTTTTCAACCAGCTCCTTGGTATGGGCCATTTCCCCCATGCCGACGTTAACCACGACCTTGTCAATACATGGAACTTCCATGGTGTTCGAATACCCGAACGTCTTCATCAGTTCCGGAACTATCGTCTTTATATATAACTCCTTAAACTGCACCATCTGATCGTATCTCCCCGTTAAAGAATCTCGTGACATTTTCTGCAATAGCGGGACTTGCTGCCATCGCTCAGGATGTCCACTCCCGTGCGCGTAACCCGATTGCATCTTTTACAGATCACGTTCAAATTGGACACATTAATGGACGCCTCCTGCTGGATGATGCCACCCTGCTGGTCCTGGCTTTTCTGCCTGAGGTGTTTTTTTACGAAATTAGCGCCCTGCACTATGGCCCTGTGCTTCACCGGAAAGACCTTCAAGACCTTTCCGGTCTTCCCCTTGTCTTTTCCAGCAAGAACCTTTACCATGTCGTTCTTTTTTATGCTAAGCATGTATAAAAACCTCCTTAAATGACCTCGGGCGCCAGAGATATTATCTTCATGAAGTTCTTTTTTCTCAATTCCCGCGCTACCGGACCGAACACTCTTGTCCCCCGCGGGTTGCCGTCCTTATCGATAATTACCACGGCGTTCCTGTCAAATTTGAGTACTGTCCCGTCCGCCCTAAGGATGGGATACGCCGTCCGGACTATAACCCCGCGCACAACCTCGCCCTTTTTGACCTCGCCTGTCGGGGCGGACTCTTTTACGTTGCAGGTCACGACATCTCCGATCTCCGCTACCCGCCTGCCGGATCTTCCGATAACTCCTATCAGGGCGACTTTTTTCGCGCCCGTGTTATCGGCAACGTCCAAAATACTGCGCATTATAATCATCTTGAGCTATTCCTTCTGGGCCTTTTCAACGACCTCGACGATCCTCCAGCATATGTCCTTGGCCAGGGGCCTCGTCTCCATTATTTTCACCACATCGCCTTTTGCCGCTTCATTATTATCGTCACGAGCCTTTAGCTTTTTGTGCTTGGTAACGAATTTTTTATAAAGAGGGTGTATTTTCCGCGTCTCCCATTGGACCGTAACAGCCTTGTCCATCTGATCGCTTACGACCGTACCGATTACAGTTTTTTTTCTGACACTATTTTTCACTTCTCTTTCTCCTTTAATATAGTGTAACATCTCGCGATATCACGCTTCATCTCCCTCAAACGCTGCGGTCTCTCAAGGCGGCCGCTCACCTTTTCAAACCTGAGGTTAAAAAGCTTCTCCTTCAAAGAAAGAAGTGTATGCTCTATTTCAGCCTCCGTCATGTTCCTTATTGCAGCCGGCTTCAAACTTTCCCTCCCCGCATGATGAATCTAGTCTTTATCGGAAGTTTATGCGCTGACAGACGCATAGCGGACCTTGCCATGTCAAGAGGGACGCCTTCCATCTCGAATATTATGCGCCCCTTCCTCACGCTCGCGACCCATCCCGCCGGCGATCCTTTACCCTTGCCCATCCTGGTCTCAGCGGCTGTTTTGGTCACGGGCTTATCGGGAAATATCCTTATCCACAGTTTTCCGGCCCTTCCGGTCTTTCGCATGATCGCTACCCTGGCGGCCTCTATCTGCCTGTCCGAGACCCAGTCACTCTCCAGGGCCTTTAAACCATACTCCCCGAAATGCAGGACGCTCCCGGCCGAACTTATCCCCTTGCGTTTGCCCCTCTGCTGTTTTCTGAATTTGACCCGCTTCGGCATCAAAGCCATGCTTACTCCTTGCTTCCCTCTGTTACCTCTTTCGGTCCGGTTCCGGTTTTCTTCACTTTTTTAGCGAACTTTTCACCTTTGTATATCCACACCTTTACCCCTATTATTCCATAGGTAGTCCTTGCTTCCGAAAACCCGTAATCGATGTCCGCCCGTATGGTCTGCAGGGGTATCTTTCCGAATTTGTAGCTTTCGGCCCTGGCTATCTCGGCCCCGCCAAGGCGTCCGGCGCATCTTATCTTTATCCCCTCACCGCCAGCGTCTTTGACAGCTTGAAGAGCCTTCTTCATCGTCCTCCTGAAAGCCATCCTCCTCACCAGCTGGAAAGCGACATTGTCGGCAACTATCTGGGCATCAAGGGTGGGATTTGATACTTCCTTAATATCCACAAGCAGCTTATTTCCTTCTCCGATCACCGTCTGTATAGATTCCTTTAATCTTTCGATCTGCGCGCCCTGGCGTCCTATTATCATACCGGGCCTGCCCGCGTAGATCTGCACCCTTATACGCTTGCTTGTCCTCTCGATATCCACACGGGATACCATACCGGAGGTTATCTCCTTCTGGATCAACTTCCTTATCTTGGCGTCCTGCGCCAGATTCCTGGCAAAATCAGCTTTAGTGGCGTACCACCGGGAATTCCAACCGCGGTTAAAGCCCAGACGAAAACTTATTGGATTAACTTTCTGTCCCATATTATTTGCTCTCCACCTCGCCGTTCTCTTGATGTGCATCTTGCACCATGTCCAGTTCAACATATATATGCGCGGTCCTGTGCCGGACAGGAGTAGCCCTTCCCATGGTAGCCGCCCTGTAACGCATCAGCATCGGACCTCCATCGGCTTTTATCTTTGAAATATAAATATTCTTTGCCAGAAGTTTTTTCTGTTTTCCAAAGTTCGCGTTCGCAAAAGCCGAGTTTATAACCTTCTTCACCATCCCACCGGCACGCTTGCTCCCGTTATCCAGGATATGATTGGCTTTCTCTACCGTCTCGCCTTTGATCAGGTCCAGCACCAATCTCACCTTTCTAGGTGATATCCTTATATATTTTGCTTTCGCTTTTGCCAGCATTTTGTTCCCTCTTTTAACTACTAGTTAGTTCGGAGTGCGTGGTTGGTAGTTCGTAGTTAAAAAACTATGCTCTTACTTTTGTCTCCGAACTAGGAATTCACTACGTCTTGTCCATGGATATCTTTGTAGCCGCGCCATGCGAGCGAAACTGTCTCGTCGGAGCGAATTCCCCCAGCTTGTGCCCCACCATGTTCTCGGTAACGAAAATCGAGTTAAATTTCTTCCCGTTATGTATCATCAGTGTAATCCCAACAAACTCCGGCAGTATCATGGATCTTCTTGACCATGTCTTGATCGGCTTCTTCTGGCCGCCCTCTCTCATCCTCTGGACCTTCTTCATCAGGCTTTCATCAACAAAAGGCCCTTTCTTTACTGACCTGGACATACCTTATTTCCTCCGTTTTATGATCTTGCTGTCCGACGCTTTTTTCTTTTTTCTGGTCTTCAACCCTCTGGTGATCTTACCCCAGGGCGTTGTAGGATGCCTGCCGCCCGAAGATTTACCTTCACCTCCGCCCATGGGATGGTCAACAGGGTTCTTGACTACGGCCCGCGAGCTCGGCCTGCGGCCCAGATATCTTGATCTCCCCGCCTTGCCAAGGACCACCTTCTCATGATCGATATTCCCGACCTTGCCGATAGAAGCATAGCATTTCTCGCTCACTAACCGGATCTCTCCGCTGGGAAGGCGCAGGTGGACATCGCCTTCGTCCTTCGCGGCTACAATAACGCTCATCCCGGCCGCCCGTGCTATTTTAGCCCCTCTACCCGGGTGTAATTCAACGCAGTAAACCATGGTTCCCAAAGGGATATTCTTAAGCTCCGTTGAATTGCCGACCTCGATACCTACCCTGGAGCCGCACTCAACGGTACTCCCGACTTTGAGGTCCATGGCTGCGATAACATAGGCCTTGTGTCCGTCTTCATAACGGATAAGCGCTATATTTGCCGAACGGTTCGGATCATACTCTACGGCTTCGACCACAGCGGACATGCCTTTTTTGGAGTAGCGGAAATCAATGACCCTGTAACGCCTCTTATGCCCGCCGCCTTTCGACCCCACGGTCTTTCTTCCATATTTGTTGCGTCCACCGGTCTTGTTCAGCGGCTTTGTGAGAGACTTCTCCGGCCTGTCCTTGGTGATCTCCTCAAAGGTCAATCTGCTCGCCCAACGAGTTGCCGGTGTAGCCGGCCTGTATTTTTTGATACCCATTTTTTACGTTACCTCTATCCTGTTCTCAGGTTTCAGGGTCACCACTGCCTTCTTCCATGAAGCTGTCATGCCTTCACGGAACCTGACTCTTCGTTTTTTGCCTTTCATGTTCATTATATTGACCGCATCCACCTTTACTTTATATATATCTTCGACAGCTTTTTTTATCTGTATTTTGTTAGCACCCTTATCCACTTTAAAGAGATACTTGTTTTCCTTAAGGATCCTTGACCCCTTTTCGGTCCTGATCATGTTCTTTATGGTATCATGCGAAGTTCTCATTTCAATCTCTCCATCAGCTTTACCAAAGCGTCTTTTTCTATCACAAGGTTTTCGTTCAGGAGCACATCCCTTGCGTTTATGTTCCTTCCTTCCTTTAAAGTGATCTCTTTAAGATTTTGGGATGAATAGCCGACTTCCCGGTTGACCTTGTCTATCACTACAAGGGTCTTGCCTTCTATCTTAAGATTATCCAGTATCGACTTGAACGCCCTGGTCTTCACTTCCTCCAGTTCGATCGGCACCACAGGCTTTATCGAGTCCTCCAGAAGCCTGGCGTTCAAACTCGATAAAAGCGCTTTACGCATGGCCTTTTTCGGCATGGAATAGCTGTAATCGCGGGGTTTAGGGCCGAAAATGACCCCCCCGTGTCTCCATAACGGGTTCCTTGATGAACCTACCCTGGCGCGGCCAGTGCCTTTCTGCCTCCAGGGCTTGGCCCCGCCACCGGAGATCTCGCTTCGCCCTTTGGTAGAGGCCGTTCCCCTGTGCCTGTTCGCCTCGTACATTTTATTCACTTCATAGAGAAGCGTCTCGTTGACAGTGCCGTCAAATAAATGCTTGTCCAGCTGGACCTTGTCAACGACCTTGCCATCCAGGCCATATACGGATAACTTGGTATTGAGCTCTTTCGTCTTTTTACTCTTTGTCTTCTTTTTTGTTTTCTTCTTCTCCGGCATTTTTAGCCTCTGTATTATCGCATTTTTAGTCAATAGACTATCGACTATTGACTTGCTTGTGCTTCCGGTTCCTCTTTCTCAGCTGCACCCTGTTCTTTTGCCTCTTCCGCTTCCTGTTCTTCCCTTACTTCTCTTGGCGCGAACGGCTTCTTTTTGGCAAAACGTATTATGAGAAAACTGCTCTTCGTTCCGGGAACAGCCCCTTTTATCCCTATAGTCCCTGCCTCCTTGTCAACGACAACGACCTCCAGGTTCTGAACAGTAACCATTTCATTGCCCATATGCCCCGGCATAGGATGGCCTTTTTCAACCTTCGAAGGGAAAGAACTCGCGCCTATGGACCCCGGTGCCCGATGCGACATGGAGCCGTGTGTCTCTCCTCCGCCTACCCAGCCGCAGCGCTTCATGCCTCCCTGGAACCCCTTCCCCTTGGAAATACCCGTAATATCCACGAAATCACCTTTTTGGAAGATCGAATTCGTTAGTTTATCCCCCACCTCGGCTTCAGGCGCTTCATCGCATTTTATCTCCCTGACGAATCTCTTCGGCTTAAGCCCTTTGGCCTTTAGATATTCCCTCTGGGGCTTTTTGATCCGCATTTCCTTTGTGTCGTCGAACCCAAGCTGGACAGCGTTATACCCGTGATGCTCTTCGTTCTTTACGGCCTGCACGACACTGGTCCCTGTTTCCAGCAAGGTCACGGATATGCGTTCTCCGCCCTCGCCAAAGACCTGTGTCATCCCTATTTTTTTGCCCAGTATACCCGTGCTCATTTTTTCCTTTTTACTTGATCTCGACATCCACGCCTGCGGGAAGATCCAGTTTGCGCAACGAATCTATGGTCTTTGCTGTAGGTTCCATTATATCCAGGATCCGCTTATGGGTCTTCAGTCCAAACTGCTCTCTGGACTTTTTATCCACATGTGGAGAGCGCAGCACAGTGTAGATCTCCTTTTTTGTCGGCAAAGGAACCGGCCCGATTATAGACGCGCCGGTCTTCTTCACTGTCGCCACTATCTCTTCCATGGAGACGTCCAGCAGTTTGTGATCAAACGATTTTAACTTAAGCCTTATTTTTTGCGGCTGCTTAGTTTTTTTCGTCATGTTTTATCTACTCCAGTATCTCCGCGATCACGCCAGCGCCCACCGTATGTCCGCCCTCTCTTATGGCGAACCTCAGCTCCTTCTCCAGCGCTACCGGCGTTATCAGCTCCACTT
>Ga0163203_1000039_pt1 | contig 31848 bp, 29 predicted proteins | sample PL_2010_330m_FD_113534 | JGI IMG/M metagenome (GOLD analysis project Ga0163203, IMG submission 113534) | Freshwater microbial communities from Powell Lake, British Columbia, Canada to study Microbial Dark Matter (Phase II) - PL_2010_330m | ecosystem: Environmental > Aquatic > Freshwater > Lake ... | reverse complement strand
TATTTATACTTGTCAAAGGGAAAAAGCGAAAAAATATGGATAAAAAATGTTTAGTATTTTACTTCTACGAGGAAAAGCCCTTTTGCGGAGGCGGTGGGGCCGGCCTTGGTCCTGTCCATGCTTTTCAGTATTCTTTTCATGCTGCCCCCGGACAGATATCCCCTGCCGATATCAACAAGCGTGCCCACGATATTGCGGACCATGTTATATAAAAAACCATCTGCCTCGATATTGATGATGAGAAACGGCTGTTTTTTGACTATGCTCAAGTTCGATATCTTCCTGACCGAACTCCGCTCTTTTTTATCCCTTGCCTGAAAGGCCTTAAAGTCATGGCGGCCGGTGATCACCTTGGCTTCCCTTCGCATCAATGGAACATCAAGACTGTAAGGTACCCGGCAGGAATACTTTTCTTCAAACGGATCGCGCTGGCGTGAGTTAAAGATACAATACATGTAGCGTTTTGATCTCGCGGCAAAGCGCGCGTGGAAATCATCGTCAATATAAGACGCGCGCATGATCGATATGTCTTCCGGTAATACGGAATTAAGCGCGAGCGGGATCTTTTTTTCAGGGATCAAAAGTGAGGTCTTGAAATTCGCGGCCTGCGCTTTGGCATGGACGCCTGAATCGGTCCGGCTTGCTCCATGCACGCGGTGATGTTTGCCGAAGACTTTCTCAACAGCCTTCTCTATCTCTCCCTGCACGGTCCTTCCATTGTCCTGCACCTGCCAGCCTTTATAGCCGGTGCCGTCATAGGAAATTGTAAGTTTTATGTTATACATAAGTGATACAGGACAAGTTTTCCTGCTGCAACTTAAAGACCGGCTATGAGATGTTCCGCGATCTGGATAGCGTTAAGAGCGGCGCCCTTTCTGAGATTGTCAGAAACGATCCATATATTTATCCCGTTATCAACTGATCCGTCTTCCCGGATCCGTCCGACAAACACATCGTCTTTTCCTTCAGCGTCGATCGGCATGGGATACTTTGAGGAGCCGGGATCATCAATGACAGTGATACCGGGGAATCCTTTCAGCGCTTCTATGGCTTCTTCTCTTGAAAGCTTTCTCTCGGTCTGAACGTTCACGCTTTCCGAATGCGCGTAATAGACCGGGACGCGCACGCAGGTGGCGGTAACCGGAAGATCCGGTATCTCAAGGATCTTGCGGGTCTCGCCCACCATCTTCATCTCTTCTTTGGTGTAATGATTGTCCAGGAACACATCGATGTGGGGAATAAGGTTATACGCGATCTGATGGTCGAAGGCCTTTATCTCATCTTCCGATACACTGTGTTCGCCGATACCGTAATGGGACTCTTTACGGCTGAGCTTCATGACCTGTCTTTCCATCTCCAGGATATTGCCCTGTCCTGCTCCGGAAACAGACTGATAGGTCGATGCTACGACCCTTTTTAACCCCGCGGCTTTGCGTATGGCTTCAAGAGGCAGCACCATCTGTATGGTGGAACAGTTCGGATTCGCTATGATCCCTTTATGACCGCTGATAGCGTGAGGATTCACCTCAGGGACGACAAGGGGCACTTCTTTGTCCATACGGAACGCGCTTGAATTATCCACGCATACCGCGCCGGCGTTTACCGCGTGCGGCAGGAATTCCTTGCTCCTGGAAGCGCCGGCCGAAGCCAGGACTATATCAATACCCCCAAAGGAATCCTCCTTTAAAACCTGGACATCATGCTCTTTGCCTTTAAAGACCAGTCTTTTCCCTTCAGACCTGGAACTGGCAAGAAGGCGGATCTCATCTATCGGAAAATCCCTTTCCTCAAGCATGGAAAGGAACTGGCCGCCTACCGCTCCGGTCGCGCCCATAACAGCTACATTATATTTATTTTTTTTCTTCAATATACCTTAATTTTTCGTTTTTAATTTTTAATTTTTCGTTTTATCAGCTATAACGCCGCCACTACTAAATCTCCCACCTCTGAAGTAGAATAACCCATCTTGCCCGCTGACATGCTCTTCATCTTGTTGGCGGTTATGTCCATGACCGCTTTTTCGATCATGCTTGCGGCTTCCTGTTCGCCAAGTTCCTCCAGCATCATGGCGCCCGCGCATATCGCGGCTAAAGGGTTGATAACGTTCTTTCCGGTGTACTTCGGCGCTGAACCTCCGATAGGTTCGAACATGGAAACACCCTCCGGGTTGATATTCCCTCCGGCCGCTATCCCCATGCCGCCCTGTATCATGGCGCCAAGGTCGGTTATGATGTCGCCGAACATATTATCCGTTACCAGGACGTCAAACCATTCCGGGTTCTTTACCATCCACATGCACGTGGCATCAACATGCGCGTAACCCGTCTTGATAGAAGGATATTCCTTTGCCATCTCGTTGAAAGCCCTTTCCCAGAGATCGAACGCGTATGTCAGAACGTTCGTTTTACCCACAAGGGTCAGCCTGTTATTCTTATTCCGCCTTTTGGTGTATTCGAACGCGTATCGGAGACACCGGTCCACACCCTTCCTGGTGTTGCGCGATACCTGGATGGCGACCTCCTCCGGGGTATCCTTATTGATGAACTCACCCTCGCCGACATACAGCCCTTCATTGTTCTCACGAACAACAACAAAATCTATGTCTTCCGGGCCCTTGTCTTTTATCGGGGTCCAGACCCCCGGGTAAAGTTTTATCGGTCGCAGATTTATGTACTGTTCCAGAGAAAATCTCAGTTTTAACAAGAGTCCCTTCTCCAGAATACCGGGTTTGACATCAGGGTGGCCTACGGCGCCGAGATATATCGCATCTACTGTGCGAAGCTCTTCGATCACGCTGTCCGGAAGCACCTCTCCCGTTTTCTTGTATCGCTCTCCTCCCACATCATACATGATCTTTTCGTATTTCAGACCGGTCTTGCCCGCGACCGCGTCCATGACTTTCAATCCTTCCCCGACCACCTCGGGCCCGGTGCCGTCTCCGGGTATAACTGCTATTTTATACACCATCCCTCCTTCATTTCTTCTCTTTCTTTTTAGCGCGGGTCTTCCTTTTTACCGTCTTCTTTTTAGACGAAGCTGTCTTCTTATTCGCATAGGATATCAGTCCGCCGTCTTTAACTATTTCCCTGATAAAATCTGGAAAGGCCTCGGACCTGTAGCTTTTTTCCTGATCAGCTTTTGATATCTCTCCCTTATTCACGTCGACTACAATGTTGTCTCCCTGTTTAAACGCTTCAGCGGCTTCCGGGCTCGTGAATATGGGAAGCCCTATGTTTATAGCGTTCCTGTAAAATATCCTGGCAAAACTTTTGGCGATCACGCACGAAATACCGGCTGATTTTACGGCTAAGGGAGCGTGTTCGCGGCTGGAACCGCAGCCGAAGTTCTCGCCGGCCACGATCATATCGCCTTTCTTCGTCTTTTTCACGAAGTCCGGGTCCGCGTCTTCCATGCAGTGCTTTGCCAGTTCTTCGGGATGGGATGTATACAAATACCGCGCGGGGATTATCTCGTCCGTATTGACATCATCGCCAAACTTAAATACTTTCCCTTTTAACTTCATTTCTGCTCCCTTTGTTTATGCGGCATCATAGATCCGACGGGTGCGTGATCTTGCCTTTAACCGCGCTTGCCGCGGCGATCGCCGGGTTTGCCAGGTATACAAAACTCTTCGGATGCCCCATCCGGCCGACAAAATTCCTGTTCGTCGTGGCCAGAGCGACTTCACCTTCGGCCAGCACACCCATGTGCCCGCCCAGACAGGGTCCGCAATTCGGCGTGCAGAAAACACCGCCGGCCTTGATGAATACTTCAGCGTATCCTTCCTTGACAGCCTCGGCATAGACCGCCTGAGTAGCGGGTATCACGATAAGACGCGTATCGGGATCTGCTTTTTTGCCTCTCAGGATGGTGGCCGCCTGTTTCAGGTCCGATATCCTGCCGTTAGTGCACGATCCGATGACCACCTGGTCAACTTTTATATTGCTGAGCTCCCTGACAGGCTTGCTGTTCGAAGGCAAATGGGGAGCAGCCACTACCGGCTCCAGTTTGGATATATTATATTCCCGGACATCTTCATACACAGCGTCCTCATCGCTCTTATACAGCTTATATGACTTCCTCGGAGGTTTGTATTTTCTGACAGCGGCTTTAATATACCTTTCAGTGGCCTTATCCGGAGCGATAATACCGTTCTTGGCCCCCGCTTCTATGGCCATATTGCACATCGTGAACCTTTCATCCATGGAAAGGGTATCAATGGTATCTCCTGTGAATTCAAGAGATTTATGAAGCGCGCCTGAAACCCCCAAATCGCCGATAGCGTGAAGGATAAGGTCCTTACCGCTCACCCACTTTTTTGTCTTTCCGGTAAAGACCATTTTGATGGATGCGGGGACCTTGAGCCAGCACTCGCCGAACGCCATGGCATAAGCCAGATCAGTGCTTCCCACGCCTGTGGCAAAAGCTCCCAGAGCTCCGTGCGTGCAGGTGTGGGAATCAGCCCCTATCACGAGATCGCCCGGCATTATCAGCCCTCTTTCCGGAAGAAGAGCGTGTTCTATCCCCATCTCACCGACTTCAAAATAATTGGTGATCCCGTGCTCTTTGGCGAAATCTCTCAGTATGGCCGCCTGGTTTGCGCTCATCATGTCTTTAGCCGGAAGAAAATGATCGGGGATAAGCCCTATGCGGTTCTGATTAAAGACCGTTTTCTTGTCCAGCTTTTTGAACTCCCGGATGGCTATAGGCGCGGTTATGTCATTGCCGAAACAAAAGTCCACTTTTGCCATTATGAAATCATCGGGAGCCATGGTCTTTGCTCCCGGAGCATGTGCCAGCAATATCTTCTCGGTTATTGTATATCCCATATAATCCCCTTAATTATTATTAATACCTCCAGTTATTTGAAAACAGAAGTTTACCAAATTTTCTCATGAAAATCAATGCTTTAATTCAGGCCAGGCGCGGGATAGACGCCAGGAGCTGCCGGGTATATTCAGCCTTTGGAGCGGCGTATATCTCATCTCTGGAGGCGATCTCCACAATCCTTCCGGCCTTCATCACGCCGACATCATCGGACATGAACTCCACTACTCTTAGATCATGGGAAATAAAAAGATATGTCAGCCCCAGCTCCTGCTGAAGGTCCTTTAAAAGGTTCAGGATACTCGCCTGAATAGACACGTCAAGGCTTGACACCGGTTCATCCAGGACAAGCATGGCGGGACGCCGTATAACCGCCCTTGCTATCGCGATCCTCTGTCTTTCACCTCCGGAAAACTGGTGGGGATATTTATCCATGCAGCCCGGATCCCCCAGCCTGACCAGGGAAAGTGTTTCCCTGACCCTCTCTTCCGTCTCTTTGCCACCTGTCCCGCGGATCAGTAAAGACTCGCCGATTATGTCCTTTACTTTCATGCGGGGATTCAAAGAGCTGAACGGGTCCTGGAAGACAATATCTATATCACCGTTCACTATTATTCGGCCGGAATCCGCTCTAAGGATACCTGCTATCAGTTTGGCAATGGTTGTCTTACCGCATCCGGACTCGCCCACAAGACCAAAGGTCTGTCCTCTGGCTGCGCGGAAACTCACCCCGTCCACGGCTTTTACCGGTTCTGTTTTAATACCGAAAAAAGTCCCGCTCCTCCAGAAATATTTTTTAAGTTCTGCTACTTCAACCATTTTCTCGTCCCGCATCTTGAGCATTTTCAACCACCGGCAGCCTCTCCCTCTTATCCCCCAGCCTCGGTATGCACGCTATAAGCTGTCTGGTATACGGATCGACCGGGTTAGTGAACACTTCTTCCTTACCATCCTCGTCTAATATCCTGCCGTTCCTCATCACGCATACCCGGTCCGCGATCATGTTCACAATGGAGAAGTCATGCGTTATGAACAGGATCGTAAGACGTCTCTCCTTCTGTATCTGTTTGATAAGGTCCAGCACATGCTTCTGGATAGATACATCCAGGGCAGTGGTGGGTTCGTCAAGTATCAATACCGAAGGATCGCAGGAAAGCGCCATGGCCAGGATCACCCTCTGCCGCATACCCCCGGAAAGTTCATGGGGATAATGAGAACTTATTTCCGCCGGAAGTTTCACTGTATGCAGGAGTTCCTTCATCCGCTCTTTTCTGTTTTTCCTGGAAACGGCATCATGAGCGGACATTACCTCCATGATCTGGTCACCGGCACGCATCACGGGATTAAGCGCGGTGAACGGTTCCTGAAAGACCATGGCGATCTCATTACCCCTTATATCCCTTATCTCTTCATGATCAAGGTCAAGGACGTTTTTTCCGTTGAACATTATTTTCCCTTTCTCAAGAGCTGCCGTCCGCGGAAGAAGGTCCAATATCGAGAACGCTGTCAGGGTCTTACCGCTCCCTGATTCGCCCACGAGAGCCAGGACTTCTCCGGAATAAAGCGAAAAGTTTACATTATCTATGACCCTTCTTGCGCCGAACGATACGGTCAGGTCGCTTATCTCAAGTATCTTCTTATCTTTCTCCATTAACCCATGCTCCATGCCCAAAGCTATTTCCGTTCCCTTAACCTGGGGTCCAGCATCTCTCTTAAACTTTCGCCGATAAGGTTAAAACTGAGCACTGTTACTAATATAGCCAGGCCCGGGAACAATGTAAGCCACCATGCGTAATCAATGTAATTCTTGCCGGCGGTCAATATATTGCCCCAGCTCGGGGTGGGGATCTGCACACCCAGCCCGAGAAAACTTAAAGCGCTTTCTATAAGTATCGCGGCTCCAACGCTGAGCGTCGCGCTTACATATACCGGCCCCATGGCATTGGGGAGAATATGCCTGAATATCACCCGCATGTCAGAAACCCCCTGGACCTTTGCCGCGTGCACAAAATCCCTCTCTCTCAGAGTGAAAAATTCCGCGCGCACAAGGCGGCATAATCCCGCCCAGCTTGTTATCCCGATAACGATCATCACATTGACTATATTGGGCCCCAGAAATGCCACAACGATCATTATGAGAAAAAGCGTGGGAAAGCAGTACATGACCTCCACGAAACGCATTATAAAAGCGTCCGGCCGTCCTCCGTAATATCCGCTCACCCCTCCCAGAAACACCCCGATGACCATAGAGATAAAAACAGCTATGAATCCCACGCTCAAGGACACGCGGGCTCCATACACCATGCGGCTGAAAACGTCCCTTCCAAGATTATCTGTCCCGCAAAGATGCTCCAGTGAAGGAGGCTGGAGCATCCCCTGGGGAGAAAGGTTCATCTCCAGAGGATCGGACGGCGCGATGAACGGCGCAAAGACCGCTGTCAATCCCATTATCACGACTATTGTTATCCCGAATATCAACCGCTTTTTCATAATATCTACCGGTGCGCCTCGTATCTGATACGTGGGTCCACGACCGCGTATGCGACATCCGACAAAAATATCCCCAGAAGCGTGAGAAAAGTGGAAATGACCGCCACGCCCATGACCACTGGATAATCGTAACTCATTATCGCTTCGTAACCGAGCCTCCCCATACCAGGCCACGCGAAGATCGTCTCAAAGATAAAACTGCCTGAAATAAGCCCGGGTAATGTGAGCCCCATTATGGTGACTATGGGCAAAAGCGCGTTCTTCAGGGCATGCACCATTATCACTCTGGTCTCAGGCAGGCCTTTGGCCCTGGCCGTAAGTATGTAATTCTGTCCCAGGGCTTCTATCATGCTTGACCGGGAATACCTGGAGAGAGCAGCCAGCCCGCCGAACGCAGTGGTGAACGCGGGAAGGACAAGGTGCCACAAGAGGTCCTTCACTTTCTCAAACGCGCCTATATACTCGACATACCAGGGGCTCATCCCGGATACCGGGAACCATTGCAGTTTAAAACCGAATAAAAATATGAGAAGAAGCGCCAGCCAGAACGTGGGCATGGCATACCCGATAAAAACAAATACTGTCATTGTCCTGTCAAACCGGCTGCCCCGCCTGACCGCGCTGATTATCCCTATGGGAAGCGCCACGCAGAAAATTATCAAAAGGGATATCACCTGCAGAAGAAGCGTTGCCGGAAGCGCTGACATGATCTTGGAAATGACAGGACGGTTGTCTATAAAGGACCTTCCGAAATCCAGAAACACAAATCTCCTCAGCCACATGCCGTACTGGACAATGGCCGGTCTATCCAGGCCGTATAACCTGTTAAAACTTTCCCTGGCGCTCGCCGAGACCTCGGGGTTCAAACCATACCTTACGCTCGTTGGGTCACCCGGCGCAAAGTGCATCACCACGAAAAGGATGAAGGATATGCCTATCAGCATGGGAATGATAAGCAATAATCGTCTGATTATGTATCTACGCATTTTCTCTAGAACTTATATCTTGCTTCCCGTTTCGGAACATACCAGTCTATGAAGTTATAGCCTATTCCCGCAGGAGCCGGATCGATCCCCTTGAAGCGCTTGTTTATCCCCGGGGTCGCGTAACCGGAGAACAAAAACGTGTAAGGCGCGTCTTCCGCGACAAGACGGTGTATCTCGTGGTATATCTCCCTGCGTTTCTCAGTGTCGAACTCCCGTCTTCCTTCTTCTATCAGTCCGTCGACCCGCTTGTTGGAATATGAAATGAAATTCAATCCTCCCTCCCGCATTGAATCGGAATGCCACGCGAAATAACAATCCGGATCAATGGAAAGCGCCCATCCCAGGATAACGGCCTGAAAATTCTTCTTGCTGACAAACTGGTCAAGGAAAGCCGCCCATGCCACTACCTGGATCTCCGTCTTTATTCCCAGGTCGGCCCACTGTTTCTGGACTATGGTAGCGACATCCTCTCTTACCTGGTTGCCCTGATTTGTCACGATCTTGATCTTGAACTCCATGCCGTCCTTTTCCAGTATCCCGTCGCCGTCACTATCAACCAATCCCGCTTCACGCAAAAGAGAGGCGGCTTTTTCAGGGTCATACCCGTATAAAGACACGGAATCATCGTAATACATGGAATCCCTCCGAAAAGGGCCGGTCGAGACTTCCCCGAGACCCAGGAGCACGGCATCTATGATCTCTTTTTTATTGATCGCGTAGCTCAAAGCCTGTCTTACTTTCCTGTCTTTCAGGATAGGATCTTTAAGGTTGTAACCTATATATGTATAGGAAGGAGCAAGGTAAAAATATTTGTTTATCCTTTGTTTGAATTCGGGCGTATCGCTCCTGTACCGGTATTGATAGGGGGTCAGCTGCATGGAATCTATCCCGCCTGATACAAGTTCAAGGAACTCGACCGCCTGGTCCGGTATGATCCTGTAAACATACCGCTTTATCCCGGGGACATGCTCAAAGTAGTCAGGATTGGCTTTCAGCACTATGTATTGTCCGCTTTCCCATTTTATGAACCGGTATGGCCCGGTGCCGACTGGCGCTCTCGCGTAAGGGGAATTCCTTATATCCATTACATCCTTAAAAAGATGCTTGGGGATCACACCCATGCCCAGTTTGAGCAAGGCCGGGGCATAAGGCTGGTTATACTCAAAACGTATTGTATGATCATCTATGACCCGGATATCTTTTATATCCGTAAAACCAGAAATATAAGGACAGCCGACCTCGGGATCCAGGATTCTCTCAAAAGTGAAACGGACATCCGCGGCAGTGAACGGCACACCGTCATGCCAGCGGACGTTCTTGCGGAGATAAAAGACTATCACAAGCCCGTCATCGGTGACTTCCCATCTCTCCGCAAGGTCAGGGACGATGTTCAGGTCCCTGTCAACCTTTGTGAGCCCGTTATACACGAGCCCGCAGATGGCGCTTGAAGACGTGTCATCCGCCAGGAACGGGATCAGTATCCTCGCGTCCCCTATGCTCGCGGTGACATACGCGCCGCGCGAAATCCACTTTTGCTGGGAGAACGCGCAGTGACAGATCATAAAAAACCATAAAAAAAAGATCACTGTCTTTTTAAAGAACAGTGATCTTTTAAGCGTATATACGCGATTATGCTGTCCCATTGAATTCTTCCGGAGTGGGAAGAGGTAATTCTTCAGCTGCAGGCTATTCTTCTGCAGGAGCTGGTCCAGTGGGTGCTTCGGGCTTTGGTTGAATTTCGCCATCGACCGGAATCGCCTCTGGCACCGGCTCTGTAATACCGGGAGGCGGCGCTGTTGTCCTGGCTTGAGGCATTTTCGTGTGCCGGAAAAGCGACCTACCTCTTCTTGAGGTCACCATGGCCAGCACTAACGAAAGTACCAGGAAGAGCACGGCCCCGACCTCTGTGGCCCTTTTCAGCAAAGTGGACGCCTGTGTTCCCAGCACGGACTCTGCTGATCCACCGAACGCTTCGGTCAATCCTCCTCCTCTTCCCGCCTGAAGCAATATTACAGCGATCAGGAAAAGGCATACGATAACGTAAATAACGAGCAATATAAGATACATCTTTCTATCCCTTATTTTTCGGCATAAAGCCTGGATGTTGTCTTGATTATATCAATAAAACTGTCCGATTTCAAGCTTGCCCCGCCTATAAGACCCCCGTCTATATCCTCTTCCTTCATAAGGGCCTCGATGTTCTCGGGCTTGACACTGCCGCCGTATAAAATACGTTTGCTTTGCGAAAAAGGCCCTGAATACATCTCCCTAAGAAGCCCCCTTATCACCGCCTGGACCTCCTGGGCCTGTTCCGGTGTCGCTGTTCTTCCCGTTCCTATTGCCCACACCGGCTCATACGCGATGACAAGCTGTTCAAGATATTGTTCATCAAACCCTTTGAGCCCTTCCGTTACCTGGGTCCTGACCACTTCCAGGGTCTTGTTCGCTTCCCTCTCTTCAAGTATTTCGCCGACGCACATTATGGGGATTAACCCGCTGTCAGAGACCGCCCTTATCTTGCGGTTCACTGTTTCATCTGTCTCGCCAAAATACTTGCGCCTTTCGGAATGACCGATAATCACATACCGGCATCCCACGCTTTCCAGCATCTGCGGGGAGATCTCTCCGGTAAACGCCCCTTCCTTTTCCCAGTAACAATTTTGCGCTCCCATGGCTATATTGGTCTCTCCCAGCATCTCACCGACATCACCAAGATCAATAAAAGGAGGGCATATCACTATCTCCACGTTATCAACGTTAAACACGGCCCGCTTGATATTGTTCGCCAGCTCGATCGCTTCGTTGACGTTTTTATACATCTTCCAGTTGCCGGCTATGATCGGTCTTCTCATTATCTTCTCCTCTTCGCGTTCCTACCTGTCGTTCAAAGCCGCGATACCCAGGAGCTCTTTCCCCTCAAGATACTCAAGAGAGGCTCCCCCTCCCGTGGATATATGCGACAACTTATCCGCTAATCCCATCTGGTGGACAGCGGCAGCCGTGTCTCCGCCGCCGATGACCGTAGTGGCATCAAGCCTGGCTATATACCCGGCAATTTCCCTCGTACCGGCAGCAAAAGGCTTCATCTCAAAAAGTCCCATAGGACCGTTCCACACGATCGTCTTTGAATCCTTGAGAACGGATTCAAAGCTTTTAATGGTCTCCGGTCCGATATCAAGGCCTATCCATCCGTCCGGTATATGTTCCTTCACTATCTTATGCTTGGCGGTCGCCTTCATCTCCCTGGCAACCACATGATCTTTTGGCAGGAATATGCCCACTTTATTCACGCTTGCTAATTCGAATATCTTCTGGACCGTATCGAGCATGTCCTCCTCTACCCTGGACGCTCCCACGCCTTTAAGCCTGGACTTCAAAAACGTATATGCCATTGCCCCGCCTATCAACAGGAAATCTATCTTGTCCAGCATGTTCTCTATAACGGGTATCTTGTCGGCCACTTTCGCGCCGCCGAGTATCAGGGAAAACGGCCGCTCAGGATCTTTGGTGACCTTTTCAAAATATTCTATCTCCTTCTGCACAAGAAAACCCGCGACGCTCGGAAGGTACTCCGTTACCCCCACGGTCGAAGCATGGGCCCGGTGACATGTCCCGAACGCGTCCTCTACGAACACGTCTCCGAGAGAAGCAAGCTGTTTGGCGAAATCGGGGTCATTTTTCGTCTCTTCCTTGTGGAACCTCAGGTTCTCGAGAAGTATGACGTCACCTTCCTTCATACTGGCTACGGCTTCCCTCACGTCTTCTCCGACACAATCATCCATTTTCTTTACATTTTTCTTCAGCAGTTCAGAAAGCCTTTCGGCAACAGGCGCCAGACTGAATTCGGGTTTTACCTCGCCCTTTGGACGGCCCAGATGGCTCATAAGTATGAGCTTCCCCCCGTTATCTATTATATATTTTATGGTCGGAATAGCTGCTGTAATGCGGCTGTCATCGGTGATATTGAATTTTTCTCCCAGAGGGACGTTAAAATCAGCACGCATCAAGACCCTTTTGCCTTTGACCTGAATATCCGTAACGCTCTTTTTCATACCTTACCTCCGTGGTTAGAGCAGGGATACCGGCATATTGCCTGCCGTGTCCATGTCCAATAAGTGACTATATATAACATAAATCAGGACATAAGGCAACGGATTTTTTACGTGTCAGCTGTGTTAATTTTAAGTTAACTTTTTATTAATTTATCGGGCGGGATCCTTAGAAAAATAGGAAAAATAGGGACAGACACCTATTTTTCTGATTACTCGTAGCAGGCCACCCTTAAGGGTGGCCTACAACTACGTTTATTTTACACCGAAAAGTATACCCATTGCCCATAACATAATGTAATTGGTTCTACAGGCCCTTTTTTATGAGAAGCCCCATAAGGTCCACCACCCTGCAGGAATATCCGAATTCATTGTCATACCAGCCGATGACCTTTACCATTGTCTTACCCATGGTCATCGTGCAAAGGGAATCGAATATACAGGAATGTGTGTTCCCGATAATATCGACCGATACTATCGGCTCATCGGTATATTCCATGATCCCTTTCATTGGACCCTGCGCGGCCTGTTTCATGGCTTCATTTATCGCCTCGATCGTAGCTTCCTTTTCGACTTCCGCCACAAAATCCACGATAGAACCGTCTTTTACCGGAACCCTCATGGCCATACCATTAAGTTTGCCTGCTAATTCCGGAATGACCTTACCGGCCGCCTTAGCCGCGCCGGTCGTGGTCGGGATCGTGCTTTCCGCCGCGGCCCTCGCCCTTCTCAGGTCACTGTGCGGAAGGTCCAGTATCCTCTGGTCATTCGTGTACGCGTGGACAGTGGTCATAAGACCGTATTTGAGCTTAAAAGTATCGTTCAGGACTTTTACCATCGGGGCCAGACAGTTGGTAGTACATGACGCGTTGGAAACGATCTTATCAGATTCTTTTAATGCATCCTCATTAACGCCCATGACTATCATGTTGTCTATCTCATCTTTCGCGGGGACCGTGAGGAGCACCTTTTTCGCCCCGGCCTGGATATGCTGTTCTATCTGCGCTTTCTTCCTGAAAACGCCGGTTGCCTCCAGTACTATATCGACTCCCAGTTTACCCCATCCCAGCTCAGTGGGACTTTTGACGCTCGTGATCTGGACCTCCCTGCCGTCCACCACGATGCTGCTGTCCTTGGCCTCCACGGTTCCGTCAAACTTCCCGTGAACCGAATCGTATTTCAATAGATGGGCCAGGGTCTTAGCATCGGTAAGATCATTGATGGAAACAACTTGCATGTCGTCCCTTTTTTCGATTATCCTGAATACCATTCTCCCTATTCTTCCAAAACCATTGATCCCTATTTTCACTGCCATTTCGATCCTCCTTCTTATTCATTTAAAAATAATTCGCCTGCTTCCAACGGGTATTTCCAATGATACCCAAAATGATCTAATTGAAAAGTGATTATATACTCATGAAAAAAAATATGCAATAAAAAAATACATATCACGGGGGGGATGTCATCCCGGCGGGGATCTGTTTTTAGAAAATCAAACTCCCAGTACTTTTCCCTTTGTGACCTTCTGTCCCCTGAGGAACTCATCCCTGGGCATTTTTCTTTTACCTTCGATCTGGAGTACGTCTATACGCAAAGCGTCTCTACCGGCTTTTACGACAAATTCGTTCTCGTCTATGACCGTGCCGGGTGTTCCCTCTTCTTCACCCGAGGCAATTACACAGGTTTTGAATATTTTCAGCACCTTTCCGTCGATCAAAGTGAAAGCGCCCGGCCAGGGCTGCATGGCCCTTATTTTGCGCGCAAGATCAGAGGCGGGGGTTCCCCAGTCTATCTTTCCTTCTTTTTTCTGAAGCTTGGGAGCGTAAGAAACATCTGCTTCGTCCTGTGATATTGGCCGCGCCTTTCCTGATCCGATCAGATCGAGGGTCTTCAACAAAAGGTCGGCTCCGCTTTTCGCAAGCCGTTCAATAAGTTCGGGGGCGTTCTCCTCGTCGCCTATCAACGTTTTCTCCTGGGCGATTATAGCACCGGCATCCATTTTTTCCGTCATCTTTATCACGGTATTACCCGTCTCCCTGTCCCCGTTCAATATTGCCCGGTTCACGGGCGCTGCGCCGCGGTACGCGGGTAAAAGCGAGGGGTGAAGATTTACGCTGTATTCTTTCGGAAGTTCCAGTAGCTGCTTATCCAAAATCTGGCCGTAATCAACTACCACAAATACATCCGCGTCTATTGACCTTATGTGTCCGATGAATACCGGATCCGATACTTCTGAAGGCTGAAGCACCTCAATATCAGGGGCCGCTTTTTCTATGAACGCTTTTACCGAAGTGGGAAACACGTTCCAACCGCGCCCCTTGCTGGCGTCTGGCTGGGTCACCACTGCCAGGACATCATGCCGGCTTTGCAGCAGCTTCTTCAGCGTTGGCAAACCGAACTTTCCTGTTCCAAAAAAAATAATTTTCATAATCACATCTCCTTCACATGCTCATGGGATCAACGTCAACGGCCATGAGCACACCGGTCCCTTTAGAAAAGCCTCTTAAAACCTTACGCAAGTCTTTAGTCGTCTTGCCCAGGTCTTTTGTCTTGATAAGAATATTCCACCGGTAATAACCCCGCAGCCTGGCCATGGGCGATGGGGCCGGCCCGATGATGCTCTCCTCCGGAAATTTCTTTAAAAGCCGTTTCGCGAGGCGTTCGGCGCTCTTCATCACGTTGTCTTCCTTCCTGGCCCTCAATGTCATCTTTATTAGATTGACAAAAGGAGGGAACTCCAGTTCGCGCCGGGCTTCTATTTCTTTTTTATAGAAAGCTCGATAATCATGCTTGGCAGCCAGGCCTACCGCGTAATGCTCCGGTGTATACGTCTGCACGATGACCTCTCCCACCAGATCCCCTCTTCCGGCGCGGCCCGCGACCTGGGTAATAAGGTTAAACGTCCGTTCCCCGGAACGAAAGTCTGGCAGGTTCAGGTTTGCATCAGCCGAAACAACGCCCACCTGCGTGACCCTGGGAAAATCCAGCCCCTTGGCTATCATCTGGGTACCGACGATTATGTCTATCTTATGGTCCTTGAAATCCTTCAACACTTTGGCGTGCGCCCCTCTTTTCGCCATTGTATCACTGTCCATCCGGGAGATCCTCGCTCCAGGCAGTATCTGTTTTAATTCAGACTCCACCTTCTGCGTCCCTGTCCCCTTATACATCAGGTAATCCTCTTCGCAGGCAGGGCAGAGCCTGGGAGGAGGGGTCCTCCTGTTGCAGTAATGACATATGAGCTCATTCTTCTCATGATGGAACACCATGGGTGAATCGCACTTGGAGCATTTGATCACGAACCCGCACTTCCGGCAGTTCACAAAGGTCGAAAACCCTCTCCGGTTCAGAAAAATAAGGGCTTGCTGCTTTTTTTTGATATCACCGGACAAAGCTTCTGCCATGACATGGGATATGACCTCTCTTCCCACTCGTGTATCAAACTCCATCCTCATGTCAACAAGCTTGACCCTGGGAAGCTTTTTTTCCTTGATCCTCTGGGTCAGTTCCACAAGATGATATTCTCCGTGCACGGCCTTGTAATATGACTCCAGAGACGGCGTCGCACTGCCGAGAATAACAGGCGCACCCGCTATCCGGGCTCTCTTTATAGCAACCTCGCGGGCATGATACCTCGGCACGTCTTCCTGTTTATAACTCGGCTCATGCTCTTCGTCCACGATGAATATCCCCGGGTCCTTGAACGGACTGAAAACAGCGGAACGGGGTCCGACCACTATCCGCGCTTCTCCGTCCCTGATCCTTTTCCATTCTTTGAACCTGGCGCTTTGCAGCATCTTTGAATGGAATACCGCTACTTTATCCCCGAACCTCGAGGTGAAGCGCTCAACGGTCTGGGGCGTGAGTGATATTTCCGGCACCAGCACTACCCCGGATCGTCCTGTTTCAAGGACATGGTCCATTGCCTGGAGGTATATCTCTGTCTTACCGCTTCCGGTAATGCCGTGAAGCAGAAAGACCTCGTGCCTGCCTTCATCAATACATTTATTGACGTCTTTCAGGACTATGGCCTGTTCCCTGTTCGGTTTGTGCGGTTCAGTGGACGCTACAACCTCCCTCTTTTCCTCGATACGGGAAACCATGGAGGTTTTTCCCCTTTTCAGCGCCCCGGGTATCATGGCTTCCAGGGCCTCGCCCCATGAACACAGATAATAGTCCTTCATCCATCTTGCCAGAGCTATCATTTCCGGCGTAAAGACAGGATACTCGTCGATCACGTCAATAAGGGGCCTGGGGTCTTCGACCATTGGTTCGTCTTCCAGTTCCGCGATATACCCCACGCGCTTCTTGTTGCGGAAAGGGATGAAAACCCGCTTCCCCACTTCAGGGGCATACTGCTCCTTCCCCGTCACCTTATACTGAAAGGTCCGGTCAATGGGCAAACTCGTCGCAACTTCTACATATTCAGCCATGTTAAACTCCAAGCATGTTTGAACTGGTTTGAGCAGGGCATGGATTTTCATCTAGCATCCAGCATCTCTCTGCGCCTTTTTTCCCTGATACCCTGGTATCCTGCACCCTGGTGTCCCGATACCTTGATCCACTAGCTTAGATTCCTCGACTCGGCCTTTCAGCTGTCGGCCCCGCCCCTCTATAATGGAGCAGGGGCACAAATGGGGTGTTTCGTACAGAGGATTGACGTCCTAACTCATTAATACCACCATGCGGCCGACCTTGGAAAAACTAATTTTCTTTTACATATCACCGAAATAGAAGTTTTAATCCTCTGGTAGAAACATCCCATTTGTGCCTATACACCGTTTTACCCCACACCCCTACCTGAGTCCCTGCGTCCCCGTGGGATCTTCAGGCCCAATTCCCTGGCCACCAACTTCATATCCTCCCACACGGCCCCCTTGCCATCAGGATTGCGCAAAAGATACGCTGGGTGGTAGGTGGGCATGAGTTTGACTCCCCGGTAATCATAGAACTTCCCGCGCAGCCTGCTTATGGGCGTCTCGGTGTTCAAAAGGGTCTGGGCCGCGAACTTTCCGAGCGCGCAGATAACTTCGGGTCGTATAAGATCGATCTGCTCCTCAAGATAAGCCTTACAGACCGCGATCTCGGCCGGCAATGGGTTCCTGTTACCCGGAGGACGGCACTTCAGGATATTCCCTATGAAAACATCCTCCCGCTTCAGCCCTATGGATCCTATGATCTTTGTCAGCAACTGCCCGGCCCGGCCGACAAATGGCCGCCCCTGTATGTCTTCATCAGCTCCGGGAGCTTCTCCTACGAACATCAGTTTCGCATTGGGATCGCCTTCGCCGAACACAACGTTTGTCCTGGTCTTGGAGAGCGGACACCGGCGGCAATTCAGCACCTCTTTCTCAAGCGTCTTTAATTCCTTTTCCCCGGGCACGTTTTCTTCCTTCCTTTTTTCCGGAAAACATATCTCGTCATTACCCGCCAATTTCTCGGATTCGATCGCTAACTTTAATCCCTCGATTATTTCTCGGATCTCGTTATTCATTATGATTCAGGGTTTAATAAATCAAATCACGTATTATTCTTGGGCCCGATAAATCGAGCCCCTGCGTCAGGGCGGATAAATCACCGCCTAGACCTCTCCCAGCTCCTTTAACACCACGTCTACGATCGTCTCCGCGGCGCGGGGGCGGCGGATCTTATCGATCCCGGCCTTGACCGAATTATAAGCCTCCGCTGACAAAAGCAAACGGTTTACCAGATCGGGTATTTCCTTCATGCTGCCGGCTCTTTCCGCCGCACCGGCTCTGAGCAGGAGCTCTTCGTTCCATGTTTCCTGCCCGGGGATCGACTCGAACAATATCATGGGAAGCCGCATATTCAACGCCTCTGTAACGCTTATGCCGCCGGCCTTGGTTATCATGAGGTCCGAGGCGGCCATAAGCTCGGGGACCTTATCCGTGAACCCGAAAAGCTTCACCGGGTAGTTCAGCTTTTCCTTTAACAGGCTGATATTATCAAACGCTCTTTTATTGTGCCCACAGACGATCATCACCTGTATGTCGGGACGGCAGGAACACAGCGAAAGCAGGATAGACTCCAGGGGGCCGACCCCGAACCCACCGCTTAAAATAAATATAGTGCTTTTGCCCGCGTCCAGACCATAGGTCCTGCGCAACTCATCGACGTCAAACTCCCTGGAAAATTCCTCGACCGTCGGGATCCCGGTAACGGCTACCTTCTCCTCCGGTATCCCCCTTTTCACGAGTTCAGGCAACACTGCTTCCGCCCCGATAAAGAACTTGTCTATATGATCCGACAGCCAGAAGGAATGCGGCCCATAATCGGTTATTACCACGTACAGCCTCGGATCGAAATCCTTGTACCTCTTTATCGCGCCCGCAATTCCCGGAAGTATAAAATGCGTCGTAACTATCGCGTCGGGCCTCTCCTTTAAAAGCATGTCCTCAAAACCTATCAGGTTCTTCAAGTCCAGGGACTGGCGGACCCTGCGCAGCATACTATCCGCAATACGGTTATTGGAGAGATGGTACAGGATGCCCCAGAGCCATCTGCCGCGGGTCATCATGAAAACATAAAAATTAATGTAAAGGAACCTGTAAAAACTGTTCCCGTAATCAAGCGTGTCTATGTTCTTTACCTCTATGTCCCCGCCTGCTTTTTTCTGGAAAGCCTTCAGTATCGCGACCGCCGCTTTTTTGTGCCCCATGCCTCCTGTTGAGTAAAGAATAAGGATCTTCTTCATGATCTCCTTTCTATTATCAGATCGACCGCTTCGGTCAGGTCCTCGCATATATCGCCGGGCTTATGCTTCCACTCCCGCGCCTCTTCCCCGGAAGTTTTCCCCGAAAGGACCAGGATCGTCCTCAGGCCCGCTTTCTCGCCGGCCTTGATATCGCGTTCAGTGTCTCCTATATAATATTTATCCCGCAGGTCGCCTATCCCAAGCTCCTCCCTTGCCTTGAAAAAAAGTCCGGCTTCAGGCTTACGACAGCCGCACTTCTCTTCTTCCGTATGAGTGCAATAGTAAACACCGGCGATATCCCCGCCGGCCTCATTTATGACATCTATCATCCCGTTTGTTACTTCAGAAAGCTCTTTGTCCGTGAAATACCCTTTGCCAACACCCTGCTGGTTGGAAATGATCACGCACCTGTAACCGGCATCCGCTATTTTCTTTAACGCTTCCAAAACGCCGGGTAAAAAACGAAAGTCTTTCCGTCGAGTTATATAGCCGTATTCGGTCCATCCCCAGCCGTCCTCATTGATCACTCCATCCCTGTCCAGGAATACATATTTCTCCTCCATCTATCTCCTCACTTTTAAAATCAGCAGTTAGCAGGATATCCGGCTTCTTGCCTGATATTCTGATATCCTATCCCCTGCTCATCACAACTCGCGCATCATCCCATATGAGGTTCGCCAGTAAAAAGGCGGCTACGCCGGTAAAGTGCAGCATGAAACGCGAAATGGTAGTGTTTACGTAAAAATACAGATCGCCTCCTGTTATACACATGTACGCGGCAAAATATCCTATCGCAGAAACCAGCAGGAAAAAAGTTATATAGAAGACCTCTCCCTTCCATAAAGACTTGTGTTTCCAGATCGCGCAGCCAAACACGAGTATCCAGAAAATATTCCATTTCTTGGGGCCGAAAACTTCCTGCTGGAACAGGTTGAGCAAAACCGGGATATCTTTCACGTTCTGCCAGATGCTCCCCATGGTGACTTTTGAGAGATCCATATCGCTGTTGACCGCACCTGCTGATATCTTCAAGCAAAACCACGGCGCCGCGATGACCGCTATTATAACAAAGGCGACAAATATATCCATAAAATTAAACTTACCGGCGCGCCTGGATGTCTTTATGCAAAAAATGATGAGCGCCATAAAAAAAGCCGCTACGAATACCATGGCTTCGTTCTTTACCCACAGGGAAACCCCGAATAAAACCGATGAAAAGACCAGGGCGGCCCTTTCCGTATTCCGCATATACGTCACGAAATAGATGAACGCGCAGGTGATAAATGCCGTGAAAATAAGGTCCGCATGGATCACCGTGGCATAATCAGCCAGCTGTGGTACGGTGGCAAGAAAAAACACGATCAACATTGAATAGGCCCTTTTAAAGAATTTTTTCATCAAGGCGTAAAACAGCGCGAGAAAAGCCACGTAAATAAGCGGCATCACCAGGTTCACCAGGAAATCATTAAATCCCGTGAATTCATATATCCATGTCATGAGAAAAGGCAAAAGAAGCGGATAGTCCGGGTGGGCTATCACCTCTTCGGGCCAGTTCAGAAAGTGCGCCGGCATGCCCTGATTAAAATAAAAGATCTTCGCTTTCAGCGCGTAATTGGCGACCGCGTCGTGCGAATGAACAGGGACCGGCAGGACCAGGAACAAGACCCATAATATCTGCAGGACTACGCCGGCAAAAAGCAGCTTCTCCAGCAGTGTCGCCCCCTCCAGCGGCCTTGAAAAAAGAAAGGTTTGCTTTAGATCGGCCCTCTTAAAAACAAGAAAGAAACCGGCGAGCAGGACAAAAATGAGAGGGATCATGGAAACGCTCTGGAACGTGAATCTCACGCCGGCAAGATGATACACGAAAAGCTGGTATGCCGCTATACCTGTGCCTGTCAAAAAAGAAAGCGGCATGAGCTCCGACAGCCCGCACCCGGACCTGACGCTCAGCATGACCATGAAAACAAAAACCGCGCCGGTGATCTCAAGCGCCAGAAAAGATATGACAAGACTCACGACCTTTTCCCCTGATTTATAAATAAATATCCCTTTTTACCGAAACGCCCGAACTCTTCATATCCCGCCGGCACGCGAACGCCTTGTCCATAAACTATCTTAAAATCGGTGACACCCTTGCCTGCCTTTAAGGGCCAGAGAAAATACCTGGCTCTTACCTCGTCTATGGAATATTTTTCAAATCCCATGATCTCGCAGGTAGAACCTGCCGGTATTTTTTCACGGGCGAAGGCCAGAAAATCGTAAAGGTCGCCCCCCATAACATGGCGGGTTCTGGCTTCACCTTTCAGGCGATACAGTTCACGCAGCGCGCGGTACTGTCCATCCTTGTCCTCCCTTACCAGAAAAAATAACCACAGGACACACCATATTACAAAAATTGACCTGAACAGGTTCTTTTTAGTTAACATTCTTCTTCTCTCTAAGAAAATCTGCGAATTCTGACGGTTCCCTGAGGTCGAATGTCCTGTCTTTCTCAAAACTGATCTTTGAGCCGTGGCCGCGAAAAAACAGCCTGGATCCATGCACTGGTCTAAGAAGGCCCAGGACACTCGCGATAACCCCTTTTCTGAGAATGACGGCGTCGTATTTTTTCTTTTTCGTCAGTATTTTCCAAAATAACAACGCGTTAACAAAACCATGCTGTATGACCCGGACACCGACGTCGGCATGTCTTATCGAACTCATGCTTTCTCCCGCCGTGCCGGGCTTTGCGCTGCTCCTTCTGTCCCGGACCCAGAAATCAACGATCACTCTCTGGCGCGCCAGGCTTTTCATCAGCTCGTAATCCTCTCTAACCCGTTCCCGGTCATCATGAAAGTCACTGGAGTGGTCCATGTGAAGGACCCGGAGAAGCTTCCCCCATCTATTCTCGAATAAGGCCCTGTTCCTGGAATATATCTCTTCTTTTCCTTCAAGATCCTTCCGTGAGGCCTGCTCCGCGTGAAACACATAAGATCCCTCGGCCATCGCCGGGATATATCCCGCTTTTTGCGCCCTGACCGAAAAATCCGTATCTTCATAACACACTCCTTCATAGGCTTCGTCCAGATAACCTATTTTTTCGATCACTTCACGCTTTATTAGACAGGCAAAACCTATGGCGTGTCCGAGCTCTACGAACCTGCCTTTCTTATCATCGAGCAGCCTGGCGTGCTCGTTGATAGAAACGCTCTGATCCGGGAACGAACCGAATGTATTGCTCTGGGGGTTAACAATCCCTATGTCGCCCCTCTGTTCCGCAACGGATATCATCTCCTCGAGCCACCCCTCCGCCACCACGCAGTCGTTATTCAGGAGACAAATAAAAGGCGCGTCCGAAAGCCGCATGCCCTTGTTCATCCCGCCGGCGAAGCCGGCGTTTTCCTCAGAGAAGACCTTTTCGATATAGACCGTGCCGCTCCCGTGCACAGCACCGAGGTAACGCTTCACTTCAGGATCCTTGCTGCCATTGTCCACTATGATGAGATTAGCGCTTACCCGCGTGTTCTCAAGAACGCTCGCGACGCATTTCTTCAAAAGGCCGGGGTTCTCGTAACTCAGAAGTACTATATCAACTGTTTTTTTCACTTTTCCGGACCAGCTCCCAGTATTTAGCCCATTTCAGGAAATGGACCCACGCGAAAAGGACAGAAAAAACAAACCCGTGCATCCCTTCCTTAAAGCCCATTTTCTTGACGTAGAATTTCCAGAAGAGTTTAGCCGGTTTCACTTTTACGTTATACCGGATCTCTTTCTCGTCTATCACTCCCCTCAGCTCAAAGATCTCTTTTGCTTCGATCGTCGTATACCTGTTCTGCCTGGTGATGAGCTGGGCTATATTGTCAAAAGGATAATGTTCGATCTCCGCGTCCAGGGGCGCTATCTCGCCGTCCGCTACAAGTTTATGGTGAACTCTTCCGTCATACCTGGCGAACCCTTTCTTAAAGAAGTGCGCCGAATAGTGATACCACCCGCCGTGTTTCATGAATCGTCCGAGAAAAAAATTTTTGCGCAAAAACTTATATGCGGTGAACTTCCCTTCGCCACGGAGTATCTTCATGACCTTTTTCCTGAAATCCTCGGTCACCACCTCATCAGCGTCAAGCTGCAGCACCCAGTCCCCGGATGAGTTGTCGATCCCTATGTTCCTTTCTTCGCCGAAGTCCCCTCCAAACCGGTGCTGGACGACCCTGGCCCCGTATTTCCTGCATATATCCACCGTCGAATCCGTACTGAATCCGTCGACAACCACTACCTCATCGGCCCATTTGATGCTTTCCAGACAATTCCTGATCTTGTCTTCCTCATTTTTTGCGATTATCACGACCGACAGCTTTTCACGATTCTCAACACCAGTAGACATCTTCACCCTTCCCCCCTCTTTTCAGAAGGCAGATGTCAGGAATCAGACTTCCTGTATCTTAGCTCCTGACTCTGACCTCTGTTCTCTGACTTCTGTCCCTCGTCCACTGCTTTCAGCATAAGCTCACGATACTTAAGATAACTTACGAACTGATATATTCCGCTGAAAAAGGCCACCGTTAATCCGTAAATGCCGTCCTTGTAAGCCTTCTTCCTGAGAAGTCGCCTGTAAAAACAGCGGTCAAGTGTCCGCCATATTGCGTGTCCCATGCTCATCTTGCGGCCAGTCAGATACCACTTCCGCGCTTCGAGCGTAGTGTGGCTATTCAGGCTCCTCAAATAATCCGTGATATCTTTATGCGAATAATGGATGAGGTCCCCTTTAAGATGGCCTGTATCCCCTTCCATGAACGCGCGGGGATGGACCTCAGCCTCTTCGTACTTGAACTCCTTCTTCAGGAAAAGCCTTGTCTGGGGAGCGGGATATTCCCCGCCGTAACGCAGCCAGTAATCGCCGATATGGTTCCTCCTCGGGATGGTGTACGCCTTATATTGCGGTGTCCCTTTTAAAAGGTCGGTTATTTCCCCTGAAAGCCCTTCGGTCACCCTTTCATCCGCGTCCAGGCTGAGGACCCAGTCGTTTGCGGCCTGCGCGTACGCCCAGTTCCTGTGCTTTCCTTCATTTTCCATTCTTCTGAGGAGAACCTTGTCCGTGTATCTTCCTGCTATCTCCCGTGTTGTGTCCGTACTTTCATCATCCACAACGATGATCTCGTCCGCCCAGACCGCGCTTTCAAGGCATTCCGTTATATTTTCTTCTTCATTCTTTGTTATCACTACTACAGTCACTGGTGTTTTACCCATCCGGTCTCCTTATCCGATTCAAAAAAACTGATAACCGTTCTCTTTGCATATAGAACATATTATGTCCGGACTCCCGCCGCTTTTTCCGGATATTGCCTTCCTTGCCCGGATAAACATTTCGCCGTTCCAGATCTCTTTAAAATCCTGCTTCAAGAGGTTGCCGAAACTGTAACGGGCGCAGTCATATATGGCGCCGCACGGCACGACATCGCCGTTCCAGTTGACAGTCAAGGTCCGCCACGGCTTTTCACACGTATTTTTCATTTTTCCGAGGTCACCGTAATTATTGTATTCGGGCCTGTCCGGTATCCAGCTCCCGTCGCGTTTTACGGAATCCTCCACTTTCTCGAATATTTCCTTTGCGCAATCGGTCCGCATGCCGCTTGCTTCGAATTCTATCCCCATTTTCCCGGACATCTCACGCGCCTTCTCGACCTCAAACTGGTTATGCTTGAATACAAGATACTTCCATATGATCCTTGGCTTGCCGCTTGCCAGTTCCTTTTTCCTGGATATGATCCTCTGTATGTTCTCCATGACCCGGGCCAGATCTCCCCCCACCCTGTACTTCTCATAGATCTCCCGGGTCGCGCCGTCACAGGAAACTTTCAGGACGTCCAGTTCATATCTTACCGCCGCGTCCAGCTGCTCTTCGGAAAGAACATTAAGATTACTGTCTATGAACATCCTGAGAGCCGGCTTTTTTTCCCTCGCGTACCTGATCATCTTCCCTATGTCCTTGTTGAGAAAAGGCTCGCCCCAGCTGAAAAGATCGATCGTTTTCACGAAAGGTCCTATCTTGTCAAAAATGACCTTAAAATCCTCAAAAGACATCAGCCCCTTCTCAACCCCGCCCTGCTCTTCATCATTTGTAGGGCACAAAGGGCATCGCAAATTACACACATTCCCGGTCTCTATGGAGATCTTTGAAGGCGCGTAAAAAAGCCTTGCTGAATTCCTTTTCTGCAAAGACTTAAAAATACCGTTTAAAAGTGAAATGTACATGTCATATCTCTTTCTGCGAACTGCGAACTGTCTTGTTTCCTTTCTCCAAAAGTTTCAGGCACTCGTCTATAACGGCTTCAGGCGCAATGCCGGCAAGACAATGATTATCATATTTGCATTCGGGCAGCTTGAAACGACGATAACATGGACGGCAATCAGTTTCCCCGCTGACCAGAACTTTATGTGTCGCTGAAGGAGGATACGGTCCATAGACCTTTTCATCCACCGGCCCGAATATGGATACTGTCTTCAACCCGAGCGCCGCGGCTATATGTAAAGGCCCTCCGTCATTACATACCGCCAGATCACACTTGCTTAACAATGCCATATATTTTTCGAGGCTGAGGCCGGTTTCGACAAACAAAGGGCTTGCCGTCATTTTTCCCGCGACTTCATCGCACAGGCCCTTTTCAGAACTATCCCCCAGAATCGCTACCCCTCCGGAATTTTCCGTCGTAAGCGCGTCCGCGGCCCTGGCAAATCCGTCCGCGCTCCATCTTTTGCGGGAAGAGCTCACCCCCCAGCTGGCACCGCCTCCGGGGATAACCGCCACAACCCGGCCTTCACCGGCGTTCTTGTCTCCCAGATAATCCACGGCCCATTGCCGCAGGTCTTCATCAAGGACGATCCGCATTTCCCGGATGGACACCTTCATTCCCACAAGCCCAAGGAGATCAAGATAATATTCAATGACATGCTTGTCCTGGAACCCTTCGAATTTCCGTTTACGCGTCAGAAAAATACCCCTGTTCCTGTAATCCAGCCCTATCCGCTCCCTGATGCCGGCCAGTAAAAAGGCAAAACCGAACTCGCGTGATAATGTAAAGTCAAAGACCGCGTCATAATTCCCGCGGCGTATTTCACCAAAAAGTCTGCCTAACGCCGAGAAAAAAGCGGGTTTGGAATTTTTCCACAACGCCAGAAAGTCGTCTTTCTCATACACGAACACCCTGTCGATATCCGGATTGCTTTCCGCGACGGCTCTTGTCCTGGCATTACACAGATAATCTATCGACGCGCCGCTTATTTCCTTTTGCAGATTAGCTATAAGAGGCGTAGTGAACAGCACATCGCCTACCCCAAATATATTAGCGATCAGGATTTTTTTCATAATTTTACTGTCTTTTTGACAAAATTCTCATCGCGGCGCCGAGCACCGCGTCAACTTTTACCGCACGCATACACTTGTAATCGTACGGACAGGCGGTATCGAGGCATGGATCGCATCCCGGGCTCTCATGTAATACCGCGTGTTTCTCACCCCATGGCCGCCACCGGACCGGGCTGACGCCCGGGATATTCCTCCCGAAGATCGCCACTACAGGCACCCCTATGGCCGCGGCCATATGCATCGGTCCGGTATCATTTCCTATGAAAAGACCTGCTTTTTTTAAAAAAGCGGCCAGTTTTTTAATGTCAAACATCCCTGAAAAATCCAGGATATCCACTCCTGCCTCATTAATAACCCCTTTGACAAGGCCTTTTTCTGTTTCATCTCCGATCATGGCAATATGACAATCCAATACCGACTTGATCCTTCGGATCAAGTCCGCGTAATGCTTCCCGGGCCACATCTTGGCAGGGTTGCTGCTACCCGGATGGATAATTATCAAGGCCCTGTCCGGGTATATCTTCATCTTACCCAGAAGGTCCTTGATAAACTTTTCAGCCGCCCCGTCGATAACCATCCTTGGATCCGGCGCCGTGGTATCTATTCCCAGCCCCCGCAACAGGTCCATGGTATATTCTATCTCGTGCTTTTCGCCTCTCGCCCTCTCATCAGAGACCTTCTTGTTCAATAAAAAACCCCATTTCCTGTCATATCCCACGCGGCGGGCTATTCCCGCCAGAAAACACGCGGTATGCAACAGCTTGTGCGGGTTCAGTATTATCGCGGTGTCAAAACGCTTCTTCCTCAGCAATCCCGAGAGACGCACGGATCTCAGCAGCCACTTGTCCTTATTTGCCGTATCAACCGTGATGACCTCTTCCACGTCTTCCCTTCCTTCTACAATGTCCCTGGAATATTCGGACGTAACGAAGGTAACGCGGGCCCCGGGGTAAGCCTTCCTTATACTGTCGACGGCTACCGTTGAAAGAAGGACTTCTCCGATGCGGTCCGTCCGCATTATAACAAAATTCTTAAACTTATCTCTCTCTTGCATGACAACTTAGGGCATAACAGAAACCAAGCAGAAGATGAAAGAAAACCGCGAGAGTGACCGAATAAAGATGCGTATCCACCATACAGTTCATGGAAAATCCGACCATGCCCGCGAACAGGCCCGCGGTGAGGCCCCTGCGCCTGCCTTCATCCATCGTTAAAATATTCCTAAATGAATGCATCAAGACCGTTACCAAAAATATCAAAAATAGCAGCGCGCCTACGAGACCTACTTCCGAAGCCATGTGCAGATAAGAATTATGTGTATACCTGACATCCGGATATTCGGGCGGTTTATACCTGGGGAAGTTCCGGCTATAGGTGTTAACGCCAAACCCGAGGATCGGATGCTCTATTATCATGTTTATCGTTCCTTTCCACAGCATAACCCGTTCCCAAGCGGTCCCGCTTTTAAAGTCCGCCAGAGCAAAGATCCGTTCCTGCGCCGTGTAAGGAAGCACCAGGAACAGCACCAGCAAAACCGCGATGAACACGGCTAACACCTTTCTCGCCTTTATCGCCCCCAGGACCAGAAAAGCGGCCGCGAAAGATATCCATGCCCCGCGCGACTTGGTCAGGAACAGGCTGACCATGGAAAGAACCAGAGGTATGAAGACCATTACTCTTTCTCTTAACCTGGCGCCCCTTGATATAAGAAACGATATGAATATCGTTCCCACGACAAAGAGATACGTGCCAAAATCATTCGGATGGACAAATGAAGCGGATATCCTGTGCAGAGAATCCTTTGTTATCAGCCCCCTGTGCCTGATGAGATCGAATCCCGTATAATACTGAATAAGTCCGTTGATACAGATGAGAAAGGCGCTTGCTGACAGGACGTAAAGAAACCTTCTCGCGACCTTTTCTTCTCCAAGACTTGTCGCGGCAACCACAAAGATCAATGAATATTCCACCACCTTGAAGATCCCCCGGAAACTTTCCTTGAAATAATCGCTGTTAACGGTGGAAAGGACGGTCCACAAGAAGAAGATCAGCAGGATCTTGAACGGGGCCGAGTTCAGCCCTTTCCAGTCCCTGTCAATGGCCTTCTTGATGAGCCACGCCCCTATCATTATGCTTGAAAAGATCTCCACTAACGACGTGGAGAAAGTCACGGCCACAACCAGTGCGTAAAAACATACTTCTATTACCCAGTCGAAAAAGTTTATTATTCTGTCTTTTGACATAACCATTTGATTGCAGTATAGGGGTCAGACCCCTTCTACTAATACGCGTTTTTCATCGCGAAGATAGACATGAACAGTATTTTGAGGTCGAAAAAAACCGACCAGTTCTCGATATAATAAATATCGTACTTGGTCCTTTCCTCAATGGAAGTATTTCCCCTGAGGCCGTTGACCTGCGCCCATCCTGTCATACCGGATCTTATCTTGTGGCGGGCCATATACCTCGGGATATCTTCCTTGAACATCCCGACAAAATGGGGGCGCTCGGGCCTGGGCCCCACAAGGCTCATTTCCCCCTTGAGGACATTGAAAAGCTGGGGCAGTTCATCCAGATTAAAACTTCTCAAGAATGCTCCGATCTTCGTCCTTCTGGGATCGTCCTTCTGCGCCCATACGCGGCCCACGCCTTTTTCCGCGTTCTCCACCATGGTCCGGAACTTTATAATAGCGAACCTCCGTCCGTCTTCCCCGACACGTTTCTGCAGATAGAAGACCGGACCAGGAGAATTCAGTTTTACAATGGCCGCTATGATCAGAAATACCGGAGAAAGAAGGACAAGCCCAAAAGCTGAAAAACCCACGTCCATCGCCCTCTTAATAAAACGGTTATGTCCTTCGACCAGGGTAGACTCCTTCAATCCCAGAAGCGGCACGCCGTCTATGGTGCGCATATCCACCTGGGACGTCATCATCCCCATGAGATCAGCCACCAGACGGAACTCGATCATGCGTTTTTCGCACTCCATCATTATGTTGATCACCTCGTTGCGGGGTATCTCCGCCTCTGTCAGGATGACTTCTTCTATTTTTTCGGAATCCACGACACTGGTGAAATTGTTTAAAGTCCCAAGCACCGGAACCCCCTCAGGAGCATCAGGGATATCTCCCCTTAACCGCATTACACCCTTTATGTTATAATCCCAGTGCGGGTCATGGGATATATGTCTTATCAGACGGTCGATCATGGGCCCGTCTCCAACGAGAAGTAGATTCCGTGTTTTTTCCCTCCGTCTTCTTGCCGTAAACCTGATCCTGTTGACTAAAAATCTCCAGCTGCCCAAGGATAAAAGCAGGACCATCCACGCAATAAGCAGCATTCCCCTGGAGAATGAGTATTCCCTGTATATAAAGGTCGCTGCCATACAAATTAAAAGGCCTATGGTATCGGCCCGGACTATAAGAAAGAACTCGTCTATAATGGAAAGCCTGGACCTGACTGAATAAAGCTTTTCGGAACGTATCAAGAATATAAAGATAACGGTGAGCACCGGCAGTGCCTTGATATATTCGTTTATGTGAGGGACCCCGTAAACCACCGTCAGCAGGCCGGAATTGAACCTCAGCCAGTAGGAAAACAAAAATCCCGCGTTTATGGCCACTATATCCCCGAGCATCAGGATAAAGCTTAGTTTTATGTCGTTACGTATTCTCATGATAGATAACCAAACGTAAAGTTCCAGAAGTCAGATATCAGATTCTGCCCTCTGTTATCTGGCTTCTTCCCTCTGACTTTCAATATGACTCCACCATTTCTCCTGAATATAATCCCTTATTTCCCGCTTGAAGCGTTCGCGGTTGAACTGTCGCGCATTATTTTTCAGTTCATCCGGCTCAAACACGTGTTCGTTCTTCTCGAATCTGGTTATCGCTTCATTAAGCGCATTAACGGTCTGTTCATGGAAATACACGCCTGTTGGGCTTCTGTCGGCGTCCAGATGCTGTTCCTCCCCCAGAGGGACTATCGTCTCGAGCACCCCGCCTCTGGCATACGCTATTACGGGTTTCCCATAATACTGCGCTTCGACCGGGACGATACCGAAATCCTCTTCCCCGGGGAAAATAAGAGCACGGCACCCGGAATAATGCTTCCGCACTTCCTCCCCGCTTACCCAGCCAAGGAATTTCACATTGTCCGAGGCCTTTTTTGCGAGTTTTGAAAGATCGCTCCCGCTGCCTATAACTATAAGCCTCCTGCCGCTTTTATTGAAAGCTTCCACGGCGAGATCGATACGCTTGTAAGGGACCAAAGCCGAAACTATCAGATAATAGCCCGGTTCATCCCTCACCTCATCTCCACTTCCGGGAAGAACATCGACCGGGGGATATATAACATCCGCATCCCTGGAATAATACTCTTTGATGCGGTTCTTAATATTATCCGATATGGCCACAAAATAATCAACCTTTTTATTGGCCTCAAGGTCCCATTTTCTTAAACGACGCAGGTAATATGCTATAACCCTCTGTTTTAAAGGGTTTTCAGCGGAAAAGTATTCATGAAAGAATTTCCACGCATACCTGACAGGGGTATAACAATAACATATATGCAAAGAGCCCTCTTTCTTCTTTATCCCCTTTGCAACACAATGGCTGGAGCTCAATACCAGGTCATATCCTGAAAGATCAAAACTTTCTATGGCGCGGGTGAAAAACGGGAGAAACCTGCGGTAGTTCCGCGATATGCCCGGAATCTTCTGCAGAAAAGAAGTGCGGATATCCATTTCTTCTATGACCGGCGCAACGCTTCCCTTCTTATGTAAAAGCGTAAAGAGTGCCGCGTCCGGAAATAATTCACAGAATACTTCCAGACACTTCTCTCCTCCCCGCATTCCCGTGAGCCAGTCATGTGCGATCGCGATCTTAATGTTGTTCATCGAACCACGCTCCGATATATCCCGAGGGTCTGCCGCGCGGTCTCGCTCCATGAAAAGCGTTTGGCGTGTTCTAATCCTGTTTCTATCATGCCCGCCCTGAGCTGTCTGTTGACGAGTACATTATATACAGTATCGGCTATCTGTTCAAGATTATGAGGAGAAACCACAAAGGCGGCCGTGCCGGCCACTTCCGGGAGAGATGAGGAATCTGACACGACAACAGGGACCCCGCATTGCATCGCCTCCAGCACCGTGAGCCCGAACCCCTCGTAAAGTGACAAGTGAACAAGGACATCAGCTATACTGTAGAGGGTGACCAGGTCTTCAACGGGTATTTCCCCTAGATATCTTACGTGGCGGTCGCTTATCTTGTCCTTCAGGTGCTCCTCTTTCTTGTCCCATCTCCCGCATATCACCAGCTGGTGAGGCACTCCCCATGCCTTCAACCGGGCAAACACCTCCAGGAGAGTCGGGATGTTCTTGTGCGGTTTTACGCTCCCCACATACAATATTATCCGTTCTGATAAACGGTACCTGCACCGGAC
>Ga0163203_1000038_pt1 | contig 32020 bp, 30 predicted proteins | sample PL_2010_330m_FD_113534 | JGI IMG/M metagenome (GOLD analysis project Ga0163203, IMG submission 113534) | Freshwater microbial communities from Powell Lake, British Columbia, Canada to study Microbial Dark Matter (Phase II) - PL_2010_330m | ecosystem: Environmental > Aquatic > Freshwater > Lake ... | reverse complement strand
ATTTTCATCTGATCCCGAGGCGTTTATGCAACTGTCCCAGCAACAAAACTTCCTTATTCGTGCTCTTTTCAAGATGTTTTTTGAAGAACACAAGCATTTCTCCGTCAGGCTCTTTGGCCATTTCATTCACCGGCGTCACCGGCTGCAACACGACTTCCGGCTCTCCCCGCAGCCCCACGATTATATGCGTCATCTGCTTTACGTCGTCTATCGTGGTCTTGTCCGTTATAACGGCTTTCACTATCAGTTTTTTTTGAACCGCTTCTTTCGCGAATTCTTCATGTATCCACCAGGGATCATCCTCATCGCCGGTCGAAGAAGGAAGCTTGAAATCCATGGCTATAATATCCACGTGATCGATGACCTTCCTCAACTCTTCGGGGAGCGTTCCGTTTGTTTCCAGATAAACGGGCTTTTTTCTGACGGTCCTGAAGAGTTTTAGGAACGCCTGCAGGAAATCCGCGAAAAGCAGAGGTTCCCCGCCCGTCAATACAAGTTCGTTATAATTGTCCTCGAAACCGAGGATCTTCTCCATCAAACCGTTCCGGGTAAATGATCTGTACCTCTCCGGCACCGTGTCGCAAAAAACACATGACCTGTTGCATCCATAGAACCTGACAAATAACTGCCTGCTGCCGGCAAGCGGCCCTTCTCCCTGGTATGACAAAAATATCTCTGAGATCTTCGCTGTCATCATCTCCATGCGCCATCCAGAAGCGGGTCCGGCACCCCTGTCTCGGCAAATGCCTTTGCGCGAAACACACATGATTCGCAACTGCCGCACGGGGCCATATCGCCCCGGTAGCAGGACCAGGTATGCTCAAACGGAACTCCCAGCATGATCCCGGTCTCTATTATTTCCCTCTTGGTCTTGTTAATGACCGGCGTAGATATCCTGATCCCACCGCCCTCCATGCCTTCTTTGGTCCCCAGGCGGATGGCCTCTTGAAAGCTTTCAAAAAAAGAACTCCGGCAGTCCGGATAATTTGAAAAATCCACCTGCTGGGCGCCGATAAACACCGTCTCCGCACCCATGGCCTCCGCGAAAGATATGGCGTAACTTAAAAAAATGATGTTTCTGGCGGGAACGTATGTTGCAGGGATCTTTCCACCACCGCTCACGTCTCCTGCCGGAACATCAATTGACCGGTCCAGAAGAGCGCTGCCTTTCCAGGGTAAAGATATCCGCAAGACCTGAAAAGGGGAGCCGGACACCTCCGCGATCTTACTCGCGCACCCTATCTCCTTAAAGGCCTTTTGGCCGTAATCAAATATAAGCGCATGACAGCTATAATCCTGTTTCGCGATATACAGCGTCACCGCCGAATCCATGCCCCCGGATAATAATACGACCGCTTTTTTCATGAGTTCTACACCCGATCAGATATCAACTTTCAGTCATCAGCTTTCAGCTATAACAGCAAATTGCTGAAGGCTGAGAGCTGAAGACTGAAAGCTATAGAGAATAAGTCGCTGAAGATGAATCGGTCTCCCAGACAATTACTCTGCCAAGGCCCAGATCCGGCTTTCGTTCTGAAATGCTTTCAAATATATACCGGGCTATATTCTCGGACGTCGGGTTGATCTCCTTAAAGTGCCCGATCTCGTTCAGGTACTTATGATCCATGCCGCCAATGATCTCATCTAGAATATTTTTCAGCTCTTTAAAATCTATCACCATACCCGTCGCATCAAGTTCTTCAGAATCCACTTCCACTTCTATGCGCCAATTATGACCATGGAGCTCCTCGCACCTCCCCTTATATCCCTTGAGATTATGGGCGCCGCTGAAATCCGATCTTACTTTGACCGTATACATTAAACACTCCCCGTGATGGTCATTCAAGATACTTTGACATTACTTCTTCCCATCTCCCCTGGGCCTTCAAGAGAAGCTCGCACACTTCCCTTACCGCCCCGCATCCGCCTCTCTGTTTTGTCAATAGATGCGCGAACGGCTTAACATTTTCCATGGCATTGGGAGGGCAGACAGATAAACCTGCGCGTTTCAGAATAGGGATGTCGATGACATCATCCCCGATAAAACAGATCTCCTCGTTCGCTGTTTTAAATTTTTTCTTTATGCCTTCAAGGGCCTTTATTTTGTAATGGAAATTGTGGTATACCTTATCGATCCTGAGCTCCTTCGCTCTTCTGGTCACAACACGGGAAGCCCTGGCAGTAAGGATAACACATTTGAGCCCGGCTTTCTTTATGAGAAATATCCCGGTGCCGTCGTTAACATCGAAGTTTTTCAATTCGTCCCCGTAGCTGCCGTATATCAACCTGCCATCGGTCAACACGCCGTCCACATCAAGCAGAAGAAGCTTTATCTTTCTGGCCCGCTCAACAATCTCTTCAGGGTACTTATCCAACATCGTTTCGATTCAGAAATCCCCCCTCCACAATTTTTCATTTTGCACTTTACACTTTTTATTGACTTAAACCAGTCCTGCCTTAAGGATATCCTGTACATCCAGAAGTCCGACCAGTCTGCCGTTTTTATCCGCAACGGGAATCTCGTCTATTTTTCTGTCTCTGAGGACATCGAACGCTTCGGCTGCGAGCCTGTCCGGGGTTATGCTACAGGGGTTTTTTGTCATCACCTCGCCTACTTTGCGGGTCAAAAGGTCCTTTCCCTGGTCAAAATGGCGCCGGAGGTCCCCGTCAGTGAATATACCCAGCAGCTTGCCCTTAGAATCGACTATGCTCGCGCTTCCCGTCCGCATTTTGGTGATCTTTAAAAGCACTTCTTTTACCATGACATTTTTTGACACCATCGGCGTCTTCGCCCTGGGGCGCATTATATCTTCGACCTTCAGAACAAGCCGCTTACCCAAAGCGCCTCCTGGGTGAAAAAAAGCGAAATCTTTCGGCTGGAAATTTTTCTTCTCCAGCAAAGCCACGGCCAGGGCATCGCCGATGGCCAGCATCGCTGTCGTTGAGGTCGTCGGCGCCAGCCCCATCGGGCAGGCCTCTCTGTCAACTGAACTGTCAATAACAAAATCACTGTTCACTGCCATCGCAGACTTCTTATTGCCGGTAACCGCTATTAATTTCGCCCCGATCTTCTTGATGATGGGAAGCAATTTCACCATTTCTTCCGTTTCCCCGCTGTTTGAAAACGCGATTATTACATCGTCCCTGGTAACCCGTCCAAGATCCCCGTGAAGGGCCTCCGCAGGATGAAGATAGAGGGACGGCGTGCCTGTGGACGACAATGTCGCGGAAACCTTCTGCGCTATAAAACCCGGTTTTCCCATACCGGTAACAATTATGCGTCCCTTGTTTTTTGCCAGCATCTCTATGATCTTTATAAAGTCGGCGTTTATCCTGCCCGCAAGTCTCGCTATGGCCTTGCTTTCATTTATCAGAACCCTTTTCGCGCTTGATATGCTCATCCGTTCCTTACCGCCTCCTCGACCCGTTTGATCTGTTTGATGAAATCCTCAAGATCACTTAATCTCAGCATATTGGAGCTGTCGCTTAAAGCCTTTTCAGGGTCTTTATGCACCTCTACGAATAACGCGTGCGCGCCGCAAGCCACGGCTGCTTTAGAGAGAGGCAGGACATACTGCATCCCCCCCCCGCTTGACGTCCCTTTTCCTCCAGGTTTCTGGACCGAGTGGGTAGCGTCATACACCACGGGATAACCGGTCCCTGCCATTATAACAAGGGCCCTGAAATCATTGACCAGCATGTTATACCCGAAAGTCGTGCCTCTTTCTGTAAGCATTATATTATGGTTGCCCGCTGATTCTATTTTGCCGATAACATTACCCATCTCCTGCGGTGACATGAATTGTCCTTTTTTGACATTAACGGGTTTTCCTGTGGCCGCGGCCTTTACGAGCAGATCGGTCTGCCGGCACAAAAACGCCGGTATCTGGATAACATCCAGTATTTCCGCGGCGATATCCACCTGGCGCACATTATGGACATCGCTTAAAACTGGGACCCCCAGCTCATCCCGTATTTCCCGTAATATGCCGAGGCCTTCTTTAATGCCTGGGCCCCTAAAAGATTTTACTGAACTCCTGTTGGCTTTGTCATAACTGGATTTAAAAATAAATGGAATTCCCATGCGATCCGTTATGCTCTTCAGTTCCCTGGCATGCTCCACAGCGCTCTTCGCCGATTCTATAACACAAGGCCCGGCTATCAAAGCAAGGTGGCTGCCTTTCCCTATTACTACATCCTTTATTTTAACCGATCTGGTTTCCATGACTTTTTATTTTGTATTTTGCGCTTAAATCTCCGTTTTCCCTTCCAGCAATAACCTCCTGACCTTTTCCAGATCTTCCGGAGTGTCCACTCCTATGGTATTATACCTCGTCTCGATCGTTTTTATTTTATAGCCGTGTTCCAGCACCCGCAGCTGTTCCAGCTTCTCTTCTTCTTCCAGCATGGATTTCGGGAGGTTAGTATATGTAAAAAGGAAATCCTTGCTATAGGAATACAGGCCGATATGCTTAAAATATCTCCCGCTTACATCTTCCGTATCCGCGGAATAACCCGATTCGTCCGGATCCTTCACGCATAAATAAGGTATCGGGCTTCTCGAAAAATACAATGCGTACCCCTTCCTGTCCACGACCACTTTCACGATATTCGGGTCGGTTATATCGTCTTTACTGTGAATGCGCTTGATGATGGTCGCCATCTGTACATTCTCATCATACTCGAACACCTGGGCGAGTTCGTCTATCATCAGGGGATGGACCAGCGGCTCGTCAGCCTGAACGTTTATGATGATATCAGCGTCCATCGCGTTGACTACTTCCGCCAGCCTGTCTGTTCCGGAAGGCTGTTCCGGAGATGTATACACAGCCTTTCCGCCAAAGGATTCCACTGCCTTGAATACCCTTTCCCTGTCCACAGCTACGATTACTTCATCTATCTCATGCGCCCGCTTGACCCTTTCCCACACATGCTGGACCATGGGTTTGCCGTTCAGGTCCGCAAGCACCTTTCCCTTAAACCTGGTGGAATGCCATCTGGCCGGTATAACTGCTATGCATCTCACACTTTTTTCCCTTCTATTTCCTGCTTTACCCTGGCCAAAAGCTCATCCCTGCTCACGACCGCAGTGCCGACCTTTCCGACCACGACACCCGCGGCGCAGTTAGCAATATGAGCGGCCATGAGCGAAGACACGCCGCACACCATGGATAGTGTATAAGCCGCTATTACCGTATCCCCGGCGCCTGAAACATCAAAAACCTCCTGGGCAAAAGTGGGGATCCTGTGGGGCTTTTTACCTTTTTCAAACACCATCATTCCTTCCTCGCCAAGCGTGATCAGAATACTGTCGGTTTTGAGCTTTTTCAACAGTTTCTCTCCGGCTTTTTTTATGTCTTCGGTATTATCCAGTGGGAATCCGACCGCCCTTGCGGCTTCGTGATTATTGGGCGTGATAACATTGACCCCTTTGTAATACGAAAAATGGTTTTCTTTTGGATCAACGGCCACTATTTTTCCGTTTTTTCGCGCGATCGAGACAATTGACTTCAACAGCTCCGGCGAAACAACACCCTTTCCATAGTCCTCGATAATAACTCCGTCGACCTCCTGGATGTTCTGCTCGACATAGTCAATTATTTTCCGCGCAACCGATCCCACTATAGCGCTTATATCCTCCCTGTCGATCCTGACGACCTGCTGGCTATGGGCGATCACGCGTGTTTTGAGGCTGGTAGGCCTTTTCCCATCCGCGAAAACGCCATCAATAACTATGTTCCGCTCTTCGAGTCTATCTTTCAACAATTCTCCCCGGACATCCTTGCCGATAACCCCCGCGAGCAGGACCTGCGCGCCGAATTTCGCCAGATTGTTCGCAACATTACACGCGCCGCCAGGTATAAAATCCTCCTTTTTCACCCACATGACCGGGACAGGGGCCTCCGGAGAGATCCTGGAAACATCACCCCATACATACTGGTCCAGGAGCAGATCCCCTATGACCAGTATCCTTTTCTTCGGAAACTTGTTTATACAATCCGCGAAGGTGGAATATTTGAACTTTCTCAAAACAACCCCTTTCTCATCTCATCTGGAATCTACCACGCGCTACATCAATGTTATTTTAACACGTCCCGTCATATTCTGGCAACCGGCAACTGATTTCTGGTTACTATATATGAACGCTTAACTTAGCAACAAGGCTCGCCTTCGGGACCGCTCCTATGATCTTGTCAACTGCTTCACCGTCCTTGAAAATGATCAGGGTGGGGATGCTCATAATCCCATAATCGGCCGCGGAAGAAGGTGCCTCATCAACGTTCACCTTGCAGACCTTGACCCTATCTTTATACTCTACCGCTATCTCTTCTACAATAGGGGCTATCATACGGCAGGGTGGGCACCATTCCGCCCAGAAATCCACCAGCACCGCCCTTGTTTCCTCAAGCACCTCATGTTTGAAATTGCCATCATTGACCGAAACCTCAAATTGTTCATCCGACATTCTGTCTCTCCTTCTTTTTTTAGATTGACTCGTCAGCGTATGATTATACCATAAAATAATATCGATTAACGATAAAAATGTTTCGAAGGTTAGGGTTTGATAAATCAAACCCCTGCATTTTTGTGGGGGTCGGATTTATCCGACCCTTAGTTTAATATCGTCTCGTTGGTCCTCCGGGCTTTCTTGCCCGATCCTTTACCGCGTCTCTCCTCTGGTCACTCATCCGGGACATTTCCTGTTCTCTTCTCCGCCCCGCTTCCGTTTTTGATGCACAGTCCACAAGCCTGCCACCGCCAAGATCCTGATACATGTGCCCGCTTTCAATATCCTGAATAGTTTCACCGCCTGCGTGGCGATACCTGTAGCCCCTCGAGTCCATGAGAAATCCGTCACCTATATCGCGCAACACTTCTCCGTCACTGGTTCTGTACACCCCCTTGCCCTGTCCTGCTTCATCCTCCTGCGCCATGCCATGATCCCCAAAAAGGCTGAAACTCATGCAAAACACCACCAGACCTGATAAGATCATATACTTTTTCATCTCCGCCTCCAATCATCATCTTTGAATTTTTCTTTATTTTTCTTCAGTTCGACCTCACGTTCAACTGCCGTAAAATCATGTATCCGATCTTCTGTTTCCAGCTAACCACAAAGTATCTTTTCAACAGCCGAAGTCACTTCTTCAGCTGAGACGGCCCAGAGGCATTCGAAATTTTTTATACAGTTATGGGCAAGGCATTCCGGACATCCAACATTTTTGTGGATGACAACATGTTCTTCTCCATATGGACGCCATCTCAGGGGAGATAATCCCGGATCGCTCCTCCCAAAAACACAGACAACAGGTGTTCCCACTGCCGCGGATACATGCACGGGCCCGGAATCATTCGATATAAGGACACTACACCGCTTTAACAGTTCGGCCAGTTCACCGACTCTTAAAACACCAGTAAGATCAACTGCTTTTCTTTTTATATGCGATAATACTTTGTGGCTGTGTCTCATTGTCTCGCTTCCGCCTACAAGGATAATATCATATCCGAATTTCGATGCTAACATATCGCATACCTGCGCGAACCTCTCCGGGGGCCATCTTTTTGATAAGCAGCTTGCCCCAGCGTGGACCGCTATCATTTTATTCACTACTCCCTGATACTTCAATACAAGATCGACAATACGTTTTTCTTTAGTTTTGGTGATCATGTATGGACGTCGATCCGCACTATTAACATCAAATCCGGCTTTGGCCAGAAGGTCAAAATTATATTCGACCTCATGCTTATGTCCCTTGTGCTTTTCATGCGGAATACGTTTCGTGAGCAGCCTGCACCACTTTCTGTCATAACCTATTCTTATGGGGATACCGGCCAGAAACAGCATAATATGAACCCTGTTCGTTGGATGAAGCGCTACGGCCATGTCAAATCTCCGCATCCTTAGGCCTATTGCAAACCTAAAAGTCCCCCAGAAATTTTTATGCCGCCTGCATTTCTTATAGACTATCACCTCGTCAAGATGAGGGTTATGCCTGACAACGTCCTCGCAGTATGGCTTTACCATAAAGGCTATATACGCTGAGGGGTATTGTTCCCGCATGAACCTGATGACAGGCGTGGAAAGCACGACGTCTCCCAGCCGGTCAGTTCTTGTTATAAGTATGCGTCGGACAGGTCGATCCTTCATATTTCACGATCTTTTTGATTCGTCGAATATTTTCTGATATACTTCAAGATCCCCCCGCGAAAAACAAATATATTTGATCTCATCAAAATCGTCCAAAGCCTTCAGCCCTTCGTCAATGGCTATCCTCGTCGCCTCTTCCAGTGGATATCCGTATATGCCGGTGCTTATAGCGGGAAAAGCTATTGTCTTAAGTCCGTTCTCCCTGGCCATCCGGAAACTGTTATTGTAGCTGTCCCTTAACAGTCCCTGTTCGCCGCTCCTGCCTCCATGCCATACCGGGCCCGGGGTATGGATTATCTTTTTCGCTTTGAGCTTCCCGGCGTTCGTAATAACGGCTTCTCCGGTTTTGCATCCGCCGATCTTCTTACACTCCTCCAGCACAGAAGGCCCGGCTGCGCGGTGGATAGCGCCATCCACGCCCCCGCCGCCCAGAAGACCTGTATTCGCGGCATTGACGATCACATCCACATCCTCTTCCGTAATATCGCCCTTTTTAATTACAATTTTTCCCATCATCCTACAAGTAGCTCTTTCGCTGCATTGAAGACGTCCTCGACATTGATCCTCGAGATACAACCTTCCTCGGGACCCATAGAGCACAACGCTTTTCCACAGGGCCTGCATTTAACATCAGGGCTTATAACCCGGCTTCTCCGGGACAAGGGGCCATATTTCCGTTCATCAGAAGGCCCGAAAATAGCTATTGTCGGCACATCCACGGCGCTGGCAATGTGCAAAGGCGCGCTGTCATTGGTAATCACAATATCCGACCTTCTCATGAATTCCGCAAGGGCGCTTGCTGAAAGCTTTCCGCATATGTCCACTACCGGCCCGGAAACAAACGACAGGACTCGGTCAACTATTTCCCTGTCATCATCTTCCCTGCCGGCTATGAATATTCTGCACCCGAGCTCTTTCATCATCCTGTCGGATAATATTGCATACTTCCGGGCATCCCACCTTTTAAGGTGGCTTTTTGAGCCCGGGTTCATCAAGACGGTTTTTCGGCCTCCTGTGTCCGTCATAAGGCCGTCGATGGTCCTTTTATTTTCCGGGGTTATCGGGATAAAAAAATTCTCACTCCTTCCATCTATTCCAAGATCTTTAAGTTTTAAAAGATGCTCGTCTTTTTTATGCAAAGATCTCCTTGAGATCATGTCCTTTATCCACACTGGAAAGGACATGCGAAACCGCGATCCTGCGAAAAATGGGATCAATGTGTTCTTGAGATCCACCACCAGATCGTAATCTTTGCGGCGTATTTTTCTTAAATGCCGCAACCTGTTCGGGAAAGACCGGTGCCTCTCATAGACGCATATTTCCCTTACCGCCTTGTGGCCGTCAAATATCCAACTGCCGGCAGGGCCGACCGATACATCAATAACTGCCTCGGGGAACGCTTCACATAACTTCTGGAACACCGGGGTCGTCAGAACAACATCCCCCAAGTTGCTTAGAGTCATAAATAAAATCGTTTTCACTTTTTCTCTACCTATATCCACACCCACCCCATTATTTACAGTGAATTATGTCTCGGCAAGGCCGAAACGAAAAATTAATGGGTGCTTGAACTGTTCTGAGCGGGGCATAGATGTTCGAGCGAGCACGGTGTCTTGGCCTCATCGTAAGCTCGAACGCCAAGGGCCCTTCTCATAGCCCCGCATTAGCACGGTGTCCGCGCGAAGCGCGGACGAGCGAGAACATCTTTGAGGCCAATTCCCTCGCTGGGGGAATTGGCCGTCCCCGCGAGGAACAGTTCAAGCAACCATATGGTTATTCAATATCTGCTTTGCCGCGTCAAAAACTTCATCCACTGTGATCATCTTCATGCATTCATACCCTTTCCCGCAAACTGGCTCGTAGCAGGGTGTCTCGCAGCCCACATCATGCCAGATGGTTATATTGTTACCTCTCCCTCTTGGAGCTGTCACCTTCGGAGAAGTCGGCCCGAACAGGGCGATGGTATCCGCTCCCACAGCGGAAGCCAGGTGAAGAGGCCCTGAATCAGCGCTTATGACCAGTGCGCTGAGTTTAAGCAGCGCTGCCAGTGTATTTAGATCCGTCATCCCGGCCACGGAACGGCAACGTTCATCCCGGACCTCTTTTACGATACCGCCGGCAAGCCTTTCATCTTTTTTGGCGCCGATGACCATTATTTCCATGTCGGGATAGACATCGAGCAGTCTTCTGGATAGCTTGGCAAAATTGCCGCGATCCCATCTTTTGGGATCCCAGTTCCCTCCAGGATTCATCACTGTCACTGGCCTGTTTTTACCGCCGGAGTTGTTCAAGAAAACGTCCGCTTTGCGGACATTTTCTTCCGACACGAAATATTCGTACGCGTTATCATCGCCTGCCTCTCCCAAAACCGACGCCAATACAAGGAGTTGGTCCACGCGGTGCGCGTCCCCGGCCGGCATATCTACTTCCTGCGTCAGCCCCGCGTTTTTCCCGGCAAAACCGATACGCCGGGGTATGCCAGCCATGGCCGCTATTCTCGTCTTAGTAGCTGATGGCTTCATGACAAAACAGGCATCAAAACGCTTTTTTCTGACGCGTCTTATAAAAGACGCTTTCTCCCACAGTGAGAACAGGCCCCTATCATCATGGAGGTGGATCGTCTCATCTATCAATGGATTATTGACGATCAATTCTCCATAACGCGGGACAACCGCACACGCGACATGCGCCACGGGCAATGCCCGCTTTATCGCGCGGATCAATGGAAAGGAGAACAATATGTCTCCAAGCCAGTTCAGTTCGAAAATAAGTATTCTTTCAGGCTGCTTCAACTTCTCCCCTCGATCACTTCTTTATATACTTCCATGGTCCTGGCCACGCTGTCCCGTATGGAAAAGTGCTGGAGGGCCTTATCCCGGCCTTTCCTTGACAGCCCCCGGCGCAATTCCGGGTCCTTTATTAAGCGTATGACCGCATCGCTTATCTGCCGCGGATCGTTTGGCGGCACAAGAAGGCCGTCTTCGTCGGATTCGATCAATTCTGAAAGGCCCCCGATGTCGCTGGCAATGCAGGCGCAACCCGAAGCCATTGCTTCCATCAGGGACAGCCCTAAGCCTTCCGCTAAGGACGGAAGGCAAAATACGTCCATAAGCGCGAAATAGTCCTCTACCAGCGCCTTCTCCCCCTTATCAAAAAACACATTGTCCGAGATCCCGAGCTTACCGGCAAGATCCGCTAACGGTTTTTCTTCAGGCCCCTTGCCCACTAAAAGCAGCTGGGTCTCGGGCACAGCCATGATAACTTCCTTAAAAGCCTCTATCAGAAATTTATAGCCTTTAACCGAAGAGAGCCTGCCTACCGTGCCTACGGTGATCTGCCCGGGCTTTAGTCCCAGACTGTCAATGAGGTCAATATTTTTAAGAGAAGCGCGTTCCGTGAACCGCTCTATTTCTATCCCGTTATATACAAGGCGGACCATGTCAGCTGGGACATTGAAATCGTGTATCAGGTGGTCCATGACATTCCTGCTTATGGCAATGACCCTGTCCCCCCAGCACGGGAAGATCCTTCTTCCCAGCCGTTTGTAATTAAAAAATCCGTGGCATGTCGTTACAAATGGAACCCCCGTCAGTTTCTGTGATAAGCACGACAGAACCTGCGCGACACGTGTCTGGGCATGAATGAGGTCAAAATTTTCGTCTTTAACCAGCCGCAAAAAATCCGGTAAGGCCTTCCAGACCTTTATCCCGAACTCGGCCCTGGTCTGTATGTCGATCTTTCTGTGCTGTATCTTTTCACTCTCAAGGACACGCTCCAGATCCCCGCCGCTGGAGATGACGGTGACATCCACGCCTGACTTTTTAAGATACCCGGCAAGACTGACAATATATATGCCGATACCGCCTACATTAAGATGTGTGCTCAGCAAAAGGATCTTCATGATATCAATTCCATCACAGCATTAAAAACTTCACGGGGCCGTATGGAGGTCATGCATTTATACCCCTTATAACATGTCCCCTTGTAACAAGGGGCGCACTTCATCTTTTTCTCTAAGACTCTATATCCTTCTTTTGCCGGAGGCAGGTGTCTTCGCGCGTCGGTAGGACCGAACATGGCCACAAAGGGCGTCCCCAGTGCCGCGGCTATATGCACAGGAGAAGAATCGCCCGCGACCAGCACGTTACACCGCGCTACCAGACTTATGAGCTGCGGAATACTTGTTTTACCGACCATATTTATGGGTTTAGCTGTGGCCTTTTTCATGAACTCCTTTGCTTCAGGCAGATCATCATCCGCTCCAAGAAGAACTGTCCGTATGCCCTGCTCCCTGGCCAGCATTTCACTTAAATTTTGAAAGGAGGATATCCCCCAGTTCTTGCTCCTCCATTTCCTGCTGGCAGAGAGGCTGATCCCTACCAGCTTTTGATCTTTCTGAAACCAGTTAGATCTTAAAAAATCCTCAACCCATTTCTCGCTCTCTTCATCCCTCCATAGTTCCAGGTGTTTCTTCATGGAAGTTATACCCAGAAGCGCCAGGACGCGGGCCTGGTGCTCCACGGGACCCAGTGGTCTCTGGGGAAGGCTGGTCTTGCAGTTGATCAAAAAACTCCACTTGCGGTTGTCGTATCCATACCTTTCCGGGATCATGCTTAAGAACGCCAGAAGGTAACTCCTGCGATTGTTCTGGAAATCTATTGAAATATCAAAATTTTCCGATCTCAGTCTCCCGACCAGTTTCAGGAATCCCGCTCCTCTGTCCCTGCCGCCAAAATCACAAACAATGATCTCGTCGATATAAGGACATTTTTCCAGGACTTTGCGGTACTTGACATCCACCAGCACCTTTATTGAAGCCTTCGGGAACCTCTTCCTCACTGCTCTGAGGGAAGGAATGTTCAAAACAACATCTCCAAGCGAGCTTATTTTAAAAATAAGGATGTTCTTTATATTAAGCACGTCCGCATATGTTCTGGCCGTCAGTTCCAGCATATAATCCAGCGAAAACTTTTCGCCCACGGCTTTTCTCGCGTTCCCGGCGATCCTCTGCCTGAGTTCTGGGCTGTCAGCATAACTCATTATTTTCTTGGCCATATCCGAGGGATTATTGGGTTTGCATAGGAGCCCGGTGGTCCCGTCCTCAACGATCTCGACCGTGCCGCCTACCCTGGTGCCCACAACCGGCACACCACTGGCCTGAGCTTCTATTACAGACCTGCCGAAAGCCTCCTGCGACCTGCTGGCAGAAACAAGCACGTCCAGGTCTCCCAGGACCACGGTAACATCCTCATCAGGTCCTCTAAACCTGATTATTTTATTTATCAAAAGATGGCGCACGGTAAGATCGATCTTTTTCAGGTATTCCTGCCTGGCAGAATCCCTGTCCCCCATAAGAACTACTTCCAGTTTCGGAATCTTTCTTGAAACATAGGCTGCCGCCTTTAAAAAATCAAGGTGACCCTTGATCGGTGTAAAGCGTGCTATCATACCTATCCGAAATCTCTTTCTGCTTTTTTCCGAAGGAGATACGAACGAAAATTTTTCCAGGTCAACACCCCTGGGGATCACTACGATCTTCTGGGGCAGCACACCGAAGTTTTCCCTCATGTGATGCGCCATTACATCGCTTGCCACTATAACCTTTTTGCCCCAGCCCATCACTCTGCTGACAAGATGCTTCTTATACTGTCCGTGAGCCGTTGTGATAAATGTCTTTCGCTCAGAACGCGAGGCAAAATACCCGATAAGAGCAGGGATCCTGCTTCTGGCATGTATGATATCGATATTTTCTTTTCTTATAATGCGGCGGAGCTTGTAATAACAATGTATCATCGTGAATGGATCCTTTTTCCCAACGGACAGCTTGTAATGCCTGGCCCCGAAAGCGGCGAGTTTTTTCTCAAGCCTGCCGCCGCCGGAAACAACCACTGCTTTGTGTCCGTTAAGCGTCAGAAAACGGGCAACCTCTATTGTGCCGTTTTCCACTCCACCTATGTTCAATTCCGGGACAAGCTGTAGTATATTCATATTCGGACTTAGACGCCTCGCTAGTTGTAAGTGGTAAGTTATAAGTTTTTATAAGGCTAAAAACGAAAATCCAGATATCCTAAATTCACATTCTTATAACTTACAATTTACGACTTACCACTAAAAAAGTTTGTACAACTTCTCGTATATCCTCTTGTTGTCTTCTGGCAAAACGGCCCTCGTTCCCTCTCCACTTAGCCTCTCTACTTCACCGGGTATGTCCTCTGGCTTCACAAGATTGATAAGCCTTTTATCCTGCAGTTCTTTCGCGAATCTCTCGTACTTGGTAAAACGCGCTGACCTCTTTGCCGGCAGAAAGACTACAACCTGCCTCCCGGACGAAACGGCTTCTGAGACCATTGATATGCTTTCTCCGGAGACTATGACAACATCGCTCATCGCCATTATTTTTTCCACCGTCCGTCCGTCCGTGTCATTTTTTCCCGAGACGAACATATCACAGAATGGGATATCCTGAAAAGCGGACTTAATAACATCTTCAGCAGCATCGGGGGTCCTGCGGGATGTGGTAACATTAAGTCTTGCGCCTGTCTTCCCGCATGCGGTCCGCACGGCGGAGACCACCGAATCCACGACTGGCTTCTCAAAAGTAAAGTGCATATTGTCGCCTCCTATCAACAGTCCGATCCTGAGCGCTTTTCCCTCCGGATCCTCTTTTCGCTCTATTTCTTCTTTAAGCGCGGATAGTTCAGCGGGATCAATAAGGTTAGGCGCCAGGTCAGTTACTACTACGTTCTCCCGCTTCAAGAGGGCCCGGGTAACATCATGCCTGGGGATCACGACAAGATCGAACTTATTACGAAGCAATGGACCTGGATCAAGGACGATTACGTTACGGGCTGAATTTTCCATTTTTAATATTCTGTTGACGCTAGAGAGAGAAGATCCGCAGCTTACGATAATATCCGTGTGACGGTTGACCGCATTCTCATAACTTTCAGGGGCCAGCGCTGATTTCAGGCATTTCAGATGCCACTGAAAGCGATAAGTGATAAAAGGGCTCACCATATTGAGGAATACCCTGGCCATCCTGTTTTTGTACCGTATTTTTACCGTGTTTATTTCGACCTTTTCCGCGGGAAATCCTTCATCAACCCTGAAGCGCTTGATCTGGCTTGCCACTGCCAGGGATTGTTTCAGGTGGCCCTTTTTCCCGTCGTCCAGCACCATGACCTTCTTCAAAGAGGTTGCCTTCCATCTCTTATGCATCCATAGCCACTGTTCGGGAAAATCCCTGATGTGTTTCTCAAGTAAATGATTGTATTCCCGCATATAAGGGCTTACATCCTCGCCCTTTTTTATGACCATAGGCCTCTCCAGCACAACCTCATGATAAGGGCCCTTTATCCTGTGTATGAACAATGGCAATATCCAGGCACCGCTTTTCTGGGCGAAACGGTAAGGACCGGTCGGCGCTGACGCGGGCCTGCCAAAAAAATCTATGAGGTCACCTGACGCGCCGGCGTTCTGGTCCGCGAGTATGGCAACGCTCTTCCCCTCACGGAGCAATCTGAAGATGTTTTTCACGTCAAACCCTTTGCGTACGACCATATTGCCTTTGGACTCCCGCAGCAAGTTCAACAGTTCATTGAGACGTTCCATTTTCTGGTCCCGCGCGAGAAGATACAATGGAAATCCTTTGAAAGCACCTGCCACAGCGCTTAGCTCCCAGTTCCCGAAGTGCGCGGTGATGAAGATCGTGCCTTTAGAATTTTTAACTGTTTCCACTATCCTTTCAAAATTTTCTATATGCACATACTTGTCGATGTAGCATTTGTCCACCTTGGTCATGGACAATATCTCGGCAAAAGTCTGACCCGCATGCTTATAAACGCCTCTTGTTATGCGCCTCATCTCCTGCGGTGTCTTTTCTCCGCAGAAGGCGGCCTTGATATTCGCGTAAGCGACCCTGTTCCTTTTTCCGCTGAAAAGGTATACGAGGCTGCCGATGCTCTTCCCCAGCCAAAGATTGAACTTTATTGGCGTGACATGAAAGACGCGGTTCAGTTCTCTAACGGCAAATGACGCTATTAAGTCCAGCAATTATTTTCTCCTTTCCTTCTATTATCTCTATCACTATGTGGAGTATGAATATTTTCTCTTCGATGCGTGAAAGATCCAGTTCGCGCATCTTCACATAATCCTTTTTTGTCACGACGATCGCATCTATTTTGTCCCGCGAACACTGCGCGCGGATCCTGTCAATATCCTTCTGCGTGTAACCATGATGGTCCGTGAAGTCGAATCTGGTCGAAATCATCCCTCCAAGACGCTTCACCTGTAGCGCGAAATAGCCCGGGTCAGCTATGCCGCTGACAAGGCACATCCTTTTTCCTTTCAGGTCTTCCGGGGAATAAGCCATGCCTGTCACATCAGCAAAAAAAACAGGTTTATGCCTTGCAACCGCGACAGGTATCTCCGGAGCCAGATCAGCCAATCTCCCAACAAGCTTCTCTTTCTCTTCAGCGCTTATCCTGTCGGACTTGACCAGAACGATCATATCAGCCCTCTTCAAGGATGGAACAGGTTCCCTTAATATCCCCCGGGGCAATAAACAACCATTACCGAACGGCGCGGCGCTGTCCAGCAGCAGGATGTTCAGATCGCGGCTAACCCTGCGGTGCTGGAACCCGTCATCAAGGATCAGCACGTCCGAACCTGTTCTCACGGCAGCATTAGCGCTTTTTGCTCTGTTCTGTCCGACCAGAACGGGCACATCCGGCAACTCGTCCCGGAGCATCCTGTGCTCGTCATCTCCGTATCCCCTGATCAGAACCGCGGGATTTTTTCCAGCGTTCAGAAAATGATCTGCCAGGTATATGGTAAACGGGGTTTTACCCGTCCCCCCGACAGTGATATTGCCAACACTGATGACGGGAACAGACACTTTATGGACATGACGCGCACCTGTCCTGTATTGCCGGTCCACGAACTTCACTCCCCATTCATATGCCCGGGACAACATTTTCAAGAACGATTTGACCATAATGTCAACTTTTTCGTTCCGTTCATCCTTCATTAGCGAAAGTATGTATGATCTAATTGACACCTTTATATTTTCCTTGAAAATAGAAAGTTAAAATTTAGTTTTATATTTTGCACTTTACATTTTTCATTGTGTTCAAGAATTAAGCATTGTGCTCTTGAAATTCGGAAAATAACGGCGTCAGCTTCTCCATGGTCCTGTCTATGGCTCCAGAATTCTTTCTTACGATCCTCCCCGCGTTTGAAGCGAGCCGTTCCCTTTTTGCGTTGTTTTCAAGTAGTTCACTGAAAACAGGTGCCAGCTGGACTTTATCTTTAACCATTATCGCAGCTTCACCTTTAACGAATGTTTCCGCTATTTCGCGAAAATTGTACATGTGCGGGCCAAAAACCACTGCCTTGCCAAAGCGGGCCCCTTCTATGGGATTCTGTCCCCCCTTCCTGACGAGGCTTCCACCCACAAAGACAATGGTCGCGGTCTCATAAACGTCCTTCAAGTGCCCTATGGTATCCACCAGGACCACATCACTGCCTGGCATAGCGCCCTCTGTCCCGGAAAGCATAGCGGAAAACCTGTAATACTTCATCCCGCTCTTCGCGATATAGGCCTCTATCGCGTCAGCTCTCTCAACATGCCTTGGAGCCAGTATAAGCCTTAGGTCCGCGTGTCTTCTCTTCAGCACCTTATACGCCTCTATCAGGTCCTGCTCTTCGGAAAAATGAGTGCTGCCGGCAACGATGACTTTATCATTCTCGCCAAATCCGAAATCCATCCTCGAATAGCTGCTTGAAATGACGGCGCCGGGAATTTCATCAAACTTCATATTCCCCGTCACGCGCACCCTGTCCCCGGGAGCGCCCAGCTCTTTTATCCTTTCAGCGTCTTTTTCGGACCGTACGCAAAAAATGTCTATGTTATCAAGGATCCGCCGCATCACAAACCTTATCTTCCTGTAATTCCGGAAAGACCCGTCAGAGATCCTTCCGTTAATAAGGGCTGCCGGAACGCCTCTGGAATGAAGTTCGTGCAGAAGGTTCGGCCACAATTCGGTCTCCACCATGATATAAAGCGCCGGGTCTATAAGCCCGACCACACGCGCTGTTACGACCCTCAGGTCCAGTGGGGAATAAAAAATAGCATCCACTGTGCCTTTGCCTTTTGACCGGACCACACTGTTCCCAGTCCGGGTTGTCGTGGAAACAATGACCGGGATACGCGGAAAATCCCTTTTTATCTTATCGGCCAGCTTGACCGCCAGGACAGCTTCTCCAACGCTTACCGCGTGTATCCAGACAGGTCTTCTAATGTTTATTACGCTGTCTGGCAGAAACCCAAGCCGCTGGGAAAAGTCCCTGTGCGCTTTCCTTTTTATCAAAAGATAAGGAATATATAAAATCCCGAAGACCAAAAATGCTATATCGTATAAAACTCTCATGATCTATCCACTATGCCCGCGGATGGGCCTTCATGTAAATCTCTTTGATCTTCTGCGTGTCAAGATGGGTGTATATCTGGGTAGTTGACAGATTTTTATGCCCCAGGAGTTCCTGCACGCTCCTTAGATCCGCTCCGTTATTCAGCATATGCGTGGCAAAGGAATGGCGGATTGAGTGAGGCGATATTTTTTTCTCTATGCCGCACTGCCGCACGTATTTATCTATCAGACGCCTGACGCTTCTATCAGAAAGCCTCTTTCCCTGTTTGTTCAGGAAAAGGGCCTTTGGCCTGTCTCCCCAGGACACCTGTCTCTTCTGCACATAATCCCGGACCGCGCGCTGAGCCTCTTTGCCCAGCAAAGCGATCCTCTCCTTCTTCCCCTTACCCCTGACCTTGATCACCCCGTCTATAAGATCCACGTTCTCGCAGTCAAGGCCGACAAGTTCGCTTACGCGTATACCCGCTGAATATAAAACCTCCAGAATGGCTCTGTCCCTGAATCCCGCGATATTTTTTTTAATGGGCGCGGTTACGAGGTCCACCATCCTCCCCTGGGCAAGGAACTCGGGCAGTCTCCTGTCGAGTTTCGGGGTAAAGACGCTGTCCGCAGGATTGGCCTTGACGAGTTTTTCCCTGAATAAAAACTTGAAAAACGACCTTACCGCGGCGAGTTTCCGCACCACGGTGCGCCTGGCACAGTTCCTGCCTTTAAGGTCCGCCATAAAACGCCTGAGATCAAGATGGGTGACATCTTTAGGACCCTTTTCTTTTAAAAAAGAGGCCAGTTCCAGGAGATCGGACCTGTAGCACCGCAATGTATGCTGCGAACAGTTCTTCTCCACTTCCAGATAATTCACGAACTTCCGTATAAACCGTATCATCTTTATTCATCCTCTACCGAGTCGTCGTCGCTCTCGCGTTTCTCATCCGGCAATGTCCTCGTAGTGTAGGTGCATTTGGGATATCTTGAACATCCGTAGAACGCGCCCTTAAAGGACTTGCGTTCCACAAGTTCGCCGTCACAACCATCCATGGGGCATTTTACGCCCGTTGTGATCGATTGCGCGTTCCTGCATTCCGGAAAACCTGAACAGCTCAGGAACCTGCCCCGCCGCCCCCATTTAATGACCATGGGCCTTCCGCATTCCTCGCATATCTTGTCGGTCTTGACCTCCTGCTTGTTAACATGCTTCATGCGTTCTTTTGCTTCCTCTATCTTCTTCACGAAAGGCTTATAAAAATCCTTCAATACGTCAACCCATTTCGCCTTGCCATCCTCAACCTCATCGAGCTCATCTTCCATCTTCGCGGTGAACGCGTAGTCCACGATACCGGGAAAATTTTCCACGAGAAGCCCGTTCACGAGCTGTCCCAGTTCCGTGGGATGGAAATACTTCCTGATCCTCTTAACGTAATGCCGGGCAATTATAGTGCGCATAATTGGCGCGTAGGTGGACGGCCTACCTATGCCTCTTTCTTCCATCTCCTTTACCAGTGACGCGTCCGAATACCTTGGGGGAGGTTTGGTGAAATGCTGATCGGGCAGCATCTCAAGAAGCTTGACCTCTTCACCTTTCTCGAGCGGAGGTATCTTTTCCACTCCGCTTTCAGCTTCAACGTCTGCGGTCCCCCTGTAAACCCGAAGGAATCCGTCGAAGATAAGATCAGCTCCTCCTGCCCTGAACCTGTAATCTCCCGCGTCGATATTGATCGTAAGAACGGAATACACGGCATTCTGCATCTGGCTGGCAAGGAACCTCCTCCATATAAGCCTGTACAATTTCATCTCATCCGGGCTCAAGAACCTGGACACCTTCTCAGGCGACCTGAGCGGCAGGGTCGTGCGAATGGCTTCATGCGCTTCCTGTGCTCTTTTTTTTGATTTGTAAACAGGGGGCTTTGGCGGACAGTATTTTTCACCGTATTCATCAAGTATGTACTTCCTTGCTTCCTTTGTCGCGTCGTCCGATATCCTTACGGAATCCGTACGCATATAGGTTATCAGGCCCACGCTTCCCTCTTCTCCCAGGTCTATGCCTTCGTACAGTCCCTGCGCTATTTTCATGGTCTTGCTCGCGGAAAAATTCAACTTATTGAACGCCTCCTGCTGCATTACCGACGTTGTATACGGAGAACGTGGATAACTTTTCTTCTCCTTCCGGGTTATCTCACCGATAATGAACTTCTCTTTCTGCAGTTCAGAGCCGACGTTATCGGCTTCCTCCCTGTTCTTTATATGGACTTTTTCTCCCTTATGTTTAACGAGTTTCGCCTTGAACCTGTCGGGCGGCGGACACTCGCCCATTTTTTTGAGGATCACGTCCATTCCCCAGTATTCCTCCGGTTTGAATTTCTTTATTTCTTCTTCCCTCTCCGCTATCAGCCTGACTGCCACGGACTGGACCCTTCCGGCGCTCAGTCCCCGGCTTATCTTCCCCCAGAGCAGAGGGCTCAGGGAATATCCGACTATCCTGTCCAGTATCCTGCGCGCCTGCTGGGCGTTGACCTTGTTCATGTCCAGTGTCCCGTAATGTTCAACGGCCTCTTTGATGGCCCTGGCCGTGATCTCCTCGAACCTGACCCTGTAAATATCCACGCCGCATTTCTGCAGCTGATTTTTTATATGCCAGCATATGGCTTCTCCTTCTCTGTCAGGATCGGCCGCGAGGAACACCGCCTGGGCGTTCTTTGCTTCTGTTTTCATGGCTTTGAGGTATTTCCCACGTCCTTTTATGATCGTATATTCCGGCTTGAAATTATTCTTGAAATCAATGCCCATTTTACCGGCGGGGAGATCCACCACATGTCCCATACTGGCCAGGACCTTATATTCATTGCCCAGGATCTTGTTTATCGTCTTGGACTTGGCTGGCGATTCTACAATAACCAGAAATTTTTTCTTTTTGCTACCGGCTTTTTTTGAAGTCTTGGTCTTCTTTGCCAACATGATAATCCCTTCTCCCGTAGAACCGTTACTGAATCCTGACGTAACTGCTTCCCAATAAAGGTTTTACAAGATTTTGTATCTCCATCTTTAATAGGACTTCCACTAACGCGCTTCTGTCTATTCCCGTAGATTCCGAGATCTTGTCAACATGAACAGCCATCTTTCTATCCAGCATATCAAGTACCTTTTTTTGCTCATCGGATAAATGATCCCCGCCTGGACATTTTATCCCGGTATATTTTTGACACCTTTCATCGGTCTCTATACCCAGCTCTTCCAATATGTCTTCCGCGCCGGCCACAAGCTTTGCGCCGTTCTGTATAAGACGGTTAGTGCCGTCCGATGTATGAAAATCAGCCCTTCCCGGCACAGCAAATATTTCCCTGCCCTGATCCAGGGCGAAATCCGCGGTTATCAACGCTCCGCTTTTTCGAGCTGCTTCCACTACCACGACTCCTCTGGACAGACCGCTGATTATCCTGTTTCTGCGCGGGAAATTGACCCTGAGCGGAGCCATCTCGGACTGGAACTCCGTCATGACAACCCCGTTCTCCGGAATAAGACGCGCCAGTTGTCCCGCCCCCGGGGGATATATCTGTTTGAACCCGCTGCCAAGAACAGCGATGGTCCTGCCCCCGGCCCTTAAAGCTCCTCTGTGCGCGGCCGTATCTATCCCCCTGGCCATGCCGCTGACAATGGTTATCCCCTGCCGCGCGAGATCAAAGGCCAGACGTTCCGCCATCTGAAGACCGTATGAAGAACATCTTCTGGAACCTACTATAGCTATTGCGCCGGCATCAACCCGGTCTATGATCCCTTTACAATAGAGGACCGGCGGCGGATCGTAAATATTCTTCAATGCTTCCGGATATGTCGTGTCTCCGCAACAGATCAATTTTATTTTTTCATCTTCAACATAGGATAATTCTTCAAGATATTCGCGTGATGTTTTCACTGACCGCAGATCCTCGGCCCATTTCGGGGCCCTGCCTGTAATCTCAGCCAGACGGGAAGTAGACATGTGAAAAAGCTCTTCAGTATCCCGGACTCCGTCGAGCAGAGACATTATCTGCCTTGGCCCCAGGCCGTGGACCATATTCATCGCTGTGATATCGCGCTGCAGTTTATTCAACATACATCATCTTCCAGTTTATCGCTCCTGACTATATCCAGGAAAACGTCGGTCAGTTTCGGGTCCAGCTTCCATCCTTTTGCGTCCTCCATGATTTTGACAGCCTGCTCCCGGGTGAACGCCTTGCGGTAAGTCCGGTCAGTAATCAATGCTTCGTATATATCAGCAATGCTGAGTATTCTCGCTCCAAGCGGGATCGCCTCGCCACTGGTTCCCCTTGGATAACCGCTCCCGTCGTAATTCTCGTGATGGCTTATAATGATCTCCAGGATCGGGTCCAGAGAGAAGAGGGGCCTTATCATATCAACGCTCCAGCCGGGGTGCTTTTTTATTTCTTCGAACTCGCGTTCATTTAATTCACCTCTCTTGAAAAGTATGCGCTCATCCACTGCCAGTTTCCCTATATCGTGAAGGAGCGCGGCGATCTTCAAGGTCTCCATATTCTCTTCGCTCATGTCGATCTTCCTGGCCAGGGAGACCGAGAACAGCATGACCCTGAGGGAATGCTTGGCGATCTCCGGCTCATGCTTTCTTGATCCAGTGAAAATCACATCCACTATTTCCATGTTCGTGGCCGGATATACATCAGATATCTTTCTCCGGGGATAGTCAACCGGCCGGCCGATGAACATTATGAATAGACCCAGCTTTTCCTTTAGCGGGGTCGCTACCCAGTAAAAATACTTCTCTTTCCCTTTTTTGTCCAATACCGGCGTCTCGAACTGGCAGGTGTTCTTGTCCTTCAATATTCTTTTGAACTTTTCAAGGACCTGCGGCCGCACTGATTCCGGGACAACCATATCTATCCAGCTCTTCCCAAGCAGTCCTTCTCCTGTTATGCCGAAATAGTCCTGGAATTCCACATTCGCAAAAACCACTTCGCCCTGGGAGTCCGCGACCATAATTGGTGAATCGGCATTATCAAAAAGTCGTGTCAACAGTAACTCCCACAACCGCGAACGTGACTCGACTTGCGCTTTTTGAAGATGCGCTTTCCCTTCATCCTCCGCAAGCTTGATGATCTCTTCGACTATTGCCGTGACATCCCCCTTTGTAGTATCCACATGGTGGTCAGCTCTTTCATAGAAATATCTTCTAAACGCCAGAAGGTTCTCTATCCGGCGCATGGGATCGTCCGCGTTAAGAAGAGGCCTGTGCGTATGCTCCCTTACCCTCTCCAGGATCGTCCCGGGATCGGCCCACAGGCATATCACTATGCCATTCTTCTTGAAGCTGTAAAGGTTTTCCGCGTCTATGATCGACCCGCCTCCCGCGTCGATCACCTGGTCATCATTTCCGCAAACCTCTTTGATAACGGATTTCTCCACCTTCCGGAAGTATTTTTCACCCTTTTTCGTAAATATGTCATTTATGGTCATTCTCTCGCGTTCTTCTATAAGGTCATCCGTGCTCACACAAATCTTGTTCAATTTTTTCGCGATAGCTTTGGACACAACGGTTTTGCCTGTTCCCATGAACCCGACAATAATGATATTCCTCATATTACTGCGCCTTTAACTGATCCTTATACCCTTTAAAATTCCTGTTTATTTCCAGCATGGAATCGCCGCCGAACTTTTCCATGAACGCTGAAGCGATCTCAAAAGCCACTGCTGATTCAGCCACGACCCCGCATGCCGCCACAGCGGTTACATCCGCTCTTTCAGTCGCTGCCGCGCTCCGTTTCTTGGTTTTTATGTTAACCGACTCCAGCGGCGCGCCCAATGTGGCAATAGGTTTCATGAACCCTCTGACGACAACTGGCGAACCGTTCGTAACCCCGCCTTCCAGACCCCCGGCATTATTCGTAACCCTTGTAAAGATCTTCCTGCTCTTATTGTAGCGTATCACGTCATGGGTCATGGACCCGAACAGGTCCGCGCATTCTATGCCTTTCCCTATGGAGACGGCCTTCACGGCCGGAACGGCCATAACAGAACGGGCAAGAGCGCCGTCAAGCCTCCTGTCCCATTGCGCGTAGGAGCCCAGTCCGGGCGGGACACCTTCAGCTATAACCTCAAATACGCCTCCGAGCGTGTCTCCTTTTTTCGCGGCTTTATCTATTTCTTTACGCATCCTGGCAGCGGCTTTCTTGTCCGCGCACCGGAGATCTGATCTCTCCGACAATCTCCAGATGTCATCAAAAACTAGGTCGCTTACATTCGCCTCTACCTTACCGATACTGGTGACATGGCTCACTATCCTGATAGCAAACTCTTTTAAGATCAGCTTCGCGACAGCTCCCACGGCTACTCTTACCACTGTCTCACGCGCACTGGCCCTTTCAAGCACGTCCCGGCAGTCCTTAAAACCGTGCTTAAGTATACCGCCAAGGTCCGCGTGTCCCGGCCTGGGGCTTATCACGTCGGGAAGTTTGTCTATCCTGAAGTCTTTATTGCGGACGACCAGCCCGACAGGACTGCCGATGGTACGGCCTTTCCGGCAGCCCGCTATTATGTCGGCCTTATCCTTTTCAATGGCCATGCGTTTGCCGCGCCCATAGCCGACCATTCTCCTGGCCAGCTCTTTGTCAATGAAACCGGGATCCATTTTCAGGCCAGCGGGAACACCATCAAGAACGGCCATCATGGCTTTCCCGTGCGACTCTCCTGCGGTCATATACCTTAACATTACGCACCTCTGCTCTCTTGAATAAGTGAAACCAAATACCTGATAATCTCGTTTCCGTACAACAAACTTATGAACGCGCTCAGAGAAAGGAACGGCGCGTAGGGTATTATCTCCTGCTTCTTTTTGAACAAAACATATAACCCGACAACAGAGCCCAGTACCGGAGCGATAAAAAAGGTCAAAAGGACCCTTTTCCATCCGAGAAAAGCGCCTATCATGGCCATCAGGGTTATGTCTCCTCCTCCGACAGCTCCTCCTGCTTTTTGGGCTTTTTCCCTGAAAAGTTTTTCACCGATCGATCCCATAAGATAGATGCTGACACCTCCTGCCAGCATCCCTAAAAAAGAATTTCCGAGCGCTGACAGGGAAAAACGCGCGTTATCCCCCAGAAAAAAGGCTGAAAGCAGGAGTCCGGCCAATATGCCCGGAAGCGTGAAAACATGCGGCACTAACTGGCGCTCAATATCAATCGAAGCTATCACTATCAAAATACACGTAAAAAGCCAGTACACAAAAAACCTGGCAAGATCGGGAAAATAGAACAAAAGAATTACTCCGCTCATAGCGGTCAATAACTCCACGATAAAATACCGTAATGGTATCCTTTGCTTGCATTGACGGCATCTCCCCTTCAAAAGCAGAAAACTTATTAACGGGACATTGTCCATGAGATTTATGGAATGCTTGCAATGCGGGCAATAAGAATTAGGCCACACGATCGATTTACCTCTTGGCACCCGGTAAATTAACACGTTCAAAAAGCTGCCGATTACGGCCCCAAAAACAAATACAATGAAAAATTTCACTTTAGTCCTTTCAATGTCTTCTTTACTGCACCCTCCATGACATTTTTAATTTCTTCTATCGGTTCCCGTGTCCAAATTCTAAACGCCAAGGCCGCCTGATTAACGAGCATTTTCATCCCATTAATCGCTACATTCCCTCTTGTCCGCGCTTCTTGACAGAGCTCCGTGTCCCTGGCATATACCAGATCACACACAGCTGCGTTCGGATCCAGCAGATCAGGATCAACAGGTAAAGGATCCCCTTCTTTTGTTCCGAGAGGTGTAGCATTAACGACCAGATTGCATTTTTCTATTCTATCCGGGATATGATCAGCTGACTCGACCGGATAAAACGCTACCGATTTTGGCCATGCATCAAAAGAAGCCTTTAGCTCGGATAGCTTCCTTTTGTCCACATCAAATACGCTTATGCTATTTGGTTTGTTCCTGCCAAGAAACGCGAGATATAAACATATAGTGCGTCCCGCGCCACCTGCTCCTAATACAAAAACATCCTTTCCCAACGGATTAAACACATGGGATGATACTTCCATGAGAGCTTCATAAAACCCTTCTCCATCAGTATTGTAACCTATCAACCCACTCTTTTCTGCCTTCACTGTATTAACCGCGCCTAAGATTTTCACTTCATCATTCACGGAACATGCTTGGCACGCATCCAGCATTTCTTTTACTTTTATCTTGTAGGGCACGGTGACATTTATCCCCTTGATGTCACCGCCTGAGATAAGCTCCTGAAAAAATGCGTCCAGGTCTTTTTCTTTTATATCGAAAAGTCTGTACTCCGCGGGAATATCAAAACGCTTAAAAGCGGCATTATGCATAAAAGGGGACAAAGAATAGTTTATGTTCTTCCCCAAAAGGCCATACATTTTTTTGCTACCCTTGCCATTTGTCATAACTTTTAATGGACATCGGGGCATTCTATACCCGACGTTTACCCCTGCTCTTCCCCCTCCTCATGGAAAGACGGTTTATGGCATTCATGTAAGCCAGGACACTCGCTTCAATGACATCCGTGCTCGAAGCCCTTCCTATTACCACGTCGTCCTTAAAAGCGACCTTCAGGCTGGCTTCTCCCAACGCGTCTTTCCCGCTGGTAACGGCCTTGACCCTGTAATCGATAAGTTTTCCCTTCTGGCCGATAGCCTTGTCTATGGTCTTGAAACACGCGTCTATGGGCCCGTCACCGGTTGCGCTCGCGGTCAGTTTATCTTTGCCGCTTCGCAATATAACTTCTGCCATTGGCGAGATATTGTTCCCGCTCGTTACCCTGAAATCCTCGAGCTTATACTTCTCCGGTATCGTGGCCAGCCCTTCTTCCACGATGGTCGCGAGGTCCTCGTCATAGATCTTCGTCTTTTTATCGGCCAGGACCTTAAAACGCATGAACGCCTTGTTAAGTTCCCGCTCTGAAAGGGAATATCCAATATCTTTCAGCCTGTTCGAAAAAGCGTGCCGGCCTGAAAGCTTCCCCAGGACAAGCGTGCTCCCCTTGAAACCGACATCCTGGGGTCTGATGATCTCATAAGTAACCCGTTTTTTCAGGATCCCGTCCTGATGAATACCGGCTTCGTGGCTGAACGCGTTGTCCCCGATCACGGCCTTGTTTGGCTGGATCATGACGCCCGTCAATCTGCTGACAAGACGGCTTGTCTTATACAGTTCTTTGGTGCGTATATTCGTGGTGAACCTTCCGAATACGTCTTTACGCATATTGATGCCCATAACGATCTCTTCCAGCGCCGCGTTTCCCGCTCTTTCACCAAGGCCGTTCATGGTGCATTCGATCTGGCGTGCGCCGTTCAGGACAGCGGCAAGAGAATTGCTGACGCCAAGCCCCAGGTCATTGTGGCAGTGTACGCTTATGACCGCCTTATTGATATTCGGGACATTTTCCTTAAGATACATGATAACCCCGCCGAATTCCTGAGGCACGGAATATCCAACTGTATCGGGAATGTTCACGGTCCTGGCCCCGGCCCTGATAGCGGCCTCTACCACCTCTGCCAGAAAATCAAGCTCGGTACGGGAAGCGTCTTCGGGGGAAAATTCGATGTCCGCGAACTTTTTCCTGGCGTACTTTATCGCGTCGACCGAGATATTGAGGATCTCGTCCTTGGCCTTGCGCAACTTGTACTGCCTGTGTATTTTTGACGTGGCAAGGAATACATGCACCCGCGGACGCTTTGCCTTTTTAAGCGCTTCGTAAGCGTCGTCTATATCCTTCTTTGTCGCCCTTGCGAGGCCGCAGATAACGGGGCGTTTTATGTGTTTTGCCACGGCTTTGACCGCCTCAAGGTCCCCTGGACTCGTGCGGGGAAATCCCGCTTCAATAATATCCACTCCGAGCGCGTCCAGCTGAAGCGCTATCTTGACCTTTTCATTAACGTTCAGACTCGCGCCGGGGGTCTGCTCACCGTCCCTCAAGGTGGTGTCGAATATATGTATCTTCTCCCTTTTCATAGCATTCCTCTTTCGTGTAGATCCTTCGCTCGTTCGCTTCGGCCATACAATTTATGTTCACTTCGTTCCATAAATTGTGGTCTCATTTACAGCCAGGGCATCATGCCCCGAAGCTTCTTGCCGACCTTCTCTATCTCTTGCTCTTTTTCATCCTCGGTGATCTTGTTATAATTCGGCCTTCCGTTCTTGTTCTCGTTGATCCATTCTTCGGCGAACTTGCCTGACTGTATCTCCCCGAGTATCTTTTTCATCTCCTCGCGGGTCTCTTGGTTGATGACCCTTTTCCCACGGGTAATATCGCCGTATTCCGCTGTGTCCGACACCCTTTTCCGCATACCGTAAATCCCGTATTTGTATATAAGGTCCGTGATGAGCTTTAGCTCGTGCAGACACTCAAAATAAGCGATCTCAGGCTGATACCCCGCGGAAACAAGGGTATCAAATCCGGCCTTGATAAGCTCCGAAGCCCCGCCGCAAAGCACGGTCTGCTCGCCGAAGAGATCCGTTTCCGTCTCTTCCTTGAACGTGGTCTCGAGTACACCGGCTTTCGTCCCTCCGATCGCCTTAGCGTAAGCCAGGGCCTTGTCCTTTGCCTTTCCGGTAAAGTCCTGATATACGGCCACAAGACACGGCACACCTCCACCGTCTTCATACATCCTGCGCACCAGGGCCCCGGGCCCCTTGGGCGCCACCATGAAGACGTCGATGTTCTCCGGAGGCAGAATCTGTTTGAAATGTATGTTAAACCCGTGCGAAAAGACCAGCGACTTTCCTTCTGAAAGGTTCTTCTCAATAAATTTCTTATAGACCATCGCCTGAACATGGTCCTGGGTCAATATCTGTATGATCTCAGCCTGGCCGGCTGCCTCTTCAGCAGTCAACACCTCAAACCCGTCCTGCACCGCCTGTTCGTAGTTCGGCGTTCCCTCAAGCTCGCTGACAAGCACCTGAATGCCTGAGTCCCTCAGGTTCAGGGACTGCCCCCTGCCCTGTATCCCGTACCCGATGACAGCGATCTTACTGCCCTTGATAACGTCGAGCTCCGCGTCTTTATCATAATATACCTTTGCCATCTTGCTATCCTCCTTTTTCTGAGATTGATCTGTCAATGTTCAGGATTACACGTCAGCCTGAAGCGCGATCTTACCGGTCCTTGCGATTTCAACGATCCCGTAAGGCCGCAAAAGTTCTATGAACGCTTTTATCCTGTGCTCGTCCCCGGTCTCTTCTATCGTCAAGGTCTTTTTGCCGATATCCACTACCTCCGCCCCCGTAGAATCGATGATCTGGATTATTTTTTCCCGGATCTTTGTATTCTCAGCGTTGACTTTCAGCAGTATCAGCTCCCGGCCCACAAAATCACTACCGGTCAGATCCTGGACCTTTATAACATCAATAAGCTTGTTCAGCTGCTTCTTTATCTGCTCCAGAATACGCTCGTCCGCATCCACAACGATCGTCATCCGCGAAACCTCTGGGTCTTCTGTCTCGCCTACGGCAAGTGAATCAATGTTAAATCCGCGAGCGCTGAAAAGGCTCGCGACCCTGGTAAGCACGCCGAATTTATTCTCGACCAGAACAGATATCACAAACTTTGACATGTTTCACTCCTCTTTCTATAAGTTTAACTACACGTTCCAGAATTCGGAAGTCAGAGGTCAGATAGTGTGGCGGTCTGTCTGCTGTCTTCCGTCTTCTGTACTCTGTCTTCTGAAAATTACGCTAACCCGTGCAACATATTGCTGATGGATTCACCCGCAGGCACCATGGGAAAAACGTTCTCTTCCCTTTCGATCAGGAAATCCAGTACAACAGGACCGTCTGTTTTTAACGCGGTCTTAATGGCCTTTACCACTTCGCCCTTTTTTGTCACCCTTATCCCTTTGGCGCCGTAACTTTCGGCCAGCTTCACGAAATCCGGGCAGTAGCAAAAAGTATCCTTGGCCAGCACCGTGAAAGCATACCGCCTGCTGAAAAAAAGCTCCTGCCACTGGCGGACCATGCCCAGATATCCGTTGTTAAGAATGGCTATTTTTACCGGCAATTTTTCAATAACCGCGGTGGCCAGCTCCTGGATGTTCATCTGTATGCTGCCGTCCCCGGCTATATCAAACACAATGCTGTCAGGCCTGCCTACCTGCGCACCTATGGCAGCAGGAAAACCATAACCCATAGTACCCAGCCCTCCGCTGGACAGCCATGTCCTGGGAGTTGTAAATTTGTAGAACTGTGCCGCCCACATCTGGTTCTGGCCGACCTCGGTAGAAATAATAACATCCTTTCCCCTGGTAAGTTCCTGAATCTCTTCGATTATATATTGCGGCCTCAGCTTATCGTCATCTTTATATCTCAGCGGCAATTGCCTTTTCCATGCCTGGATCTTTTTGTGCCACTGGTCAATATGCGGTTTCTTGACAAGCCGGATCAGCTCTTTCAACACCTCTTTAGCATCGCCTATGACAGGTATATCCACATCCACGTTCTTACTCACGTTTGTCGGATCAATGTCAATATGCGCTATTATGGCTTTCGGTGCAAAATCATCTATTTTTCCCGTGACACGGTCATCAAATCTCGCGCCGATCGCGATTATAAGATCAGCTTCCTGCACTGCATGGTTCGCGTAAGCGGTTCCGTGCATGCCCAGCATGCCAAGGCTTAAAGGATCATCCCCGGGGAATCCTCCCAGACCCATCATCGTCATGGTAACCGGAATCTCTGTCTCTCTCGCGAAGCGGGTAAGCTCTTTATGCGCTTCTGCGAGTATAATGCCCCCTCCCGCGTATATGAGCGGTTTTTTGCTTTTTGCTATGGCCCTGGCAATCTTTTTTATCTGGCCGATATGGCCTTTATATGTGGGCTTATATCCCCTTATATCAACCGTCTCGGGATACGTGAACTCCGCCTTTTGAAGCTGCACGTCCACCGGCAGGTCTATAAGCACCGGACCAGGCCGCCCTGTCCTGGCGATATGAAAAGCCTCTTTAATTGTTTTCGCAAGATCCTTTATGTCTTTGACCAGGTAGTTGTGCTTTGTGATCGAACGGGAGATCCCCATCATATCAGCTTCCTGGAAAGCGTCATTACCGATGAGAATGCATTTGACCTGACCAGTGATAGCTACAATGGGGATTGAATCCATGTAAGCCGTGGCTATGCCTGTCACAAGATTTGTAGCTCCCGGCCCTGAAGTGGCCATGCACACGCCCACCTTACCTGTAGCCCGCGCGTATCCGTCTGCCGCGTGCGCAGCACCCTGTTCATGACGCGTAAGGATGAACTTGATGGCCTTTTCGTCGTAAAGCTTATCCGTTAAAGGTATTACAGACCCCCCGGGATAGCCGAAAATATGGTCCACGCCTTCTTTGATAAGGCTCTTTATCAATATCTCCGCGCCCGTTATTTTAGCCATTTTCCCTTCCTCTTCTTGTCGGTATATATATTAGAAAATATTAAT
>Ga0163203_1000037_pt1 | contig 32058 bp, 28 predicted proteins | sample PL_2010_330m_FD_113534 | JGI IMG/M metagenome (GOLD analysis project Ga0163203, IMG submission 113534) | Freshwater microbial communities from Powell Lake, British Columbia, Canada to study Microbial Dark Matter (Phase II) - PL_2010_330m | ecosystem: Environmental > Aquatic > Freshwater > Lake ... | reverse complement strand
GATATACTCAACTAAGGTGCCTGGCACCTCAGCCTCTCCTTGCAGGCCATAAAGGAAGATTTAGTTTATTTAGACGCTCTCAATTCCGGCCAGCGCTCAATCCAGCCATCCGTATGTGTTGCGCCTTTAATTATAACAATTTGGGCGCATGCTGGATTACCGGCTGAATCCACGAAACTCTTTGCTATAGTACGCGGAATAATCCTGTCTTTCGCGGCGATGAAATGTCTTTGCGGAAGCGCCTTTAAGAGATGTGCTTCATTGATAGGGTTTAAAGAGTTTTTCATCGGGGACACCTTGTGATATTTGTTCACAGCTTCAGAATCCAGATTGCCGGCGATAGTTGTTAAGCTTAAAATGTCCCGGCGCTTTGCCGCAATTAATACCGCTATGGCGGCGCCGCCGGAATATCCTATAAGATTTATTCCTTTAGACCGCGAAATATCCAAAAGATCACAAATGGCCTGATCCATCGATTCCACAACAGTATTCGAAAAACGACTATCTGACCAATATGCAGGATCGCACGCGGGATAACCCTCATTGGCATATTGACCGGGCCTGGCAATATAGGCCACATTTGGAGATGGATCTATCGAGGCAAGCCGCAATGCAAGAGGATTCCGCGGGGTAGAATCTCTGGAAAGACGCCTCTTTGTTTCCCATGCCACACCATCGCCTTCGATATAAAGTGTTAAAGGCTTACCAGGCAGGTCAAACCGGTAATATGATGTGAGTATAAAATGTCTGGTTTTTATGAAACTTTTTTTGAAGTTGCTATTCGCGGCGATTCTGTCGGCTTCAGCGTACCGGCTGCTGAATTGCGGCATCGTAGCGCAACCCGAAACTGCAATGAAAAAAACTAAATGCAGAAAGATCTTAAGGTTCATGATAGGATTGTTTTTTACGCGAGAACGGCTCCGGCAAAACATAATGGAAGCCATTATATGCCGACAGGTTTTATGAAAACAAGGCCTTAAAAACTATATTTTACAGTTACAGCCCCCGAGTGGCCAAGCAAGTCTTCCCTGAGCTGACAATCATAACTGGCTGTCAATGAAACACCGAAATCCGTGTCCAACGAAAGTGATGTTCCGAGGTCATGAGTATTCCGGTCCGGCCTGACCCCGTATGTATCAAATGCCGCGCCTCCGCCCTGGTAAGTGTTTCCGAGCGATTGCTGCATCTCACCTACAAAATCATGCAGCCATACCCAGCGAAATTCAGGCGTTATCTCGTATTTTGCCCATTTCAAGGGATAGCCCAATTTAATGCCCAGGCCGGTTTGCGCGAGATCGTAATCCTGGCTGGCAATATTAAGATTAAGCGCGCCTGCCTCGGTTTCTTTGTAGCTGTTTAGATGTAAATGCATGTACTGCATGGACCCTAAAGGAGTGATTTCAAGACCTTTTCCTCTATTAAGTGTGTATCCCACGCCTACGTATCCTGAATATTGCTGGCCGTAATATTCGGAATTTGCCGTGCGCCAATCGTTCACAATTCTGATTTTTCTCTCGCCGAGATATTTATTAAGGGCAAAGCTAAAGGCGGCGTCGAAATAAAGAGGGGACAAATCATAGGTCCCGTATACTGTCGCCTGTGAGCTGTGAATTACCGTGCGGTTGTTCTTGTTCTTTGAATTCACATAGCCGTTTACATAGCCGCCGTTAAATCCGGCTCTCAAATTATTAAAAATTGTTTCGCTATCCGCCCCGGCCGTAACCCCCCATAACGCCGCTTTGTAACCGTCTGTGCCGCCCGAGTTATATTGATGCAGATAATTACCGAATCCTTCGCCCCAGACCTCTATGCCTTTTTTTGCCTCATCGCCCGTCGAGATTCCGGTTTTTACCGTATTCTTTGCCAGCCGCACAAGGCTCAAGCGCCTTTCGATGGTAGTAATCGACTGATTAAGCGCCGTGTAACTCGCCTGAATCGTGCCGTTATCCACCGACGGATACAAAGTCTCCATGCTCGCGGCTATTTCATTAGATTGAGAAGCTTCCAGGGTATTTAAAATATTCAGCATGTCGGCTGTAGCATTAGGGTCATTACCGGCCGATTCAAGCGCCGCTGCCGCGGCCGAGGCATTGCTGTTGCCGGCAGCTGCAGCGATAGCGGCGAAAGAATTAGTACGGTTTGCGGTCAATATAAGATCCCCCAGCAGAGAAGCTCCTGCAAACGTAACGAAGCTACTGTTACTCGTTATTGTATTGGGAACATTTACATTCAGACCGCCGCCCCCGTCAATAACAGTATATGTTGTTCCGTCCGGGATGAAAGCGCCGCTAACGGAAACGTTTACTGCGCTACCGGCATTTACTACCGCGTTACCCGCGCCAACAACCTGGCCCGAAGCTGTACCGGTTACGCCAAGTGCGAGTGCCGTATTGGCACCTTGCGTATAAGCTCCAGATAAAGTAAGCGTACTGTTCCCAACATTTAGAGTGCTTGTGCCGGCAAGCTCAAAATTACCGGTAATATTTCTGCTGCCACTTAAGGCAACTGTCGCAGTACCATTAGCGGTAGTGTTTAGCGCGACAACATCATGTCCGAGAGTAAATGTACCGCCGTTTAAGTTCAGCGCTTTTAAAGCAGAGCCGGCAGTGCCGATAGCACCGCCCGAAGTCGAAGTCCCAAGAAAAGTTAATGTTCCCATACCGGCAGCCCCCGTAACAACGCCTGTAATATTATGGTCAGCGGCAAGCTGCATTTCAGTATCCCCGTTAAAATCGGTTGTGGTCGCGAGGATATCGCCGTCAATGGTCACAAGGCCGTTGCCAACGGTGATAAGAAAGAGACCCGCGCCTGTACTGCCGAGATCGCCTACGACCGCATGAGCGCCCTGAAATGTGAGCGTGCCATTGTTAGTGGTAGTGTTTGTAACAGCGGCTGTAACGGAGTGGCCGGCGGCTATTCGTAATTCATTATTGCCCGCAAAATTGATCGTGGTCGCCTTGATATTGCCGTCAGTAGTTACGAGGCCATTGCCGACTGTGATGAGATTAAGTCCCGCGCCGGTAGAGCCGATAGCGCCGACAAGCGCGTGAGCGCCCTCAAGTGTCAGCGTACCTTCACCGCCGCCCGTATTGGTGATAGCGGCGGTTACGCTATGGGTGTCGGCGATGGTGAGCTCATTGTCGGCTGCGAAATTGATCGCGGCCGCCTTGATATTGCCGTCCGTGGTCACAGCGCCGTTGCCAACCGTGATAAGTTTAAGTCCCGCGCCGGTAGAGCCGATAGCGCCGACAAGCGCGTGAGCGCCCTCAAGTGTCAGCGTACCTTTACCGCCGCCCGTATTGGTGATAGCGGCGGTTACGCTATGGGTGTCGGCGATGGTGAGCTCATTGTCGGCGGCGAAATTGAGCGTGGCCGCCTTGATATTGCCGTCAGTAGCTACAAGGCCGTTCCCTACGGTGATAAGAGCGAGCCCCGCGTCTGTACTGCCAAGATCGCCGAGAAAACTGGCCGCGCCTGTACAGGTAATCGTGCCGTTGTTGGTAACATCATTGGTAACCGCGCCTGTAAGATCCACGGTATCCCCTATGGTGAGGGTACCGTCAGCATCGAAATTGGTTTCTGTTATGGTTGAATCCGCGTTTAGCGCGACGGCGCCTGTCCCTGTAAGCGTCAGGGCCTGCGCGTATACCGAGCCTGCGAATGTGTCATTTGCGCCATTCACTCCGGCATTGATCTGCTTGAGCATGTGAGTGGCGTCGGTGCCAACTCGCCCTGACACACTATTATTCCCCGCAAAAGCAAGAGTGCCGCGGCCGTCCGTGCCGCCGGAGCCTTCAATCTTTCCGGAAAAGTCCACATTGGCGCCGAGGGTAAGGGTGCCGTCAGCATCAAAATTTACATCGTCTGCCGCGTACGAACTATCCCCATTTAGCTGAAGCTCGCCTGTACCGCTAACCGTAATATTGGTTGCGTTAACCCGGCTACTAAAAGTAGCTATTTTGCCTGCCACGCCGCCCTGTACGAGCTTTAATCTCGTTAAGAATCCAACTGTACCGGATACTGTAGTCGTTCCTAACAATTCCAGCGTGCCTGTACTTGTGCTCAAGATGCTCAAGCTTGATTCAATGGACCCTGTGCAATCCTTGCCATCGGCAAGGGTAACGATTCCATCGCTGCCAAAGGCAATAGTGGTTGCGTAGACGTCTCCGTTTAAAGTCAGTTTAGTTCCGTTGGCAGAAATCCTCTTCAAGGCCGCGCCCGGTCCGCCTACATCGCCATTTATATCGGACGTGCCTCCACTCTGAAGAGTACCTTGATCATCCGCAGATGTTGTTATGGCGGCTGTAATGTTCTTTCCGGCGGCGAGCGATACTATCGTATCGCCTGCAAAATTAAGTGTCGTGGCATAAACATCTCCATTGAGCGTCAATGTCTTCGTGTCACCGCCGCTGGTGATCGTTGTCAGCACGTCACCGGCTTCGCCAAGGTCGCCGGAAATCACGGAAGAGCCCGCGAAAGTTATGTTGGCTGTTTTTGAATTGGCATCAGCGCTCACACCTGCAGGCACTGCGCCTCCGCCGGGCGAGGCTTCCAGGTCTATGCCATCAGCGGCAGTAGCGGTTGCGTTTTCACCAAAAATTATATGATTGTTGTCCACAATGGCCGGAGCGGCGGCTGTAATGGTCTGCTCCGCGGCAAAACTGCTCATCGGTGCAATCAGACTAATTACCAAAAACATAATAAATCCAACGCATCTCGATAGCGCTATTCTCTTCATCCCACCCTCCTCATGTCATGTCATGAACCAAATACTGCCCCACACCCACGGGGCCTCTTAATGTGTATTGTAACGTATAAAGCGCCTGTACACAAGTCTTTTTTTCTTAGAGTAACGTCAAGATAATTGGGCACTTTGCTTTTCCATCATTGCGGGACCCCCGAGCAAGCGGCCGGAGGCTGTGCGTCGAGGGGGGGCGAAGCGATCTCAAGCGAAGAGATTGCTTCGGTCCGCTTCGCGGACCTCGCAATGACGGAGTAAAGGCTTCGCGCCCTCGTGAAGAAAAGAGGACGTTTCACTTTGCTATAACTTATTATCGGCGTACAAGTTACAACACGTCCTTTTCCAAATTGAAAGGTGTAAAACTTATTTCTCATATTCCCGTTCTACCGTTGTCTTGATGCCGCCGCGTAAGTTAAACTCGGCGCGGATTTTAGCGTGGCGGGGAAGGGCCGCTTTAACGAAGTCGTCGAGAATGTGGTTTGCGGCGTGTTCGTGGAAGATGCCGACGTTGCGGAAAGCGCAGAGGTAGAACTTAAAAGATTTTAGCTCGACGCACCACTTATCGGGCCGGTAATCGATATAAATCGTCGCGAAATCGGGAAGGGCCGTTTTGGGGCATATGCAGGTGAACTCGCCTGTTTCCAGGCGAACAGCGTAATCTTTATCCCCGTACTTATTCTCCCAGACTTCTATCTTCGGAAGCTTTAATTTCTTTATGTCTTTCTGCAGGCCGTCGTACTTTGTCATTTAATACCCATCATTTTATGCAGCTGCGGAATCACTTCCGAGCGGCCGGTTGACTTTTCCAGTATCCCCTTAAACCGCGCCAAACTCTTATCGGTTATCCTCCCGTCTTCGAACGGCGTTGTAACGGGCTGCAATATAATAGGTATACGTGGGTTTACTCTTTTAATTATTTTCGTCATTTTTAATATATCGCCGGAGTCGGTCTTGCGCGTAATAACGGCTTTAACGAAAACCTTCTTCTCCGCGGCGATCCTGAGAAATTTCTCGTGCTCCCGCCAGAAAGCCGCTCCCCGACTCCGCCCCGGAGGCCTCGTTGAGGAAGGCAGCTTGAAATCCATCGCCACGATATCCACGCCATTTATAACCTTGGAAAGCCCGCGCCAAAGCGTGCCGTTTGTCTCGAGATATACGGGTTTTCTGTAAAACTTTTTGTATTTGCTTAAAAAATTTCCGATAAAATCCGCCTGGAGGAGAGGTTCGCCGCCCGTAAGGGAAAGTGAATGATACGGTTTTCGATACTCAAGTATTTTGCTTATAAGCGCATCCGCGGTAAACGTCCCGAAAGAATTTATCTTCGTATCACAGAAAACGCAGGACAGGTTGCAGCCGTAAAATCTTACAAAAAGCTGCGGCACCCCTATGTATACGCCTTCGCCTTGCAGTGATAAAAATATTTCCGAAATCTTTGCCTTACGCATAGCAAGGATCCTGCATGCCCAGCTCCTCAAACGCTCTCTTTCTGAAAAAACAGCTGTCGCATATCCCGCAGGGGGCGCTTCCGCCCTTATAACACGACCATGTAAGTTCGAGAGGAACTTTTAATCGGACAGCCGTCTTTATGATTTCGCTTTTTTTCTTATCCACAAGCGGCACGTAAATTTTAAGGCGCCTTCCGTATTTCGTGCCGAAAGCGATTACCTTTCTGAATAAATCAAAAAACTCCCTCCTGCAATCGGGGTAGCCGGGGTAATCCTGGGAATGGGCGCCTATGAATACGACTTCTGCCTTCATGCTTTCGGCGAAAGACACCGCGATGCTCAGGAAAATCAGATTCCGCGCCGGCACATAGGTCGACGGGACGGTTTTTTTTATTTCTCTCAAAGAACGGACGGTAGGAACACTCATCTTTGCATTGAGAAGGGCGCTCCCTTCCCGGGGAAAATTCACTTTTACCACCTTATATCGGCACCCTGCTTTTCCGGCGATGCGCTTTGCGGACTCTATTTCTTTTTTATGCCTCTGGCCGTAATCAAAAATCAGGGCTGTGGGGCAGAATTTTTTTCTCGCAAGATAAAGCGCCGTTGCGGAATCGATGCCCCCCGAAAGAAGAACGATGGCTTTTTTCATAGCGTTCCCATGTCATTCTGAGCGACCCCTTCGCTTTAGCTCAGGGTAAACTCCGGGAGCGAAGAATCTCAACGATAAGATCCTTCGCCCTTGACATCTTTGATGTCAAGGGCTCAGGATGACAACGGTTCAAGTTAAATAACAACTCCTGCTAGTTTTCGAAGCTCGCACAGGAATTTGCCGTCTCCCAGACGGATATTCTTATTTTCTGTTTCACGGACTTCGATAATTCGCCGTGTATGAAGCGGGCTATGTTTTCCGAGGTCGGATTTTCTTTTTTAAAAAAGGGCAGGTCGTTTAAATATTTATGATCCAGGATTAAGAGGACTTCGTCCAGCTTGTCCTTAAGGTCCTTAAAATCCATCAGCATGCCATGACTATCAAGGACCCCGCCGGATAAAACGGCCTCTACCTTCCAGTTATGCCCGTGAAGCACCTCACATTTGCCCTTGTAGTTCTTGAGGTTATGCGCTCCGGAGAATTCTTCTATGACTTTTATTTCGTACATTTCGCCTCTCTACCGGAAATATCTCTCCGTTACCGCTTCCCATTTTCCCTGGCTCTTCAGGATTATTTCGCAAACTTCACGCACAGCGCCGTGGCCGCCTCTTTTTCCTGTAACATAATGGGCTACGGATTTGACTTCCCCTGCCGCATCCGGGACCGCGACAGAAAGGCCGGCTCTTTTAAGGATGGGAATATCGATCAAATCATCGCCGACAAAACATATCTCGTCTTCTTTTACCCCGAACCTTCTCTTTATCCCTTTTAAGGACCTGATCTTATAATGATTTTCGTAAACCCTGTCGATAGACAGTTGTCTGGCGCGTATTTTTACTATTCTGGAAATTTTGGCCGTTATAATGGCGCAGCGGATCTTCGCTTTTTTTATAAACAAAATCCCGAGCCCGTCAGTAACGTGGAAATTTTTTATTTCGTCGCCGTAATTTCCCAGTATGATCCTTCCGTCGGTTAAAACGCCGTCGACGTCCAGAAGGAGAAGTTTGATTTTTTTGGCGCGTTCTGCTATGTCCATCAGAGGAGGCCCGCTTTTAATATATCCTGGACATCAAGCAGCCCGACCGGCCTGTTTTTGCGGTCGACAACGGGAATTTCGTCGATCTTTTTCGAGCGGAGTATCTGAAGGGCTTCCGCGGCTAATTTATTCCGCTTTATTGTAACGGGGGATTTGGTCATAACGTCCTTGATCTTTCTGTTGGCTATGTTTATCTTTCCGTCAAGATGCCGCCTCAGGTCGCCGTCTGTGAAGATGCCGGTAAGCTTTCCTTTTTTATCAACCACGCTTGCCGAGCCGGCCCGGGCTTTCGTAATCTTTACAAGAGCGAGTTTTACCCGCGTGTCCTCTTGCACGACAGGACTGGCCGCGCCGGTGCGCATAATATCCTGCACCTCAAGGAGAAGGCGCTTCCCGAGCATGCCGCCCGGATGAAAAAGGGCGAAATCCTTTTCCTTAAATCCTTTTCGGTCCAGAAGACTCACGGAAAGGGCATCCCCCATCGCAAGCATGGCCGTCGTGGAAGTAGTGGGCGCAAGCCCCAGCGAGCACGCCTCTCTTTCGACGGCAACGTCCAATATGTAATCGGCATTTTTCGCCAGCGTGCTTTTTGTGTTCCCGACACAGGCTATGAGACGCGCGCCGATTTTTTTCACGATAGGCATAAGTTTTACGATTTCCTCGGTTTCGCCGCTATTGGAAAAAGCGAGAAGGCAATCATCTTTCGTTACCCTTCCAAGATCGCCGTGCAGGGCCTCCGCGGGATGAAGGTAAAGGGATGGCGTTCCGGTCGAAGAAAGGGTTGCCGATACCTTCTGGGCGATAAAACCCGGCTTTCCCATTCCGGTTACAATGACCCTGCCTTTGATCTTTGCCAGAAAGTCTATTACCTTCTCGAAATCCCTGCCAACTCTTCTGGACAAAGCCAGAATGGCTTTCGCTTCCATGTCCAGTACTTTTTTCGCTCTTATTTTCGCTTTTGATCCGTTCATCGGGCGCTCTCCAGTTTTTTTATCCTTTTCAAAAACCCCCTGAGGCCGCTTAGTTTAAGCATATTGGGCCCATCGCTCAAGGCCTTTTTCGGGTCTTCATGAACTTCCACAAATATCGCTTCCGCCCCGCAGGCAATCGCGCAGGAGGTAAGCGGCGCTATGAACTCTCTTTTTCCCCCGCTTCTTTTGCCCATACCGCCCGGGAGCTGGACAGAATGAGAGGCGTCGAAACATACCGGGTAGCCGAATTTCTTCATAACGATAATCGAGCGGAAATCGCTCACGAGCATATTATAGCCAAAGCTCGTTCCCCTTTCGGTGATTATTATATTGCGGTTCCCGGCGGATTCTACCTTTTCTATAACGTTTTTAACGTCCCATGGCGAAAGAAACTGCCCTTTCTTTATATTTATCGGCTTCTTTGTCCTGGCTGCCGCGAGAATAAGGTCCGTCTGTCGGGAAAGAAAAGCGGGAACCTGGATTACGTCCAGGACATTCTTCGCCTTCTTTACTTCCAGGACGCAATGAACGTCGCTTAGGACCGGGACGCCGATAAGATTTTTTACTTTTTCCAGGATATTCAGGCCCTTTGAGAGCCCCGGCCCCCTGAAGGAGCCGATGGATGAGCGGTTTGCTTTGTCGTAACTGGCCTTGAATACAAAGGGAACGCCAAGTTCCGCGGTTATCTTTTTTATGGCCCGGGCATGGCGTATGGCGCTATCTTCGGACTCTATAACGCACGGCCCGGCAATAAGGACAACGGGATTTTTTCCGCCTATTCTGACATTGCCTGCTTTTACAATTCTAGTCATGGGTTAACTCCCTGTCATCCTGAGCGAGCCTCGCCGGCCGTAGGCCGGCAGAGCGAGCGAAGGATCTTAACGAAAGATTCTTCGGCCCTTCCCTCCGGGTCTACGACCCGTAGGGTCGGAGACAGGCCTCAGAATGACAAAGATTTTAGTATCTCCTCCGCCTTTTTTAAATCTTCCGGCGTGTCAACGCCTATCGTATCAAATTCGGTCTCAAATGTCTTTATCCTGTAACCGTTCTCAAGGACCCTCAGCTGTTCCAGCTTTTCCGTATCCTCCAGGGCGGATTTTGGGAGATTGGTATATGTAAACAAAAAATCCTTGGTGTAAGCGTAAATGCCTATGTGTTTGTAGCAATGCCGTAGTTTTCCGTCCGCCTCTTCGCCGCGCGCGTATGGAATGGGGCTTCTTGAGAAATAAAGCGCGTATCCGTTTTTGTCCACTACTACCTTGACGACGCTCGGGTTGAGGAACTCGGCTTTGTCGTTTATCTTTTTTATTACCGTCGCCATTTGCACTGAGCTGTTTTCGAGGAGCGCGCCGGCCAGGCCGTCTATCATTGAATAGTGGACGAGCGGCTCGTCACCCTGTATGTTCACAACCACTTCGGTCTCGATGGGGTTTATGACTTCCGCTATGCGGTCAGTGCCCGAGGGCTGGTCCTTGGACGTGTAAACCGCTTTTCCACCAAAACCCTTTACCGCTTTTATTACATCCTCGCTATCGGTGGCGATAATCACATCTTCCAGAATTCTCGACTGCTTCGCGCTTTCCCAGACATGCTGCACCAATGGCTTTCCCAGCAAATTCGCCAGTACCTTCCCCTCGAACCTCTCGGAATGCCACCTCGCCGGTATTATGCCTATGGCTTTCATCATGTTTTATGCACAGATTGGCGCAGATTTACGTTAAATCATGTTTTCACAGATAATCGCAGATTCCATCATCCGCGCTCATCTGTGTATTTTCGCTTTTTCTATTTCGTCTTTAACTCTACGCACTACCTCGTCCTGGGTAACTACCGCTACACCGACTTTTCCCACGACGATACCCGCCGCGCAGCTGGCTATGTGGGCCGCCTGTATAGGCGTGGCGCCCGATATGAGTGAAAGCGTATAACTTGAAGCAACGGTATCCCCGGCGCCCGATACGTCAAAGACCTCCTGTGCGATTGTTTCTATTTTTTTCGGCGATTTGCCCTCTTCAAATACCATCATGCCGTTTTCGCCGAGCGTAATAAGCACTACGCGCGCCTTTAGTTTCTTAAGAAGTTCGAATCCCGCCTTTTTAAGCGTCTGCTTGTCTTTTATTTCGAATCCGACGGCGCGGGAGGCCTCGGCGTTATTAGGCGTAAGAAGCGTAACACCTTTGTAATAAGAAAAGTGCTCCTCTTTTGGGTCGACGGCTATAATTTTGTGCTTCTTTCTTGCCAGCGGAACGATCCTGTCGAGAAGTTTCGGGGTAATAAGGCCCTTACCGTAATCCTCCACGATTACCCCGTCCATTTCGTCTATGACGCTTTCCACGAAACCCACGATTTTTCTTACGGTTGAATCCTTCAGTGGCTCCACCTTCTCCCTGTCAATGCGAACAACCTGCTGCTGGTGCGCGATTACACGTGTCTTGAGAATCGTGGGCCGTTGCGGGTCGGCGAAGATGCCATCGATATTAACGCCCCGATGCTCAAGCTCACCCTTTAATATTCCCGCCCTCTCGTCATTACCTACCACGCCTACGAGGTAGGCCTTTGCGCCGAGAGAGTTGATATTGTTCGCGACGTTGGAGGCGCCTCCGGGCATAAAACTCTCGTTATCCACCCACACAACCGGAACGGGCGCCTCGGGCGAAATGCGCGAGACCTTGCCCCACACAAACTCGTCCAGAATAAGGTCCCCGATAACGAGCATCTTTTTATTCGTAAAGTTCGAGATTACGCTCTTTAACTTGCTAAAACTCTGGTTTTTCATAGGGAGTTGATTGTACCACACATGCTATTATGTTGTCAATGTAGAAGCTTTTCCGCGGCGGTGAGGACTTCGGCGGGCGTAATTGCTTCGAGGCACTTGAATCTACGTTTGCAGTTGTGGGCAAGGCACGGGCTGCAGCCCACATTTTTGTGAAAGACGGCGCTTTTTTCGCCTGTAGGCCCCCACCTTCCGGGGGAAAGTCCGGAATCCTTTCTTCCAAAAATGGAGATTACCGGCGTGCCGACGGCGCAGGCTATGTGGACGGGGCCCGAATCGTTAGATATCAATAGATTGCACTTTGAAAGCAATGCCGCCAGCACGCCGACGGTCGTCTTTCCCGCAAGGTTTACGGGTTCGTATTTCATGGCTTTCGTAACGGCCCCGGCAAACTCCTTATTCGCTTCGTCGGATACGATGAATATCCTTGCCTTGTGTTTTGCGGCAAGAGCGTCGCAAATGGCGGCGAAATTTTCGCTCTTCCACCTCTTGGACGGACAGCTGGCGCCGGGATTTATAACGACAATAGGCACATCCGGGCCTACATGATGTTCCTTGAGCAATTCGTCGACTTTTTTTGCGTCATTTTCGCGTATGGGGACAAAAAGCTCCTTATCTTTTGCCGCTATGCCGGCAAGGCCAAGAAGATCAAGGGTGTATTCCAGCTCGTGTTTTTCGCCTTTTTGTTTAACGTGCGCAAGTTTTTTTGTCAGAAAAATAGCCGATTTCCTGTCGAAACCGACTCTTTCGGGAATGCCGGCCAGGTAGGCGATTAAATGCACGCGACTTGTGGGATGGAGCATCACTGCCAGGTCAAATTTTTTCTTTCTTAAGCCGAGTGCGAACCTGACCGTGCTGAATATGCTCCTGTCTTTCCCGTATTTATCGTAAACTATCGCTTCATCGAGATACGGGTTGCCCTCCACTATATCCTTTGCGTACGGGCGGACCATAAAAACGATATAAGCGTCGGGATATTTATCCCGAACGGCTTTTATTGCCGGCGTCGATAAAACAACGTCACCTATCCTGTCCGTTCGTGTCAGTAGTATACGCATTGAAGAGCTGTCATCCCGAGCAGGGCGAAGGATCTTGTCGTTAAGATTCTTCCCTCCGGGTCTACGACCCGTAGGGTCGGAGACGGCGCCCTGCCGCCTTCGGCGACGAGGCGCCTCAGAATGACAGGCGATCAAGTCCTTCACCGCCTTGAATGCCTCCTCCGTAGAAATCGATTTAAGACACTCGTATTTATTTTCCGTATTTATACACTGTGGAACTTCGCAGGGCGAACACTTTATTTTTTTCCTCAATACTTTACTCGCGGCGCCGGTAAAGGGGCCGTATTTTTTCTCGTCCGTCGGCCCGAAAAAGGCGAGTATCCGCGCGCCAACAGCGCTTCCGATGTGCAGCGGCGCGCTGTCATTTGTTACGAGAAGGGCGCTTTTTTTGATAATAATCGCGAGTTCCCGTATATTGGTCTTCTCGAGGAGATTAAGCGGTTTTGTTTTCATGCGGCGCGTAATCCTCTCCGTTACGATTCTGTCGTTTTCATCGCCGGCCAGCACCACTTCATATCCGAGTTTTTCTTTTATCATGTCAGAAAGCGCGGCAAAATTCTTCAGCGGCCACCTTTTTACATGGCTCTTCGCGCCGGGGCTTACCACGACAAAAGGTTTTCCTCCAAGACCGCTTAAGAGATGCTCGGCATGCTTCTTATCGCTATCTTCCGTTGGAATATAGGCCGCGGGAGCCGGCGCGTCAATATCTATTTCCTTCAATCTTAAAAGATGGGCATCCTTCTTGTGCATCCTGCCCCCTGAACGGTAGCGAAACGGGTTCGTGGCAAACCGGGGCCTGAGTATAAGCGGAAATACGGTGTTGCGCAAATCCACCACGAGACTATATCTTTTTTTCCGTAACTTGAAAAAAAGCATGACTTTCGCAAGAGACGAGCACTTTTTGTCGTATATTATTACTTCGCGAATTCTTTTGTGGGCGCTAAAAATTTCTTTTCCGCGGGGGCCAACCATGACATCGAGCTCTGCGGAAGGAAATTCCTTAAGAAGCTCTTCGACAACAGGCGTTGTCAATATGATGTCGCCCACATTTGACAGGGTTATTACCAGTATGCGTTTTACTTTTGACTTATCTATCATTTCCTTATTTCCATCATGTCATCCCGGAGAGGCCATCTCCATCATGTCATCCCGGAGAGGCCATCTCCATCATGTCATCCTGAGGAGGCCCAAGGGGCCGACGAAGGATCTTATCGTAAAGATTCTTCGGCGCCTTTGGCGCCTCAGAATGACAATGGGAGAAGGCCGTTTACACTGTCATCCTGAGGAGGCCCATCTCCGACCCTACGGGTCGTAGACCCGGAGGGAAGGGCCGACGACCGAAGGAAGTCCCGCATACCACAATGAACAATATAGGCCATGCGGGACGAAGGATCTTATCATTAACATTCCTCACTCAAATCTTTCCAGGTTGGATTCATTGACTCAATTAATGCGATCTTTTTCTCCCTCAGCCAGCCCTTTATTTGTTTTTCCCGCGCAATTGCAACATCTACATCGTTCGTTTCTTCGAAAAAAACAAGTTTGGCAATATTGTACTTCTTGGTAAAGCCCTCAACTAATTTATTTTTGTGTTCACAGACGCGTTTTTCAAGATTGTTTGTTACGCCAGTGTAAAGCGTTTTCGAGAAGTTGGTCATTACGTAGACGTAATAGTTGTTCATGTTTTTCGTTAAGATCCTTCGGCGCCTCTACGAGGCGCCTCAGGATGACAAGGATTAGAAGGCGCCTCAGGATTACGGTTCGGCAACATCTCCGAAAATACGCGTAAAACGTCGTCAACTGTTATAGCATCCATGCACTTATAATTTTTGCATGCGAGGTCATAACACGGAATTTCGCAGCCCACGTCTTTCTGTATCACCCTGTAATTTGCGCTGCCGTAAGGGCCCGTAAGAGCGGGGGATGTCGGCCCGAACAACGCTATTACCTTTGACTTCACAGCCGAGGCTATGTGCATGGGGCCCGTATCGCCTGATATGACGAAGTCCGCCCTTTCCATAAGCGCGCCGAGTTCTCCCAAATCAGTTCTGCCGGCAAGGATTATGAGAGAGCGCTTCATTCTCTCTTTTATGCGCCCTGCCATTTCCAGGTCCTTTTTCGCTCCCGCGACAACCACTTTAGCGCCGTATTTTGTTATGAGCCCGTCTGCCAGGCGGGCGAAGTTCGCCTCGCTCCAGCGCTTAGGCTCCCAGTTCGCCCCTGGATTAATAACAACCATGAGGCCTTCCTTTTTAACGCCTTCCCCGGCGAGCTCTTCCTCAATATATTTGCGTTCTTTATCCGTTACAAAAAATTCGTAGTTTTTATCAAGTATATCACATCCAAGTTCGCGGGCAATCCGCAGAAAATACTCCACCTTGTGCGCCGGCGCCTCCGGCGGATCGACAGGGCGCGTAAGAAGAGCCTTGCGTTTTTTTGTCGCGTAGCCGGCGCGTTCACCGATTCCCGCCAGACGCGTCATGAGCGCTTTTGTAAAAGACCTGTGCAAAAGCACGGCGAGATCAAATTTTTTCTTCCGTATAAGCGATACAAGGCGCGCCTTTCCGGCAAGGCTTCTGTGTTTCCCTTTCTCGTCGTAAATTATTAGTTCGTTTATCCGGGGATTGTGCTCCAGTATTTCTTTTGCGCGGGGATCAAGCATGCAAGCGATATAAGCGCCTTTGAATTTTCGGCGCATGGCTTTTATGAGGGGCGTAGAAAACAGGACGTCGCCGAGCCAGTTTACTTCTACTATAAGTATGCGCTTATATTGCCTGTCACTCATCGTCTTTCGTCCGTCGTAACGTTATCCCCCGTCAATCTTCATCCCTGTGTTCTTTTATAAACGTGTAGTAGCCGCTTGTTTCTATCAGGAATACCAGCAAATTATTCGATGTCATGGAGATCCTTACCCGTTTAAGGGCGTAGGGGTCGCGGCTGGAATATTTCTTTCCCGGATTTGTCGCTACCGCGCCTATGTAACCGGCCTCTTCGGCTATTTTTTCTATTTTTTTACTAAATCCGCCCAGCGGGTAGGAAAGCGTCTCTATCCTGCTCGCCGTACGGATTTCCAGTATTTTTTTCGAATTAACAAGCTCCGCGCGAACCTGTGCCTCGCTTAAAGAAGGAAGCCACCTGTGCGATACCGTGTGGCTCCCTATGGATATACCGTCTTCCCGCATGATTTTTATTTCGTTCCAATCGAGAAATTTTTCTTTCCCCACAAAATCCGTAACGACGAATATCGTGGCCGGGAAGTTATATCTTTTAAGGGCCGGGTAAGCGTAAAAGAAATTGTTTTTCACGCCGTCATCAAATGTTATCGCTACTGTTTTGCGCGGTATCCTTTCGCCCCTTTTTATTTTCTCTGCAAACTCATCCAGGGGTATAACCTTATATCCGTGGTCACTCAGGAATTTCATCTGTTTCGCAAACGCCCCGGGGAGAACATTCAGCTTCGGGTCGTAGCCGTCGAGTGAGGTGCCATTCTTACCCACAGAATGGTACATGAGGATAGCCGGGACGTATATTGCGTCTAAAAAAAGCTTTCCCGCCAAAAAAGAGACGGCGAGAGCCGCCGCAACAATTGCGATTATACGTTTTCTATTTCTTCCGGCACGCTTTCTTGTAGACATCAATGACTCCTTTAGTCATGCCATCCAGCGAAAATTTCTTCTCCACCAGGGCCCTTCCCATACCGGCCAGCGAAACGCTCAACTCATTATCTCTAAAAATCCTCATTATCGCTTCCTTCAGCGCATGCGTATCCTTGGAGGGAACGAGAATGCCGGTTACACCGTTTTCTATAACGGAGGAAACGCCGCCTACGTCGGAGGCAACGCACGGTTTGCCGGCGGCCATGGCTTCAAGAAGTGAAAGCCCCAGCCCTTCTTCCAGAGAATAAAAGACAAAAACGTCTATAATTGATAAAAATCTCTGCGTCCGGGTCGTGTTTAGCGCGAAGAACACGCTTGTCGCGATGCCCAGTTTTTCGGCAAGTCCCTTCAGGTACGCTTTTGACGGGCCCTCGCCGACCAGAAGAAGCTTCGCTTCGGGCATCTCGCGAAGTATATCCTTCATGGCCAACAAAAGATAATTAAGGCCCTTGACCGGTGAAAGCCTCGATACGGAGCCAATAACGGGGGACCTGTCAAAACCCAGATTAACCCTCAGGGCTTTCTTTTCATCCTCCCCAGTACCGGCGGTGGAAAACGCGCCGGCGTCCACGCCGTTATATATCAGAAAAACGCTTTTTTTATCAACTTCTAAATCTTTTATCAGATGGCTCTTCACGGCATCGCTTATGGCTATAACATGGTTTCCCCAGGCGCCGAATACCTTTCTTGAAATCCTTCTTTTCTTGAAAAAACCGTGGCACGTGCTGACGTAGGAAGCGGGGGTAAATTTTGAAAGCAGGTACGCAAGCACCTGCGTAACCCTCGTCTGGGCGTGTATCACGTCGATCTTATTTTTCCTTACGAATTTAAGCAGCCGCAAAAATGTAAAAAAAAGTTTCGGGTGAAATTCGAATTTTGTTTTTACGGCGACCTGTAAATGAGCGATGCCGTCTTTTTCCAGCGCGCTTACAAGCTCGCCGCCGCCTGAGGCAACATGCACCGAAATGCCGTTCTTTTTCAGGGCCCCGGCAAGTGTCACGGTATAAACCGCAACCCCGCCTATATTGAGGTGTGTTGTCAGTAATAGTACTTTCATATTCAGCTGCTCCCTGTCATCCTGAGGGCCGGAGCTTACCATGAGCCGAGCGAAGGGGGGCCCTAAGAATGACGGCGTTACATCTTCAAAAGTTTAACTATCTCCTCGTAAACTTCATCCGGCTTAATAGCCCTCATGCAGTTATTGCGCTTTAGGCAACGCCTGCTGTAACACGGACTGCATTTGAACTTTTTCCTTAAAACTACGCACGGCTTCCCGGAGGGCACCAGGTGCCTTCTTGGGTCTGTCGGCCCAAAAAGTGCCGCAAAGGGCGTATCAACGCTCGCGGCCACGTGCAGCGGCGCGCTATCGGAACTTAAAAGAAGGTCGCATCTTTTCACAAGAGACGCAAGGCGCGGTATATTGGTCCTGCCCAACGCGTCAATGGGTTTGCATTTCGCGCGTTTCAGAAATTTATTCGCGAGGGGGCGTTCTTTTTCGAGGCCGATCAATAGAACGCGAATACCGAAATTCCCGGCGAGTTTATTGCAGACCTCGGCAAAATATTCCGGCGGCCACAGTTTCGTGGCCCGGCCGGCGCTTGCGCCGAGACTTAGGGCTATAATTTTCTGGCCGGCTTTCAGCCAGTGGGACTTCAGAAAATTATCCGCCCACTCTTCGTCCTCTTTTGAGGGCCAGAGCTCCAGGGTTTTATCTATCTTATATATCCCCAGAAGACCCAGCACCTTCAGCTGGTGCTCCACCGGGTCAACGGGAAATCCGGAATCTTTGATCTTCCTGTTCAGTAAAAAACTCAACTTTCCGTTGTCATAGCCGTACCTCTTCGGTACACATGACAGGAATGCGAGCATGTGACTTTTTTTATTGTTCTGGAAATCTATCGAGATATCAAAATTCTCGGCGCGCAACTTTCTCAGGATACGCAGAAAACCCGCCGGTGAACGATCCCTTCCCTTAAGATCACATACAATAATATCGTCGATAAAAGGGGAATTCGCAAAAACTTCCCTGTTATCCATACCGACAAGGACTTTTATCTTTGCTTTCGGAAACCTCTTCCTTATGGCGCGAAGCGACGGGACCGCCAGTATCGCGTCCCCGAGCGCGCCTATCTTTATGACCAATACGCCAAAACTCGAGAGCGCTTCTTCGTAAAGATCCAACGTGGATCCCATTACCTTTTTTATGCCGTATTTCTGTTTTAGGAGTTTTTCCGCTTCGCTGGCCGTATCTTTTTTTAGCTTTTCATCCTTATACAAACCGACTACCGCCTTTGCCACCTCGCCGGGGGAGGCGCGGGACGTTAAAAAAGCTTTTTCGTTATCCTGCGCGTAATCCTGTATCCATTCAGCGCGCGTCGTAAGCACCGGTATACCACGCGCCCAGGCCTGCAGTAAAAGTTTCGGCGAGGTATTCACGTCCGCGTCAAGCAGCATAAGCAAATCCAGCTCGGATAGAAATTTCGGCATCTTTTCCCTCGGCATAAGCATAACAACACTGTCCAGCGAATACCTTCTCACAAGAAGCCTGAATTTTTCTAATTCCCGCTTTTTTTCGTCCGGCGCGCTATCAACCAGAAAAACCCTTATCCTGTTTATCGTCCTGGAAGCAATCGAAACGGCCTTTATGAAGTCCTCCGCTTCATGCGATGAAAGCGGTAAACTTGCGCCGACGGTGAAAAATTTTCGGCGGGGAGCGGCTTCATTATCAGGTTTAATCCCGGAAAAAGACCTGTCCTCACATGATACAAACGGCGGTATAATGTGTATCTTATCGCGCCGGAGAAAGCCCTTTTTCATAAGACGCCGGGCCGCGCTTTCGCAGAAACAGATTACGCGCTTTGCCCAGAATTGCGGCCTTGCGGTAAAACCCCCGCCGCAATGGCCATATACCGTAGTAATAAACGTGCGCTCGGTAAGGCGGCTTGCAAAAAATGACACAATGGATGAGGCGGGGCACCTCGCGTGCACGATGTGGATATCTTCTTTTCGAATAAGCCGCGAAAGTTTAAAAATAACTATCGGCATTACAAAAATATTCGGCGTAATCCCAATCGTGTAATGACGCGCGCCGACTTCGTCTATTTTTCTCACGGATGCGCTTTTTTGCGAGGCCACAACAGCCTTGTGGCCGTTGAGCACGAGAAACCGCGTAGAAGCAATGACGTCTTCGGCGGCATCACCTGTATCCAGCCCGGAAATTACCTGAAGTATGTTCATAGTACCTCTATCCTTCGTATCTTTCAGTAGTGTCAAGATAATTGGGCACTTTGTTTCTCCGTCATTGAAAGTGTCCACAATATTTTACATTATCTATCTTTTCTGAGTAGTTCCGTACTCTTGTCATTCCGGGGCGCCTCAGGGTGACAAAAAAAAGCTCTCGGGAAAACTCCCATTCTATACCCCCAACCGCCACATGTGCATATATACCTCATGCATATCCCGCGGCAATGGGCGAGTTTTGATTTTTTTCAGATTCTCGTATATTGCGTCCGAAATTTTACCGGGCTCGGCAAGGGTTATGTATCCTTTTTTCTCCAGGCCGCGCAGCATTCTTTCAAATTTCGACTTGTTTTTTCTCTTTCTTTTCAGCCTGAAAACGATAACCACCTTGCCGCTCTGGACGGCTTCGGAAACCATCGAAGCGCTCTCACCGGAAACTATCACCGCGTCGCTGAGGCCGAGGATGCCGTTAACTGCGTGGGGAATATTTTTTTCATTCGCTATTACAAGAAGCCCACAGCGCCTCTCGGACGAAAGCCTCGCCTTTACCGCTTTCTCCGCTTCGGCGGGGGTCCTTCGCGAAGTCGTAAATAAAAGGTCGGCATCCGATCTTTCGGAGGCGCTGACGACACCGTTCAATAGTTTTTCTGTTATCTCCGGCGTAAGGGCAAAATCGGAATTATCCCCGCCCAAAAGAACTCCGATGGTTCGACGCGGCTGCCTTTGGCGGCCTTGCTCACCATCGGTCCCGGTCGAAACCGAAGGACCGATCCTTCGCGAGCTTCTTAACTGCACGAGGCCGGAAATCACGCCCGAGGCCGTCTTCATGCGCTCTTCATCTATCAGATTGGGTACGATCTCCGTTCTTATCACGTGGGGCCCGGCGCGTCCAATTACGCGGTCGTGACGCGGCAGGACCACCATGTCGAACTTATTAAATCCCAGTATTGAGGGCCTCATTATCGCGGCGCTTTTGGCATTATTTTCTATGGAAAAAAATCTGTTTACGGCCGCCGTGGCGGAGCCGCAGCTTACGACCACATCGGCGTATCTTTTCATCAGGTCATTGTAGGAATCCCCCCTCAGGCAGAACCGCAGGCAGCGCATGCAGCCCTGGCAGGCCCTTCCGGAAAAAATACCGCAAAGCTGAAGAAGTATTTTCGTAAATCTATTTTTGAATTTAATATCTACCACTTCCACCCGGGTATCCTCTTCGCCATAATCGGATTTTTTCCTGTACCGTTTCAGCTCCCCGCAAACAGCCAGGGCCTGGTTGAGGTGGCCCGCTTTTCCATCATTTAATACAACAACTTTTTTAAGCGACGACGCCTTCCACCTCTTGTGGAGCCATAGCCACTGGTCCGGATACGTTGTAATGTATTTCTCCAGCAGTTTATTGTATCTCTCCAGATACGGCCTTACGTCTTCGCCCTTTTTGATCCCGATGGGCTCGCCGATTATCAGCTTGTGGTAAGGGCCCCTTATGCGCGCCATAAAGGCCGGCAATATGAAAGCGCCTGTTTTCGCGGCTATTCTTGCCGTCCCCGGAGCCGTGGCGGCGGGCCTTCCGAAAAATTCTATCTGCTCGCCCGTTTTTCCCGCATTTTGGTCGCCCAGCATTCCTATGATTTTGCCCCCGCGCAATGCCTTCACGATATACTTTATCGTGATACCCTTTGTCACAATGATAAGGCCCTTTGACCGGCGTAGCCTATTCAAAAGGTTATCCAGCCTTTTCATGTTCTGTTCCCTGGCAAGGACAATGAGCGGAAAACCCATGAGGGCGCTTACTACCCCGGAAAGTTCCCAGTTTCCGAAATGCGCCGTCAGTAATATCACTCCGTCCGGATGGTTTTTGATTTTATATAAATTTTCGGCGCCTACTATCTCAACATGCTTATCTATGTACTTTCTGTTTACTTTTGTGAGCGAGATAATTTCAAAAAAGACCTGGACGAGGCTCTGATACACCTTCTTGGTAAGTTTTTTAAGTTCGGCCGGAGATTTATTTCCGCAAAAAGCGGCCCTCAGGTTTGCGTAGGCGATAATTCTTCTCGGCCTGTTCAAAAAATATACGATTATCGAGCAGCGTCTCGCAAGCCATAGCGTGAATTCCATGGGGAGCAAATGAAAGACCATGTTAAGCGCCCTGACCAGACACGCGCATATGTAATCAAGTAAGGAGCGCATCTATTTCTTCTTTTCCACGGATTAGTTCAAGCTCCACCGAAAGCGCCAGTATTCGCAGCGCGGGCTCTCCCGGCAGCAGTTTTTTGAGCTTCACGGCGTCTTTTTCCGTGGTAATAATAGTGTTTATGTTTTTCTTCATGCATTCCCCGAAAATGCGGCCTAAATCCGCCGCTTTATATAAATAGTGATCCGGAAAAATAAATTCAAGTCCGATAAACGCCCCGATTTTTTCCAGCGTGTACCTGAAATAGGACGGGTCGCAAATACCGGAGAGCGCGCACACCGTTTTGCCATTTACAAAAGCCGCCTCTTCGGCGCTTCCTCTATGTACGTCAAGAAGGCGTCCCGGCTTGTGCACGGCTTTCAGGATTGACTTCCCGGGAGCAATTTTTCTCAAGCTCCGTTCTATCGCCGAAATATTATCTTTCCCCTTATCCGCCTTGGTAAGAACAATAATGCCGGCCCTTTTCATGCTCATCATCGGCTCCCGTAAAATTCCGCGGGGAAAAAGACGCCTGTTTCCGAAAGGATTCGTCGAATCAAGAAGCACTATATCGATATCCCTTTTCAAGCGGCGGTGCTGAAAACCATCGTCAAGAATCATAGCGCAAATACCGCAGCCCTCGGCCGCCCGGGCGGATTTTACCCTGTCCTTTCCGACAAAAACCTTTACGCCGCGCTTTCCCAGTTTTTCTTCCAGCATCCTCCACTCGTCTTCACCGTAGCCCCTGATAAGGATCGCTGTTTTTTTATTCTTTCGGGCCAGGTTTTCGGCAAGCATTATTACAAACGGCGTCTTGCCCGTGCCGCCCAGCGTTATATTGCCGACGCTTATGACGGCAATTCGGGATTTGTAACTTTTTAATAGATTAACTTTGTAAAAAAATTTATGGCACGCGACTAAAAAACCGTATATATAGGCTATGATCGAAAGGCAGGGCTTGACAATGCGGGAGAAGACGCCTGCTTTTCTGTCGTTCATTAAAACGTATACGTACTGTTTCAAAGTTACCATTTATATGAGTCCGATCAGCAGGGTGACGAAGATCATGGTAACCAGCATAACAACGGTCGCGGTTTTGAGCCATATCTTTATATCGATCGGCGTGTGGGTTTTTTCGCTCATGGATAGCCCCACCACGCCGACAATAGAGCCGATGGGCGTCCCGTTTCCGCCGAATCCTACACCGAGGGCAAGGATCCACCACAACGAATCAATGTTAAATCCGAGTTCGCCCACACGTTTTATTATCGGTATCATGGCCGTGGTAAACGGAATACGGTCCACCAAAGACGCAAATCCCGCTGACACCCATAGAATTGAAACCTTTGCCAAGTTATAATTCACCGACGCGAGAGTGACGACCCTTTCGGCAATCATGTTTAAAAGCCCGGTTTTTTCGAGGCCGCCTATCAGAATAAATAGCGACCCGAAAAAAACAAGTATGGGCCACTCTATATCTTTTAACACTTCCTCTATGTTCGGCCTTACCATGGCAAGGACTATCCCCGCGCCAAGAAGCGCTATGAAGGCATGGTGAAAATCGTGGCTTTTTTGGAAAAAGAAAAGTAAAAGCACGATTCCGAGCGCAAAAGCCACCTTACGCAGCGCTTTTTCGTCTTTTATGGCGGCTTTTTCGTTTATTGCCAATATAGGAGCGAAATCCCGCGGACGCTTTTTAAGTTCGCCCCTGAAAACTATCGACAGTGTACCCAGCGTAAGCATAATACTTCCCAGGGTAATGGGCATAAGGTGCACGATAAAATCGTCAAAAGAAAATCCGCTCGCCGAGGCAATCATCATATTGGGGGGATCTCCGATCATCGTTCCCACGCCGCCGATATTGGATAGCACTATTTCCGACATTATAATCGGCAGCGGGCTTATATCAAGGATATCGCATATAAGTATGGTTATGGGGATGATGAGAATTATTGTTGTGACATTATCCAGGAGCATCGAAAGGAACGCTGAAATACAGCCCATCATGATCATAAGGCGAAGCGGGGAACCGCGCGAGGCCTTTGCCGCCTTTACCGCTACGTACGAAAAAAAACCCGTATTTTTACACACGCTTACGATAACCATCATTCCGACAAGAAGCCCTATCATGTTAAAGTCTATCGCGCGAAATGCCTCCTCCTGCGAGTAAAAGCCCAGCATCACGCCCGCGGCTACCATCGCGATTGCGCCGACAAAACTTGCTATGGCCCTGTTAAGTTTTCCGGAGAAGATGAAATAAAATGTAGCGGCAAATATGGATACGGCAACAATGTAATTTATCATTTCAGCCCGGAGGCGCCGTTAAAAAGCGCTTTACATATATCCATTCGCGTGATAATCCCTACGAGTTTATTATTATCCTTCACAACAGGCAGTCTTCGCACGTTATATTTAGTCATTAAAACGGGGGCCTTCATTAAAGACGCGTTTTCGTTTATGCTGACAATGTTTGCGGCCATCAGGTCTTCCGCTATAAAAAGCTCAAGGGACGGCATGAATTCAAGTTTTTCCTCCAGCGCGCCGAGGTCATCAATAAAGAGAAAATCCCCTATCATGTCAAAGTAATCGGGAATCAGGACATCTATGAGTTCCGTTTTTGTAACCATTCCGAGAAGTTTGCCTTCACCGTCGGTAACGGGCACGCCCCCTATATTCTTCTCGCAGAGAACTCTGTAGATTTCGCGTAGGGGCGCTGAAAGGCCGACCGTTATAACGCGTCTTGTCATTACGTCTTTAACTTTCATGCTGCAGGCGCTTTCCTATAAATCGCGTTATTTCATCGACATTTTTTTCGGTAGCGCCTCTTTGTTCGTCCAGCAATTTTTTCGCGTTCTGCCCCAGCGTTTCGGCTTTTTTTCTATCCCGGAGCAATACCTCGAGCTCCTCCGTTAGTCCTTCTTTATCCGCGACCTCTAGAGCGGCTTTTTTTTCGAGGAAAAGCCTTGCCATGTCCCTGAAATTGAACATGTAAGGCCCGAAGACAATGGGCTTCCCAAACATGGCCGGTTCCACTATGTTATGGCCGCCCCTTTTGACGAGGCTTCCGCCCATGAAAACAACCTCCGCCCGGCCGAAAATCCCTTTAAGATCTCCGAGGGTATCAAGTATAAGGACTTTTTTCCCGGAAATGTCATTTTCTGGCGATTTTTTGAAGTCAGACATAAATATCCCTTCAAACCCCATCCCGGCGGCTATTTTTTTTATCGCGGCCGAACGGTCTATGTGGCGAGGCGCTATGAGCAGCCGTAAATTCCGGAATTCCCTTGCAAGCTTAGCGTAAGCTTGCAGAATCATCTCTTCCTCGCCGCCATGCGTAGAGCCGGCTACAAAAAGACGGTTGCCCGAACCTGAAACTTTCCGACCTACGAGGTCAGACAAATTGTCTGACCTCGTAGGTCGGATTTCGGTTTCGATGTCGAATTTCATGTTTCCCGTAACTTTAACACGGTTTTCCGGGGCGCCGAGGGCTTTTATATTGCCGGCGTCGGTTTCTGTCTGCATACAGAAAAGACTGATCTTTTTTAGTATCCCTTCAAAAAAAATCTTTATTTTCCTGTATCCCCCGAAAGACCTGTTTGAAATACGCCCGTTTATCAGGACTACCGGTATCCCATTTTTTGACAGTTCCAGGATGAGGTTCGGCCAGATCTCCGTTTCCATGATAAGCACAGCCGAGGGGTTAATGATGCTTACCACGCGCTTTACCACAAAACTGAAATCCACTGGAAAATAAAATTTTCTGATTTCGCCTCCGAATACCTTTGCGGCAACGGCGCTGCCGGTACGTGTTGTTGTCGAAAAAACGATTTTCTTCTCCGGAAATCCGGCGGAGAATTTCTTTACGAAATTTTTCACAGCCATGACTTCGCCTACGCTTACGGCGTGTATCCATACCGGGCGCGAGGCGCCTATTTCACTGAAAGCCGTCGGCAGCTTTCCGAAGCGCTGCGCAAAATGACGGTGCGCCTTCCCCTTTATAACCAGGTAGGGAAGATACGCCAGCGCAAATATTGCAAAGAAGATGTCGTATATTGTCATCCGCTATTTCTTCTGAAGTTTCCCCGGTTTGTCATTCTGAGGATAGCCCGCCTCCTCAGGATGACAATTTTGCAAGTCGTTCCTCGGCCCTTCGGAACATTACTGTCATGCCCTGGGATGCGCTTTATCATATACTGACTTAAGCCGCTCCGTCGTAACGTGAGTGTAAATTTGCGTTGTCGAAAGGTTCTTGTGCCCCAAAAGCTCCTGCACGCTTCTTAAATCAGCGCCCCTGTTTAAAAGGTGTGTCGCGAAAGAATGGCGCAGCGTGTGCGGAGAGATGCGCTCCTTTATGCTCAGTTGTTTTATGTATTTACTGACCGTGCGCCTTACACTTCTCTGGTCCAGGCGCGAGCCCGCTTTGTTCAGGAAAAGGGCCTTCTTATCGCCCCACTTCCTGTTTCTGAATTCAAGGTATTCCCGAATGGCGCTTACCGCCTTATCACCTACGGGCGCGAGGCGCTCTTTCCTTCCCTTGCCAAGCACTTTCACGACGCCTGATATGAAATCCACATCGGCAACATCAATGCCGACAAGTTCGCCCACCCTGATACCGGCGCTGTAGAGCGTCTCAAGGATCGCTTTATCCATCGAGCCGGGCATGGTTTTTGAATCGGGTGCGGTTATGAGTCGCTCGGCGGTTTTTTCGTCCAAAAACACCGGCAGCTTCCTGTCCATCTTGGGGGCGGATATGCTCAAAACCGGGTTATTTTTTATATAACCGTCTCTCTGCAGAAATCTGAAAAACATCCGCAGGGACGAGACCTTCCGCGCTACCGAACGCTTGGATATGTTTTTAGAACGAAGGTGCCCCAGGAATTTTCGAACCGCCAGGTAATCAACGTTTACCGCGGAGGCACCCTGCAAAAAGTCGGAAAATTCAAGGAGGTCGGATGTGTAGCTTTTAATCGTATGCGCGGAATAGTTCTTCTCAACCGTCAGGTAATTCTTGAACTTTTCTATGTAGCGGCGCATCCTACTCTTCTTCCCTTTCCTTCCCTTCCTTCTCTTCCTTCTCTTCCTTCTCTTCTTTCTCTTCCTTCGGTAAATTCCTCGAGGTATATTTGCACTCGGGGAACTTCGTGCAGCCATAGAAAGGCCCGCGCCTCGAGCGCCTTTCTATGAGTTCCCCGCTACAGCCGGGATTCGGGCACTTAACACCTGTTGTGATGGATTTGGCGAATTTACATCTCGGGAAGTCGGAACAGCTTAAAAATTTTCCGCGCCGGCCCCATTTGATAATCATGGGTTTTCCGCATAGCTCGCAGATCTCGTCCGTCTTTACGCCCTCTTTCTTTATGCTCTTCATGGTTTTCCTGGCAATATCCACGCTGCGCATGAAAGGGCCGTAAAAATCTTTCAGCACCATAAGAGAATCGACCTTTCCCTCTTCGATGCCGTCCAGCTCCTCTTCCATTTTCGCCGTGAACTTCATGTCCATTATTTTGGGAAAGTGCTTTACGAGAAGGTCATTTGTAATTTCCCCGAGCTCTGTGGGCGAAAGGTAGCCCCGTATCCTCTTTACGTAATTGCGCATTATAATCGTGTAAATAATCGGCGCGTAGGTGGAAGGCCGGCCTATTCCGTTTTCCTCCAGCGCCTTCACCAGCGTAGCGTCGGAATAACGCGCCGGCGGCTTTGTAAAATGCTGGGACGGTACGAGCTTTAAAAGATCCAGGCGTTCCCCGACTTTTAGCACCGGGATCTTCCACGGCTCTACGCGCTTTTCCCCTTCTTTCTGTGTTTCAGAGATGGTATATAGGACGGTAAAACCGTCAAAAACCACTCTTGTTCCGGATGTTTTAAAAAGGTAGGCGCCTGATTCTATCGTAGCGGTGTTTACCGAATATATCGCCTGCGTCATCTGGCTCGATATGAATCTTCTCCATATAAGTTCGTACAATTTTAATTGTTCCGGCGTGAGAAATTGCGTCACCGTCTCCGGACTTCTTAAGGGTACCGCCGGCCTGATGCACTCGTGGGCCTCCTGGGCACTTTTGCGCGATTTGTAGATATTGGGTTTTGCGGGGTAGTATTTTTCGCCGTAGGTTTTTAATACATAATCTTTCGCGGCTTCCTGCGCATCCCGTGAGACCCTTACGGAATCCGTTCTCATATACGTTATGAGGCCTACGCTCTCTTTATGCTCTAATTCCACGCCCTCGTATAATGCCTGCGCTATCCGCATGGTTTTATTCACGGGAAAACGCAATTTGTTAAAAGCCTCCTGCTGCATTTTTGAAGTCGTAAAGGGGCCCTGGGGCGATTTTCTTTTTTTGCCCTCTTTTATGTCTGACACGATAAATTCGTTCTTTTTTATATCGCTTACCGCGGAATCAGCTTCCTTTTCGCTTTTGATGTGAAAGTTTTTCCCTTCGATTTTATCCAGCTTGGCCGTGAAGGCGCGCCGCTCCTCGGTCTTTTTCCTCAGGTGCGCCTCGATTTCCCAGTATTCCTGCGCCTTGAATTTCCTTATTTCGGCCTCTTTCTCCACGACGAGCCGGACAGCGACGGATTGCACCCTGCCCGCGCTCAGGCCCCTGGTAATCTTTCTCCAGAGAAGCGGGCTTAAACTGTAGCCGACAATCCTGTCAAGGATGCGGCGCGCCTGCTGGGCGCTTACGAGGTTTTTATCAATGTGATGCGGGTGCTGAAAAGCTTTTTTTATAGCGGTCTGGGTAATCTCGTCGAAGGTTACCCTGTATACTTTCTTCCCTTTGCCAAGCTCCCTTTTAAGGTGCCAGCTTATCGCCTCACCTTCCCTGTCAGGATCGGCGGCCAGATATATCGCATCGCTGTTTTTGGCTTCTTTTTTCAACTTTGCCAGGTATTTTCTTCTTTCGGGAATAACAATGTAGTCCGGTTTGAAATCGCCTTCAATGTCGATTCCCATTTTGTTTTTCGGCAGGTCTATTATGTGGCCCATACATGAAAGCACCAAATATCCCGAGCCGAGCATCTTGTTGATGGTTTTGGATTTGGCCGGTGATTCCACTATTACAATTGCTTTTCCTTTAGGCATGCGGCACCCTTATAAAATTTTCGCCCGGCAGGGCTTTAATGAACTTTTTGAGTTCAAGTTTCAACAGTTCTTCCGAAATTTTATTTACCGGCACATCTATTATCTTCGATATTTCATCGATTGATTTCGGCGTGTCGCTTAAAACTTCGAATACCTTCCTCTCGCGGGCCGATATCGCCGTTTCAAAACCCGGATTATCCAATGCGGGTTTTGAGAGAACGATCTCGGTTTCTTTAATATCCATAACGTGTTTAAGCTCCTCGAGTATGTCCATGACGTCCTCAACGAGCCTGGCGCCTTCCTTTATGAGGCGGTTTGCGCCGCTTGACTTGGCGGAGCTTACGTTGCCCGGCATGGCGAAAACTTCCCTTCCCTGTTCGAGGGCAAAATTTGCCGTTATCAAAGCGCCGCTTCTTCCGGGCGCCTCGATCACAACTACGCCTTTTGACATGCCGCTTATAATCCTGTTTCTCTTCGGGAAATTCACCTTAAGCGGAGGCATATCCGGCGGATATTCCGATACGACCGCTCCGTTTTTCACAATCTCGCCGTAGAGCTTCCTGTTTTCAGGCGGGTATATATTATTATGCCCGCTTCCCAGAACCGCTATCGTCCTTCCACCGGCTTTTATAGCGCCTCTGTGCGCGGCGCTGTCGATACCAAGGGCCATGCCGCTTACAACGATTACGCCCCGCACGGCCAGATCAAAGGAAAGCTTCTCACACTGCCGGAGGCCGTAATCGGTGGGGCGCCTGGTGCCGACAATAGCTATCGCGTTCGAGTCGGAGGCAAGTATTTCGCCGTCCGTAAAAAGCGCTCCCGGCGCGTTATATATATGCCTTAAGATATCCGGGTACTCCCTGTTTTCTTTCCCTATCTTTCTTATGGCCATTCCGTCTTTTTACCTCTTTCCCCTCTCCTGCAGGCAAGCTATAAATCTCTTCAGAAGCGCCGGGTCAAATTTTTTGCCGGACGCCTTCTTCATGATCCTCTTTGCCTCTTCGGCGGAATACGCATCGCGGTAGACCCTTTTACTCGTAAGCGCGTCGTACGCATCGGCTATGGCCAGAATCCGCGACGCAAGCGGTATGGCTTCGCCCTTTAACCCGGCAGGATAGCCCGTGCCGTCGTAGTTTTCATGGTGGTGCTTTATTATGGGAACAATAGCGGCAAAAAACTTGAATGGTTTTATGATTTCCGCTCCGAGCTCGGAATGCTTCTGGACCTCTTTATATTCATTGTTGTTAAGAGATCCATTTTTAAGCAATATACTTTCCCTTATGCCAACCTTCCCGATATCGTGCAGTATCGCCGCAAGCCTTATGGATTCCAATTCCTTCTTCGGAATCCCCATGGATTTAGCCAGCATGACGGCACAGGCTGAAACCTTTACCGAATGCCTCTTTGTATAAGGGTCCCTTGCTTCAGTGAGATTGATAAGGACGTGGATAGACTGCATATAGGCCCTGTGGACGGGAATTGTCGCGCTGGAGAACCTGTCATAAAGTTGTTTAAGCTGTTTATCGGTTTGTTCGTGCATTTTTTATAACCCCTTCTATTTCATCGGCGGCTTCTTCCGCAGACATCGCAGAAGTATCTATGTGGCAATCTGCCCTCTCGTAAAAAGGTCGCCTGGATTTCAGAAGCTCCTTAATCTTCCCGAGCGGATCCCGAACGTTCAAAAGCGGCCTGTGGGTATATTTTTTTGTCCTCTCCAGGATAATCCCCGGGTCCGCCCAGAGACATACAACCATGCCTTTTTTTTTAAGATTTTTCAGGTTCTCGGGATCTACGACGACCCCGCCGCCGGCGTCAATTACAACGTTTTCCATTAGCGCGGCATCTTTGATAGCGCCATTTTCGGCCTTTCTGAAATGGCCTTCACCTTTTTTTGAGAATATCTCCCGTATGGAAATACCTTCTTTTTCTTCAACAAGCCGGTCGGTGCTTACGTATTTCATATTGAGCCTGGCGGACAATATCTTCGCGACCTTTGTCTTGCCCGTTCCCATGAAACCGGCTATCACTATATTCTTCATATTCTCTTAAGCTGCTTCATATACCCCTGGTAATTCCGCTTCATCTCCGCCAGGGAGTCACCGCCGAACTTTTCCCGAAATGCGCGCGCCACTTCTATGGCCGTAACGCTCTCGGCTATAACGCCCGCCGACGGCACAACGCATACGTCAGATCTCTCCACCTGGGCCTTGGCCTTTTTTTTGGTCTTCATATTAACCGAATCAAGCGCTTTCACAAGCGTCGCTATCGGCTTCATGGCCGCGCGGAGGATAATATCCTCGCCGTTTGTAATGCCGCCTTCTATCCCGCCGGCGGCGTTGGTTTTTCTGTAGAACTTCCCAAGTTTCGCGTTGAAAAATATCTCGTCGTGCACGGCGCTTCCCCGTTCCCGGGCCGCACCGAATCCCAGGCCTATTTCCACGCCTTTTATCCCCGGAATCGACATGAGAGCCCCTGCCAAAGCGGCGTCGAATCGCCGGTCCCACTGCGCGTAACTCCCCAACCCGGCGGGAACGCCTCTTGCGATTACCTCAAAAATACCGCCCAGGGTATCGCCGTCACGTTTCGCCTTTTCTATCTCAAGGCATATGAGGCGCGAGGCGCTCGTCTCAGCGCATCTTACAGGTGATTTTTCGACAGTATTTTTTATTTTGGCAAATGAAAGGCGCCTCCTCGAGACAATACGGCCTACCGAGGTAACATGGCTTAAAAAGTCTATACCGAATTCCCTTAAAAGGGTTTTGGCAACGGCCCCCGCCGCGACCCTTGAGGCGGTCTCGCGCGCCGATGCCCTCTCCAGTATGTTCCTTATATCTTTCTCGCCGAACTTAAGCGCGCCCGCCAGATCAGCATGACCGGGCCTCGGACGGCTTATAGGCGGGAGTGACTCTATCCTAAAGTCCTTGTTGCTAATGAGAAGGGCTATGGGGCTTCCGAGGGTTTTCCCTTTCCTCGTGCCGGAAAGAACCTCGACTTTGTCTTTTTCTATGCGCATCCTCGCCCCGCGGCCGAAACCTTTCATACGCCTTGCAAGTTCACTGTTAATGAACTTGGCGTCGAGCTTGAGCCCGGCGGGAATCCCGTCTACAATTGAAACGAGCGCTTTTCCGTGCGACTCCCCTGCGGTCAGGTAACGTATATCCATGACGGTCTCCTCCCTTTTATATTACAAATAATTTCTTTAGGATCGCTTCTCCCCAGAATATCGATACTACGG
>Ga0163203_1000036_pt1 | contig 32168 bp, 30 predicted proteins | sample PL_2010_330m_FD_113534 | JGI IMG/M metagenome (GOLD analysis project Ga0163203, IMG submission 113534) | Freshwater microbial communities from Powell Lake, British Columbia, Canada to study Microbial Dark Matter (Phase II) - PL_2010_330m | ecosystem: Environmental > Aquatic > Freshwater > Lake ... | reverse complement strand
GTGTGTATGTTAGTTTTAACCTTTAGCTCAGAGACTTCCTCTGCATGTCCGATTCACAAATTGCGAAATTCTACGGTCGAGAGCATTCGCCGCTTGGCAAATGACCAAAGAGAGTCCTGCAAAGTACATCCCCAAAAGCTTTGGTAGAGTTTGCGAGAGGTGCCCTGAGGTGCCAGGCACCTTGCCCTGATTGTGTGAGCCGCTGGCAAGTGGCTGTAGGGAGTCCTGTTGTGCGAGCTGTTTACGGAAAAAGGCATAAAAATAAGGAGAAAGCGGAACGGTCCCTTGAAATAAATGCCGCTTATTTCGCCGATAAGTCTATGTTAAGTACCGGCTTGCCCTGTTCCGCCTTCTCCTTCACAAGGCCCGCGCCGTCAAGGACGCCGAAAAGCTTCTTGGTAAAGCCCTGAAGGAGCGTTTTCATATTTTGTTCGAGCATCCGTTTGGCGGGCATAAGATGTTCTTCCCTGTATTTTGCCTCTGCCTTTAATACGCGCTCTTCGGTTATGGTCTTGTCTTTTGCGTTGCGTATTTTCTTTACGATTGCATCTATTTGATCAAAAGGAAGCTTTGTCAGCTCCTCTTCTGCCGTTATGTTCTTTTTCAACAGGCCCTTAATCTGAAGTGTGGTCATATTGGCCGCGAGTTCCTCCGCTATAAGCTCGTAGTACCTGCTTGCCTGCTGTCCGTATTGAAGCAGGATATTGGATTTTTCCCTATCGAGATCGCCAAATATGCCTTTTACATTCGACATATCCCCTTCCTTAAGAAGTCCCGGCAGGGCCTGGGCCAAAAGGACGGCGGCAACCATCTGGGTAAAGTCGTCCGAAGTCTGCTCAAGCTCGGGGGCGCTGCCGGTATCTTCTGCCATCTTTTGTACCTGGCTGATAAGCGCTTCCAATACGTCAAGAATTTCCTGCTGTTCGATCGTGGGGTTATTTATTATACTTGCCAGCATCATTACCATTTGCATCTCCTGGGATGTCAGCTCACCCATCGACGCCATAAACGCTGATTCCTCTAATACTCCCGCTAAGAGCTCCGCAAGAAGCGCCGGGTCCAACACGCCATCCGGCATTCCCTCCGCGTTCAGCATGCCGGCGCTATTCAATTCCAAAAGGCCCCTGAAGGCGGATATAAGCGTGCGGGCGCCTAACGGTTCGCCGTATTCATTGCCGAAAGACAGAGTGGCAAATAAATTCGGGGCATATCCATCATCTAACCTCGAAAAAGCGCTTGTATCGCTGGCGCCTCTCATATCGAAATCCGCGGCGGCCGAGACGCGTGTCCGCGTCTCTGTGGGCATGGCAAATATTTGCTCTGATCCAAAAACTTCGCCGGTGGCGCTGTACTGGCCATAAGCCCAAGGAGAATCGTACCCATGTTCATATGATATCGCAAGTGTATCACCTTCAAGCGCGTGAACTCGCAAGTTCCGGTCCCACTCGTAATAAGTGAGTCTGGCAGCCGTGGTAATCCATGTACCGTCCTCCCCGTACACGCTCAGACGATACCCGTCAAGCGCTATATTGCCGTAAACAACCGCGATTTTACCGTTCGAAAGCTCAACCATGGTAGGCGCGCAATAACGTTGATTAAACCCAGTGGGTGAGGTGGTGTAATAATCATCATAATATTGAAAGCTCGCTATCTCTATCCTGGAGCTGTCGTAACCGCCCGAAGCGTCAAAAGTCCGGAAATACATTGTGTCGCTGGCGTTAGACCACGAAATGGCAAACCCGCCGTTTGAAAGAGAGATTACGTTCGGGCTAAACCCATACGAGCCGTCTATCGAGGTGTAGGACAGCATGCCATTGTTATCAGGATTATATACGGAATAGTAACCGCTGAAACTGTAGCCGATAATTGGGTAGTTATAATGGCTCTCTGTGTACCACGCGGCGGCTATATTGCCATTAGTCAATGTGACAAGTTGCGGGCGCATGCTGCGCGTATATCCGTAGTTGGACTGGTAGTAGCTGGAGCCCAGGTATATTTCGCTTCCGAAGTTGTTATCCGCGCCTATTATTCTGAAGTAGCTGGTGTCGAAATATCCTCCGTCCCATGCCGCCGCGAAACGCCCGTCGGATAAACCGGTTATAGAAGTTATTTTTCCGGAACCGCCGCCCACCGAAAAGCCGGTAAACGTGTTGTTTTGAGAATCGAATCTGCTGAAGAAAGTCGTATAGATGGATGTTGATGAATCCCACCCGTCATTTGATGAGGAATACCCAACAACGAATCCTCCGTCATACAATGCCTGGATCACATAGTCAACGTTCTGTCCGGGGGTAAAAAGCGCGCTCTGAAATGCGGCATCCGCATCTCCGGAAATAGCCCCCGTGTCATCGTACACGCGCCCATAAATCGCGCCGTCTTTTTGCCATGTAAACACGATGTCCCCCGTGGTCAATGCGGCATAGTCTATGGCGCCTTGTTCTATGCCTTCCGCTTCGGCTATTTCGACCAGGGCCTGTTCGACAATCACGTTATCTGCCTGTATAACCAACGTCTCGAAGGTTGCGACGCCTGTCGGGGCCGCCGAACTTACCTTGGCCGTTTTTTTCTTCAGATCCGGCTTAACTGTATCTGTGGTTCTTTCGAGAAGGCTTCTTTCAAGGTCAGCGCCTATCCTTTTCATTTGCTTTTCGGCGGAAACTCCCTTTTGCAGGACTTGCTCCTTAAAGGCCCGGCCCTTCTGATTGTCGACGTTAAGCCAACCCGGAGCCATAACGCGTGAGCCGTTTTGCATGTGCCTTTCTACGGAGTCCTCCTGAGGGTAAACCGCGACCCCGGGCATAAGCGACCCGAAAGCCGCTATGGTTATGAGTACGCAGACTTTCTTCATCTTACGCATCAGGGTCTTCATCTTAGCCATCCTCCACTTTAAAACTTTTCAAAACCTTTAGATAATCACGCAAAAAAAACCTATCCACACACATCTGCATGAATAGGTCTGTCTGAACAGGTCCGCTTCTCTGAGCCTCGGCAGCTGACTACCCCATGCACGGGGCTCTTGAGCTTTGCCTCTTCTTCGCCACATTGCTTTCGCGTGTGGCTTCAAAGAGCCCTGCGAAGCTGAACGCGTAAGCAATTCAGCGAAGCAGGGGACCCACCCTTTCAGATGGTGTGCCTTTTCGTTCCCCTAATACAAGTATATACTATGTGCCGGGATTGTCAAGAGCGGCATGCTACCTTTTTGATATTTTAACATTCAGGCCTTGCGCCTGTCCAGAATAAAGATACTCTTATTTATCTCTTTCGCTTTCGCCTTAACCCCTACGGCGATGTTTGTAAGCTCTCCGTAGCTGGAGATCTTACGGAATTGGTTTGTAATGCCGGCGAGCGACATCGTCATTAATGGGAATTTTACCATCTCGCCCTTCCTGTCTTTTTCGTGTATGCATCCGGCCTCCCGGTCATCTTTCGTGTAAAAGCTCCTTATTTTTGAATCGAAATCAGCGAGTATTTTGTCCGCGACGCTCTCGGCCTTATCCGGGGTCGTTATGACGTAAAAGTCATCCCCTCCTTCGTGACCTAAGAAGTCCCTGCGGTTCCCATTTTCTTTTATAGCGTTTTTTAGCACCTCGCTTGTGAATTTTATGACCTCGTCGCCCCTGGCGATACCATAGCGGTCATTATATGCCTTAAAATTATCCAGGTCCGCGTGCATGGCCACGAACTTGAGGCCTTTTCGTATCCGGTTTTCAACTTCTTCGCTTATCATGTTGTTGCCGGGAAGGCGGGTCAAGGGGTTCGCGTTCTCGGCCCTGTCCTTCATTTTCTTGAGCGCGATAGTCATGGTATTAAACGTCTCCCCCAGCTCCTGTATTTCGTCGTTGGTATGTATGGCGACCCTGCAATCGAGATTGCCCGAGGCAATATCTTTGGTGGCCATGTTCAGAATATTTATCGGCCGCACCACCGTGCGCGACAATATAAATCCCAGGATGATATTGGCGACTATTATCGAAACGCAGGTTATGGTAACGGGGACGAGTATATCGAACATGGCCTCCCGTATATTACCTATGGAAAACGAGAGTTTGGCGATATACGTGAGGGCCGGGCTTATGTTAAGCGGTATATAAATATCTATGTTCTGGGTTTTCTTATTTATCACGGAGAAAAACCAGGCGTCTTTACCGGCGGCTTTTGAGAGCCGCGAGTATGCCACGATGTCTTTTTTTGTTTCGCCGAATTTTTTGACAAGGGGGTCGTTTGTCGCTACGGCCTGCCCGTCAGGGGTCATGATGGAGATCTTCTCGGCCACACCCTCTCTGGCAAACGACGCTACCGCGGCTCCGAATACACCGGAGAGCGCCTCTTCGGATGGCACGGCCCGGAGCATCATCTCAAGAGTGGTTTTTACTATGATCGTGCCCACGCGCGCGCGGTACCTATTGTAGGAGCGCAATCTCTCGAGATGGTTGCGAAGCTGTATCGTGGTAAAAACGACTATTAATAAGAGGGACAGCCCCGCTATGAGAACGGTAACCCTGTACTGCAGTTTAATTTTTTTCATAATTTATTCCGGAGCGGGCGGGGGGAATCGAACCCCCGTGTGTAGCTTGGAAGGCTACCGTTCTACCATTGAACTACGCCCGCGAGTTTCTCCCTGCTCTCGTCCTGAGCGTGGCCTCAGCCACGCGAAGGGCTACGCCCGCGAGTTTCTCCCTGCTCTCGTCCTCGAGCATGCTCAAATCTTTTCTCACTTTTTTCTCCGAGGCCGCACCTTATAGAGTGGGGAGAGGAGGATTCGCACCTCCGTAGGTCAAAGACCGCCAGATTTACAGTCTGGTCCGTTTGGCTGCTCCGGCATCTCCCCAAAATTTCACTTTGAGAAATCTTGATACTGATGAATGGCGCAAATCCGACCTGTGGGAGGATCTGCCATTCCGAAGTACCTTAATTTTTGCGATAGCAACGGAAAATACTCTTATTCATCGCATTTTCTTCATTGCTTCAGGATCAATTCCGCCTAAGGCGGAATTGGAGCTAGCGGTCAGGGTCGAACTGACGACATCCTCATTACAAGTGAGGTGCTCTACCAGCTGAGCTACGCTAGCCTACAACACTTCCTGTATCGCCTGCGGCAGTTTCTCCAAAAGGTCGCCGGCTATCATGCTGAACTGGCCCTTTTCCCTCGCCGCGATATCCCCCGCTAAACCGTGAAGATGTACGCCGATCACAGCCGCGCTATACGGGTTGATCCCCTGGCCAACGAAACTCGCTATCATGCCTGTCAGCACATCGCCTACGCCTGCGGTACTCATACCCGAGTTACCGGTTTGATTGATATAAACATCCCCTTTTGAAGTCGCCACAACGGTTCCGCGGCCCTTTAAAACAAGTGTCACGCCGTATTTCTTTGCAAACGCAAGCGCAGTCTTTTCCCGGTTACGCCGGATCGCGCTTATGTCCTTACCGATAAGGCGGGACATTTCCCCCGGATGCGGCGTCAGGATAGTCGGCGCTTTTCGTTTTTTCAGTATGTCGCAATTGCCGACAAGGGCCATTATGCCGTCAGCGTCAAGCACAATCGGTTTATTTATGTTTTTTAATAATTTTTTTACCAGTTTCTGCGTATCGGCATTACCGGACAGGCCCGGCCCTATGGCCACGGCGCCGGCTTTTTTAGCAAACTCCGCTATTTCTTTTTCGCCCGACGAGGCAAGAGACGCATCTTTTGTCTCAGGGAGCGATAGTGTCATAACCTCCGTAAGCTTTGCTTCCATAACCGCGTTAAGGCTCAAGGGTATGCCGCAGGTTACGAGGCCGCTTCCGGAAACGAGCGCCGCCTGTGAAGCCAGGTACGCGGCGCCTGTCATGCCGCGCGAGCCGGCCACCACAAAGACATGCCCGAAATCCCCCTTATGCGTATCTTCTTTTCTCGACGGAATTGTTGACAGGTGCTCTTTTACCATTTTTTACCCCGTATTAAAATTGCGTTCGCGACCGCGTGGGCCTTGCAATGCGACATGCTCAGGACCACGTCATTAATTTTTTCCTTCGCCTTCAGCCTCTTGGCGCTTCCGTGAAAACGGACGTAGGGCCTCCCGCTTTTATCGTTCAGTACTTCTATGTCCTGCCAGTTATTTATGCTGGTGAGTTTGTCTCCGAAGGCCTTGAGCACCGCTTCCTTCGCCGCGAATCTCGCGGCGAAATGCTGCTCCTGAAATCTGCGCTTTCTGGAATAGTCAATCTCGTTTTTGGTAAAAATTTTACCGAGAAAATTCTTTCCCCATTTTTTCTTCGCCTTTCTAAAGCGGGATATCTCCACTATATCTATGCCGGTTGCCACTATCATCTCAAAAGCGCCTTCATTTCCTTCACTGCCCGCTGAAGGCCTATAAATACCGCGCGCGCGATAATCGAATGGCCAATGTTATACTCCGCGATTTCAGTAATTTTTGTCAGCGGTTTTGTGTTCTTGTAGTTCAGGCCGTGGCCGGCAAAAACCAGAAGTCCTATCTTTTCCGCCAGAGCCGAGGCCTTTTCTAAAGCGGCGAATTCGCGTTTAGCCGCTTTTTTATTTTTCGCGTTCGCGTACTCTCCCGTATGCAGCTCTATAATGCGCGCGCCTGCCCGCTGCGCGGCCTTAATCTGCCGCGCATCGGGGTCTATGAAAAGACTGGCGACGATATCCGATTTCTCCATTCTCCTCAACGTTTTTTTTACGCGGCTTTTAAGGGAATGGACGTCCAGGCCCCCCTCAGTCGTGAGCTCCCTTCTTTTTTCCGGCACGAGAGTCACCTGGCAGGGTTTAACATCGGCCGCTATCTCAATTATCTCGTCGGAGCAGGCCATTTCCAGGTTTAGTTTCACGCTGAGCGCTTCCTTCAGCCGATACAGATCCTTATCCTGGATATGGCGACGGTCTTCCCGCAGGTGGCATACAATCGAGTCGGCACCCGCTGACTGGCACAGGAGCGCCGCTTCCACGGGGTCGGGGTAATCGATCTTCCTTGCCTCTCTTATCGTCGCTACGTGGTCAATGTTGACGCCTAACTTGGGCATGGCGGCGATTCGGCTACTTCCCCTTCTCTGTAATTTTTTTAACGGGTATAAAAATGCTTACGTCGGTTTTCTGGATCCTTATCTCGTGCGAAATGCGTTCCAGGCCGACATCCAGCGTCTTGGTTTTTGTATATTCGCTTAAGTCAATGGGCTTTGTGTATATAAATTCTTTTTTCGACAGTATTGTCTCCGGCCCGAGAACCACCATGTACTCCGGGTCAACCTTGATGTCATCCTGTATAAGCATGTAGCCGGGAGGTACCTCACCCACGAAATTCGGCTGTATGGAAAGCTTTTTCGAAACAAAATAAGACGGCGAACGAAACCGCTGAACAATCGTCTGGTTCGTACCCTCCTCGGTTATCTCGCCAATATAGAACCATGTTACAAGAGCCAGAACCAGCGCCAGCACCTTCAGTCCTATGTTGTTCAACAATATCTTTTTTATCTTCATTGTGCCGCGTTTCCACCTACCATTCTGGAAATAATCTTATTCCAGAAGTCAAATATCGATTTCCTGGATTTCTTCGGCCTAAAAATATTCGTTAACACCCGCCCGAATTCCTTCTCGTCAAGGTGCCGCGTAAGCCGGCCGTTTACGGAAATCGACATATCTCCAGTTTCTTCGCTTATGATGGCCACAACGGCGTCGGTCTCCTCGCTCAAGCCTATCGCCGCCCTGTGCCTTGTGCCGAGCGTGCTGGCGATATGCGGGTTCTGGGTAAGCGGGAAAAGGCATCCCGCAGCCACGATAATGGAACCCTGCACTATTGCCCCGCCGTCGTGCAGAGGCGTATTCGGCGTAAATATCGTGTTTAAAAGCTCGCTTGAAACGTGGCTATCCGTCCTTATCCCGCTTTCGATATAGGGCTTCAGGCCTATCTCGCGCTCTATGGCGATGAGGGCGCCTATCTTTTTCTTTGAGAGAATAAGCGCCGCCTTGACTATTTCGTCAAGCGTCTGCTGTTGACGGGAAAACATGCCGAACTGCCCTATCCTCGCCAGGCCGCGCCTCAGTTCCGGCTGAAATATAATAAGGAACGCTATAACGGAAATGGTAAAAAGTTTCGTAAGTATCCAGTTGATCGTCTCCAGACGCATCTCCTTGGTGATGAGGAATATGATGACGATTATGATGATGCCTTTCAGAACCTGCACGGCGCGCGTGCCTTTTATGAACAAAAGAAGCATGTAGAAAACAAACCACAGTATCGCCAGCTCTATAAGGAATTTGCAAAGTTCGACGTAGTTAAAAGCCATGGCTATTTTTCCGCCTTCGCCGTCTTAACGGCATCGGACATCCTCGCCACCAGAACCATCTCCCTGACATCGTGGACCCTTATGATGTCCGCGCCTCCTTTTATAGCGAGTGCTGATGTAGCGGCCGTGCCCATTATCCTGTCCCCGACAGCTTTGTCCAGGACCTTGCCTATAAAAGATTTTCTGGAGGTACCGACGAGTATCGGCTTGCCAAGCGCCTTAAGCTCCCCGAGCCGGTTTATTATGGTCAGATTGTGCAAAACGGTCTTGCCGAAACCTATGCCCGGATCAATAATGATTTTATCAGGGGGGATGCCGGCTTTCTCCGCTATGTCTATCGATTCCCTTAAGCCATCCATGATTTCATCCATGATCTCGGCGTATACGGGACTGTCCTGCATATCCTTCGGGGTGCCTTTCATATGCATAACGCAGACAGCCGCTCCCGATTCGGCAATTACCCCGGCCATTTCCGGATCGGCCTTAAGGCCTGAAATGTCGTTCACGATCGCGGCGCCCATCCGTATAGCCCGGCGGGCAACTTCATGTTCCAAGGTGTCGATAGATATGGGGACTTCGAACTCGCCCGACATCTTTTCTATCAAAGGTATGGTCCGCTCCAGTTCTTCGGATACGCTGATTCCTTCGGAACCGGGCCGGGTGGATTCGCCGCCTATATCTATTATGTCGGCGCCGTCACGGGCCATTTCCCTAATCCGCAAAATAGCGGCTTTCTCATCCATGAATTTTCCTCCGTCTGAAAACGAATCGGGCGTTCTGTTCAAAACGCCCATGACATGCGTCCTCTTGCCTAACTCAAGCGAAAATCTGCCGGAGCTAAGTTCAAGCGTTCTCGCTGACGGTTTTATTGCTACTGCCACCTTCTTTTTCCTCTTTCAGTCCAAGGAGTTTGCGCACTTCCTTGTCATCCATGACTTCTTTTTCCAGCAATGCATCGGCAAGAAGCTTCAGCCTGTCCCTGTGCTCGAGAAGCTGCTTCTTTGCCGTCGCGTAGCAGTCATCGACGATGCACTTTACCTCCCGGTCTATAATCATTGCCGTCTCGTCACTGTAATTTTTCTCTTCGTGAATATCCCTTCCGAGAAAAATATTGTTGTGCCTTTTGCCGTAAGTTAAATGGCCCAGTTTTTCACTCATGCCAAATTGCGTGACCATGTGGCGCGCACGGTCAGACACCTTGGCGATATCATCCTGAGCGCCGGTGGAGATGTGTTTAAACGTTATCTCTTCGGCGGCTCTTCCGCCGAGCGAAACAACCATTTGCGCCATTAGCTGCTCTTTGGTGTGTATATGTTTGTCCTGGTCCGGAATCATGGTATAGCCCAAAGCCATGCCTCTGGAAATAATCGTTACCTTATGCATCGGGCTTACTCCGGGCGTGACAAGCGAGAGCAGCGCATGGCCCGACTCGTGACAGGCAATGATGGATTTTTCTTCTTTCGTTATAACGCGGGACTTTCTCTGCGGGCCCGCCATAACACGTTCGATAGATTCTTCCAAATCCACCTGCTCTACCACGTCCTTGTTTCTACGCGCAGCGAGAAGCGCCGCTTCGTTTACAAGGTTTGCCAGGTCAGCGCCGGAAAAACCCGGCGTCTGGCTTGCGATTCTCTTCAGATCCGAATTTTTCGCCATTTTTACTTTGCGCACGTGCACTTTCAATATTGCTTCCCTGCCGACTATGTCGGGACGGTCAACCACGACATGCCTGTCAAACCGCCCCGGCCGGAGAAGCGCCGGGTCCAGCACGTCCGGCCTGTTGGTGGCCGCTATCAGAATCACGCCCTCCTGGGTATCAAAGCCGTCCATCTCGACAAGCAGCGCATTGAGCGTCTGCTCTCTTTCGTCATGTCCGCCGCCAATACCGGCAAACCTCTGCCTGCCCACAGCGTCAATCTCGTCAAGAAATATAATACACCCTTTTTTCATAAGCTTTACGCTTTTCCTTGATTGCTCAAACAAATCCCTGACTCGCGACGCTCCTACGCCGACAAACATTTCCACAAAATCAGAACCGGAGATGCTGAAAAACGGCACCTTCGCCTCTCCCGCCACCGCTTTCGCTAAAAGCGTTTTCCCGCAGCCCGGCGGCCCCACGACAAGTATGCCCTTCGGCATTTTTCCGCCAAGCCGCTGGAATTTCCTCGGATCTTTAAGGAACTCTATGACTTCTTTAAGTTCTTCTTTCGCCTCGTCAACGCCGGCGACGTCGTCAAAGGTAACGAGCAGGTGCTCTTCGGTGGCAAGCTTGGCGCGGGATTTCCCGAACGAAAAAACCCGGCCGCCTCCCGCAGCCGCACCGCGGTAAATAAAAAACCACAAAAACAGCATGAAAAGAATCATCGGGCCGAGCGAGTAGAAAAGATTTGTGAAGAAGGTTCGCGGCGGTTTGATATCGAATGTATTTACATTTTTTCTCAGAAGCTCAAGAAGCGCGGGATCCTCTTGCGGCACGTTAACAATATACCCTTGGCCGTCGGCGAATTTTCCGCTTATTCTGCTGTCCGTTTTAAAAGCGGAGGCAATGCCTTGTTTTGCGCGGTTTTCCCGCAGCATGTCGTAAAATTCTTTGTAAGAGATCTCCTGCGGCGCTTTTTCGAACGTCACCGACGCCCACTGGATAAGATAGGTAGTTCCGAATATCAGAAGGAGCAGGAGTATGAGGTTCCTGCCGTTCTGCGGCGGATTTTTTTGGCCCTTTTTCTGAGTGGGTGGCGCAGTCTTCATATCAGTTTAATATTATACCATACTATCCGGCAAAAAGCAATCTGTCGCGCGCCTTTACCATCCGAACCCCGCCCGGAAGGTCCATGGATTTTCCTCTTTGCTTCACTCTTATGAAATCATCGATGTCTTTCCAGTGGCGGTATGTCAGTTTCTTAATGTTTCCCCCGGAGGCGCGAAGCGCCTCCCTCACGATTTCCCTGCGCAGCGCCCTCGGCTGCGAAAGCATGTCGCAAAGTTCGATATAAAAAAAATGCTTGCCGCTTTTAATAATTTTCTTCCTTCTTTCTTTCTCACGCTCTATGAACTGAAAATCCTCGCGCAATGACTCAGCCAGATTAAAAAGGGCTCTCTTTATGCGCGGGTTAATCTTCGCCAAATATGGGAGCACTTTTCTCCTCACCCTGTTTCTCAAAAACCTCTCGTCCGCATTTGTGCGGTCGAGGCGAAAAGCGATCTTTTCTTTTTTCAGAAATGCCAGGATGTCCTTCTTTTCCAACTCGAAGAGCGGCCTTACGAATTTCTGCTTTTTCCCTCTTCTTACCGGGTGTATTCCGACGGCGCCTTTCAGCGACGCGCCTTTTATAAGGCGCATCATAACCGTTTCCGCCTGATCGTCCAGTGTGTGGGCTGTCGCGACGGTACCGGAGCGGAATTTTCTTGCCGTTTTTTCGAAAAAGTCGTAGCGTTTTTCCCTGAGCGCTTCTTCCGGCGAAAGTTTTGATTTCAGGTTTGTCGGTTTCAATTCTTTAAAGGCCGCCTTAAGGCCCAGTTTCTTCGCAAGTTTTTTTACAAACCGCGCGTCGCGCCGCGACTGCCCGGGCCTTACCCCATGATCCAGATGCGCTACATATATTTTTATGCCGAGGGTGTTTTTGAGTCCGTTTAAAATATGCAAAAGGAATACGGAATCCGGCCCGCCGGAAACGCCTACGAGTACCCTGTCGCCCCTTTCAATCATCCGGTAGCGATTTATGGTGTTTATGACCTGCTGCCTTAGCTGCATATTACCCCTGGTATCCCCCTCACGATAATGTAAAATATTGCGGGCACTTCCAACATGTCATTGCGAGGTCTGCGAAGCAGACCGAAGCAATCTCCTAGTTTGAGATTGCTTCGCCCTTGGCATCTTTGATGTCAAGGGCCCGCAATGACGGAGAAGCAAAGTGCCCAATTATCTTGACATTACCCCCCTCACTCTTAACTTGACAAAACTGCGAGTATGCTATATAGTTGTGTAAAATCTTACAATGCGGCGGGGTAGCTCAGCTGGTTAGAGCATGCGGCTCATACCCGCAGTGTCGAGAGTTCGAATCTCTCCCCCGCTACCACACATAAAAAGCGCTACTGAATACTGCGGCGCTTTTTTATTCGGTCCTAAACCCCGCGAGACGGGGCGAGGGACCACTTTATTTCTCTTCCAGTCTAAGGCCGCCCGAGACATAGGTCTTTCCATTTTCGTCCACGATAAAACATTCGGCGCCGGTTATGGTTTCGATAAGCGAAAGGCCCTCGCGGGGCTCCATTACGTACAGTGCGGTCGCTAATGCATCCGCCCGCATGCAGGTTTCGGCCGTAACCGTTACGCTCTTTCCGGGTTTTATAACGGCCTGCCCTTTTCGCGGATCGATTATATGGGCTCCCCTTTCGTAATCGGCCGAGGTCGCAATGCCTTTATCGCGCGCCAAAAGCACCGCGATAATTTTGCGCCGGCGGCCCGGGTCTCTTACGCCAATCCTGTATTTCCCCATGCAGTACATGTCCCCGCCCGCATTTATAATAGCTTCCCTTATGCCGTGCTTTTTTAAAACCAGGATTCCCTCATCGACGATAAACCCCTTGGCTATGCCTCCCAGGTCTATTTCGCTGCCGCCTTCAAAATTAACGTCAAAAGCGCCCTCTGTCATTTCCTTCAAGCGCGCCGCCTCATTCAATACTTTTCGCGTATCCGCGGTCTCTTGGCATTTACCGGACTTGTAATCAAGCTGCGTGGCGAGTTTTCTCATCCGGTTGATTGCTTCGTCTATCGCCCCTACCGCCAGCTTTCTATTACCGGCATCTCTGAGCTCTACGCGGACAAACGTATCCATAAGCGGGATATTTTTGGCAAGGCGGGTGTTTTCCGCGCAGCCTGCAAGAGGCGCCAAGACGAGCGCCGCGATAAGAAATTGCATTATCGGCGGAATTTGCGCTAATCTGCGGAATTCGTTCGGGGCTTCGCGCCTCGCAATAACATCTGTTCTCATCTGTGTCTATTAAAAGAGGCCGACCGCGCTTCCTGTTTCGTCGATATCGATTCTTGCTCCGCGCGGAACTTTCGGCAGGCCCGGCAGCTTTTTTACGTTTTCCGAGTACGTCGTTATACAGCCGGCACCGTTATGGATCGCGATATTTTCGATGGGAAATTTAAAACCGTGCGGCCGCCCCTTTCGCTTTGGATTGTGTGAAATTGAAAGGTGCGTTTTAGCCATGCATATCGGGAGGTTGTCCAGTTTCAGCTTCTTGAGAGCGAGCACTTTTTTGTTCGCCTCCTCCGAAAACGTCACCTCTTTAGCGCCATAAATCGTCTTTGCGATTCTCCTTATTTTATCCTTTAGCGGAATATCGAGGGGGTAAAGGAATCTGAAGCCGGACTTTTCCCTGCAGGCGCGTATTATGCATTCGGCAAGGGCTATTGCGCCCTGGCCGCCTGTCGCAAAGGCGTCGCTCACGGCGACGGCAAAAACGCCGAGGCCCTGAGCCCTGCGCGAGATCACGTTAATCTCCTTTTCGGTATCCCCCTGGAAACGGTTTATGCACACGACGACGGGCACCTCGAAAGTCCGGAGATTTTCGATGTGCTTTTCCAGGTTCGAGAGCCCCTTTTCCACCGCTGAGACATTCTCCCGCAAAAGTTCACGCGGCAATTTTCCCGTGTTTACGTCAAAATCGATGCTGTGCGCCTTGAAAGAGCGTGTGGAACACACTATTACGCAGGCGTCCGGCTTGAAACCACTTACCCTGCATTTTATGTCGAAAAACTTTTCCGCGCCCATATCAGTGCCAAACCCTGTTTCCGTAATAACGTAATCGGAAAGGCCTAACGCAATTTTATCCGCGATAAGCGAGCTTGAGCCGAGCGAAGTGTTCGCCAAGGAACCCAGGTGCATAAAGCACGGGGTGTGCTCCGTCGTCTGCAGCAGATTCGGCTTCAGTGCGTCTTTTAAAAGCACTGTCATGGCGCCGGCGACTTTGATATTGTCGCACGTTATCGGCTTTCCCTTCGCCGTGAAAGCGACAATGATCCTCCCTATGCGCTCCCTTAAGTCTTTCACGCTTTCGGCCAGCGTCAAAATTTCCATGAGTTCGCTCGCCGGAACTATTTCAAAGCCGGTCTTTCGCGAGATGCCGTCGCTTTTTGAACCGAGCCCCGTATTGATCGTTCTTAGAGAACGGTCATTTGTGTCTATCACGCGCGTCCACACGATAGATGCCGGGTCAATCCCCAGGGGATTTCCCCTGAAAATGGAATTATCAAGGTAAGCGGCGCATAGATTGTGCGCTGACATGACCGCGTGCATATCGCCCGTCAAATGGAGATTGGCCTCGTCTGAAGGAAATACCCTGGATAATCCCGCGCCGGTGCCCGGCCCTTTTATTCCAAAAATTCCTCCCAAAAAAGGCTGCATTATGCAGGAAATCGCTTTTTTTTTCAGCCGTTTAAACGCCATAGAGAGCGCTATGGCGGTCAGCGTTTTCCCTTCCCCGAACGGCGTCGGAGTAACCGAAGTAAGAAGAACGTATTTCCCCTTCTTCCCCCTCCCTATCGCTTTTAATATATCCAACGATACCTTGGCCTTGTACGGGCCGTACAGTTCAAGATACTTCTTCCTTATACCGGCTGACCTTGCAATCTCTTCTATGGGTTTTAAGTTCGGTTTCTGCGATTTTTTTCTTCCGCGCTGGCCTTTTTTCATGTACCTTCTCCTTTTCTTTGCGTATGGATGTTAAGAGAATATAAATCTATTTATTTTTCCGCAAGTGTTTAGTATATACGATAATGTGCATCCTGTCAACACCTGAGTTCTTCTTATTTATCGCGCAACCATTTGTTTGACAGGATTGAAGGAGCGACGGTGGATCGGTGAGGGGCCGTGCTTTAGGAGAAGCCGCATATGCTCTTTTGTGCCGTAACCCTTGTGGCGGGAGAAGCCGTAGCGGGGGTACTTTTCGTGGTATTTCAGCATTATCCTGTCGCGCGTAACCTTGGCGATTATCGAAGCGCAGGCAATCGAAAGGCTTTTCGAGTCGCCGCCCGTAATATATTTCTTGTCGCCCGGCGCAATTAAAGCGATATTCCCGTCGACAAGCACAAGGTCCGGTTTTACGCTCAAGCTTTCAAGGGCCCTGCGCATCGCCCTTTTCGTCGCGTTATATATGTTGATCCGGTCTATGATTTTCTCGTTTATGATCCCGATCCCGAAGAGGGCCTTTTCAAGAATTTCGTCGTAGGCGATGAGGCGCATCCGAGGGGTAAGCTTTTTCGAATCATCTACCCTGCAATTAAAGCGGGTGCGTTTTAAGGACAGCGCGCAGGCCACAACGGGGCCCGCCAGCGGACCGCGGCCGGCTTCGTCTATACCGGCAATATTTTTATAGCCGTCCTTACGCGCCTTCCGTTCGTGGTAAAGCATTCTCCTACGCCAAATTGCCTGCCCGGCTTTAGCGCTCAGCTTCGGAGGAGGCATCTTTTTTTTCAACGCGTTCGGCAAGTTTGGACTTTTTACCCTTCCTGTTTCTGATGTAATAAAGCTTTGCGCGGCGCGTGGCGCCCTTTTTCTTCACGTCTATCTTTTCGATAAAAGGCGAACGGAGAGTAAATGTCCTTTCGACGCCTTCGCCGTAAGAGACCCGGCGGACCGTAAACGTCTCTCCGGCGCCCGAGCCCTTTTTTCTTATAACGACGCCCTCAAAACTCTGGATCCTGGCTTTACCTTCTTCCTTTATTTTGACGTAAACAAGCACCGTATCGCCCACGCTGAATTTCGAAACTTCCTGTTTTATTTTTTCCATAGCAAATCTCTCCTCATTTCTTTTGTCTTTTTTAATGATTCCTTTTTGCGCCAGCGCCTGATCGCGCCGTGGTTTCCGCTTAACAGTATCCCGGGAACTTTCATCCCCGCAAAATCCCGCGGCCTCGTATACTGCGGGTACTCAAGTAAGTTGTTTTCGAACGATTCGCATTCCAGCGACGCGCCCCCGCCCAGAACGCCCGGCACAAGTCTCGTCACCGCATCCAAAATGACCATGGCGGGCACCTCACCCCCGGTCATTATGTAATCGCCTATCGATATCTCATCGGTCACAAGCGCCCTGACGCGTTCGTCGATCCCTTCATAATGCCCGCATACAAATATAATGTGATTTGACTTTGAAAATTTTTTGGCCGTTATCTGGTTGAAACGCCGGCCCCCGGGTGTCAGCAAAACTATTTTTATGCCTCTGGCGGTTCCGCCGCCGCTTAGCTTTTTCATCTTCCGCTTGCCCAGCACACCCACGAGAGCCGCGTGTATAGGCTCTATCTTCATAACCATGCCCGCGCCCCCGCCGTAGGGTTTGTCATCCGCTGTCCTGTGCCTGTCCGAAGTCCACTTTCTCAAATCGCGCACCTTTACCATAACTTTTTTCTTCCTCTGCGCGATTTTGAGCATGGATTCATTCAGCACGTTTTCGAACATCCCTGGAAAGAGCGTGAGTATATCAACTTTCATAGCGCCCGGCACTCTCATGCCTCGAATTTAATGTTTTATTCCCTGCTTCTTTAACAGGCTTCGAACCGTCACGGATGGCTTGGCGCCGTTTTTCAGCCAATAAAGCGCTTTTTCCCGGTCGATCTTTACGGCCGCCGGATCCGTCTTGGGATCATAATGCCCTATTTCTTCTATGAAGCGCCCGTCTCTCGGACTTGTTTTTTCCGTAGCCACTATCCTGTAAAACGGTTTCTTATTCGTTCCCATTCTTTTTAGCCTTAACACTACTGCCATTTGTGTCTCCTTTTTGCTTAATTACTGTCGTCCCTCGTCCTTCATAACACTATATTCACTACTCCTTCTCTCTCCAAATCCTCGCACCTACGCCTGCAAGTTTCGCGTCTAATCTCTCGTACCCCCGGTCCAGGTGGTAAATCCTGTGAACGCTGGTTTTTCCATTAGCGACAAGGCCGGCCAGCACAAGTGCCGCCGACGCCCTCAGATCCGAAGCCATTACCTCGGCACCGCTTAAGCGCTTCACGCCATTTATGATAGCGTTAGGGCCCTCGATTAAAATACGCGCTCCCATTCTGCTTAATTCGCTTACATGAATAAAGCGTTCGGGGTAAATCTTTTCGGTTATTACGCTGATTCCGTCCGAGAGACAAAGAAGACTCATCATCTGCGCCTGCATGTCCGTCGGAAAGCCCGGGTAAGGAAGCGTCGTAACGGCTGTGGGGCGCATCTTGCTTTTTGCGCTTCGCCTTACCCTTATACCGTTTTTTTGTTCGCTTATAAGAGCCCCGCACTCCCGCAGCTTGTCAATAACGGCCAAGAGATGCGCGGGCCTTGCGTTTTTGAGAAATATATCGCCGCCGGTTATCGCGCCCGCCAGCATGTAGGTTCCCGTCTCCACGCGGTCCGGAATTATGGTGTGACGGGCGCCGTGAAGTTTTCTAACGCCTTTTATTCTCACAGTCGGCGTAGAGTGGCCGGAAATTTTCGCGCCCATAGCAATCAGAAAATCGGCCAGGTCCACTATTTCCGGTTCGCAGGCGGCATTTTCTATAACCGTGGTGCCCTCCGCCAGCGTAGCAGCCATCATGGTATTGGCCGTCGCCAAAACGCTGGAACCAAAATGTCCTCCCAGATAGATTTTCGCGCCTTTCAGTTTTTTCGCCTTTGCTACGATATATCCGGATTTTATTTTTATTTCGGCGCCGAGGCTTTCAAGGCCCTTCAAGTGTAAATCTATCGGGCGTGTCCCTATAATGCAGCCGCCGGGAAAGGAAACTTCGGCAGCTTTATTCTTCGCGAGAAGCGGCCCCAAAACGCATACGGAGGCCCTCATTGTACTGACAAGGCCATAAGGCGCTTTGACATTGCCCGAGCGGCCGTTTATGGCGACGCTCGATTTTTTTCTTTCGACACTTGTTTCAAGGGCCAGCAGTATTTCCAGCATAGTGTCGATGTCTTTTAAAGCGGGGATGTTGTTTATTACACATGTATCGTCGGTCAAGAGGGACGCCGCTATTATCGGCAGCGCCGCGTTTTTAGCGCCGCTTATACTGACCGTGCCGCTTAGCCGGGCTCCGCCGTGTATTACAAGCTTGTCCATTTTTCAGCCTTTACGATCCTGTCGATACCTGAATAATCCTTATAAATTTCTATACGGGAAAAAGTGCCGGATTTCTCCAGCATCCCCCTTACGCTTGCAGACTGGTCATAACCAATCTCCATTAATAGAAGTCCGTTTTGCTTCAAAAAGAACGGCGCGGCGAGCTTTATCCTCCTGTAAAAATCCATGCCGCCGGTGCCGCCCGAAAGCGCTATGTACGGATCTTCTTTCGTTTTTGCGGAAAGCGAAGGAAAGTCTTCGAGTGAAACATAGGGCGGATTTGAAATTATTAAATCGAAAAAATCTTTATACCGATTCCTGCCTATGTCCGCGAAAAGATCGCTTTTTACGAAGTCGATCCTGTCGGAGACGCCGTATTTTAAAGCGTTCTCTCCGGCAATTTGAAGCGCGGAATCGGAAATATCCGTAGCGACTATTCTACTCGAAGGCATGTACTTTGTCAAACTTATTGCGATGCTTCCGCAGCCGGTGCCGATGTCCATTATCCGCTGCGGCGCGGGGTGTCCGCGCGCGGCAGATAATAAATCCACGGCTTTTTCAACCAGGAGCTCCGTTTCCGGCCGGGGATAAAAGGTTGTATTTCCCGTATCAAATTCAAAATCTAAAAAATACGCTATATTATCCATATTCGCCTTCCCCGTGCGGAAGCGCGGGGTCACTTTACCTTCGCCTTCCTGTCTGCTTCCAGGAGCGCGTCTATAAGCTCGTCGAGATCGCCGTTTAAAACCTCTTCCAGGCGGTGCACGGTAAATCCTATCCTGTGATCCGTTACGCGCCTTGAGGGAAAATTATAAGTCCGTATTTTTTCGGATCTGTCACCGGAACCGACCTGCACCTTTCTTTCCTGCGAACGCTTTTTTTTCTTGTCCTGCGTTATTTTGTCAAAAAGCCTTGCCCGGAGCACTCTAAGGGCCTTGGCTTTATTCTTGTGCTGCGATCGCTCGTCCTGGCACGTCACCACAAGGCCCGTTGGAAGGTGTGTAATCCTTACCGCGGAATCGGTTACGTTGACGTGCTGCCCCCCTCTTCCGCCGGCCCGAAAAACATCAATTTTTAAGTCCTGGCCCTTTATCTCAATGTCCACATCTTCCGCCTCGGGCAGCACCGCTACCGTTGTCGCGGAAGTGTGTATCCTGCCGCTTCCCTCGGTGGCCGGAACCCGTTGGACCCTATGGGTGCCGCTTTCATACTTTAGCCTGCCGTAGATGCCTTCGCCGGATACGGAAAATATAACTTCTTTGAAACCGCCCTTTTCGGTCGTGCTCGTTGATATGACTTCAACTTTCCAGTTTTTCCTGGCGGCGTATTTAGAGTACATCCTGAACAGATCCTGCGCAAAAAGCCCGGCTTCCACGCCGCCGGTGCCCTGGCGTATCTCCATTATTATGTCCTTACCGGCGTTTTCGTCCTTTTCCGCGAGAAGTTCCTCAAGTTTCCTGCGGAGCGCTTCCCGCTTCGCTCTCAATTCTTTTAATTCTTCACGCGCAAGTTCCAAAAAATCCGTCTCGTGGCCTTTTTCTTTCAAGATGATCTCGAGAGAGGAAATTTCAGCGTCGATTCTCTTGTATTCCACATACCTGGAGGCGAACTTCTGCAGGAGCGAAAGCTCCTTGGCGCATTTCTTGTATTCCCGCGGGTTGGAGATAACCGCCGGGTCAGCAACCAAACGCTCAAGCTCCGCGAACCTTTTTAATTTCTCTTCCAGCTTCTCAAACATCCTTTTTATTTTCGTCCGCTGTCTTTTTTTGCTTCTTTTCCTTCGGTCGCCCCTCACGGTCTGTACTTTTTGCTGTGGTGCTCGGGACTTCCTTCGGTCGTTTCTTCTCGAATCTCTTCTTGAATTTGTCGACCCTTCCGGCGGAATCAACGAGTTTCTGCGTGCCCGTAAAGAACGGGTGGCACTTCGAGCAGATTTCGACATGTATATTTTGCTTTGTACTCCGTGTCTGCACTACCTCCCCGCAGGCACAAACTATGGTGGCTTCCTTATAATCGGGGTGTATTTTGTCTTTCATTTCCTACCTCCTTTTTTGTGCACAGATCGGCACAGATTTCCGTTAAACTATAGTTTTCACAGATTAACACAGATTACATTATCTGTGCTCATCTGTGTTTTCATTTGTTCAGTGACTTTAGAAATTCCTTATTGCTTTCCGTTTTTCCCAGCTTCCCTATCAGGAGCTCCATGGCTTCCACGGAATTCAGGTCATTGAGGGCTTTTCTCATGAGCCACACCTTTTTCAGCTCGTTATCCTCGACAAGCAGCTCTTCTTTTCTGGTGTTGGATTTTTTGATGTCAATGGCCGGGTAGATGCGCCTCTGAAAGAGAGTCCTGTCCAGCTGCAGCTCCATGTTGCCCGTTCCTTTGAACTCCTCAAATATAACGTCATCCATGCGGGAGCCGGTATCGACGAGCGCAGTTCCCATTATCGTAAGCGACCCGCCCTCTTCTATGTTTCGCGCGGCCCCGAAAAACCTCTTCGGTTTTTGCAGGGCGTTTGAGTCCACGCCGCCGGAAAGTATTTTACCGGAATGCGGCATTACGGCGTTATAGGCCCTGGCGAGACGCGTTATGGAGTCCAGCAGTATCACCACATCCTTTTTGTGTTCGACAAGTCTTTTTGCCTTTTCCAGCACCATCTCGGCTACCTGGGTATGTCTTTCGGCCGGTTCATCAAACGTCGAGCTTACTACCTCGCCTTTCACCGACCTTATCATGTCCGTAACCTCTTCCGGCCTTTCATCTATCAAAAGAACCATCAGGATCACATCGGGATAGTTCGTGCTTATGCTGTTAGCGAATTTCTGCAGCAGCACCGTCTTTCCGCTGTAGGGCGAGGCGACAATCATCCCGCGCTGCCCCTTCCCCACCGGCGCCAGAAGGTCCATTACCCTCATGGAAATCTCTTCCGGCGTTGTTTCCAGCACATATCTTTCGTTGGGGTACAGCGGCGTCAGGTTATCGAAAAGAATCTTGTCTTTGGCGTTTTCCGGCCTTTCGAAGTTCACCGCCTCCACCTTTAGAAGCGCAAAATACCTCTCGCTTTCCTTCGGCGGCCTGATCTGTCCGCTCACAGTATCACCCGTCCTTAAGCTGAATTTTCTAATTTGCGACGGCGAAATATAAATATCGTCCGGGCACGGAAGATAATTGTATTTCGGGCTCCTTAAAAAGCCGAAACCGTCCGGGAGCACCTCCAGAACGCCTTCTCCGAAGATCAGCCCCTCTTTTTCGGTCTTTCCCTGCAGAATTTTAAAAATTAGATCCTGCTTTTTGAGGCCGCTTATCTGGTTAACCTTGAGGTCCCTGGCGATCTTATTTAGCTCGGTCATGTTCATTGCCTTCAATTTTTCGATATTGATATTCTGCATTATCCCTACCTCCGCTTTAACGTTTTCCATATTCTCCCAGCCTCTTTTTTCACATATTGTTTTGAGCTGTTATTGTATATCACGAAATCTGCGCGCCTTATCTTGTCGCGAAGGCACATTTGCCGGGCTTCGCGCAAGCGAATATCCTCTCTTGTATGCCTTTTACCCACGCACCGCTTAATCCGCTTTTTCGCGGGCGCGGAAACCACCACCACATAATCGACCTCTTCCGATAGCCCCGTCTCTATCAAAAGCGGGGCGTCCAAAACGGTAACGGGCCTACGGGACCGCTTAACCTCTTTTCGCATTATTTTTATTACCCTCGGGTGAACTATGCGGCACAGTTTCTCGAGGTTTTTTTTGCCGGCAAAAGCAGCCTTTCCGAGTTTCACGGTGTCTACTTTCCCTTTTGTAAGAACGCCGCTGCCAAAATTCTTTTTTACAAGGCGGCCCACTTCCCCGTCGGTTTTGTATAACCGGTGCACTATTTTATCCGCGTCTATAACGCGGGCGCCCAGCTCCCTGAAAAACGCGCAGGCCGTGCTTTTTCCCGCGCAAAGAGCGCCTGTTACGCCCACAAGCGTCATACTTTCACTTCCTCCATCTCAAGCCAGTTCTTTCCGGACTCAAGGCCTACCCTGATAGGCACCCTTAGCGGCATAACGTTTTCCATGTTTTCTTTAACAACGCCCGCCAGTTTCAGCAACTCGCCTGCCCTTACCTCGAAAACCAGTTCGTCGTGCACCTGCAAAATCAGCTTCGCGTCAAAATCGCCGATTACGCGGTGTATATTTATCATTGCCAGTTTTATGAGGTCAGCCGCGGAACCCTGAATAGGAGTATTTACGGCGGCGCGCTGGGCAAAATTTCTTATCTGTATGTTTTCGCTTTTAATCTCCGGGATATAGCGGCGCCTTCCGAGGATCGTGGTTACAAACCCATTTTTGAGCGCTTCGTCTATTGTTTTTTCCAGAAACGCCTTTACACCGGGGTATCGCCCGAAATACGATTCAATAAACCTGGCTGCCTGGCGGACATCTATTCCAAGATCGCGCGATAAGCCGAAAGCGCTCATGCCGTATACAATGCCGAAATTAACCGTCTTCGCGGCCTGACGCATCTCGTCGGTTATGTCCTTTTCTTCCAGGCCGTAGATTAAAGAAGCGGTAAACGCGTGTATGTCCCGCTGTTCGTTAAAGGCCTCGACCAGGTTTTTGTCGCCGGAGAGATGAGCGAGAATGCGCAGTTCTATTTGGGAATAGTCCGCCGAGAGTATAAGGTGTGATTTCTTCTCAGCGATAAAGGCCTTCCGGATCTTCCTCCCCATCTCGGTCTTCACGGGGATGTTCTGCAGGTTGGGGTTGCTGGATGAAAGCCTCCCCGTCACGGTTACGGTCTGATTGAACGAGGTGTGTATCCTGCCGGTCGAGGAGTTTACAAGGGCCGGGAGGCTGTCCACGTATGTTGATTTTAGTTTCGCGAGAGTCCTGTAGCGCAGGATTTCACGGGGCAGCTTTTCTTTTTCGGATAAAATTTTCAGCACTTCCTCGTTTGTCGAGGCACCGGTTTTAGTTCGTTTAATAACCGGCATTTTCAATTTTTCGAAAAGGATGTCCCGGAGCTGCTTTGGGGAGTTTATGTTAAAGGTCTCCCCGGCCATAGAATGAATGTTTTTCTCGCAGGACGCTATTTTTTTTTCTATCTCCGCGGAAAGCCGCTTCAGGTAAGCAGAGTCCACGCTAACGCCGCAGAGTTCCATGCCCGCGAGCACCTCTATGAGGGGCATTTCGACCTTGAAGAAAAGCTCCTCCAGCTCTTTTTCCTTCAGTTGCTTTTCCAGAACGCTCATCAGGTTAAACGCTATAAGGCTGTCCTCGCAGCAGTAATCGCGCACCTCGCCGACATCCACCCGATCCATGGTCAGGGCGTTTTTCCCTTTCCCTATCAACTGCTCGATCGATTTTTTCGCGTATCCAAGATACTCGAGCGATATGTCGCTCAGGTTGTGGTTTGATTTAGAGGGGTTCAAAAGGTATGACGCCACCATGGTGTCGAACTCAATGCCTTTTAAGGTGAGGCCCATTTTTTTGAGAACCAGGGCGTCGTATTTTATGTTCTGCCCGATTTTCTTTATGTTAGCATCTTCAAAAACGCTCTTAAGGGTTTCCGTGACTTTCTTTTCTTCCAGGCCTTTCAGGGCATTTAAGGGTATATAGTAGGCCTCGTTTTTCTTCCAGGCAAAGGACACGCCCACGGCCCGCGCCCGCATCGGGTCGCAGTGCGTCGTTTCAAAATCGAAAGCGAATATTTTTGCCTGTTTAAGCTCACGCGCGAACTTCAAAAACTCTTCCGGGCAATCAACCAGCAGGTAGGACCTTTTAGGCCTTTCAGCGGGCGCTATGTCTTGCAAAAGTTTTCTGAACTCGAGCTCCTTAAAAAGCTCGGCCAGCGCTTTCTCGTCGGGCTCCTTGAGCTCCAGTTCGTCCATATCAATCTCTATAGGGGTATTTTTCTTGATTGTCGCCAGCTCCCTACTGAGGAGAGCCAGGTCCCTTGACTCCTCTATCTTTTTCCGCCTTGAGGCACTTTTTATTTTATGCGTGTTTTTAAGCACATTGTCCAAACTTTTAAACTCCTTCATGAGCTGAACCGCCGTCTTCTCCCCTATGCCCGGAACGCCGGGAATGTTATCGGAGGTATCCCCCATTAGCGCCATGAGGTCAATTATCCGCTCCGGGGGTACGCCAAATCTTTCCCTGACTTCTTTTTCACCGTAAATTACCCCGTCTTTGTGTGGACTGTAAACTTTCACTCCGGCCGTCACAAGCTGCATCGCGTCCTTATCGCTTGTCACTATGAAAGTGTCTATCCCCTTCGCTTTCCGGCATTTTTCCGCCAGTGTCGCCAGGACATCGTCCGCCTCGTAACCCTGCGCCTCATATATCGGTATATTGTAGGCGGTAAGAAGCCGCTTTATGTAAGGCATCTGACTTACCAGTTCTTCCGGCATCGGTTTCCGCGTTCCCTTGTAATCCTTGAACTTTTCATGCCTGAACGTGGGGCCCTTAAGGTCGAACGCCACCGCTAACATGTCGGGTTTTTCCTCTTTGATAATCTTCCTGATCATGGCGATAAACCCGTATATGGCGTTTGTGGGCTGGCCCTTTGAATTTGACAAGTGCTTTATGGCGTAATACGCCCTGTAACAGAACGAGTTGCCGTCAATGACAAAAAATCTTTTATTTGGTCTATCGGGCATGGATAAAAAGCATCTGGTTTGGCTTCTCGGTTAATAAACTAGGAAGGGTATTATGCTTTCCGTCATCAGATTATCACAGTAAAATACGCTTGTCAAGTTTTTTTTTCGCTTTCCAACTTATCCACCAGCTTATTTATGGCCTCGGCCAGGTCCTGCAGTTCATCCTTTTTCCTGAGGTGAAGCCTCTTGCTGTAGTCGCCGTTGGTTACGCTGCCCAAAAATCTTATCATATGGAAGACCGGGCCCGCGATTCTGTGGGAAGCAAGAATGCCGATTCCCGCGCAAAGCATCGTAACAAAGACCATGGTAACAACGAGCCTCGTGTTCACTGACCTGAAAATCTGCATGAGCATGCCCTGGGGATACACATTCGCCAGCTTGCTGCCCAAGAGCACCCACGAGTTATAGTATATTGTATACCCGGAGATTAACACGCTTAAGAGCACAGCGGCCACAATAAGGCCAACATATTTCAGCTGAAATTTTTTTCTGACGATATAATGCTTTCGCCTATAAGGCTTCTGCTCCATGCTATTTCCTCCAAATAGTTACTTCCCGCCTTGCGGTAAACGCTATGGTATCACGCCGGCGGTTTTCTATCATCTTTATCACTTTTTTAAGCGGCGTATACCGGGTTGAAACTCCGCAAACAGCGGTAATCAAGTCGCCTTTCATGAGGCCGGCCTTTGCGGCCTTGCCCTCAGGCGTCACGCCGGCAACGGTCAAGCCGTCTATGGGCATATCGAGCTTGACGCCCAACATATTCGTGTAACTCCCGCCGGAAGACCCATCCTTTTCCACCGTTATTTCGCGTTCGATGCCTATTTTAACTTCCCCGAAATTCTCCTCCAGTAGAAGGCGCGCGACGCTTTCTATAGACATGTAACCCGTGAGGCGCCCCCACACGGAAATCAGGGCGTCGTTCCTTCTCAAACCGGACGCGAAGGCCATCGAAGGCTTGCGAACATTCGTTATTTCTATCCGGTTTTTTTTCTCGTCCAGGCATATCCCGAAAACATCCTCAAGCTGTTTTTCTAAATCGTCCTCTTTTGATTCCGGCGGCGGGGGCCAGTTATCGAAATCCCTTCTTCTCTTAACGTCGGTCAGCTTGTCCTGTTCCCGCCTGCGGAAAAGGAAGCCCATTACATAATTCATCTTATCGCGCGCAATCTGGTGCGACGAATTGGCGCGATGGGCTTTCTCGTAATAAAAATAGGCTTTTTCATATTCGCGGCGGCCCACACATGCATCACCCAGCTTCACCAGATTCTGCTCGGGCAGGTCATACAGGATCTCGCGGATATTTTCCTTGAGGATTCCTTTTTCACCCTCATAAGTGGATATAACAATCCTATCCTTGTATTCTTCGACGATACTCCCTCTAACGCCCTCTCCGCTTTTCAGGCTGACCGTGTCAGCCGAAACAAACGCTCCCGGGAGAATGCAAACGCTTAAAAGGAGATACGCGGCAATTTTTCGCAACATCAGCTTTCCCTGCCCTGCGATCTTAGGTGTGTTTCTATTTGAATATAACCCACAGGATCAAAAGGGCTATCGTGGCGGCGATAATATAAAAATCGTTGAAATAAAAAAAATCTGCGAGCCTATCGGAAATTGATTCGGGATACGTCGCCTCCGTCCGGTTTCGCGGAAATTCCTTCGCCGGGCTTTCGGACCTTCCCGCGGCCTTGACCAGAATTTCATTTTGAATGGCCTCTATCTGCTCCTTGCGGAAACGCAAAAAACGCCCGCCCACCTGATAAGCTGGCAGCTCCCCTTTTTGCACAAGATTCTTTACTTCCCGCTCGGAAATACGAAGGAGCCTGGACGTTTCGCTTATCGTTAAAAGTTTCTCCGGCATTGCTTATTTTATTTTCTCACTCGTAAGCCAGTTTTCGATTTTGGTTTTTTCGAATTTCCACTTCGAGCCTTCCTTAACAGCGGGAAGTTTGCCCGTATCGGCCCACTCCCGCACCATGCCCTTATCCACCTCAAGATATTTCGCAACTTCGTCAATCGTCAGCGTGGCCATATCGCTTTGCGACGGTTTCTCCCCGCGCATCATATTGCAATAGCCCTCCAGGGCCGCCCCTTCGGCAACGCTCAGGACAGGGGTTTTTATGTTACCGATAACGCATGCCGGCGCGATCAGTCTTATCGCGTTCTCGGCCGCGATATCGCCCTCGACCCTGCCGGCGATAATGATGTTTTCACCGATTATGTCGGCTTTTACAACCGCGTGCTCTCCTATCGTGAGGCTTCCCTTTGTCTGGAGTTTGCCTTCGAACTTGCCGTTAATGCGAAGGTTTACAGGGTCCTTAAACGCGAGCGTTCCCTGCATGCTGGCGTCTACGTCAAGAATCTTCTCTTTCGGCTCTTCGTTCTTTCTTCTTAGGCCCATTCCTTACCTCCTTTCGTAGGTTCCCGTGAGTTTCGTTTTTAAAACTCTCCTCGTACAACACTTCCCCCAAACCCGCAACCATCGCCGCATTATCCAGGCATAATGCCGGCGGTGGATAAAAAAGTTTATACCCGAGTCTTCCGCAGGCGTGTCCAAGCTTCGCGCGCAGCCTTTTGTTCGAGATAACGCCGCCGCCCAGAACAATTTCTTTTAGGCCGAATTTTCTGCACGCCCTTACCAGCCTTTCCGCCAGAACGTCAAAAACCGCCTCCTGGAACGACCATGAAATTCTGGAAATCTCCCCGCGGGATAACTTCTTACCCCTTACGTAATAGAAAACGGCGGTTTTTATTCCGCTTAAACTAAAATCAAAAGAATCCCCCTCCAGGTAGACGCGTGGAAAATTAATGGGACGTCTCTTCGTAAATCTTCTCGCATACTTTTCGATCGCCGGGCCACCGGGGTATCCTATGCCCAGGATTTTCGCCACTTTATCGAATGCCTCGCCGATTGCGTCGTCTCTGGTTCTCCCGATGAGCCGGAGATCTTTGAACGACTTACAGACAAATATATTAGTGTGGCCGCCCGAAACAACTACGCCGACAAAAGGAAACCGCGGATCCGGGGGTTTCTTAGCCAAAAAATTCGCGAATAAGTGAGCCCTCAGGTGGTTTACGGCCACCAGCGGTATTCCGAGTGAATAAGCAAGCGCCCCTGCAAACGCCTTGCCCGCGAGAAGAGAACCGGAAAGCCCGGGCTCTTCGGTAACGGCCACCAATTCAAGGTCTTTAAGGCGCGCGCCTGCTTTCTTCAAAGCTTTTTTTGTCACCTGATTAATGTATTCGATATGAAACCTTGACGCTATCTCCGGAATTACGCCGCCGTATTTCTCGTGAAGCGGGACGCTTGAACTTACAACGCTGGACCGTACCCGCCCGCCGCGAACTACGGCCGCCGCCGTCTCGTCGCAGGATGTTTCAATCCCTAAAGTAATCACCTTTCAGTATACCTCATTCCCGCAAAAAATCAAATACTATCTTTGTCCGCGGAATAAATCAATATCCCCCTGAGCACGTCCACCGCGGCCTGCAGCTGATTATCGCAATATATTTCCTCTTCCGCTTTCGGCTTTTCCTCCACTTTGTCAAAGATGTCGTCTTCTTTTTCCTCGGGTTTTTTCTTCAGCTCCGGTTTAAAGTCTACCTTCACGTCCGGAATTATGCCTTTATCGTTTATTGAACGGCCGTTGGGCGTATGGTAACCCGCGGTCGTAAGCCTTACCGCAGAACCATCTTTAAGCGAAATAACCGTCTGGACAGAACCCTTGCCGAATGTCTTGGCGCCCAGAATTATGGCTCTGCGGTTATCCTGGAGCGCTCCGGCAACGATCTCCGAGGCGCTTGCCGAGCCGCCGTCCACCATGACCACCATGGGAAAATCCAGAAAATTTTTCTTCCCGCGGGATTTATACACCTTGTTCTGTTCCGGCCGGCGGCTCTCCAGGGAAACCACAACCGCATCTTTAGGCAGAAATTTTTCGGCGACTTCAAAAGATACGTCTAAAAGCCCGCCGGGATTATTACGCAAGTCAAGGATCAGCGCTTGCATGCCGCATTTTTTAAGTTCCTTCAGTTTCGCTTCGAGTTGCTGCGGGGTATTTTCCTGAAATTCCGTAAGCCGTACGTATCCCACCTTACCTTCAATCACTCTTGCCGCGCTTATGCTCTCAAGCTTTATAATGCTGCGCTCTACGACAAAATGCAGCAGCTTTTCCTCGCCCTCGCGCAGGATTGTGAGCTCAACTTTGGTACGGGGCTTTCCGCGCAACTTCTCGACCGCATCCATAAGCTTGATATCCCTTGTGGATTCGCCGTCTATCCTGACTATTTTGTCTCCGGATTTCAACCCCGCCTTTTCGGCGGGCGTACCGTCCAAAGGCGCTATGACGGTCAGGATGCCGTCTCTTATGCCTATCTCGAGGCCCAGGCCGCCGAATTCGCCCTTCGTCTCAACCTCCAGCTCTCTGACGCTTTCAGGATCCATGAACTGGCTGTAGCCGTCTAACGAAGAAAGCATTCCCTCAAGCGCGCCGTACACAAGTTTCTTCGGCTCCACCTCTTTTATATAGTCCGACTGGACAATCGTTACGGCGTCAGAAAATAGTTCCACCTGCTTGTATAGCTCCCTGTCGCCGTCTGCGGCGCCCCCGCCGGAGCAGCCGAGGTAAACGGAAGCACACACTACTAAAAACGCGCAAGCTACGATCTTTGCAAATAAAAATTTCGATCTGGCCATCTTATGCCTCCTCCAGCTTCTTCCCGAGGATTTCGTTAACCTTCTGCGGATTCGCCTTACCGCCGGTCTTGCGCATAACCTGTCCCACGAGAAACGTGAGCGCGCCTTTCTTTCCATTTCTATAATCACTTACGGATTTTTCATTCTCCGCCAAGACGGCCTCGACAAACGGGGTAAGTTCACTTGGGTCCTTTATCTGCTTCAGGCCTTTTTTCTCGACGATTTTTTTCGGGGCCTCCCCTGTTTTAAAAACTTCCGGCAGGATTTCCTTCGCAATCTTGCCGGTAATCTCTTCTGATTGTATCAGCTTGATAATTTCGGCCAGGTGCGCCGGCTTAAAGCGCACTTCGCCGATAGAGCTTTTTCCTTCCTTCAGGATCGAGGCAATGTCGCCCAGAAGCCAGTTCGCTATTTCCTTCGGGCTTCTCACAAATCGGAACGTTTTCTCGAAAAAATCCGCCACGGCCATATCGCGCGTCAATACGTCCGCGTCGTATTCGCCGATTGCGTATTCTGACATAAAACGTTTCTTCTTTGCCTGCGGCAGCTCCGGCAGCTCACCTTTTAGCTTATCTATTGTGCCTTTCTCGACCGTAAACGGGACCAGGTCCGGCTCGGGAAAATAACGGTAGTCGTGGGTTTCTTCTTTTGCCCTCATGGGCACGCTTATCGCCTTAGCAGCGTCCCATAACCTCGTTTCCTGTGCCACCTTTTCTCCCTTTTGCAATAATTCAGCCTGCCTTTTTGCTTCATAGGAAAGGGCGTCCCTCACAGCCTTAAATGAGTTCATGTTCTTCAGTTCCGCTTTTACGCCGAGCGCTTTTTCCCCGGCCGCCCTTACGGATATATTGGCATCGCATCGCAGGCTCCCCTCCTCCATGTTGCAGTTGGACACCCCCAGGCAAAGCAATACGGCCTTTAGACTCTGGAGATAGGCAGAGGCTTCTTCCGGCGAACGCATATCCGGCTCGGTTACGATTTCAAGAAGCGGCACGCCTGTCCGGTTCAAGTCGATGTAGCTTGCAGCCTTCCGGGCGTCATGTATTAATTTTCCGGCATCTTCCTCGAGGTGAACCCTGTTTATTCTTATTTTCTTTTTTTTGCCTCCGTGCTCGATTTCGGCGAAACCGGCGTACGCGAGCGGTTTATCGTACTGGGATATTTGGAAATTTTTCGGCAGGTCGGGGTAATAATAATTTTTTCTGTCAAATTTTATCAGCCCCTGTATCTTACAATTTAAGGCAAGCGCCGTTTTTAGCGCATAAAGGAACGCCTTTTCGTTCAAAACAGGTAAAACGCCCGGAAGTCCCAGGCACACGGGGCATGTTGAGCTATTCGGCGGCAGCCCGAATTTCGTGCTGCACGCGCAAAAGGCCTTACTCTCCGTCAAAAGGTGGGCGTGCACCTCCAGGCCTATTACTGTTTCGTATTTATTCATATCTTCGGTTTGCGTTTATGAAAATCCGTATTTTGTTCAAACGTATGCGCGACCCTTATAAGCGTCTCCTCGGCGAACGGTTTCGCTAGAAGCTGCAGGCCTATGGGTAAATTATTTTTTGTGAATCCGCATGGTATGGACACTCCGGGAATGCCCGCCAGGTTCGCCGGTATCGTAAATATGTCCGATAGATACATGCTGAGCGGGTCGCCGGCTTTTTCGCCTATTTTAAACGCCGGCGTAGGAGTCGTCGGCGTCAAAATGCAATCGCATGCTTTAAAGGCCTCCAGGAAGTCGTTTTTAATCATGGTCCTTACTTTCATCGCTTTCAAATAGTAGGCGTCATAATAGCCGCTGGAAAGGGAATACGTCCCCAGGAGTATCCTCCTTTTAACTTCTTCGCCGAAACCTTTTGTGCGTGTCCTTGTGTACATATCAATTATATTTTTCGCTTCTTCCCTCAATCCGTACTGATCGCCGTCAAAACGGGCGAGGTTGGAGCTTGCTTCCGCCGGAGCGATTATATAATAGCAGCTCACCGCGTAGTGGGTGTGCGGCAGGCTGATATCGACAAGCTCGGCACCCAGGGCTTTGAGGGTATCAGTGGAATCCGAAACGGCCTTTTCCACGGCCCGGTCCATGCCGCCTTCGGGAAAATACTCTTTCGGTATGCCTATTTTTATTTTTTTAACGTCGTTGACAAGAGATTTTGTAAAATCAGGAACGGGAACCTTTGCGGACGTCGAATCCATCTCGTCGTAACCGGAAATCACATTAAGAAGTTTGGCGCAATCGCTTACATTCCCCGCGAGTGGCCCGATCTGGTCGAGGCTGGAGGCAAAGGCGATCAAACCGTAACGTGAAACTCTGCCGTAAGTAGGCTTCATACCCACAATCCCGCAAAGCGCCGCGGGCTGCCTTATGGAGCCGCCCGTATCCGAACCAAGCGCCATCGGTACCATCCCCACCGCAACGGCGCATGCCGAGCCACCGCTCGATCCTCCCGGTAT
>Ga0163203_1000035_pt1 | contig 32765 bp, 41 predicted proteins | sample PL_2010_330m_FD_113534 | JGI IMG/M metagenome (GOLD analysis project Ga0163203, IMG submission 113534) | Freshwater microbial communities from Powell Lake, British Columbia, Canada to study Microbial Dark Matter (Phase II) - PL_2010_330m | ecosystem: Environmental > Aquatic > Freshwater > Lake ... | reverse complement strand
TTCTAGGGTTGATGAACAAGGTAAGGTTGCGATTCCGAGCAATATTCAACGAGCAGTAAAGTTAGAAAAAGGAGAGTTGCTTGAGATTAAAGTCCAGGGTCCTAATAATGGGCCATATCTAATCATTAGCAAACGCAAGGCTGGCCGTTAAAACTCAGATGTTCACAGATGTATAGATATTTATCCTGGTTAAAAAAAGAGGGGTGGGGTGAATTGTGGGAGATTTAAAAGAAGAAAGATTTAAATTTATTCCCTGGGCAGATGAAGCGGGACGAAAGAGAAAATCAAAGAGGGGCGATAGCATTCCTCCAAAGACCAATATACAATCCAGGGTTCATTCAAAGCCAAAGACCGAAGGCCAGGAGTACTTAGATATGTACATCAGAGCAAAGGAAAAAGAGCGAATAGAGCGATATGGTGAAATTTTAGGAGAACAACTGAAAAGCATTGCAGATTCATGGAGGGATACAAAAAAAGATTTGTTACAAAAAGAAAAAGATATGCCCAAGATTCCTGAGGGCGGGATAGAGGAGCCAGGAGAGGCAGATTCAAAGCCTCATATAGGAAAGAAAAACTCTGGACATATGAAGAAACTGGATTGGAGCTACTGAGCTGGTTGAATGGTTGAAAAGTTCTGACTATTTAATTAAATACCATTTGACCAATCGACAACCGAGGGAGGAGATAAACATGGGTATGCAATGGGGTGAAAATTCCCACAAAAATATAAAGGCAAAACCAGGCATAAAAAAGTTAAAGGATGAATGGATATGGCAGCCTTTTAACGTAGGGCCGGGGCAGTCGTATGGTGGTCATCAGGCGGGTTTGCTTTTAGAAGATGATTCATATCCTTGTGGATTTTGTGATGGAACAGGTGAAAAACCCGTAAATTCAAAATGTCCCGTGTGTAGGGGTAATGGTTCAGTCTTTGTTGAGCCCCCGGCAGTCAAATGTGCTTATTGTAGAGGAAGCGGAACAGAAAAACCCAGAAGCAATGTTACTTGCGCGGCCTGCAAAGGCAAAGGGGTTATTCCTGTAGAAGAACCAATAGAAGTATGTTCTCGCTGTCGAGGTACAGGTAAGGAATCCACAAATAAACTTATCTGCATAACCTGTCGGGGAAAAGGTGTTGTAACTGTAAAAGACGAATGTGGAGAATCTTTGGAAGGGGCTGAATCTTTCGATTCTCTTTTGAGTGATAGCGAAGGTTTGGAACCGGTTGGTTCAGCATCAGGGAGTGAACGGGACGCATTGAAAATAGTAAAAGCATTAGGCCATGCGGATGGTGTTGCTGTGGCTAGAAATATGACACCACCTATTTCCTCTGTTTATGCAAAACAACTTTGTGATGCCTTAGTCAGGAAAAGACTTCTTCTACAGCAGGGACGCGTATACACACTTGGCTCTAATAGTGAAAAGGTATCAATTTAAAAATTGTCATTCTCGCGGAAGCAGGGATCTTTCGCGGAAATTAGCGATTAAGAGGCTATAGTGCCGCTCTTCGCTTTCACGAGGACAAGGAAGTCGGGAATGACATGCGGGTGGGAATGACGCACGGAACGGAGTGAGGGAAAAATGGAGAGGAATGTTAATGCAAGAGTTGAAGCTATCAAGGAAATATCTAGAGAAAAAGCCAGGATATTCAGGAAAGGAACCGAGACTCTATCTTCTTTAGAGCAGATAGCTATAGTATGGAAAAAGAAGAAGGAGACGCAAGAATATCAGAGACAGCAAGAGACTCCTTCCGCCGAAGAGCCTTCTTTTCGAGAGACCCTGGCTAAAGGGATAGTGGATCACGATAAACAAAAGCTACGTATCTCTCCGGCCCTGCCTACCGATGGGCGGGCAGGTGGAGCTGATGTAGAAGGATGGGTTCAGTATAAACCCTCGCGGAAAGAAGGAGAAAAAGATAAAGACGAAGAGCAGAAAGAGATGTCACTTAATACAGCTACAGTGGTATCCATCAGAAAGAAGTTAATAACCGCGGAGTGGAGAAGAGCGCTTGGGAAACCACAGCAAGATAATAGACGTCAAGATTTAGAACAGGAAGCAGTTGTGTGGAGACAGAGAAAAATGGAAGTTGAGAGAAGAAAAGAAGAAATAAGGATAAAAATTGAAAGACATAAGCAAGTCTTGAGTGAAGCACTGGCAGAGTTTGGTAAACAGCTAAGAGAAAAGGAACTCGATATGGACCCTAAAGAACTAACTACTCTCTTAGAAAAATCGTTAGAAACTGCCGGAGAAGTTTTTGATATCGAATGGCAGGAAGATAATTGTTTAATATGGATAGAGCCTTGGGAAGAGAAGAAGATGCGTAAAATTTCAGGGTTTGATATACCTGTTTTATATAGAGTTAAGATTGATGAGAACTTTGAGATAGCTTCCTTTGAAGAAGTAGAGGATGAAGAGATAATAGAGAGCCTAAGAGAAGAAATTTTGACCAAGCCTTTCAAGGAATCTTTAGAAGGAGTATTTTTTGATATGGATAGCGAAGACGAAGCCGGGAAGTTTCTGGAAGATAAGCTTTCAGAAATAGGCAGGCTGATCAGTTTAGAACGTACTCAATACGGATGGTTTGCCAGCATCGAGCCCTGGGAGGAGATGCGATCTCGCAATCTAAAAAGAGGAGGCAAGCCACCTATTGTAACTGATGAGATAGAGATTGATTGGAAGGATGGAAAGCTGGAGTTTGTGACCGAGGAGAGTAAAGAGGAACAAAACGACGAATGTATGCCTAAAGAGGATGACATAGATAAAGAGGATGTTGAAGGACAAGAGGAAGAAGTAATTTTCGCTGAAGGCAGATCCTCCGGCGGAAAGGAAGAAAACGTTAACACGAAAAAGAAGGGGAGGAAAGATGAACGAGATTGATACGATTGCAGAAGTTCAGCCGATAATGTTGGCTAAAGAGCAACCCACTTTTATCCAGACACCAGGTGTAAAAAGTATACTAAAGCGGGCATTTTTGTATCTTCAAGCAGGCTATCCAATTAACTTTTCAAGCCCTGCAGGAACAGGCAAGACTACTTTGGCTATGTATTTAGCGGCTCAATTAGGTCAACCAACGATATTAATCCACGGAGATAGTGAATTTGGCACCGCGGATTTAGTAGGTTCAGAGTTTGGGTATCGTAAGAAAAAAGTGGTGGATAACTTCATCCATTCAGTTCTTAAAGCTGAAGAAAGTGTGACAGGAGCTTGGGTGGATAACCGTTTGACCGTTGCCTGTAAACATGGTTTTACTTTGATCTATGATGAATTTACCAGATCTAAGGCCGAGGCAAATAATGTTCTCTTGTCTGTGTTGGAAGAAAAAATGTTAGATCTCCCGGCAGCCAGAGGGATAGACGGATACATGAAAGTTAATCCAAATTTTCGGGTTATCTTTACCAGTAATTCTCACGAATACGCCGGTGTATATAGAGCTCAGGATGCGCTTCTGGATAGGATGATCACTATGAAACTTGACCATTATGATCGAGATACGGAGATAGCTATAACTACTGCTAAGGCCGGAATATCTCCTTCGAATGCCGAGAAAATAGTAGATATTGTAAGAGCCATGAGAGATCAGGATAAAAATGGAGCGATTCCAACTATTCGTGCCGCGATAATGATTGGCAAGGTGGTAAAGTTATCTAGTGCAAGCGTTAGCTCTTCTGATGAAGATTTTGTAGAGAGCTGTATTGATATCCTGGATTCAGAAATAGATTCTATGAATAAGAAGAAGGGGGCTACAAAAGCAAAGATATTGAGTGTAATTGAAGATATCTGTTAATTAAGGGGAGGTCTAACGGGATGAAAGGTAGTGAAAGACAAGTTTTGAACATAATTAAGGAACGAAAGGAAACAGATAAAGAATCTGTAGCCTTTAAGTTAGGAGTTTCATCAGAGTATATAGTTCAAATCTGTTCTAATCTAGCTAGCGACGGATATATTGAAGAGAATCTTAACGGAAGATTCAAGCTTACTCTCAAAGGTAAAAAGCTTACTAGTCCGCTGAAAGCAAGAAAACCATTAATTAGAATTTAGAGAAAAGATTGAAAATTGGAGAGAAAAAATGAAGGGTAGTGAAAAACAAATTCTAAGTATTGTTAGAGAATTGATAGAAGTTGATAGCGAGGCTATAGCTCGAAAAGTCGGGGTGTCCGCGGAATATATAGTTGAAATTTGTCAGGGTTTGGTCAAGGATGGATATCTTTTAGAAAGCAGTAATGGAAGATATAAACTTTTACCCCAGGCGCTGAAAGCAATTAGTCCGACCCGCTCACGAGGTCCGATACTTGTATTGAAAGGCGGCGGATAAGGAGAGAGATAATGAGCGTATCAGGTAGTGAAAAAAAAGCTTTAGAAGTAATTATGGAAGAAGGCGGGCGAATTTCTATTCAAGTTGTAAGTCGGAGGATGCGGATAGAGACGGGTTACGCGAAGCTTCTTTGCACCTCTTTGGCTAGAGCAGATTATATCGATTTGTTAGGTACGGGCGTTTGCAGAATTACTGCTCTTGGGAAAGCAGTTTTACAGTAAATTAAGGAGGAAGATCAGATGACTGAAAAAGGAAAGAAAAAAAAAGAAGGATCAGGCTTTGATTTGGGACTCGGTGGTTTAGGTGGTTTATTCAAAGGTATTGAGAAACTAATAGATCTGTCAGAAGACTTATCCGCCAAAGGCGGCGAAATCAACAAGCAAGGTGAGATAGATTTAAACAGTCTAAAAAAAGGCATGAAAGGTGTTTTCGGATTTACTGTGAAGACTATGGTTGGCGGTGAATCTAAGGTTGAACCGTTTGGCAATATCAAAAAGACTCCCAAAGGCCCTGTGGTAGAAGCAGAAAGAGAACCCATAGTAGATGTTTTTGATGAAAAAGACCATGTTTTGGTAGTTGCTGAGCTTCCCGGCATTGAGGAAAAAGATATTAAGACAGAAATAAAAGACGACATCCTTAATATATCATCTGAGAAAACTGAAAGAAAATACAAAAAGGAAGTTCTTCTTCCCGCCAAAGTCGAAGCAGTGCCTATTTCTTCTATGTATAAAAATGGGATTTTAGAAATTAAATTAAAGAAAATTTTTAAATGAAGACACTAATTTCAAAAGTAGCAGAGGCAAGGCCTCGAGATGTAGGAAGAGGCATAGCCAGAATGGATCCTAAGGATCTTGTTAAACTTGGCTGTGAGGTCGGAGATGTAGTAGCGATTTCCGGTAAGCGAAAAACTGCCGCCAAGGTTATGCCCGCGTACATGGAGGACAGAGGCAAAGGTATAGTTCAGATAGACGGAATTATCAGAGAGAATGCTCAAATTGGCTTGGATGAAAAAGCCGCCATTGAAAAAATATCCTATAAATCTGCCGAAAGAATTACCTTATCACCTATCACTATAAGTGGATTGCGAGGTGAAAAAGACACTCAATATATTGGCCGTCTTTTAGAAGGACTTCCTTTAGTAGCCGGAGACAGAGTTAGGGCTACTTTATTCGGCGCCAGGTCTTGCGATTTCAAGGTATTAGATACTGTCCCCAAGAAAGAAGTAGTTCTGATTCAGTCTACTACTTCTATCCGAATGGAAGTAAAGGAGGGTGAGGAAAGGCGGGGACTCAAAATATCTTACGAGGATATAGGCGGGTTAGGTAAGCAGGTTCAAAGAATCAGGGAGATGATAGAGCTTCCCTTAAAATATCCACAGGTCTTTGAGAGATTAGGGATAGATGCTCCCAAAGGTGTTTTACTTCATGGCCCGCCGGGTTGCGGCAAAACTTTAATTGCCCGGGCAGTGGCTAATGAGACCGACGCTTATTTTACCAGTATAAGCGGTCCTGAAATAATGGCTAAATATTACGGTGAGTCTGAATCGCGCCTCCGCAGTATATTTGAAGATGCCCAGGCAAATGCGCCAGCTATTGTTTTTATTGATGAGATAGATGCTATTGCTCCTAAACGTGATGAGATGGGCGGAGAAAAACAAGTTGAAAAGAGAGTGGTGGCACAACTTTTAGCTCTTTTAGACGGACTGCAAGCCAGAGGGCATCTAATTGTGATTGGTGCTACTAACATCCCGGATGCTTTAGATCCTGCTTTACGAAGGCCGGGGCGGTTTGATCGTGAGTTGACTGTGCCCATTCCTGACAAAAATGGGAGGCTTCAAATACTTCAGATCCATACCAGGGGTATGCCATTAGCAGAAGGCGTCAGTTTAGAAAAATTAGCTGAGATCACCCACGGATTTGTAGGAGCGGATCTAGAAGCTTTGGCAAGAGAGGCCGCCATGGTTTGTCTAAGAAAAATACTGCCCAAGGTAGATTTTGAGTTAGCAGAAATACCTTACGAAACCCTGTTAGAATTAGAAGTTACTATGGATAATTTTATGGAAGCCTTGAAGGAGATAGAGCCTTCGGCTATTCGTGAATTTTTTGTTGAAGTTCCCGATGTGAAATGGGAAGACGTGGGTGGTTTAGATGATGTGAAGAACCAGCTAATGGAGGCGATTGAGTGGCCGCTTAAATATCCTGAAATTTTCGTTAAGGCTAAAACCAGGCCCGCGAAAGGGGTGTTGCTTTATGGAGCTCCCGGTACCGGTAAAACCTTAGTAGCTAAGGCAGTGGCAAATGAGAGCGGAGTTAATTTTATATCAGTAAAAGGTCCAGCCCTTATGTCTAAATATATGGGGGAATCCGAAAAAGGAATTAGGGAAGTTTTTAAAAAGGCCAAACAGGCTGCGCCGACAATAATATTTTTTGATGAGATAGACGCGGTAGTTCCTATTCGTGGCTCAGGTGGTGGAGATGCCACTAATACCACCGAACGGATAATTAGTCAGTTTCTTACAGAGATGGATGGAATAGAGGAATTAAAAGGAGTTATTGTTATCGGAGCCACCAATAGATTTGATATGATCGACCCTGCAATACTTCGCCCCGGTAGGTTTGACGCGCTTTTAGAGCTGTCTGTTCCTGACGCGAAAACCAGGCTTGAGATTTTCAAGATTCATGCCAAAGGTAAACCATTGGATAAAGACATTGACCTTAAGTCATTTGTTAGCGTAACCGATAAATATACCGGCGCAGAGATAGAAGATGTTTGTCGAAAAGCCTCTATGCTTGCTATCAGAGAGTTTATAGTCGCGGGAAAAGGAAAACCCGATAAGACCCCCCCTTTAAAGGAATTAGGAGGGTCTATCCCTCTGGATAAAAAGGCGATTGAAGAGTTTGTTATTAAAAAGAAGCATTTTGATGAAGCGATGAAGGCGGCAAACCCTCTTAAGGATAAAATTTAGGGGTAAAGAGAGGGTTTTTAACAAGGCGGCTTAAGATGGTAAAGACAGATTATAGCTTGCTCGTCTCTAAGGTCGGTAGCTAAAGGTGCCCTTGTTGTAGCAAGCGCGGATGAATCAAAAAAAATGAGAGGTGGATCATAATGGGAGAAGGAAGATACATTTACGGCATAGTAAAAACCAATGAAAAAAAATCTTTTGGGACTTGCGGAATTAATAACGGGGAGGAAGTTTATATAATACCTTACCAAGATATCTCTTGCGTCGTGAGTAAGTCTCCCTTACAAGATTATTCATCTATGCTTAAAGAGACCCTGGGCCATTTTTTGGTGAAACACCAGACAATAATCGAGAAAATCATGAAGGAACATACGATCATACCCATGAAGTTTGGGACATTTGTTTTCAATGACGATGAAGTTGTGCAGGTCGCCAAAAGAGGTTACCCGCAGTTTAAAGAACTGCTTGGCAATATGGATAGCAAGATAGAGCTTGATGTGACTGCCGCATGGAGTGATTTAGGTACTATTATAATGGAAATCGGAGAGAAAGATGAACAAATCAGAGAATTTAAAACAGAGATTGCTAAAAGGCCTGTCAATGAAAGCTTACAAGATAGGATAAAGATAGGGGCGATGATTAAGGATGCCTTGGATAAGAGAAGAGAAAAAGAAGCCGGTCATATGATAGGTTCCTTGAGAGAGCTCGCGATTGATTTTCAAAAGCATCAGGTGATGGATGATAGTATGATTTTAAACTGTGCCTTTTTATTAGAAAAGGTTAAAGAGCCGGATTTCGATGCCAAGTTAAAGGAGTTAGATAAAGAATATAACCACCAGCTGAATTTTAGATGCATTGGGCCTTTGGCTCCTCATAGTTTTGCCACTTGTCAATTAAATAAGTTGAGTTATAGCCGGATAGATGAGGCAAGAAAATTATTGGGCTTGGAAGAAAACGCGTCTTTAAATGAAGTAAAAGACTCCTATCGCCAACTAGCTCAAAAAAAGCACCCTGACGTGGATCCTAATGACGCACAGCTTAAAGAGGAGTTTGGAAAAATTACCCAGGCTTATAAGTTGTTGGCTAATTATTTCCAAGCCGAGGATGTTTCTTTTGAAGATAGGAAGAACGGGGATTTTATTGCGGTGGAGATAATTCGACCGTGAAAATATACAGGTTAGTATAGATAAATATAGTCTGTGCCTATTTGTGCTAAGGAGCGAAGCGACGAAGATGGATGAGGGAAAATATCTATATTGTGTGATTAATGAAGACCAGGAAAGAAATTTTGGACCCATTGGAATCGGAGATAGAAGCGATGAAGTCCATACTTTGGGTTTTCGAGACCTGGCCTGTGTTATTAGTTCTACCCCGATGACTAAGTATGTGATTAGCCGGGAAAATTTGCTTACTCATGAGAAGATAATAGAGGAAACCATGAAAGACTATAGCTCTGTGCTTCCGGTTAGATTTTGCACTATTGCTGCCAGCGCCGAAGAAATTAGAAATCTTTTGATGAAGAGGTATCATGAGCTTAAAAATCTATTGAGAAGCATGGATAATAAGGTGGAATTAGGCTTAAAGGTTTTCTGGCAGGATACGGAAGGTATTCTTAAAAAAATAGGAGGAACTCACAAAGAGGTAAAGAGCTTAAGGGAAAGATTAACTAAAAACTCTGCTTCGTTATCTTTAGAAGAAAAAGTAGGGTTGGGTAAAAAGGTTAAAGAGATCCTTGAAAAGAAAAGAGAAGATGAGACAGAAGAAATTTTAAATGTATTAAGGCCTAGATGTGTTAACTTTCGCAAAAATAAGACAGTAGGCGATGATATGGTATTAAATTGTGCCTTTCTAATAGACAGGGCCCACGAAATGGAATTTGATGATTACATAGAGGATTTAAGTCAAAAATATAAGGATAAATTAAAGTTTAAATACGTAGGCCCGATAGCTCCGTTTAATTTTGCGGAGCTGGTTATACAATGGGGCCATGAGGAAAACGAATGAATCCAAAACAAGAGATTGGCAATAAGACAGAAGTAGAAGACAATAGCGTTTCAAGCGAACAAAAGGGAAGATATCTCTATTGTTTAATTGGTGATGCCGAAGAAAGAAAGTTTGCGTATCCTGCAATTGGTGAACGGCAAGATAAAAATCATCCCTTCTCCAAAAATTTTGGCGCGGGTGTTCATAGCATCTCTTACCAAGATATTGCGGCGGTAATCAGCTCTTCTCCGATTATAAAATATCCTATTTCCAGAGAAAATACTATGGCCCACCAGAAGGTTTTAGAAGAGTTGATGAAAGATTTTACCGTTTTACCGGTAAGGTTTGGCACTATTGCCGGCACTAAAAATGGGATTTGTGCTGAGGAGAGGATAAGAGAGGAAGTGCTTAAGCTCAGGTATAAAGAATTAAAAGATCTATTAATTAAGATGGACAATAAGATAGAGTTAGGGATTAAGGCTTTTTGGATTGATACGAAGATAATCTTTCAGGAGATTGTTGACGAAAATAGCCGAATCAGGAGATTAAGGCAGAGATTAACTTCAAAACCATTTGGACATCCTTTTGGAGAAAAGGCATCTTTGGGCGAGATGGTAAAGAACGCCTTGGAAAATAAGAAGGCGAAGGAAGAAAAAGATATTTTGGATGTTTTAAAGAAGGCCTGCGTCGAGTGGCGCGGCAACAAAGTATTTGGCGATAATATGATAACCAACGGCTCTTTCCTGGTAGAGAAATCCAGGGTAGAAGAATTTGATAGTTTAGTGAATAAATTAGATCTCGAGTATGATGGGAGAATAAAGTTTAAATATGTAGGTCCGATTCCGCCGATTAATTTTGTAGAATTGGTGATAGTTTTAGAGGGGGAGAAAGCATGAAAAAACAGTCTAAAAAAATTGGAGGTAGTTCTCCAAAAAAGACTGAATCTGATGACGGCATGGGTTTTAGCCCGCTCGATTTGGTATTTCCTTTTTTAATACCGGTAAAAGGAGTGGTATGGATTGGTAATAAATTGAAGCAAACGGCTTCTGCCGAGCTGACTGATAAATCTAAGGTGCGAGAGGAGCTATTAGGTTTACAAATGCGCTTTGAGATGGGTGAAGTAAGTGAAGAGGAGTATCAAAAGAAAGAGTCGAATCTCCTGAGTAGATTAGAAGCTATTAGGAAATATGAGGAAGAAAAAGAAGGGAGGTGATGAGAGATGTCAGAAAGGGCGCGAACTTCGGGAGCATTTAGATGCCCTAAATGCGGCACGGTGACCAGCAGGGGTAAAAGCTTTTGTGTAGAATGCGGGGAGGCTCTAGATATTGAATGTACAGAATGTGAAAAAACATGGCGGTATATGTTTAATTATGTATTTTGTCCATCGTGTGGAACTAAGCTTAAAGGTAGGTGAGGTCCAAACTTAAAGTTATATGCTCATTAAAAAAGGAGGAAAAAATGGCAAAGTCAATGAATGATATCATCGTGAAGGCTCGTGAGGAACTGAGCAAAGTTACAGGATTGGAACTTTCTACTACCATTGGAGCGATTAAAGAAGATAAGGGCTGGAAGGTTAGTATGGAGATGATTGAGAAACATTCTCTTCCTGACCAGATGGATATTTTAGCTGTCTACGATGTAATTTTAGATAATGATGGCAACATAATTGAATTTAATCGAACAAGACTAAGAAAAAGAGTAGATACCGAAATAATTGAGGTAGAATAAGCATGGTAATTAAAATGCGACAGAAGGGAGTGCTGAACGAAGTGAATGTACGAGCTTTCTCAAGCATTCAAGAGCGTTCTCTTTTGATCTTTGGAGGAAAAGGGGGCTGTGGAAAGACTACATCTGCTTGTGCGGTTGGTCTTCATTCAGCCCAGCATTATCCCGAGAAGAGGATTTTGATTGTATCTTGCGATCCCGCACATTCCGTGGGTGATAGTTTCGACTGCACTGTTGGTAACACCACTACAGCCATAAAGGGTTTAAAGAATCTTTGGGCTTTAGAAATAAGGGCAGAGGAAGATGCCGCGGAGTTTAAAAGAAAATATGATACTGTGATGAAAAAGATCGCTGAGAGAGGAACTTATTTTGACAAGGAGGATATAGAAAACTTCTTTTCTCTTTCTCTTCCGGGATTAGATGAAGTAATGGCGGTAATAAAAATCGCCAATATCTTAAAAGAGAAAAAATTTGATTTAATCATCTTGGATACCGCACCTACCGGTCATACTCTCAGGCTTTTAGCTTTGCCCGCACAAATGGAAAAGTGGGTGGAGGTTATGAATTTGATGCAGTCTAAGCATAGATTCTTGGCCAGGCATTTTGCCGGTAAGTACAAAAAAGACGATGCCGATGAGTTTTTAGAAATGATGAGTAAAGATGTGGAGAGGGTAAGAAAGTTGTTAAAGAGCCACGATTCAACAGAATTTATACCTGTTACCAGGCCAGAAGGTTTGGCTATAGAAGAAACAGAAAGGCTCTCGAAGACGTTAAGAAGTTATGGAATTCGAGTTGATTCCATTATTGTTAATCAAATTAAAAACAGCTTAAATAAATGCCCCTTTTGTTCTAATAAAGAAAAGGAACAGGAGGAAGAATTAAATGCAATTAAGCAAAAATTCGCTGATTACCAACTTCCCCGAATACCTACGTTTCCATATCAAATCAGAGGCATAGATCGTTTAAAAGAATATGCTCAAGTTCTGTTTGAGGCGAAAGTACATCGTCTCCCTGAAGAAAAGAAAACTTTTGGTTTCAAGTCTAAAGTTTTCTCTATTGTTAAACTACCTCGGAAAGCTTCTCAGCTAATAAAGAAAGAGATCGTATTGTACATATTTGGCGGCAAAGGCGGCGTGGGTAAAACATCCATTTCTTCAGCTACCGCGCTTAGTATAGCCAGAAAATTCCCCGCTAAAAAGGTTTTAGCCTTTTCGACTGACCCTGCCCATTCACTATCTGATAGTTTTGGTTTACCTGTCGGAGACAATCTAACCCAGTTAGGAAGATATACAAACCTATTTGGCTTAGAAATAAACTCTGAAAAGTTACTTGAGAACTTTAAAAAGGATTACAGGGAAGAAATAACTGAGGTCTTTAATAAATTTTTAGGAGGTGGTGTAGATGTTAAGTTTGATAGAGAGATTCTAGAGGAACTTATCTCGCTCACTCCTTCCGGCTTGGATGAGGTTATGGCTTTGGCTAAGGTGGTCGAATTTATAGATCAAGGAAAATTTGATGTATATATTTTAGATTCGGCGGCTACCGGACATCTATTGCGCTTTTTAGAGATGCCTCAGCTTGCCAGGGAGTGGCTAAACGCAATGTTTAAATTACTTATAAAATATAAAGGCGTAGTGCGGCTGAACAAACAGGCCGAGGAGATGATAGAGTTTTCTAAAAAGATAAGAAAAATACAGGAAATTCTTACAGACTTAGCGAAGTGTCAATTTGTGGTTGTTGGTATTCCAGAAGCTATGGGAAAGGCAGAGATGGATGATCTTCTTGATAATCTAAAGCGGCTTAAGATACCTTGTCAGTATATTTTGATTAACATGATTCTTCCTAAAACCGGATGTAATTTTTGTGAGTCAAGGAGAGAAGAGCAGATTAAGGTTATGCGAGAGATAGATAAAGAATGGTCTTCACAATATAAGATTGGACAGGTGCAGTTTTTTCCAAATCAAATCAAAGGTATCGATAGGTTAGAGGATTTTGCTAATAAGATATATGGTAAAAAGGAGGTAATAGGTGTCGCTTAAAAAGAAAAAGGTCATAAAGGAAAAAATAGCTAAGGATAAGCCCAAAAGAAAACTTATTGCTTCTACTGTCGGTAAGTTATCTTCAGTCAGTAGGGTTATGGCACAGTCATCAGTCAATATGCCTTCAGTTAGTAAGGTCATGCCGCAGGTCGCAAGCGCTGTACCTCTGGTTAGTAAAGAGATCCCTTTAGTTTCTAAGACTTTACCTCAGGCCTCCGCCAAACCTACTCATACCTTGGCTAAAAAATGGGAGTTACCGAGTAAACACTGGGGGACTTCTAAGGTGCGCCCAACCAGAAGCCGAGAAGTAACACGGCCGCAAGACATAGGATTATTTACTTTCTTGGGTAAGGTAATCACTGCGCCGATGCAGCCGATAGAGATGATCAAACAACTTACCTCTGCAATCAACGTCCAGATCGAAGAAGAAAAGGGCGATCCAAAGCTCGTCTTAGAGCAGGGACTTCTTGAACTTAAAATGCGCCGAGAAATGAATGAAATTTCTGAACAAAATTACGAGATACTGGAAACAAAACTTAAGAAGAGAATAAAAGATTTAAGAGTGAAAGGTGAAGTAACGGAGAAAACTAAAGAAGTTAAGAAGAAAAGAAGGTAAGGGATGGTTAGAAGGCAAAAAGGACTGCTAGAGCACAAGGGGAACTTAATAGGATAGAAGTTAAATGTGGTTTTTGAGGATGGAACAGGAGAGACGTGATGGAAGCGACAAAAGATACCGGTGGAACCTTAGTTGATGTCATAGACCGAGTTTTAGATAAAGGATTGGTAATAAATGCAGACATTGTTGTATCCGTTGCCGGGGTTGAGCTTTTAGGTATTAAAATAAGGGCCGCCTTAGCTTCTTTTGAAACGGCGGCAAAATACGGCCTTGAATTTCCAGCCGGAACTGATGTGGAAACAGCCGCTTGGATGGAAGCTATGAAAGGTAAAGAGGAATGTCCGCAATGCAGCAAAAAAGTTATTACAGAAGACTTGCTTAATGAAGGTTGTCCTTGGTGTGGTTGGATAAGCGCCAAAGCAAAAGGAATCAAAGTAGAATAAAAGGAAGGCGGGGATTATGGGTAGTAAAGACGAAGAGAAAAAAGAGCCTGAAAGCGAAAGTACAGCAGGAGGAATTCTTAAAGGTATTGGTAACATAATTCCAGGATTAGGTGGGTTGATTAAAAAGATAGAGAAATCCCCGGCTTTCAAAGAGAGGCTGAAAAAGGTTGATAAAGAGCTGGAGCGTAAGATAAAAGAAGCTCCCTTAAAGAAGACCGAAGGAAGACCTTCGCAAATTCCAAGCGGTATCCCTCCGGGAGCCAGGCGCGGGCCGTCGTGGAAAAAATCTTTTATAGGAAAAAGACCGGAGACGGTAAAATTCGAAACTACACCACCAAAACCTGAAACGCCGCCGGCAGATATTTTTGATGAAAACGATCACATTAAAGTGATTGCTGAAATACCAGGGGTTGAAGAGAAAGATATAAATATAAATTTACAGGATGATGTTCTTGCTATATCCGTAGACATTCCTGACCATAAATATCGACAAGAGCTAAAACTACCTTACGCGCCCAAAGGGAAATTAGAGAAGACATATAAGAATGGGATTTTAGAAATAAGGATAAGTGAAAAATAGATTCTCGCGGAAGAAGGAATCCATAAAATAAGGAAGCGACAATGATAGACATTAACGAAAATAATCTTAAAAGCGGTGTTTTAGGTTTGGTGCTTGCCTTAGTTGAGATAATTAGAGACGCGCTTAAACTGCAGGCAGTGAAGCGAATGGAAGGTGAGAGCTTAAATGATGAAGAGGTAGAACGTTTAGGTAGATCGCTTAAGGAGCTCGATGTTGCGATAGATCTTATAAAAGAGGAACAGGGAGTTGGTGAAGCGGTGCAGTCAGTAAGGGATGGTTTGGACAATATCGTTGGCGATGTTTTCGATAAAATAGTTAATCCCAAAAGATGGGAGAAAGCAGATGAACCCGTTCAATCTCGCTCAGGGTTCATCTTGGGCGACTGTAAGGAGACGAAGGATGAAAACTGAGACGAAAAAACAAGGGATGTATCTTTACTGTATAGCTGATAGCAATGAGGAACTAAGTTTAGGTAGGATTGGAATTGATGGCGGCGAGGTTTACGCCCTCCCATATCAAGAGCTTTCAGCTATTGTTCACAACTCGGAATCTCGTCCTTACGAATCAGAAGATAAAAATATAGTAAAGAACTGGGTATTAATTCATCAGAAAGTTGTTGATTGCGCCTGGCAGAGGTTTGGCGCGGTATTACCTTTGGCTTTTGATACCATAATCATAGGCGAAGAAGGCATAGACTCAAAAGAAAATATGAAAAAATGGCTGCAAAATGATTATGAAAAATTAAAAGAAAAATTAAACAAAGTCAAAGGTAAGGCAGAATACGGCATTCAGATTTTGTGGGATCCCAAGGTTATAGTTGAGAGAATAGCCCAAAATACTCCAGAGATTAAGAATTTAAAAGAAGAGTTAAAGTCTAAATCGCCGGGCACGGCCTATATGTATGAAGAGAAAATAAAGAATCTATTGAGGAATGAAATGGAAAAAAGGGCGGATGAGTATTTTAAAGATTTTTATAGCCGTATAAAAGAAGGAGTTTTTGATATTCGCATTGATAAAACCAAAAAGGCGGAAGACCCTTTACGGATGCTTATGAATACGTCTTGTCTGGCCGGAGGAAAAGATGCAGAAAAACTTGGAATGATATTAGAGGAGATTAAGAAAGAAGAAGGCTTTCATGTCAGGTTTACCGGCCCCTGGCCGCCGTATTCGTTTGTGTAGTTACCTGCGTTACACGCTGCATGTTGCAGGTTACACGTTGTAAGGTAGGAGAGTTGATTGGAGAAAGAGAGAATAAATGAAGTTTTGGAATATAAGAGGGTGGTGGTTGCGTAGAAAGGTAAGACGCAAAAAAATAGTGAAAGATAGAACTGCAGCCCTGAGTCCTTCGCCTCCTGTCAGGATAAATTCCGCCGAAGGGTTCGGGATGACAGATGAAAAAGAGACAAAAATTATAGCTATTGCTAATCAAAAAGGCGGTTGTGGGAAAACGACTACTGCAATTAATCTCTCAGCCTGTCTTGCTTTGGAGGGGAAAAGGACATTAGTAATAGATATGGATCCGCAAAATCACGCCTCCGCGGGTTTGGGTGTAAATACCAAGGAGTTCGCCACCAGTATTTATGATGTTTTAGTTAAACACCGAGAGCCTCCCAAGTTGAAAAAAAAATCTAATTTAGTTTCTTTGGACGATATTATTGTTCCGATCTTTCCAAATCTTGATCTGGCGCCGTCAAATATTATCTTGTGTACCGCGGAACAGGCCTTAGCTGAAACTGATAGGGGAATATATCAACTTCAGGAGGCTATTTCTCAAGTAAGAACAAGGTATGACTATGTTTTGATTGACTGTCCGCCAAGTATGGGATTTTTGACTTTTAACGCGTTAAAAGCTTGCGGTGAGGTTATTATGCCTATGGAAGTAGGTTTTTTCTCACTTCGAGGTATAGGCATAATGTTAGACGCGATTAAACTTCTTATGGGGCAGGCTGAGGGAAATTTGATCATAAACATTTTAATCACATCATACGAAGAAAATAATAGTTTTAATAGTGATGTAGTTAAAGATATCTGTATGCATTTTGAAAAAGTGCTCTTAGAAACGAAGATTCATAATAGCCTCGAACTCCGAGAGGCGGCAAGTTTAGGCATGCCGATAACGGAATATTCTAAAGATTCAACAGGTTTCGCGGACTATAGAAAACTTGCTAAAGAGATAATTCGAAAAACTGAGACAAGAGAATTAGTTCACAGTGTAAAAGAGAACGCGGCATAGAATAAAAAAGAGGCGAATAAATAATGGTATATCCGAAACATATTTTGAAGACAACCGAACCTGTAAGTATAGCTGATCTAAAAGTCATGAGTTCGGAAAAGTTCCAGCGGTTGGTATTAAAAGCTTTCAATAGGCTGGGGTATTCGGTGTGGCTAAACGAAAAAAAAGGCGCGGATAAAGGAATAACGCGCAGTATTCTTTTAAAGGACGGCGAGCGTTATCTTATTTATTCCGGGAATGCAAAAGACTTAGTTGACATGTCTTTAATTAGAAATTTCTCCCGGGATCTGGAAAAAGAAAATATTGAATCAGGATCCTTTATTACAACAGATTTGATCACGTTAGAAGGCCGGACATATTTTCAGGAAAGAGAGTTAAATTTTATAGATGCCGATAAATTGCTTTTGTTTTTTAAAGTAATTTTTGGTGAAACCGGGATAAAAGAAGAAGTAAATCGAGTTTTCGAACGAAGGAAATCATTGCGTATTGATCAAAGAATGCTATGGGAAGATAAGGTGGTACAACGGGCCAGTACTCTTTATGGAGCGGATCTACGCGTGAAAGGAATTGGTAATATAGCCCGCGAGGGAATCAGCTTTACGGTAGCTGACAAAATTTCTAATTCGAGTTTATTAAAGTTAGAACTATCGTTGCCGGCGGAGACAGATATCATTAAAACTATGGTAAAAGTGATTTGGCAGAACCAGGAAGCGAACTCTTTAGACCATAAGTTGGGATGTATGTTTTTTTTGATCGGAGACAAAGACAAAGAACGAATTTTTAATTTTATAGAATCGCGGAGCTTTTTAGAAAGCTTTCAATCCGCATCGAAAATACCGGAGAACCGGAATGATTTCGGATTAACACCAAAAATTTTGTTAAAGTCATTGGTCGAAAGAAAGATTTTCGGAGAGAAAAAGGATAATCCGATAAGGAGGATTCGAGAAGTGGACATTAAAAAAGCAGAAGCGGCAGTAAAAAGTTTTTTTAAAAAGATGTTTTCCGAAAAGTGTAAAATATTAGAGGTTAATAAAACATCCGAGGGTTGGGAAGCCTTAGCCATGAAGATAGATAGTTGGTTTGAAAAACAGGGTTATCGGGATGTTTATGAGAAGACGGCTTATGTTGTCAGACTGGATAATAAGTTTAAGGTGCTTTCTTATTCCAAAAGAGGCGAAGATAGTGCTTCAAAAACGGCCAACTCGCTTGACGCAGATAAGGTCAGAGAAATTGTTAAAGGGGTTATGGAGGAAGTCTCTGATAACACTGCCCGGAGCGCCGAAAAAATAGCTCAGGAAGTAACGAAAGCTATCTCTATTCCGGAAGGTACTCGCGATATTTTAAAAAAGGCGCTTCTGGAAGCGGTTAGTGAAGTGGAGCAAAGAAAAACCAGTCTTTTTCAAAAAAAAGAAGAGGAAGAAATAAAAATTAAGGAAGACTATATTAGTCCTCTAAAAAAAATAAAGGTAGAACGAAGTTTTAAGAGGATTGGAAAAGTTAAGCAATCAAAAAAGAAAATTAAAAATCAGATAAAGTCTCTTCAAGGGATAAAAAAGAAGAAGGTTAAAACCAAAAAGGAGAAGTAATTATGCGAAAAGAGTTAAAACGCCCCAAACCCGTTAAAAAAAACAAAAGAGGTAAAACTACCGCGATTACACAGGCAAAAGGGCTGGATATCGGCACTTCATTTATTAACTGTGCGGAAAACCGCGGCGGCCGTGTAACTTTCAGGTCAATAAGGAATTCTTTTTTTGACATAGAACACACGAATTTTACCAGGAATATGCTGAATAGGACTAACATGAATTATATTAAAAGAGATGACAGGTTATATGTGATAGGAGATGAGGCGTTAGAGTTTGCCAATATTTTCAATAAAGAGGCACGGCGTCCTTTAAGGGGAGGCGTGATCAGCTCTAAAGAAAAAGAAGCTTTGCCTTTGGTTGAGATCATAATAAAAAGTCTTTTGGGCAAGGCAAAACAGAAAGGAGAACAAGTTTCTTATTCTGTGCCCGGAGAACCGGTAGATACTGAGCTCAATCTTACGTATCATCAAAGTGTTCTGGGGGAAGCCTTAAATAAACTGGGTTATACGCCAATGCCGATCAATGAAGGGTTAGCGGTAATTTTTTCCGAATTGGACGACAGAGATTTTACGGGAGTCGGTATTTCTTTCGGCGGCGGTATGGTTAATGTGGCTATGAGTTTCATGGCAGCGCCGATATTTTCGTTCAGTATTTCCAAAAGCGGTGATTGGATAGATGCCCAGACTGCTATGGCTGTGGACGAAACCAATTCTAAGGTTTGCGTGCTCAAAGAAAATGGACTGGATCTAACCAAGAAGAAAGGGCTTACCAGAATAGAAAAAGCCCTTATTGTTTATTATCAGAATTTGATCGAATATGTTGTAAAACATCTTAAAAGGAAATTTGAAAATACGAAAGAGATGCCTGATTTGAAAAAGCCGATTGATATTGCTATAGCCGGCGGGACATCTCTTCCAAAAGGCTTTCTGCAGAAATTCAATCAAATATTAAAAGGAATTGGGTTGCCGTACGACATAGGGCGGGTAACTGTAGCTGAAGAACCGTTGAACGCGGTCGCCAACGGAGCTTTAATTTCGGCCGTTGTGGATGGGGGTTAAGGCATAGTACAGCATTGCAACACTTAAAAGGGGCGAAGCGACGAATGGAACCAACAAGGGACGCGCAAGTCACATTAGTTGATTTATTGGACAGGGTTTTGGATAAAGGATTGGTGATTAACGCCGATATTATTATCTCTGTGGCTGGTATTCCTCTAATCGGTGTTAATTTAAGAGCGGCTCTGGCCGGCATGGAGACTATGGTTAAGTATGGAGTGATGAAGGCCTGGGATGAGAAGATTCGCGCTTGGGAAGGAAGCGATAAAATCAAAAAAGAAATATCTTTGCTTCAAGGAGAAGATATTAAACTTAAGATGTTAGGATCTTTTTTTTACTCTCAGGGAATCTATGTTAGTTGGAGGTATGGACAGATGTGTTTAACCGATAAAAGACTGCTTCTTATGAATCAGGAGTTTAATGAAGTAATATTTCAAACCTCTCTAAGTGAAATAAGGGGGCTTATAGTACAGGAAGGGATGCTTCATCTTATTCTTGAGGATGAGAAGAGGGCGCGCCTGCGGGCTGTTGAGATAGAAAAATTAGCAGAGTCCATAAAAGAAGCAATAAGGTTAAACGGATGGGTAATTGATGAGAACCCCGTTTTTCCTGAATATGAAGAAGATGGGTTAGATTTTCTAACCGAAGGAGAAAACATTACTCATAGGGGTAAGTCTTGGCATATGATTTCCTCAAGTGGTACTTGGACGCCGGGACAGTTATATATAACCAATAAGAGGTTATGCTGGTGGTATGATTTTGAAAAAAGATTGGTTTTTGAAATCCCTACCAAAGAAATATTAGGAGCCGCTGTAGAGGTAAAGAATCTTAACAGGGCATTAAAGAATAAAAGAGTTTTTGATGTGATATACAATGAGGGTTCAGAAAGAAAGGTTGCTTCTTTTTCAGGTGAGGGAATGTATGAGTGGGAAAGGGCATTGGCCCGAATAATATCATTTAGAGAGAGAATAGAAGCCTGTCCTCAATGCCGAAAGACGGAAAATGTTTTAGAATTGTTAGAAAAAGGTTGCACAAATTGCGGTTGGGTGAGTCCAAGGCTTAAGAAAAAGAGAGTACAGGTAGCGATATGAGCAAGGTAATCGGAATAGATTTAGGAACTACTTTTTCAGCCGCCGCCTTTATGAATGACGGCAGGCCTGAGATTATACCTAATGCTGAAGGCGCAAGGCTTACTCCGTCGGTAGTTGCCTTTGTCGAGGGTGGGAGACAATTGATAGGCAGTCTTGCCAGAACCCAGGCAGTTGCCAATCCGGAGTATACTGTTTCCTCTATTAAACGCCGGATGGACACTGATTATGAACTGGAGTTCAATGGAAGAAAATTTAACCCACAGCAGATATCCGCTTTAATTCTTCGCAAGGTTAAGCAAGACGCGGAAGAATTTTTAGGTGAGAAAATAGAAAAGGCTGTAATTACCGTTCCCGCGTACTTTAATGATAATCAGCGTCAGGCAACTATGGAAGCAGGCGCTTTGGCCGGCTTAGAAGTAATGCGGATCATAAATGAACCCACTGCCGCTTCTTTGGCCTATGGATTACATAAGCAAGACTTACATTATGTATTAGTGTGGGATTTAGGAGGGGGCACTTTTGATGTTTCCATTTTAGAATTGGGTAAAGGTGTATTTGAGGTAAAGGCGGTGGGAGGCAATGCCCAACTGGGTGGCGATGATTGGGACGAGAGAATAGTGAATTATCTAGCGGATAAGTTTAAACAGCTCCATGGAGTTGATGTAACCAAAGACAGAACGGCTTTACAGCGTCTTAAGGAAGCTGGAGAGAAGGCAAAAAAGGATCTTTCTACAAAAATGTTTACGGATATTAAAATTCCTTTTCTTTCTCAAGAAGAAGATTTACATCTGACTCTAAGCAAAGAGCAGTTTGAAGGATTAACCAAGGATTTATTAGAACGGATGGTAGAGCCAACTAAACGAGCCCTTTCTGATGCAAAACTTACGCCCGCCCAAATCGATAAGATAGTTTTAGTCGGAGGTTCTACCAGAACGCCAGCGGTACAGAATTTAGCTCGCCAGCTTTTTGGTAAGGAACCACATAAGGATATCAATCCAGATGAGGCGGTAGCTCTAGGTGCTGCAATTCAAGCTAATATTTTGATTGGAGAAATAAAAGATGTGGTGCTTTTAGATGTTACTCCGCTTTCTTTAGGAATTGAGGCAGAGAGGGGAATATTTGCTAAGATTATCGAGAGGAATACCACTATTCCTACCTCCAGAGGCCGGTTATTTACTACTGCTCGTGATAACCAGGCTCAGGTAGATATTCATGTTTTACAGGGAGAAAGGCTGCTAAGCTCTGATAATATAAGTTTGGGTAAATTCGAGCTTACCGATATACCACTCGGCCGAAGAGGCGAAACCCAGATCGAGGTGACCTTTCATGTAGATGCAAATGGAATTTTACAAGTTAGAGCCTTAGATTTACACTCTGATAATGAAAAAAGTATCCAAATTAGTTCTTCTTCGCGTTTGACTAAGGGTGAGATTAACAAGATGATAGAAGATGCCCGAATTTATGCTAAAGAAGATCAAGAGCGTAAAGAGGAGATTCAAATAGGTATTCGGGCAGAAAGTATTATACAGGCGGCACAGATAGTTGTTTCGGAAGGCGGGAGCTTAATAGACGAATCAGATGTAGGCAAAATCGAAGGATTAATTTTGGCAATTAAAACAACTTTATCCGAAGGTAAGTATAAAGAGACCAAGTTAAAGATTGATGAGTTAAGAAAGCTGATCGAGGTTGTTTACAATACCTATAGGCGTAAAAAGAGAGATATAGAGATGAGGAGAGAAAATGCCGCTTCTACGAGGATTTAGCAAGGTTGAGGAGGAAGGAAAGCTTTTTATCCCCTCTAATATAAGGGATAAAGCAGGTATATCCCCCGGCAGCTTAGTTGAAATTAAGATTATTAGGATTAAAGGTTCGAGTCGCTGGCCTTGCATTATAGTTCATGCATTTGGAGTTTCTCCTAATCTTTCAATGTTTCAGGTGGTTATGATGCAGGAGAAGGCTGAGTTAAACAATGAGTCCAAATTAATTTTGACGGATAATATATTAAGGGAACTTAAGTTGGAACAGGGTTTTCGGGTTGAGGTTAAATTAGCTGGGTCTAATCAGGCGCCTTGGGTAGTTATTTATAATCGTGGTTCCAATAGATTGACTACGCTTCAAGAAAAGATGGCTCGCTTAGGAAAGAGTAGAAGAAACACAAAGACGTGGGAAACAATGACAGTAGAATATTAATGAAGGAGAGCGAAAATGCCATCAGTTGCAGAAAACGAAAAAAAGGTATCGGCGTAGTTACTGTAAAGTGAGATTGATTAAGATATGCGGCACTAAAAGAAGGGAGATAAAAGATGACCCCTAATGAAAAAAAAGCTTTAATAAAATTTAAAGAAATTAAACAAGGAAATACCGTAGCCATAGCCGGAAGATTGAGAGTTTCGATACGTTATGCCGGTGATGCATGTAAGGAGCTTTGGGAAAAAGGATACATAGAAAGGCTTGTGCCCGGGCAGTTTGCCGTATATAAGATTACTTCTTTGGGAGAAGAACAGGTTAGGCATGAAGGACAACCTGACGAGGAAAAGGGGACTGTTCAGAACGAAGCTGATAAAATCGAAGAGATAGAAGAATTTGAATGTGAGAGTTGTGACATAGTGGGAAAAGCGGCCGATACAGAATGTTCGGAATGCGGCACAGTTTTTGAAGAGGCGACAGAAGAAGAGCAAGTGGTCGGAGGAAATATTGAGGAGCAAAGTGTACCCAAGGAGGACCATAATAAAGTAAAAGCAAAAACTTTAGATCAATTCTCCGCGCCGAAAGATTGGAGCGCCTGTAGCTGGGAATGGAAATAAGTGAGGAGATAAGTTACGGAGCTCTCGACGGAACAAAGGCGGTGTAAAATGGATTACAATACGGTGTAGGGGCGCACACTCGGGTGCGCCCTTAAACCAATTACAGAAAATAATTGTACGATTGTAGAGAAAAGGGCGGACACATGGGTCCGCCCCTACGATAAAATAAACGAAGTTGGCGGCGCAAGATGAATCTTAATTGGTATAATTAACCGGTCAACTGGCAGAAAAGGAGAGAACATGGATAACGCGCGAATGGTTTTATCCTCTTATTCCCAAAATATCCTTAAGGAATTAAAAGGGCACGCGGGTGGATTTTTGAAAGTTAGAGAACCTGATTTAATAAGGTTGTCTCAGGTTCCATCAGCTAGAATTCTTGAAGCCAGAGATGAATTAGATAAATGTCTCGCTGAGTTAGAAAGACACAATATCGTTACTTATGAGAAACAGGGTGATAGATATACAATTAGAAATATTATGGAAAAAGAATAGAGAGTAAATAAAATAGATGAAGACTAAACAAGCGCATCTCTATCAGGGCAGGCTGTATAGCGTAAAAGGTGAAGATAAAGAGGCGATAGAGGAATATAAAAAAGCATTAAAGATAGATCCTGATTACAAACCGGCGCAGGTTAATCTTGGACTTATTTCTTATATGAAAGGTTCGTTAAATAAAGATAAGGTTGCTTCCAATAAATATATGAAATTACCAGAGAAGGGATAGCAAGGGGTAATAAGGATGGCAATCGAAAATTTTACAAAAAATGCCAACACCTGACGAATTGGTAAAGGAATTTTTATTAACCCCACAAGAGAAAATTAAAAAGTATATATCAAAATGAAAGAAGGACAAGCGCGATTCAATTTAGAAAAGGATAGCAAGATTAGAAGCGGGCTAGATATAGCCCGAGATTTAAAACTGCCTTCAGAAATAGAGGGAGAGAAAGTTTTGACACACGGTCAGGCAGCCTATGATGCAGGCAGCATTTCAAGATCAAGCTGGAAGATGGGTTTTTTACATCTAACCGCTAAGAGATTAATTTTTACTCAAGGAGGAAATAGATTATTTGAGATTCCTATTGATTTGTTGGGGGAACCCCAGATAGTTAATAGAAAGTGGGTTCCGGGTAAATTAGTTCAGCAACTTCGCCTGATTAAAGAAGTAGATGGAAAAAAGAGCATTTTTTATCTTTCGGTAAAAAAGCCGGAAGAATGGATAAAAACTATGGAAATGACTAGAACAGGAGAATCCAGTGGAGTTACAAAATAGAGAAGAAGTTGAAATGGAAAAGCCGCAGATTGAAGCGTTGCTTGATAAACAAAAGAAAGATTTCGAAGCAGCCTCGAGCCAAGATGAAGAAAATATCCTTGGTAAGAACGTCCCTAGCTTTTTAAAGAACGAAAAAATGCGATTAGTAATCTTCGGCGGAAAAGGCGGAACCGGAAAAACGACATCATCCTGTGCTACTGCGATGTATCTGGCTAAAAAATTCCCGGATAAAAGATTTGTAGTCGCCTCCAGCGACCCGGCACATTCATTGGCAGATAGTTTTGACTCCCCAATGGATGGTTCTGCTATGCCCGTAAAGGGAATGGATAATCTTTGGGCTATAGAGATGAACGCGGAGGCTCTACTTGGAAAATTTAAGGAGAAATACAAATTCGCCATAGCTAATTTTTCCAACATGTCTTACTCTACTGACCAGATAGACATAAGAGATTTTTTAAGTTTCAAGTTACCCGGTATGCAGGAGATGGCCTTCCTCTTAGAGATAGTGAATTCGCTCAAATTCGGGGTATTCAGGCCCTTTGAGTATGATTTGGTAATCTGGGATACAGCGCCTACAGGCCATACACTTAGGTTGTTGGAGTTGCCGGATAAGATCCTTAAATGGATTGAGCTTTTCGAGATATCCTTTCTTAGGTATAAACGAGTTTCAAGCGGAGTAGCCACCCTGGGTTTTAAAATACCCGGCCGCGGTCCGACAAAAGGAAACGTGCGCACATTTCTGGATACCTTGTCGAAAGACTTAGAAAAAATAAGAACTATTCTTAGGGATGTAGAAGTTTGTGAGTTTGTTCCGGTTACCATTCCCGAAGAGTTAAGTATCGCTGAAACCGAGAGACTCGTTGCTACTTTAAAAGAAGATGGCGTTTCTGTGCGTAATATTGTCGTAAACCGTTTTCAAGAAGAAGAAGGATGTCCTTTTTGTTCAACCAGAAGAAAAGGGCAGGAGAGTTATCTCAAACAGATTGACGAAAAATTTGCTGAGTACAATCTGCTTAAGTTGCCGGTATTTTCAAATGAAGTACGCGGCAACGATAGGTTATTGATGTTTGGGGAGTTTTTATCCGGAAACACCAGCCAGCATTCGACACCGCAGTTTACCCCGGAATCTTTAAGCGAAGATGATTTTCAGTCAGGCATGCTATCAGAAATTCTTGATAAGGATTTACAATTTATTATTTTCGGCGGAAAAGGCGGGGTAGGAAAGACCACAGTTTCTGCATCCACGGCAGTATCTTTTGCCCGGCACAATCCCAACAAAAAAATATTAATCTTCTCTACCGACCCTGCTCATTCTTTGGCTGATAGTTTCGCTAAACCAATAGGAGATACAGTAACTCGCATAGAGACCGAGGGCAATCTCTTCGCTTTAGAAATAGACGGAGCAGAATTATATCAGAACTTTAAAAAGGAATATAAGGTAAATATAGAAGACGCGTTTAAAAAATGGCAAAATAGTTACCTCGCCGGCGGCAGGAAATGGAAAATGGATTTTGATGAGAAAGTTATGGTTGAATTTGTGGATACTTATCCGCCGGGTCTGGAAGAGGTTTTAGCTTTGGAAAAAATTATGGGATTTATTAAAAGGAAAGAGTTTGACATTTATATTTTTGATACAGCACCTAGCGGCCATTTAATCGAACTTTTAAAATTCCCGGAATCGGTTAGGGAATGGTTAAGAGTTACTTATAGAGCGATTTTGAAGTATCATAGGGAGGTGCCGGTTGATAATATTGAGGTGTTAACCAAAAAGATATTGATCTCTCAAGAAACAGTACAGAAAATGCATACACTGCTTACAAGTTCCGAAAAAGCAGAATTTATAGCTGTGACTATCCCTGAGGCAATGGGCATGCTTGAAACCGAAGATCTACTTCTTAGTATGAGAGGTCTTGGTGTTCCCTCCAGCCATATTTTGATTAATATGGTAATTCCGCCTACAGATTGTGCTTTTTGCCGCTCAAAGAGAAATGAGCAGATAGGTTATATACAACAGATACACCAAAAAACAGTATTTAATGGATACGAAATAGTAAAGGTGCCCCTATATGAACATGAGATAAGGGGGATAAGCGGTTTAACGGAAGTGTCTAATTTTATATATGAAAAAAATCAAATGTGTCTTAATCGATCCGCCTGATAGTAGTCCTTACTTGAATCAGGAACAAGATGTATCCAAAACCACCCAGATGCATGAGGTCTATCCTCCGCTTGGGCTTTTGCATATATCAGCGGTACTTGAAGAGAACGGTATTGATGTTCGTCTAATTGAAGCCAGGGCAAGAGGCCTTTCACACGAGGAGGTAAATCAGGAAGTTAGAAAAGAAATCCCCGATTTTGTTGGGATAACCACTATTACAGCAAGAATTGATAGCGCGCTTTACCTCGCCGCCTTCGTCAAGGAAATCAATCCGGATATAAAGGTAATTTTAGGAGGGCCGCACGTACATTTTGAACACAAGGTTGTTATTAATGACCCGTCGGTTGACATTTGCGTTAGAGGAGAAGGTGAGATAACCACTCTTGAATTGATTGAAACTATTTTAAAAGGCGGGAATCTCCGAGATGTAAAAGGCATAACTTTCAAAGACGAGAAAAATGAAATAATCGTTAATCCTAGCAGGCCATTCGTTTCAGACCTTGATACATTGCCCTTTCCCGCAAGAAGACTTTTGGAGAATTCAGTTTATAAAGGATCGTGGACCGAAGGCAAGACTTTTAGTCCGATGTTGGCAACCAGAGGTTGTCCTTATTTTTGTCAGTTTTGCGATGCCCCGGCTATATGGGGCAGGGTGCACCGCAGGAGATCTGTAGAGAATGTTCTGGATGAACTGGAGCAGATTTATAATGAATTTGGTGTAAGATATATTAGATTTGTCGATGATCTTCTAGTGGTAGACAAGAAGTGGGCAATTGAGTTATGTCGAGGGATTCTTGAACGAGGCATGGATGAGCTTTCTTGGGCTTGTGATGGCAGGGTGGGGATTATGTCTGTAGAATTATTGGAAGAATTAAAAAAGGCCAACTGTAAAGTCATTTTCTACGGAATTGAATTCGGGAATCAAAGAATATTGGACTTGTGCAAGAAGGGATTTACAATAGAGCAAGTTAAGGAAACTATAGAGATGACTTGTAAGGTCGGAATTTCTTCTTACGGCTACTTTATGATGGGTTATCCTACAGAGACTGCTGAGACAGTCGCGGATACAATAAAGCTGGCCGTAGAGTTGGCTTTAAATTATGGAATGGACAACGCGGGGTTTTCAATAGTTACTCCTTTTCCCGGAACCGGACTGTACGAATCCTGCAAGAAGGATAATATGTTGAAATCTACAGACTGGAGTCAATATTCATACCAACTGGGCAAAGGTGTTATCAAATTAGAGCATATAACTGACGAAGAACTTGCTGTCCTGTATGAAAGGGCCCTTTATGAGTTTCAGTATAGGGAAAAGTTGAGACAGTTTGTTTAAAGATAAAGAGGGGTGAATAAATGGCTGTATGGAGTACCGACAAGGTAGGCTGGAGCACAACGCTTCGAACGGCATATAAATATGCTTCTAATAGCGATTATGAGAATGCAGTTAAATACTACAAAGAGGCCTTAAAAGAAGAGACAAATGAAGCCCTTATTTATAATAATTTGGCAGATGTATATATGAATGCGGCTCAGTTTGATCAAGCTTTAGTATGTGCAAAAGAGGCAATTGGCAAGACACAGGAAGCGGTTCCTTATGTTACGTTTGGTGAAATCTACCAGGCTGAAGGTGAACATGGCAAGGCAGTCGATTGCATACTCAAAGCACAAGAGATATTTGAAGAATCAGTTCCTGAATTGAAAAATATGGCTTTTGATTCTATAGAAGAGGTAATAAAAAAACTTCCTCCTAGAATCAAGTTTGATCTTGCCTCTAAGGATTGGCTTAGAACTATATATTTAGTTAAATCTCTGAAATCTAATTATCAGGCAGAGAGGGATTATACAAGGAGGGGGGTTTCTTGGGAATTCCTTTTGGATATCAGAAAGAAAAGTTTAGGTTCGATTGGACAAAAGTATCTTTGGTCTAAGGAAAAGTTAGGGATTAAGGGAAATGATGCCGGCTCAATAGCTAATACTTATGGAGCGATGTGTGCAATTATCGGGAGCCCTAAGGTTAAGGTGGTAGAAAAAAAAGAAGAATATTCAACAATTCAAATCCCAGCCTGCTGGCAATACAGCGTGATTAGAAGCATGGGTTTAGATAAAGACCTTGGATGGGTTAAGTGTTCCTGTATGTGTGCCGAACAATTAAATACGGTGGCTAAAGCAATTAACCCTAATGCCGCTTTTGAATTTAGTTCTACCCTTGCAGACGGACACAAATACTGCGAAGGTGTATTTGAAATTAAAGAGTTGGTAAGCGCTAATAAAAAATAAAGGAAGTTAAATGGAATACAAAAAACCTAAAGCTTCGGGATATTCTGTCGGCCGGGGCACCAGGGTAAAACATTCTACGGCTATGGATTGGGATGAGTGGGCAGAAAAAAGAAGGATACATCCAGTTAAATACTCAACCGGTGAAGATGGTCAGATAACCCATTCTGCAGGAAGAGAATTTGATGGAAGGGTAAAATTAAGACGAAAAGAATGTGAAGAGAATAAGCGTGGCGGAGCCAGGCATCCGGGTTTTACTTATAAAAACTATAGAAAGATTAAACCATCACCGGCGAATGGCGGGATCTCGCCAAAGGTCGGACAAACTGAGGAAGATAAAAGGGTTTCTCGCAAGCCGTTAAAGAAGGTAATCATTGACTACTAACAGGAAAAATAAACCCGAATTAAAGGCGGATGAAGAGGTTATTCTAACCAATCCGGGTTTTTATAAAGATAATTCGCGCAGTGGCTGGAAGCCCGGACATTTGTATCTGACTAACGCAAGGCTTTTGCTTTGGCAGCCGGCAAGGATTATATTCCAGACGACCTTAGAAAATATAAAAGGAATCAGCGTCCAGCAAAGAGGTTTTATCTTGAGAAGTAAAGACGCGCTTTGTATTTCGTACAAGCATCCAAATAACGCGGGGTTTTCTCAGGCATGGTTTATGACAAAGGATGTTGAGAAGTGGAAAGACAGGATATTTCAGAGGAGTTTATTAGAAATAAATCAAGAGGGAATAGAAAAGATTATTAAAGAGTTAGATCCCGAGAGTCAAAATATACTTCTTTTTGTCTGGCAAAATAGGCACGCCGCCATTAATGAACTGGCATCGTTGTATAACGCGCCAAACCATATGGACGTTCTTCAAAGGATAAGAAACATTATTAATCCTAAAGCTCAAGAGCTGATCGGCTTTCCGGTTTTAGTATTTGAAAGAAGTAAAATCGATGGACCTACCGGAAAGAAGGTTATGTTTAGCTGGTGGATTATTGGCGGTGATAAAATTTCCGTCTCCGGCGGAAAAGAAGGTAAAAATGAATCGTTATTAGATATCTTTGATGAAGTGGATTGTCTAAATATTATTATGGAATTAAAAGGTGTTCAAGAAGAAGATGTATTATTAGGAGTGGATGAAGATAAACTTACCGTTTCCTGCAGAACACCCGAGGCTAATTACTATGAGGAAGTTCCTCTTCCATCAAGAGTTGACCGGGAAGGGATTATAAAGAAGTATAACAATAATATATTAGAAATAAAATTACAGAAATTAGTTGTAAGTGAGGTGAAACGCTGATGACAGAATCTAAACCTGAAATAAACTGTCCTATATTCCTGAAAAGAGAATGGACTATTAAAGAATTGACCCGTGATATCAACGAGGCAAAAGCGGTTTCTGATAAGGCTGAGAGGGCAGAAGAGCTCAAAAAACAGGTGGAACTGCTACTATCCTGCGAAAAATACGATGAAAAAAAGGAAGATTGCAAAAATTGTAAAACTATTTCTATGCTGCGCAAGCAGACAGCAGAGTTATTGATAAAGATGAAAGGATTAGGTGAATGATGACAGTTCCAGCTAGTGAACGGGATGCGCTAAAAGTGATCCGTGAATTGACAAAATCAGAGGAATTAGGAAAGGTTAAGGCAGAGGCAGTGGGGGAAGAGATGGGCTTTTCATCTGAATATGCAGTTATCCTTTGCAGGTCTTTATGGAAAGCAGGTCATATAAGAGGTACAACTGTGGCCGGGTATGAGATTACCGAAGAAGGCGAAACATTTTTATTAGAACTGGAAAAGTCCGGGAAATAACGTCCATTTATATGAAAAAACGGGGGAATGATGCGAAAATTAATTTATGTGCCGGTTATACATATGTCCGCTGACTTAGGTAGTATCGCTAAACAGGTAAATAAAAGAGGTATTGCCGGTTTTGGAGAGAACTTTTGGAAAAAACACGGAGAAACTATTTCTGGTTTTTGGGATTCTATTGGTAAATATTTTTCAGATTTACACGTTAAAGGTTTTAAGATATATCAAGACGGTCTGGTAGCTGATGGTGAAGTCGGACAGAAAATAATAGAAGAAGGGGTTAAAGCCGGAAGCAAAAATTATGAAATTATTAGTAGTTTGGTAAAAAGAGGCGCGGTTTTGGTTCAAACAGAGGATTTTCCTCTTGTCAAAAAAGAGCGGGACTTTATTGTCAAGATAACTCAAGCCAAAACTATTCCCGGAAAAATAATTACCTATTTGAAATATAGATTAGTTAAAAGTAAACTGCTTCGGGAAAGAGATACTTACATCGTTAAAAGAGTCTATAAAACGTTAAGTCATGGGGAAACGGGTATACTTTTTATCGGGGCATACCATAATATACTGCCTGAGCTTTTTGGAAAAATTCAGATAAATGAAGTGAAAGAAACGGAAAAAGTAAGAAATTATCAAAGTCTCCTTCTTCGCCACAATAGAGATATGAAAAAATTTGAAAGCTTGGCCGAATATCTTGTCTCCCCAATAGAAAAGCCAAAAGAGAGGGACATAAATTGGGGGACAAAGACTACTACAGGGTTTTAGAAGTACATCTCGAGGCAAGTGTAGAGATGATAAAAAAGGCCTATCAGACTCTTGCTTTGCGTTATCATCCTGATAAGCATATCCCTGCCAAGAAGAAATGGGCTGAGGAAAAATTTAAGCAGTTATCAGAGGCATATCAAATATTAAGCGATCCGATTAAAAGAAGGGATTACGATAGAGAGGGCTATTCGGAGCAAGTTGTAAAAGAGTCAAGCGCGGCCGGTGCAAGAGACGATGAAGAAGCCTATTTTTATTACCGGATGGGTCTGGGGCATTATCAAAATGCGCGGAAGAAGACAAGTTGGAGGATATTCTTTGGTGTGACCGATTCCGATCTCGAAAAAGCCCGGGAGGATTTTGCAACGGTTCTGGATGAATACCCAACTACTAAATATTCAGAAGAAGCCTATTTTTACTACATATGCACGTTAATAGAAGAACATGACTATAGTCAGGAATTTTTGAAAGACATAGAAGAAGAGTTTGTTGAATTTTTCGGTGAATTTCCAAGGGGCAGATGGGCGGCTGAGGTTAAACTGCGACAGGCGAAGTTTTATCTTTTTAAGAAAAGAGATTACAGTAAAGCAGGCGAAATATTAACCGACTTCGTCTGCCTGTATCCTGATGGAAACCTTACCAAAGAGGCAAAAGTTCTATTGGAGTACGCGAAAAGATTAAACGAAAGATCAGCGTTAAAGGTAAATAGGAAGAAAAAAAGTGGATAAAATAGTATTGCCGGTAGTTTTTATAGGTGTAGGGATAATAGCGCTATTTCTGGGGATAACGCTGGGCGCTATTCTGGGTAGAGTAGGCAGTCTCCAGATCCTCGCCTTTATAGTAAGAATACCGGTCATCCTGATTAGCTCCCCCAAAAAGCTGAAGTCAAAATGGAAGATGTGGCAGGGATTAACGGGTTTGAGGAAGATAGAGTGCCTTAAGAGACAGAAGAAGATAAAAGAGCTCTTCGAGGGAATAGACGGCCATAAAAAAGAGATTAAAAAAATAAAGTCTCAAATCCGTCGAGTGAAATGGGAGTTTAGAGAACCGAAGGAATCCTAAAGAGGCAAAAGAG
>Ga0163203_1000033_pt1:0-32500 | contig 33934 bp, 30 predicted proteins | sample PL_2010_330m_FD_113534 | JGI IMG/M metagenome (GOLD analysis project Ga0163203, IMG submission 113534) | Freshwater microbial communities from Powell Lake, British Columbia, Canada to study Microbial Dark Matter (Phase II) - PL_2010_330m | ecosystem: Environmental > Aquatic > Freshwater... | reverse complement strand
GAGCCGGTTCTTCCTTTTCCGGCATTGCCAACCTGCTTACCAAGGAGGGGATGGATTCGCTTGAAGGAGATGCTAAGGCGAAAGCGGATAAACTTTCGAACGGATTGATCGAGGGGGTGGCTGAATCGGATGACGCACTCCTGGAGAAGTACCTCGAAGAAGGCACTTTATCCGCTGATGAGGTCACAAACGCATTCAGGTCCGGTGTCGTGTCAGGGAAGATCACTCCTGTCATACCCGCGTCAATAGCGAAAGGGATAGGAGTGAAAGAGGTGATGGAGGTCATAAGCAAGTACATGCCGTCACCGCAGGACAGCGCTCCCGCAGAAGCTGAGGTTAAAGGCGGCGGGGAAGAGGGCGGAACAGTAGAGGTTGAAGCGAAAAGTGATTCACCATTTTCTGCCCAGATATTCAAGACCATTTCAGATCCTTATGCGGGACAGATATCCATATTTCGCGTTAAGGCAGGCACGGTCAGATCAAACCAGTCGGCAAAGAACTCGTCAAAGGGCGCGGTGGAGAAATTCGGTCAGCTATTCTTCCTTGAGGGGAAGGATCAGGTGCAGACGGTTTCAGCTGTCGCGGGAGATATCGCGGCGGTCGCTAAGCTGAAAAACACTGAGACCAATGACACCATTTGTGATGATAAGAATCCGCTGAAGTTCAAGAATATCGTTTTTCCGGAACCCGCTGTAAGCTTTTCCGTAAAACCGAAAAGCCGGTCCGATGAGGATAAGATATCCGGCGTCCTGGCAAAACTTTGCGCCGAGGACCCCGCTTTTACCATGCTTAGGGACGCACAGACGCATGAGCTTGTCATTTCAGGTATGGGGGCCCTTCATCTCAAGACCATGATAAACAGGATGAAAAACAGGTATGGAGTCGATGTTGATATAGGGACTCCAAAGGTCGCTTACAAAGAGACCATAACCGCGAACGGCGATGCCCAGTACAGGCATAAAAAGCAAACAGGAGGTGCCGGACAGTTCGCCGAAGTATGGTTGAGGGTGGAGCCGCTTCCAAGGGGTGGAGGGTTTGAATTCGCTAATGAAGTAGTCGGCGGGGCGATCCCAAAGCAGTTTGTCGGCAGCTGCGAGAAGGGCATCCTAAATGACCTGAAAAAAGGAGCGGTTGCGGGTTATCCTGTTGTAGATGTAAAGGTCATTGTTTATGACGGCAAGACACATCCGGTTGACTCAAAAGATATAGCTTTTCAGGTCGCTGCGGCTCACGCGTTCCGTCAGGCATGCCAGAGTGCCAGGCCCGTGCTTTTGGAGCCGATCATGCATGTTGAATTGACCGTCCCGGAAGATAAAATGGGGGATGTGACCGGATCATTGAGCTCGCGCAGGGGCAGGGTCCAGGGCATGGCATCCGAAGGCGGCATGCAGGTCGTGACCGTGGAGATGCCGCTGGAAGAGATGTACAAATATGCCAACGAGCTGAAATCCATTACCGCTGGAAGGGCCACTTACACGATGTCATTCGCGCATTATGAACCTGTTCCGTCTATCGTAGCCCAGAAGATTATAGCGGAAAGCAAGAAAGATGTGAAGAGGGAGTGAATTTAGTCAATGGCCGATGGTCGATAGTCAATGGCCTATAGACTATCGGCTATTGACTGTCGACTAATAAGGCTATATCAAGGAGGCAACAAATGTCCGGACATTCCAAATGGGCCAGTATAAAACATAAAAAGGGTGCGGTTGACGCGAAACGGGGAAAACTTTTCACAAAACTCATAAGGGAGCTTACTGTGGCAGCAAGGGATGGCGGAGGGAGCCCCGACGCCAACTCTGGGCTGAGAATCGCAATACAAAAAGCCAAAGACGCCAATATGCCGGCGGATAATATCGAACGCGCGATAAAGAAAGGGACTGGAGAGCTTGAGGGGACCAGCTATGAAAATGTGTCTTTTGAAGGATACGCGCCCGGCGGTGTGGCTGTTATGGTCGAGGGTCTTACCGATAACAAGAACCGCACCACAAGCGATGTTCGCAATATATTCTCAAAGAGGGGCGGTAACATGGCCGGCGCTGGTTCGGTCGCTTTTCAGTTCGAAAAGAAAGGCATTTTTCTCGTGAAAAGGGGATCCGCGAATGAAGAAGAGCTCATGACGATAGCAATAGACGCTGGAGCGGATGATTTTACTTCTGATGAGGATTTTTTCCAGATAACGTGCCAGCCGCAGGATTTTGACAAGGTTCGTTCAGCTCTTTTGGGGGAAAAGGTCCAAGTGGAATCAGGCGAGCTCAGCATGGTACCAAAAAACACCATCAAGATCAAGGATATGGATATCGCCAAAAAGGTTCTGCAGCTCGTTGATGAGCTTGAAGATAATGACGATGTTCAGAATGTTTATTCAAATTTCGATATTCCGGATAAAATCATAAACGAGATAGAAAACGCCGGCTGAATTTGTGAAAATTCTAGGTATTGATCCAGGATTGCAGAGGACAGGGTATGGGTTGATAGAGTCCAGCAGCCCCGGTAAGATGAAACTTGTCGAGGCCGGAGTGATAAGGACATCTCCGCAGGACGGTATTGCTTTGCGGCTCACGGATATCTTCGAGAACATAAGGGATATTATCGACGAGCACAAACCCGCCGTCCTTGTTCTGGAAAAAATTTATTCCCATTACAAACATCCTGCGACTGCCATACTCATGGGTCATGCCAGGGCCGTTGTGTGCCTGGCGTGCGGTCTTAAGGGGGTCAGGCTCCTGAACTATCCATCCACGCGGATAAAAAAAGCTGTTACGGGAAACGGAAGGGCGGCGAAATGCCAGGTGCAGAGAATGGTAAAGGAGCTGTTAGGCCTTAAATCTCTTCCCGAACCCCTGGATATCAGCGATGCGCTGGCAATGGCCGTGAGCTATGTGTATATAGAAGGAGTGACATGATCTCACGCATATCCGGAACAATAGTCGGTAAGAAGGAGGGAGGGCTTCTCATCAATACCGGCGGCATATGCTACGAGGTCCTGGTCCCGTTCGCTGTCATGAAATCCATTGAAAAAGAGAACGGGCTCCAAGGCCAGGTAGAACTGGTCACCTACCATTATTACCAGATGGAACCTTCTCGCAGTGTTCCCGTGCTTATAGGTTTCCAGAACGATGTAGAAAAGGAATTTTTTGAAAAATTTATCTCTGTATCCGGCGTCGGGCCCAAAGCCGCATGCAAAGCCCTTATAGAACCGTTCTCCCTTACGGCAGGAGCCATAGATAGCGGAGATATTTCCTTCTTAAAGAAGCTGCCGGGTATCGGGGAACAGCGGGCCCGCCTTATTGTGGCTAAACTGCAGGGAAAGGTCGGCAAGTACGGCCTTATCCAGGACAAGTTCGCAGGAGCCGCTGAGGATCAAAAGGACGATGTCAGAGAAGAAGTCTTTATTGTCCTGTCACAGCTTCAGTATAAGAGATCCGAAGTGGAAGAGATGATAGACAAGGCGCTGAAAAGAAATCCGGATGTCAAAACCAGTGAAGAGTTGTTGAATGAGATTTACAGGGAACGCAAGGCAGTTTAAAATCAGCAATGAAAAATCAGTATTTTAAAATGAGGGATTAATAATGGAAGAGAATAAGCGGGAAAAGTATATAGATAAGACCGAAGAGATGGTGATAAAAGAGGAATCCGAAGATGACGTAATAATGAACCTCACGCTTCGGCCCGAGCTGTTAAAGGATTTCACGGGACAGAAGCCGGCATTGGAAATGCTCGACATAGCGCTTAAAGCCGCAATGAAGAGGAACGAACCTCTTGAACATATGCTTTTTTCAGGTCCGCCGGGTCTGGGGAAGACCTCACTCGCGTATATAATCGCAAAAGAGAAAGGGACAAAAATAGTCGTTACCAGCGGACCTGCTATTGAAAGAGCCGGAGACCTTATCGGGATCCTGACAAACCTTTCCGAGGGGGATATACTCTTTATCGATGAGGTCCACCGCCTTTCCAGGGTAGTGGAGGAATTCATGTATCCGGCCATGGAGAATTTCCAGATAGACTTTCTGGTCGATAAAGGGCCGTATGCCAAGAGCATAAAATTCAACCTTAAGAATTTCACGCTGATCGGCGCTACGACCAGATCGGGCCTGTTAAGCGCTCCCCTGAGAGACCGTTTCGGCATGTCTCTTCACCTCGATTTTTATTCCGTTGAAGATCTCGCGAGCATCATAAAACGCTCTGCCGGTCTTCTCGGGATCCAGATAGACGAAGAGGGGTCCTCGGAGATAGCAAGGCGTTCCAGGGGGACTCCCAGGATAGCGAACCGGCTTTTGAGAAGGGTCAGGGACTGGGTCCAGGTAAAATCAGACGGGCGCATTAACAAGGACCGGGTTGTAGCGGCCATGGAAAATCATGGGATAGATGAGATGGGACTCAGCAGGATTGACCGGAAACTCATGGAGACCATATATGACTCCTACAACGGTGGCCCCGTGGGCGTGGACGCGCTGGCGTCATCTCTCAATGAAGAGGCCGATACTATCGAAGAAATAATCGAACCGTATCTTTTAATGATTGGTTTGCTGAGAAGGACATCCCGTGGGCGGGAGTTGACCGAGAAGGGACATAAATATATGGGCAGAAGCGGCAGCACCTGCCGGGAGCTTTTCTGAGGTGATTGTATGATACAGCTCATCGGGAAATACCTGATCATCACAGGCCTTGTGCTGGTGGTGATCGGGGAGATATTCCTTCTGGCGGGCAGGGTTCCATGGCTGGGCAGATTGCCGGGCGACATCATTGTTAAGCGTGGGAATTTCACTTTTTATTTTCCGATAACCACCTGTATCCTGGCGAGTATAATTTTGTCAATAATTTTCTACATATGGTCTCGAAGGTAGAAATTTATACAGCCGAAGATGAGAAGAATAGATCCGAATTCGGATTCAGGATGTCGAATTTTAAAAATGGAAATCCGTGATACCGTGTTGAAAAAAAACCGAAGTTTTTTTACCGCAAAAAACAGAACGATCTGGACCATCAGTGCAGTTATTACCGGCCTTTGCGTGTTCTCGCTTTTCCTTTATTCAGTCAGGTCTTTTCGCGAAAAAAGGGGCTATCCATTTGTTGTGAGGATAAGGGTCGTTCATGACGCGAAAAAAATACAGTTTTCAGCAAAAGGGCCCTGCTGGATCAGCGATCCAGAGACGGGAGAGGTTCTACAGGAGAACATCAGGTTCAAGAAACCCATAGACGTCTCTGTCGTTAATGCCGGTATAAAGTTTGATGGCATGATATTCAGGACGGATAGTTTGCGCATTTCAACTTCCAGGGATAAAGCCCTTGTCCTGGACGGCGACTCATACCGTGGAGAGGCAGATATCATCAGAACAGCCAACGGTATGGATGCTGTAAACAGGGTTGAGCTGGAGGATTATTTGAAAGGGGTATTGCCATGTGAGGTCAACTGTTTCTGGCCTTCCGCGGCATTGAGGGCACAGGCCGTTGTTTCACGGACTTTCGCGCTGAGTCAGGCTTTGCGGAGAAAAAACAGGAATTATGATATGACAGCGGATACTTTTTCACAGGTATACGGCGGGAAGTCCGCTGAAAGATGGCGAACGACCAGGGCAGTAATGGAGACAAAGGGCAAGGTGCTGGCGTATGGCGGGAAGGTGTTCGCGGCGTATTTTCATTCCTGCTGCGGGGGACATACAGAGAACGCTTCAATGCTCTGGAACGAAGATAACATCCCTCCCCTAGAAGGCGTGAAATGCCGGTGGTGCAGATGGTCACCACATTTCCGCTGGCAGGCACGGGTGCCTACAAAGGCTATAATGCAGAAGCTGAACGACTCCGGCTATAATATACGAAGGATAGATGGGATAAAGGCGGGTAAACGGGACGCATCAGGACGCCTTGAGTATGTGAGCATCAAGAGCGGCAATAAATGGTTTGATATAAAGGCCCCGGATTTTGCCAGTGCGATAGGAGGACGTATTATAAAGAGCACGAATATGCGGGTAAAAAAATATCCGTTCTTCTATTATTTCAGCGGGTATGGCTGGGGTCATGGCGTGGGCATGTGCCAGTGGGGGGCGTTCGGCCTCGCGGTGAGATGGTGGAGCGCTGAAAGGATACTGAAGCATTACTATCCAGGCGCGGAAATTGTTAATATCAGGAACCTTATAGAAAAGAAAAAGTGAGCTGTTATTTGTTGTCAAGGACGCATTTACAATGTAATGTTAATATTGTGAGGGTTTGATTTGTATTCACAATGTAGGGGTTTGATTAATCAAACCCCTACGTTTAATGGATCGAGGTATAAAATGGGCAGACGCATAAGTTACCGGAAATTATTCCTGATAGCATTGGCGGCGTTCTGTTTATCCGTCCAGCCGGCCTGTGCCCAAAGAGATGAAGACTCAGGGGGAGAGCAGTATGGCTTGGAAGGGAGGAGCCGTGGTTTGATGCGTTCTCCGGAGAGCGGCGATATGATCGTGACCTACCCTGACGGTGATATGGGAGTTGATCTGGGAGGCGGTCTTGAGGTCAGGCCTGACGGTGAAATGATGGCTCCTTACGGATACAGGGAAGAGTACCGCGATAGCCAATACGGCGCCACGACCCAGGACGGGTTTGTGATATTCCCCGACTTCGAATACCCGGAGGCTAAGGGAAAAAAAGAAGCAGAAAAAAAACTGAAGGAAGAATATATTATATTTCGTGAAGCAACAACGACAACAACAGAGCCCACAGGAAAAGGGCTTTGGGGCGTATCTGATCCGATTGAAAAAGGGGAATAAATAGCCTATCCACCTTACATCTTATCCCCCCCTACCACGCAGCACTATTTTCTAAAAGAAAAAATAGGCAGGAACTTGAATTTCGGCGTATATAACGATATACTTCATTACAAGTAATTAAAATTATATTGTTATACTGGTTTCGATTATGAAGATATATAACGTTTTAGCGATAGCTTTTGGGGCCTCAATTTTTTTTACCTGGCTGGCCATTAATGTAGCTAAAAGGTTCCGTATTTTCGACTATCCGGATAGAGGGAGGAAGATACATTCCCGACCGATGCCGCTTCTTGGAGGTGTGGCGATTTTCGGGGCATATGCTTTTGCGCTTTTGCTGAATTTTCATTTTTCCTGGGAGCTCAAAGGGGTTGTGATAGCCTCGTTTATTCTTATGCTGTCGGGACTGGTGGATGACTTGAGAGGGCTCCCAGCGTTCGCCAGACTTGTCATGCAGATACTTTGTTCACTGCTGGTCATAGGGTTTGGAGTGCGCCTAAACATTGTTCCCGATAACCTGCCCTTTTCTTGCCTCATCGAAGTGGTTATAACTGTGATCTGGATAGTCGGCATAATCAATGCCCTGAATTTTTTGGATGGTGTTGACGGCCTTGCAACTGGGATAGCCGTTATAGCATCGGGGACGTTCTGCATAATAGCTTATCAGACAGGGCAGCAGTATTTTGCGTTCTTAAATATCGCGTTAGCCGGCGCGTGTCTGGGATTTCTTGTCTTTAATTTTCCGCCTGCCAAGATATTCCTGGGCGATTCCGGAAGCAGCTTCCTTGGTTTCAGCCTTGCGGCGCTGGCGGCAATGGGAGAATGGGCTGAGAAGAATCCGATAGTGGCGTTAAGTATCCCGCTATTGATATTGGCTATCTTAATATTTGACATGGTTTATATAAGCATTTCACGTATCGCCAGGAGGAAGGTCAGGACGTTCAAGCAGTGGATAGACCATGTTGATAAAGACCATCTGCATCACCGTCTCCTGGCGATGGGGTTCAGTCCAAGGCAAACCATTCTGGTTATCTATATGGTGAATATGGTTTTTGCCCTGGCCGCGCTTGTGCTGAAAAAAGCGACTACGTTTCAGGCCATATTGCTACTGGCTCAGGCCGTTCTTGTTCTTGCGGTATTGACAATGTTGATGCTGGTGATCCGCAGGCATATGGACGAAAGCCGGTTTTACGAGAAACAGCTTAAGGAAATAGCGGATAAAAAGTAATTTTAGAAAGTGAGGGTCTTTTTAAATGGATTTTCTAGAATACTGGGGGCTGGAAGAAAAGGCATTTGAGAACACAGGGGATCCTAAATTTTTTTATTATTCCCCGGTTCATAAAGAGGCGTTGGTGAGGCTCATTTATGTTGTAAGGGAAAACAAGGCAGGTGCTTTACTAGCTGGCGGATACGGAACAGGAAAGACAACGATAGCTAACGAGCTGTTAGCGGAGATCGAAGAGACTGAAGGATACAAGAGCGTTTACATAAGCAACCCTTTGCTGGATTCGGACGAACTGTTACAGGAAATCGCGCGTCAACTTGGGCTCAGGGAAGACAACCTGCCGCGGTTGAAGTTGCGCCAGTTCATAGAGACGAGTCTCGGGGATACCGCGTCGGAAAACCGTCATACCGTTATCATTATTGATGAAGCGCATTTGATATCGAATAAAAATGTCCTGGAAGAATTGCGGCTTCTGATGAACCTTCAGGCGGGAAACCAGTTTCTGTCGACAATAATAATGATGGGGCAGCTTGAGCTGCGGGATGCAATAAACTCCATGCCGCAGTTCAAGCAGAGGTTCGCGATCTTTTATGTATTGAAGAACCTGGGCAGGGATGACAGCATGAAGTACATCCAGCACAGGCTTAAGGTCGCCGGCGCCCAGCGGGAAATATTCAGCGAAAAGGCAAGCACGCTTATATACAAATCGTCGGGCGGGAGGCCGAGACAGATAAATAATATTTGTGACATGTCCCTTCTCGTGGGGTCAATGAGAAAGGTTAAACAGATAGATGAGGACATAGTCCGCGGTGTTGCAAAAGATCTGGGGGAAGAAATATAAATCATGGTAGACCTGCAGAACGGATTTGAGGGATTTGAAAAACTGGGCCCTCACAGGAGGAAGGAAAAAGCGGAAGAAGATCTGATGCTGGCCAGGGAAGCCGAGAAAGCCAGGGAAGCGGAAATAAAGTCCGATGGGGAGAAGGCCGGTATTTTTTACGAGAGCACTTTAAGCTTTGTAACAGGGATCCTCGATGAGGTCAAGGATGGTAGGGAAGCCGGGATCAAGACGGAAGATATCCTGAGATGGGCGGAGGATGCCACCGAGTGGTTCCTTAATGCGGCGAAACCGGATGATATTGTGAGTCTTGTTTTTCAGCACGATGAATACAAAACCGATTATTTGTATACACATTCCGTGAATGTTTGTTTTTTATCAGCGTGCATGGCCCTTGGGTTGGATTTTCCGAAGGACAGATTGCGCAATTTGTCCATAGCGGCATTATTTCACGATATAGGCATGATGAGGATACCGATGGATATCTGGAATAAGAACCGAAAATTGAACAGAAGCGAATACGAGGAAGTCCAGAAGCACGTCATTTACGGTGAAAAGATTTTCAGGAACATTTCCGGCATTGATCCCGTAGTGGCTAAGGTGATAAGCCAGCATCAGGAAAAGGCGGATGGGACCGGATACCCTAACCATTTGACAAAAGAGGCCACTGATTATCTGGCACGGCTGGTATCCCTTATTAACAGATATGAAGCCCAGACGCATAGCCGGTTATGGCGTCCGCGTTTTCTACCCGACGCTACCATCCAGCAGCTCGTAGACAATGAGTATAACAGTTATGACCAGTATTTCATGAAAGCTTTGCTGCATCATATTACCATGTTCCCGGTGGGAGCCTGGGTGAAAATAAATTCCGGTGATATAGGCAAGATAGTGAGAACGAATCCCGAGAAACCCATGCGGCCGGTTGTTGATATTGTTTACAACAGGAAAGGAAAGCGTCTACCAGAACCGCGGCTGATGGATATGTCAAAACAGCTTCTGGTGCACGTGGAACAGTGTATCGATCCGGAAGGGCTGCAGGGAGATCCAGACGTTTAACACGGGGGGGGACGGTTGTGAATAAAAGAAGCCAAAAATCTTTTTTCATAGCGGCGTTATTCATTTTTTTATTAGGCAGCATGGGCTGCACCCGCTTTGCAGCTCCTCAACACAAACTGCCATATTCCTTATATGCTCCGCCCGGGACCATGTTGGCAAAGGGTGAATATACCATAGGGGTTCGGGACGAACTGGAGATAGCCGTCTGGAGATGTCCGGAACTGAACAAGATGGTGACGGTAAGGGCCGAGGACGGAAAAATAACAATGCCGTTGATAGGTGATATCGAGGCTAAAGACCTGACCCCCAAAGAGCTTGCAAATGCTATAAGTAAGAAGCTGGCGCATTACATCAAGGAACCAAGGGTCGCTGTAGGAGTAAAGAAGTTTGGGACTAAGACCGTCTATCTTATGGGGTCGGTTCTGGGGCAGGGGTCGGTTACTCTTCCGCGTGAAGGCAGGATACTTGATGCAGTAGGAAGGGTAGGAGGGCTCACCGTTAATGCCGTTCCTTCCACCACATACATCGTTAGAGGCGGATATTATGATTCCAGGATAATAAGGGTCAACCTTGGCCGGCTGATCCATAAAGGAGATATGACACAGAACGTGTATCTTCTGGACGGCGACCTGATCTATGTGCCAGTATCAGAGATAGAAGAGTATAATATGGCCTTGCGCAGTATACTCCCCTCGTTGTATTTTGCACGACAAGTTGGTGATTTTAAGGAGGAGATCATGGATCATAGATTTGACTTTGGCCAGCTCATGAAACATAAGTTCTTGCGGTAAGTTGAATGTCTACATGACAAATGAGGTGGAACAATGCCTGAATATGGCCTGAATTTGTGGGATTACTGGCGAATAATATACAAGAGAAAGTCGATCATTCTTTCGATTTTTCTGGTTTCTCTCTTCAGCGCACATTTCTTCGGAGAAAAGACCGTGCCCATTTACAGGGCAACCATTACGCTGCATATAGATAGCGGAAGAAAACCCCTTGCCGAGATCACTGGAACCGGGGTTACATTCTGGGGCGGAGGGATCGAACAGGACCTCCCGACCCAGCTGGCGCTTATTAAAAGTTACAGCATACTGAAAGATGTAGCCCTGAAACTGGGATATGTAAACCAGGATACGAGCAGTGAAAAAGTTCATGCTGTGATCGAGTCGCTGCGTGGAAAAATATCGACAAGAGAAAGAGAAAACACGGACCTAATAGAGATAAGCGCGATAAGCACGGATCCCGTTCAAGCAAAAAATATCGTGGATGCGGTTTCCGCGGTTTTTATAGAGAAAAACTGGGACAGAAAGGTCGAGGAAGCAAGAAAAACCAAGCAGTTCGTGGAAGAGCAGCTGGAAAACCTGGACAGGACCACCACAGAGATAAAAAGAAAACTAAGGCATATGGGGGTTCAACCGATGTCAGGGGCAGGGGCGATTCCGACCAGTGACATTGATGCGCGTGGCAGCTTGAAACAGTTCCAGCTCAAACTTGACAACCTCCGGGAGCGTTATACTGACAATCATCCGATGGTTATAAATGCGCTGTCAAAGATAAAAAATCTCAAAAAACGTTTAAAAGATAAGCCTGAAGCGGAAGAATTTGAAGAGCCAAGAGTTAAAGTGGGGGCAGTAGACGCCGATACACTTAAATATGAGCTTGAGGTTAACAGGAACTTATACAGCTTGTTGAAAGAGCGGTATGAGAGGGCCCGTCTTATGGAGGCGTCAGAAACAAAGGATATAACCATTGTCAATCCCGCAGTGGTGCCGAAACACGCCCTGGGAGGCAAGAAGACCGCGAATGTTCTTCTGGGCGGGATTATAGGACTTGTTTTAGGGCTCTTGGCAGCGTTCGTTATTGAAAGCATGGATACCTCAATAGCAACTATAGAGGACGTTGAAGAGTACCTGAAGATGCCGGTTCTTGGAGTGGTCCCCAGGATCGATGTCATTAAGAAGGGGGAAATGGACTATTTTAAAGAACTTCCGCCACTGGAAGAGAGGAAAAAATATGAAGATCTTATGGGACGCATCATCATACAATTTCACCCGAAATCTTCCGTAATAGAATCCTACAAGAACCTGCAGACGTATATCAAGTTTTCGGGGCTGGACACGGTAGGGAACTGTCTTATGTTTACAAGCGCGGGAATACGCGAGGGCAAGACCTTGACCGCTGTTAATTCCGCTCTATGCATGGCCCAGCTGGGATATAAAGTGGTTCTGATCGATGCAGATCTCAGGAGGCCGTCGGTGCATAAGGTGTTCGGCATAGACAGGGAAGTGGGATTGACCGAGGCGGTCCTGGGGACCTTCAAAGTGGATGATGTGGTCAAAACCGTGGATGATGTCATGATGGGAAACCTGAAGTCAAGCCTTATCATGAAAACTTACGGCATGGAAAATCTTCACATCATAACATCGGGACATTTACCCGGCAACCCCCCGGAGATACTCAGCTCGCAGAACATGTCCAAATTCGTGAAAGAGGTGAAAAGCAAATTTCAAGTGGTGTTCTTTGACTCGGCGCCTATTTTACCGGTAACCGATTCCTGCATACTGAGTTCCAAAGTGGACGGGGTCATCCTGGTCTATGAAGTAGGGCGGGTATCCAGGGGTGCCTTGCGCAGGAGCAAGATGCAGCTCGAGAACGCAAAAGGAAAGCCCATCGGTGTCGTGTTGAACAGCATGAAGATTTCCGACATGAGGTTCGGCTCGCCGTTCTATTATTATGCGCAGAAATATTACGGGGAGGAACCTGAAAGGAAAGCAGGGGCTCCCGTCAAAAAGTCTTTCTTTAAAAGTATATTAGAGAAGTGGGGATTCGGAAGATAGAATCCCCTTGTTGAAATTTTGTCCATGATCAGGAGGGAGCCATCAAGTTCTCCGGTTTTCAGGGAGTCAATGCAAAGATCATCTTCGCCTTCTTCTTTTGCCTTCTCGCCGTATTTATGTTTACCCGCGTAATAGCCGAACTTCACGAGCCCAGCATGACTATAATGATCATCGCTTCCGTCGTGCTCATAATAGCCACATTTGTCAACACGGACATAGGCCTCATCGCGATACTGCTGTCGATGCTGCTGTCTCCTGAATTGGAGGCAGGCGCCACCGCCAGCCGGGCCGTTACGATAAGAGCGGAGGACCTTCTGTTGATCGTTGTGTGCTTTGCGTGGCTGGCCAAGATGGCCATACAGAAATCCCCACCCTTCAAAAAAAGTCCGCTTAATGCTCCTATTGGCGTGTATGTGGCGGTAATGTGCATATGTACAATACGTGGCGTGGCCATGGGGAACGTGCGTCCCCTGGTGGGCATGTTTTTCGTTGTGAAACTGGTTGAGTACTATATCCTCTTTTTCATGGTCATGAATCAGACCACAACAAGTAAGCAGGTCAGGATGTTCCTGTTCATCCTTTTGTTTACCAGTATGGTGGTAGGGATATATGGTAACACCCATATCGGGCAGACGAGCAGGATATCTGCTCCTTTTGAAGGGTCGGGGGAGCCGAATACCCTTGGAGGCTATTTGCTTTTTATATTGTCCCTGGTGGGTGGGTTATTGCTTTACTATAAGAAGAGACGGATCGTCCTGCTTTTTATTTTTATTTTTCTGGTCCCTACTTTTTTCTTTACACTCTCCAGGGCGTCATACCTCGGGGCATTACCTGCTCTTATTGCCTTCGGCTTGCTTGCGGAGGATAAACGCGTGCTTAATCTAACCGCAGTCGTGGTCATTTTGTTTATATTGACATTTGTGTTTGGCCCGCCCGTTTTAAGGGATAGAGTGATGGGAGCTTTTACCCCGGAGGAGAGTCAGACGCTCAAGCGCGTAGGGGTAGTTTCTTTAGGGCCCTCTCCAGCCGCAAGGGTGACTTCCTGGAGGATTGTTTTGACCCAGAAGTTCCCCAAAAGGCCTTTTTTGGGATATGGTGTGAGTGGCGCGGGATTTCTTGACAGCCAGTACATCCTGGTTTTAGCCGAGACCGGCATTGTTGGTTTGTGCTGTTTTTTCTGGCTAATGTGGCGCATATGGAGGGCCGCTTTTTCTGTGTATCATACTGTAAAAACACCTTTGTTCAAAGGGCTGTCTCTCGGATATCTGGTCGGGCTTATCGGATTGCTATTTCACGCGATAGGGACTAACACGTTCATCATCATAAGGATATCCGAACCTTTCTGGTTTTTCACGGCAATTGTGGTGAAACTGGTGGATATAGAGACGGGTAAGGCGCAGGCAGAGGAAGAAGGATTGGGGCGGTTTGGTCAGTATAGCACCACTTCGCCTCGGATCTGACAAAATGGCAATAAATGGGATTACGGGGGAGTGAGACTTATGGAAGAGAATGTATATTTTCCGAACAAGCACCTTAAGCTTGGCGTCAGGATCTGGCCCCGGATGTTCAGGGATCTGATCAGGAGCAGGGAACTTATCTGGCGTCTTTTTCTCAGAAATCTCGCAGCAAAATACAAACAGGCGGTTCTGGGATATCTTTGGGCATTCATAATGCCTTTTATTCCCATTGGGACGTTTATGTTTTTAAACAGGGCGGGGATAGTGAATATCGGTTCGACAGATATGCCATACGCGCTGTTCGCTTTGATAGGCCTTTCCATATGGCAGTTGTTTTCAGTCGGGATCATTTCCGGCACAAATAGTATCGTTTCCGCTGGAAGCGTGGTTTCAAGGATTAATTTTCCGCGCGAAGTTCTTGTTTTCGCCTCCATGGCAGAATCAATATTTGAGTTTCTGACAAAAAGCGTATTGATCGTGTTATTCTTTTTCGCGTTCAAGTTCAGGCCTTCATGGTGTACCGTGTTTTTCCCCCTGGCGCTTATTCCAATATTGATTTTGACGCTGGGTTTATCTTTACTCCTGTCCCTGATAAATGGTGTTTTACGGGATACGGCCAATGTGGTTTCTTTGCTGGTGACGTTCCTGATGTTTCTGACGCCGGTCTTGTATCCAATATCTGGCGCGAAAGCCCTTATTTTTAAATTGAACCCCATTTCGCCTTTAATTACTGCGCCCCGGGACCTGATCGCTCATGGATGCATAAAGGATCCCGCCGGGTTTGTTGTAGCAACCGTATTGTCGTTTGTGCTGTTTTTTGTCGCCTGGAGGATATTTTATATAGCGGAAACTAAAATACCGGAAAGGCTTTGAGCTACAGTTATTAAGAACAGGACGTGGTGAAAATGACCGAACCAGTAATAAAAGTGGAGAAAGCATCCAAAAAGTTTAGCAAAGGCCTGCAGCACACGATGCTTTATGGCGTTAAGGACATTACCAGAAATATCATGGGAAGGGAAGCGATAACCGATAAAATAAGAAAAGGCGAGTTCTGGGCGGTGGAAGATGTCTCTTTTACGTTAAAGAAGGGTGAATCCCTTGGGATTATCGGGCCTAATGGTTCGGGAAAAACCACTCTTTTAAAGATGTTGAACGGGATCTTTATGCCGGATAAGGGCAGGATCAGTGTAAAGGGGAGAGTGGGAGCCCTCATACAGGTCGGAGCGGGGTTTCACCCCATGCTTACGGGAAGAGAGAACGTATATGTTAACGGCGCGATACTTGGCATGCGCAAAAAAGAAATCGACAAAAAATTTGATTCTATCGTGGATTTCGCCGATATAGGAGATTTTCTTGACGCGCCGGTGAGGCACTATTCTTCCGGGATGTATGTAAGGCTGGGTTTTGCCGTAGCCGTGCATTGCGATCCGGACATAATGCTTGTAGACGAAATACTGGCGGTCGGAGACAGGGAATTCGCCATAAAATGCTACCAGAAGATGCACCAGATTCGCAAGAGCGGGGTTTCTATTGTTCTGGTCTCTCATAATGAGTACGTGATCCGCGAACAGACTTCAAATTGTCTTTACCTCAGGAACGGCAAACCGGAATTCCTGGGTTCAAGCGAGGAAGGAATAAGCAGGTATATCAGAGACGGGATCGAGAGCAGGAGGAGGGAGATCGTCCCTGAAAGACAAGAAGATTCCGGGATCAAAAAGGGGGCGCAATTAGTACTTGCAAGATTCCTGGACAGGGATTCCAATGAGATCACTTTTATTGAATCGGGCCAGGAGCTTAATATCGATATCGAATGCATAATGCGGGAGAAATTGAACAAACCCATCTTTGGCGTTAATTTTTACGGTCTGGGCGGCCTCATGTACTGCGCGAACAGCTATTATGAGAACATGTCCTTTGAAGGACTTCCATCGGGAAAAGTAAAAATACGGATTAATATCCCAGAGTTCCATCTGCCTGCAGACAATTATCTTTGTTCGGTTGTCCTGGCAGATGAAAGCGCCGATAATCTGATAGACTGGCATAATATGGCTTACAAACTTGTGGTAGGCAGGGCAAAAAACGCCCGAGGCCTGATAAAACTGCCGACTAAATGGGAAGTGAAAGAGGTAGATGATGCGTAGATTGGCAGTTATCCCGAGTGATCCTCTTGTTGCATACAAAAGAAAAGGGCTCTCGTCGAAGTTAAAGGATTACTATAATCCATTGAACTTTTTTGATAAAGTTTTTCTCCTGTCCCCCCTGGAACATGAGGAAAAGCGCGAATTCGGAATGGATATCATACCTACAAGATCAAAACAGCTCAAAAGGCGCATCAGGGAGTTGAAGGTAGATATCGTCAGAGCATACGGGACCTATTGGCCATGTGATATGGCATGCGATAATAAGGTAAACGGTGTGCCGGTAGTGGTTTCAGTGCATGATAGAAGGCCGGAGCGGTTGCATGACTCCATAAAAAAGGCGGATATTGTTTTTGCGGTATCGGAAGATTCCAGAAAGCTTGTTTTATCAAAGTTCAATGAACCGGATAGAATATGGATGCTGCCGAATAGAGTGGATTTCAACATAATGAGACCTTCGCCTGAAGATGGGGCAGCTGATTTGAACGGCCAGTATCCTTTTAAGTTCAAGATATTAAGTGTGGGAAGAAGATCAGAAGAGAAAAACCTCGATAACTTGATAAAGGCGTTAAAGATCCTGGGGGAAGAATATTGCCTGATATCTATCGGTGGGAATGGTGATGGCACAGATGAGTATATGAGATTGGCCGAAGAACAGGGTGTTATCGAGAGGTGTTATTTTATAGGACCTGTAGAGAACGAAGAGCTGTCCCGCTATTTTTCCTGGGCTGACTGTATGTGTAATCCAAGCAGATCGGAGGCAATGAGCCTGGCTTTGATAGAAGCCCTCGCCTGTGGGGCGGTAGTAATAACCTCCGATATTGCCGCAAGGGGCGTGAACATAGAGCACATGAAAAATGGGGCCATTATCAAAGACCATGAAAACCCCATGGCCATTGCCGATATGATAAAAGCGGTCTGTAATGGCCGTAAAACAAGGGAGACCTTGAAAAGCAACGCAAGGAGAAGTGTCGAGCAGTTTGAGAAAAGCAGGATCGATAAACTGGAAGTGGCTTACTATAAGAGGATTTTGGGAATGAAACTGGACAAAAAGTTTATTGTGCCGTTTTGGGTGGCAGCATTTTGGATTGTAGACAATATTACTGGAAGGGTACTGAGAAGGATAACCAGGGGTTAAAGAATGTTTCAGGAAAAGGTAAGTATCGTTCTCCCATCATATAATGGCGAGAAGTTTATACGCGAATCGATCAACAGCTGCCTTGATCAGACCTATAAAAGCATAGAGCTGATAATTGTGGATGACGGCTCTACGGATAAAACTTCCGATATCGTGAAGTCCTATAAGGATGAAAGGATCATCTACCTGAAACATGGAAAAAATCTTGGCCAGGCAAGGGCTCTCAATACCGGTTTTTCTAATGCTGCTGGAGGATATCTGACATGGACCTCTGATGATAATATTTATTTGCCCTCAGCAATAGAGACGATGGTCAGGGCTTTGGAAAGAGGCAGGAAGATAGACTTCGTATACGCTAATTTTTATGAGATCAATGAGGACGGTGAAATATTGCGACCCGTTAAAGTGAGACCGCCAAAAAGTCTGAACATGGTAAATTATATCGGTCTTTGCTTTTTATACAAAAGGATTATTTACGAGGAGCTGGGTGGCTATGACCCCGAGGCGTTTTTGGTGGAGGACTATGAATACTGGTTGCGGGTCTATCATGGCAGATTTCGGATGAAAAAATTAAACCAGTATCTATACTATCTGAGATTTCACAAAGACTGTTTGACCGTCAGGTATGATAGCGATGAAGTGGCAAAACAGGCGCAGAAGGTAAGGGATAAATATATCCCTGCCGCTTTACGTTATTATCAGCATGGATGGAGAGCTTTTTACAAAGAGAAAGATCATGAATCCGCGAAAAAACTCCTGATGAAAGCTGTTATTCTTAATCCATTCAATTATCAAGCATGGCGGCTGCTGGCACTGCTCTATTTGAATTCCACCATTGTGGAAAAGATCAGGAGATTCAAGCGTTCGCTTAAGCCGTAGAGAAAAGGATTCTATGTGCGGGATTGCAGGATATTTTCTTAAAAAAACAGATAAAGATTCATCGCGGAATATCGATCTATTACTGGACCCGATACGCCCCCGGGGGCCTGACGATGAAGGGGTGTGTTTGATATCAAGACAAGAGAAGTCATGCCAGTTTTACCGAACCGATAGAACCGTTCCTTCAATATCTTCCGGGGTACCCCACATCAATGATAAGGGAGCCGTCGTTGATCATGATATCGCCTTTGTCCATTCCCGCTATGCAATAATTGACCTTACGGAAGGCGGGCACCAGCCTTTTATCAGCAGTGACAGGTCTGTCGTTGCGATATTTAACGGAGAGATCTATAACTTTATCGAGTTAAGGGATGAGCTTTCTTCACTCGGAGTCAGATTCCGCACAGCCTCTGATACCGAGGTACTGGTTGAAGGTTATTGTGTTTGGAGAGAACGGCTCTGGTCAAAAATGAACGGGTTCTGGACCGTTGTTCTGTATGATTTCAAGGACGGTTCAATTACTTTATCTCGTGACCGGATCGGCGTGGCGCCGCTTTATTATCGCGAGATGGAAGAAGGGCTATTTTTCGCAAGTTATATCAGACCCCTTGTCAATATTGCGCCTGAGAGAACAGACCTTGACAATGATGTTATCCTGGGCTTTGCCCAGACAGGTATAAAGGATCATGATTTGACCACATATTATTCACAGATCAAAAGCGCGCCCGCTGCAACAACGGTTACTTTCAGGCCTGGGCAGTATCGGCTTTCGAGCGCTGAACGCAAGCGATACTGGGATTTTCCGGCGACAAGAATGGCCCCGGGCGATATTTCTTTCAGCAATGCTATTGAGGAATATCGTGAAATGTTCTTCAATGCCGTAAAACTGCGGTTGCGCGCTGACGTTAAAGTCGCCTTTGAATTGAGCGGGGGACTGGACTCCTCATCTGTCGTTGCTGCCGCGGCCTTGTTGCGGAATAACAACATCACAACCTATACAGTAAAAACCAGAGGAGTTGATGAAGAGCCTTATGCCAGGGCTATGCTGAAGTCTTATCCCGTAGATTATCATGTATTAAGCGATCTTGAAGATGATTTTCTGGCTGATTATGGCAGGTTTTCGATAATAATGGAAGAGCCATATGATAATCCTGCTGACTACAACCATCATAAGATGCTTCAGATCATGAAGCGCGAGGGCGTAGATGTCGTTGTGACGGGCGCCGGAGGGGATGAAGTACTTGCCGGTTATGACACCAGCTTCTGGCCCAGGGCCTATTTAGAATTAAGGGAAAGCGGTCCATCGGCTTTACTCTTAGCTGACTGGCATGAATTCCGTAGAAGGTTTAAAACCCTCAGGAGTTCCGCCCAGACCTTGCGGCACTATCTTATTGATCCGCTCAAATATGTGAAGAGACGGTTTGATGGCGCGAAGAGAAGCGCAGAAGAAGCCCTCTTGACCCGGGCCATGCTTTACAGGAGGCAGTACGGGCAGCTGTCATTTCAAGAGAGGATCATTTATCACTTTAAAGTCGCTCTTGTGCCGTATTATATGCGTAGCACTGATCATTTTACCATGGGTATACCCGTGGAACACCGGTTCCCTTTTTTGGACTATCGGATGATCGAACTGGGCCTGCGGATGCCTATATCCTATCTCTTCCGTCACGGATGGACCAAATATATTTTGAGAAAAGCAATGGAACCTTATTTGCCCAAGAAAATACTCTGGCGGAAGAAAAAAATGGGTTTCCCGTTCCCTTACCGTCAATATCTGACAGCTAATAAAGCCGTATTTAAGCCCTTGTTGACACACTTAAAAGAGATAGACTTTCCAGTTAATGAATTTGGAAATTATGAGCAGCTTTTGAAGACGAACCCAGTATTGTTGTGGCGGCTTATTTCAACGGCAATTTGGGTGAAATACAACTTAAAGATATAGATCCATCGCCCTTTGCGGCGGGTTGTCGAAGAGGGTGCGGGATGACATATAGAGAGGATCATGAGAATAGCTTTTATTGTAGATTCTTTTCCAATTTTATCGGAGACTTTCATACTGAACCAGATCACCGGTCTTATTGAGCTAGGGCATGACGTCGAGATTTTTGCCGGTTTCAGGCCTCGTGAGAATAAGATACATTCCGAAACAAAAGAGTATAACCTGCTGGAACACACCCATTATCATAATGATAAGCCATTAAACAGATGTAAACGTGGAATAAAGGGCATGAAGCTGTTGTTGCAGAACATCTGGAAAAATCCCGGGGTTATTTTACGCGCGTTAAATTTTATCCGATATGGCAAGGAAGCCCTGTCCCTGACGTTATTATATAGAGCTGCTCTTTTCCTGAGAACTGGCGAATTCGATATTATTTTCTGTCATTTTGCCACGAATGGAAATCTGGGAGCTCTGATGAAAGAGCTTGGTATTAAAGGAAAGCTTGTGGCTATGTTCCATGGATATGACATACGTCTCGGGATAAAAGAAGGAGGCGAAATATATCACAAGCTGTTCAAGTATGGAGACTGTTTCCTCAGCATTTCGGATTACAACTACAGACACATGGTGATGTTTGGAGCCGATCCCAGGAGAATAATTCATCATTCCGTAGGCATTGACCTTGGGAAATTTTCTTTTCGCGAGGGATCGGATAGTGCGAGACGGTCCGGTAAGCCTGTTAGGATATTAACGGTCGGGCGTTTGATACAAGAGAAAGGGCTGAATTATGGTATCCACGCGCTTCATAAGTTATTACACGATAAGGACTCGCGAAACCTGGAATACCGGATTATAGGCGATGGGCCATTGATGGAGGAGTTACATGAGATGGTAAGGGAACTCAACCTGACCCAGTCGGTCCATTTTCTTGGCCCGCGTGAAAATGATCAAGTAATAACTTTTTTACGCGAGTCTGATATTTTTTTGCTTCCCAGTATTGCAGAAGCTCTACCTGTATCTTTAATGGAAGCGCAAGCCGTTGGGCTGCCGGTTGTAGCCACCTCTGTCGGGAGCGTGTCTCAAGTGGTGGATGCCGGCAAGTCCGGTTTTCTTGTTCCTGAAAGGGATGTGGATGCAATGGCTGAGAGATTGGGATATCTTATAGAGCATCCGGAAGTCTGGCCTGAAATGGGTCAGGCCGGTCGGAAGTTCGTTGAGGAACACTATAATATCGACAAATTAAATGACCGGCTGGTAGAGATCTTCCGGGGATTGCTGGACGGCCGATTGCCTTAAGCAGTGGCTCGATTCACGAACCATCGAACAATGTAGGGGTTTGATCTATCGAACCCCGGAAAGAGTGACTTGGATGGATGAAAACCCACTGACAGTGAGCGTTATTATCTCCACATATAACCGGGAGCATATGGTGGCCAGGGCGATCAAAAGCGTTCTGGGCCAGACATACCGGGATTTCGAGCTTATCGTGGTCAATGACGCATCTACCGATCACACTGACGAAGTGTTGAATAGCTTCAATGACAAAAGGATAAGGTATGTCCGTTTCGGAGAGAACAGGGGCGGTCCTGCGGCGCGCAATACAGGCATAAAGATGTCCAGGGGAAATTATATCTCTTTTCTGGATGACGATGACGAGTGGTTGCCTGCCAAACTTGAAAAGCAGGTTGAAAAGATCGAGCATGCGCCAGGCGAGGTCGGGTTGATCTATTCAGGTTCTGAAGTAATAGAGGATGGCAGTAATACTGTTCAAAGGAGATACCATCCAGAACAAAGAGGGGATGTTCGAATAAGACTTCTCTTGGGTCCGATGGTGGGAAGTGTGAGCAACGTGCTTGTAAGAAAGGAGTGTTTTATCAAAGCAGGTTTGTTTGACGAATCATTGAAGAGCTGTCAGGACTGGGACATGTGGAAAAGGATCTCGGACCATTATGAGTTTGATTTCACGCCGGAAATCCTGAGCAGGATCCATCTCCATGGCGACCAGATATCGTCTGACCTTGGATCCCTGATACCGGGAAGGACGCGGATGGTTGAAAAACATATTGAGGAATTTCGGGAACATCCGGACATTCTGGTCGTCCACCTGAAGAGGCTTGGTAAATTGCATTGTATTAACGGGACATGGGAAGAAGCCGCTCACTGGTTCAAAGAGGCTTTAAAAGTGAACATTTTCGAAATAATAAAAATATCGGCATGGTGCATCGTAAGATTACCGGTTGTTAAATTTTATTCACATTTCAGGAAGTTCGGGAAATACCGGGAAAATTTTTAGAATAAAAATGAAAATACTTTTTACCGGCTATCACAATCCTCATTTTGTTAATACAAATGTCTATAAAGAGGAAGCAATAAAGGAACTGGGGCATGAGCTTATATCGTTCGAGGACCGGGATTTTTTTATACCCGGGAGAATAAGGCGCAAATTCCATTTTTTACAACTATGGGACATTAAAAGGCTTAACGGGAAACTTGTCGCCCTTGCCGAGAGGGAAAAACCCAGCTTATGCATAGTAAGCGGAGGCCACAGGATCCTTCCGGAAACTGTCGCGGAAATAAAAAGAAAGGGGATTACAATAGTTCTCTGGACCACGGATGTCCCGGTAGATTTCACGAACATAAAGAAAGCAGCGCCTTTTTATGATCATATATTTTGCTCAGGAACAGAGGCGGTAGAGATCTTCCGGGATCAGGGACTCGGGAAGGTCTATTGGCTGCCTTTTGCCTGCGATCCGCGATGCCACAGCCCTGTTGAATTATCTGAAAAGGATAAAAAGAAGTATGCGAATAAAGTGGTTTTTGTGGGTTCGTTTTATCCTGAAAGAGCGAACGTATTAGAGTCAGTATCTGATCTGGACATAGCCGTGTGGGGGCCGTATTGGAAAAGGCTGGAGGAGAATTCTCCTTTGAAGAGAAAGGTGAAAGATGCCAAGTTGAATTATGATGAATGGGTTAAGATATATAACACGGCCGAGATCGTGCTTGTTATTCACTATAACACCGGAGGAGTCCCGTGTAACCAGGCCAGTCCGAAACTATACGAAGCGCTCGCGTGCGGTAAGTTCGTTCTGGCGGACAACCAAAAGGACGCGAGAGCTTTATTCGAGGACGGGAGACATATGGTGTTTTTTGAGGATGAGGGGGACCTCCGAAAAAAGATCGATTATTATTTGGGGCATCCTGAAGAACGGGAGCGAATAGCGGCAGAAGGCCGTAAAGAGGTGCTGAAAGAGCATACTTACAAGAACAGGATAAAAAAAATACTTGAGATAATGAATCAGGACTAACGGGCCAGTGGTGCATTCTAAGGCCCATTTTTCATCAGGCATTGAGATTAAAAGATAGGAATATTTAACTTGCCGCGAGGAGGAGAGGTTGCTATTCAGCAACATTCAGGACTGAGTGCTTTTGGAAACATTAAGGGATCCAAGCGGTTTATTGCGGAGAACCGCTATGTGGTATTATCTCTTCTTATTTTATTGCTTGTGATTTCCCATGCGATATATGGGGGGAGGGGAGGGGATTTTTGGCATCACAGTGCCGTAGTTCGAGAACTTGCCACACATCCTTTTGCCCCAGGGCACCCTTACTATTTATCAGATGTGCCGCATAAATTTTATTCACCTTATGCTTTGTGTGTTGCATGGGTTTCACGGATGACGGGCTTAAGCGTGATAGCGACCCTGTCCTTCGCGGGTATAATAAACCTGATACTCCAGTTGATCTTTCTGAGATTTTTTATTTCATCATTATTCGGGAGTAAAGACAGCGAAGCGATTTCATTTTATGCGTTGCTGTTTATACTGGTTCTGTGGGGACGTTCTCCATGGGTTTACAGCGGTTTTTTTCACCTGAGGGCGCTGGGGTATGTCCTGCCTTATCCATCCGCGTTCGCAACGGCCTTCATGTTTCTCTCATTTTCGGTCTATATCATGATTATGAGGGGAGGGAAGCAGGCATGGTTTTTTCTTCTATTGGCCATAGGTGCTCTGGTCTTGCTAACGCATCCAATAGTCGCGATCGCAATGTATACAGGGCTGGTAGCGCTCGCCATAGGTTTGCACGGGCAGCAATCGTTCCGCAACCATCTACTGCTCGCGGGTATCATTATTCTATCATTCCTGATCGCCCTGGCCTGGCCGTATTTCCCATTTATCGATCTTGTTCTGTCTGAGACATGCGTGTCTGATCCGGGCAATTACTGCATGTATCAGGGTGTTTTTGCGCGGATATTTCCCGCTCTCCTCGGTCTTCCATTGCTTATGCTCCGGGTAAGGTCGAACTGGCGGGATCCCATGGGATTGATGTTCTTCGGGCTATGTCTTATGTATCTTTATGGCGGGATTACAGGGCATTGGAGCTATGGCCGACTGATCTCATATATAGTGTTAATCCTGCAGCTGACTGTTGCGGCCTGGGTTGCCGGATTGGAATCCAGGGCTGCTGTGGGGGGTATCCAGTCGTGGGCGTATAAAGGCACAATGGCAGTGGTGCTGCTTTGTGTTATTAATACCCTGCCAGCCCTTATACATTATCGGCCCGGCCGTCCGAACAATTATGACAGGTATAGGTTCATCTCAAATCATATCACTCAGTATGATGTGGTATTCTCAGATAGCAGAACGAGCTGGATCGTGCCCGCTTTTGGGGGTAAAGTTGTTGCAACTCCACACCCCTTTGTTTTTATTAAGGACAATGAGGCCCGGAGGCAAGATGCGGAACGTTTTTTCAAGGATGGCATTACATATAGTGGACGACTGGATATAATCAGAAAATATGGGGTCAATTTTATCCTGATAGATAAAAAAAAAGGCACAGTCTCCGCAGAGAAGATGCGTTCGTTTGAGCGATTCGGAGATATTGTGTATTCAGACAGCTACTTTATTTTGATCAAGGTCAGGGTTTCTTAAACAGGGCAGGGGATAAGAATTAATTATGATCGGGGACCGTCTAAGAAAAAATGAACTACTGATTATATTAATCCTGGCCATGTGTCTGGCGGCAGGCTGGTTGCTGTATGGTTCATTTGGCCATCAGTTTATCAGGTCCCTGTATGAGGGCAGGTCCATAGGCCCATTAAATCAGATCATAGGCTCACAGGACATACATCCTTTGGATTTTTATTTGAGAAAAGGGGACAATCTTTTTTATCAAGTACTGTGGTTAAGCCTGTATCTTTGCTTTTCAATTTTCTGCGTATCATTTTTAAAAAGTAGCAGCACAAGGATCGAGGTTTTCGTTATCTTGTTGGCTATCGCTATTGCTGTCAATTCTCAATTTTCAGCCCTGGTTAATCAATATATTATTAACGATGATGTCAGACAGCACACATGGTGGATGCGGCAATTTCAGGATCGAGACCTTTTCAATAACGATCTTTTAGCGGAATACGCCAGAAGCATACAGCCATGGGGTTTTCTCTTTTTGTACTACTTATTGTCTTTTGCCGCGGATCCGGTATTGATCGGAAAAATATTGCCCATTATACTGCTTCCCGTATCTTCTCTTTATATGTTCAGGTTTGTCAGGCACGCTACAAAGAGTGATTACACCGGATTTCTTGGAGCGCTTATTTTCATGGTAACACCGATCTACCTGGAACAGATGTCGGGCGGACATGCCAGGGCTTTCGGATACCCTTTGTTGATACTGTTCCTCTATTATCTTGCAAGAAAAGAATATTCTAAATCATCGATGGTCGTGGTTGTACAGGCTCTGTTCCAGCCGATAACCGTTTTATTGAGCATGCTGACCTACTTCTTTGCATTTATTAAAATTCAGCGCTGGAAAATAATTTTGGACCGGTCCATCCCAAAGATCAAATTCTTTGCTCTGGCAGCAATTTTTTCTGCCATCATCTTGTTCGGGAAGTATGTTGTAACTCAGCACCCGGACATAGGCTCCCCGGTTACTCTTGAGCAGATGACAGGCAATCCCGAATTCTATAACGCGAACCGCTGGCCGGTATTGCCGGTGCCTCCTTTGTATGAGGGGATAGTGAACTACGCGGGAAAAGGGGTTTTTATTTCGAGAACATTCAGGAAATCTGCGGTATACAATCAGGTGAGATCAGCGTTACTCCGGCGGAGTGTTTTTTTGGCCGCGATATTGGTTTTAGCCGCCGGGCTTTTTATATTCAGAAAAAAGCTTGTTTTGCCGCAGGAGATACTGTTCCTGTTCCTGTCAGGTGTGATGATGTTCAAGATTTCCAGCCTTTTTATGCTTAGGCTCTATAATCCCCGCAGGTATTTGATGTATTCCATGCCATTGGTTGCATTGGTGGTATTCACGATCGTGGCGGGGAAGTTAATAACAGGGATAAAAAAGACAGGAATAAGAAAGACTGTCATGTCAGCGGTTGCGGTAGTGGTATTCCTGAACTTGAATGTAAACAAAAATGTTGCGCTTATAGATATGTCCGCGAACAAGAATCTTTATGAATACTTGAACAGCCTGCCGAAGGATACGATGATCGCGGCGCATCCTGAACTGGCCGATGGCATTCCAACGTTCGCGCGGAGAAAGGTTTTTATCAAACTTGAACTCTCCGTTCCTTTATTTGACCCCTACTGGTCGACGGTAAAGAATCGCACTCTTGATTTTTTCGACGCGTATTACTCGGAAGAACCGGATTTCATATACCGGTTTTGCGAAAAGAACGGCATAGATTATCTGGTGGTGGATAAAAGCCATTTCACCGAGGAGTACCTTGGAAAAGGGAACATCTATTTTGAACCCTTCAATGCACATGTTATTGATCTTACAAGTGGAAGGAGCAAGTTCGCACTCGAAAATATTCCTGAAAGCGAAAAGCTTTTCACGCGGGATGATGTGTTTGTTATCAAAAGGGACGTTTTGAAAGGTAAAAAATGAAGTTATCCATCATTATTCCGACTTACAACGAACAGAACACGATACGAAAGCTGATCGAGCATGTTCAATCCGTGGACTATCCTGTGGAGTACGAGATCATTATAATAGACGACGCTTCCGCAGACCGGACACTTGAAAAGGAATTCCTGATCAAGCTGAAGAACAAGTCAATGGAAAAAAATATCAGGATATTCAAGAACCGGATCAATCGCGGAAAAGGGTTTTCAATAAGGAAGGGTATCAAGAGAGCAAAGGGGGATATTATAATAATTCAGGACGCGGATATGGAGTATAACCCCCATGATATACCCAAGTTAATAGAACCCATCCTCAAAGGCGAAGCAGCGGCAGTGTACGGCAGCAGGTTCCTTGAGAATCCCTGTCCGGACGGCATGGTTATTCCCAACTGGATCGCTAATAAAATACTTACGAAGCTGGCCAATGTGCTGTTCGGCATCAGCCTGACGGATGAAGCTACCTGCTATAAGGCGTTTGACGCAAAGATACTGAAAAGTTTGGACCTTAAGGCGAATGGATTCACCTTTTGCCCGGAAGTAACGGCATTGCTGGCAAAGAGGGGTGTGGAGATCAAGGAATTGCCGATAAGTTATCATGCCCGGACCACAAAGCAAGGTAAGAAGGTAAGGCCCATGGACCTTGTTTTCGCTGTACTTATGCTGCTCTGGCAACGGGCAAAAAAATAGGGCGGTTATGAAGAAAAGAAGGCATATATGAAAGAAGGGCATCTGCGTGCGGTGTTGATAATATTAAGCCTTATGGGAGTAGCCCTTATATTGATGGGGACATCTCGATATGGGGCGGGGGTATCTCCTGATGCGGTAAATTATATATCCGTCGCAAAAAGTCTTTTGTCCGGGAATGGGTATTTGCTTTACGGTGGCGCTCCCCTGGTTTTGGCGCCACCGTTATTCCCAACAATTTTGGCTCTTCTCGGGTTAATAGGCATTGAACCCTTGATCGGAGCCAGATTCTTGAATGCGATCATTTTTGGATCGATCATCTTAATTTCCGGAAGACTTTTTCGAATATATGTGCGATCAAATATGCTTGTCATGCTGGGAGCAGTCGCTGTTCTATTATCCGTTCCTCTTTTGCAAGTATCTATCATGGCATGGACCGAACCACTGTTTATATTGTTGGTTGTTTTGTTCTTTTTTTGCTTGCAGCGGCTTTTAAGTGAGGCACGGGTTTTCCCCTTTTTCTTGATCTCTGTCCTTGCAGCACTTTCTTGTCTTCAAAGGTACGCGGGGATTGCCTTGGTAATGACGGGTTTTGTTATAATTATTTTTTCCGTGCCTAAAAATATTTTTTTGCATAAGCTTAAATGCGGGATAATTTTTTGCGCGGTTTCCTGTACGCCCATTTTCATCTGGTTTATACGGAACTATATATTTACATCGACACTTACGGGGTATCGGCCGCTGTCGTCCTACACACTGAGGCAGAACATATTTTCCATGCTTGATGTCCTGACAAATTGGTTCGTGCCTCATGAGATCCCTTTTTTAATAAGAGTTGCGGGTATGGGTTTAATTGTATCCGCGCTGGCTATACTCATATTATTCTCACGGTACAGCCTTAAGAGACATGACGAAGAGAGGGTGGAGCGCCCCTGGGCAGAAGGCGTTTTTGTTTTGGTATATCTTATTTTTTTAATTTTCTCCCAAACAAGATTTACCCTGCAGCTTGTGGATTACAGGTATCTGGCGCCCGTGTATATTTTCATTATCCTTTTTATGCTTGTCGGGGCAGAGGACATTTCGTGCTGGTGGAATGCTCGCGTAAAAAATAAAAAACCTGTAGATCGAATAATAATATTTGCATTCTGTTTCTGGCTGATATATCCATTTGTCGGAGTCGTCAGCAGGGTGTCGGATTATATAAAAAATGGTGCTGGCGGCTATAATACGGTTGCTTGGAGGGAATCGCCTCTTGTGGAATGGCTAAAGACTCATCCTCTGGATGGCACAATATACAGTAATGCCGCAGATGCCGTATATTTTTTCACGAATAGAAAAGCACAATGGAGTCCTTTCAGGAGCGGGAGTTGGACCGCTGAAAGCAAAAGAGAAGATCTATTGCGGTTCAAGGAGACGCTGACATTGGATAAAAAAGCATATCTTGTATGGTTCGATATCGGCGAGAGGGGTATGTTATATGATATCCGGGACCTTCGATCTGCGATAGAACTTAAGCGGGTCACGGTTTTTACGGATGGAGCTGTCTATCTTTTAAAATAGTCCAGTTATGATAAAATGTAAAGAAATGGAGGCAAAATGCAGATAAAGCGCAAAATGGTTTTCCTTGGCTTTCTTTTCCTGTTTTGTTCGGTTTTTACCCAGGATGCTTACGCGTACCTGGATCCGGGGACGGGCAGTTATATCCTGCAGTTGCTGATAGCTGTTTTGGTCGGTGCGCTGTTTGCGGTGAAACTGTTTTGGAACAACATAAAGTATTTTTTTAAACGATTGTTCTCAGGAAAGGGAAAGAATGAATGAGCGTAAATACGAAAGATGTGTCCAGGGTTCTTTCCGTGATCCAAGCGGTTTCCTTTTTACGCGGGATGGGGCGGTTTATCGCCAGGTGAACGTAATATACAGGGAAAATTACGACCACCTGATCAAATCAGGTCTGTATAAAACTCTTGTGGGTGAAGCGCTGTTGATCCCTCACGAAGAGGTCGATACCTCTTTGGCGAGATCCGGTAAGGCCTACGCGGTAATAAAACCTGAAATGGCGGGATTTGTCTCATATCCGTATGAATGGTGTTTCAGCCAGTTGAAAGACGCCGCGATGATGACCCTTGAAATACACAAAAAGTCACTGGAATTCGGGATGTCCTTAAAGGATTGCAGCGCTTATAACGTTCAGTTCAGGAAGGGAAGGCCGGTTTTTGTTGATACTCTTTCCTTTGAGAAGTACAGAGAGGGCGAACCGTGGGTAGCGTACAGGCAGTTTTGTCAACATTTTCTTGCGCCTTTGGCCCTGATGGCCCGCAGGGATGTCCGGTTAAATCAGTTGTTACGGATTTACATAGACGGGATCCCCCTGGATCTGGCTGCCAGACTTCTCCCGAAGGGCACCTTTTTGGATCTTTCATTACTTATGCATATTCATGCGCACGCTGGCAGCCAAAAACGTTTTGCCGACAAAACGTTAAGCAATGGGATGAAAGCGCGCAGGTTCGGCCGGTTATCCATGCACGGACTTATTGACAGCCTGGGATCAGCGATAAAGAAGCTCAGATGGACGCCCCGAGAAACTGAATGGGCAGATTACTATAAGGATACTAACTATTCTTCACAGGCTTCCGATCATAAAAGGGAAATAGTAGCCCGATTTTTAGATAAGCTTGATCCCGGCCTTGTCTGGGATCTTGGCGCAAACGTAGGCATATTCAGTCGCATCGCCGCTGAGAGGGGAGCACAAACAATTTCCTTTGATAAAGATCCCGCGGCAGTAGAGAAAAACTACCTTGAATGCGTGAGTAAAGGCGAGACAGATATACTGCCTCTTTTGCTCGACCTGACTAATCCAAGCCCTGGTATCGGCTGGGAAAATAAGGAAAGGATGTCTATTTTCGAGCGCGGTCCTGCGGATACAGCCCTGGCGCTCGCAATAATACATCATCTGGCAATATCCAATAATCTTCCATTTCGTAATATTGCTGATTTAATGCGCAGGATCTGCAATTCTCTCGTTATGGAATTTATTCCCAAAAGCGATTCCCAGGCTCAAAGGCTCCTTTCGAGCAGGGAGGATATTTTTTCTGATTATACACGGGAGGCTTTTGAAGATGAATTTCAAAAATATTTCGCGATACAGGACTCGGTAAAGATCAAAAATTCCGAAAGGACTTTATACATGCTGGCAAGGAAACAGGTTTGAGCGTGAAGAAAACCTTATTTATTCACCCTTTTTTATTCGCGGTGCTCCCTGTTCGGTTCCTCTTTTCGCATAATATAGAGCACCTTGAATTACCTGTGATTTTTATGCCAATAGTTATCTCTCTTGCTTTCGCGCTTATACTATTGTTGAAGGAACTGGCAGGCGATCTTGATCAGATGGGATGAATTTATATGAAGGAACAGAACGGACCAGGATTGAAGAATTATCTGAGAAGGAAAATATTGAAGAATTATCTAAGGTACAATGAAAGGATCAATAGAAGAATATTTAAAAGATTCGCCATACCGCTTTTTGGAGGTCTTCACCCGAAAAACATTTTTAATTTTAGAAGCGAATTTTTCATGCAGAACGTTGATGGAAACGATGCGGTTATTGATGTCGGATGTGGAACAGGCTTAATATTGAGCAGGATCGCGCCTTTGATAAAAAAAGGTTATGGCATCGAGATGTCAAAAGACTGTTTGGAGATATGCAATACAAGACATAGCGCAGAAAACTTGAAATATATCAACGGTGATTTGTTGAGAATTGATTACGAAGCGCTTAAAAAAGAGACAGGGTACACGATCGCGATCTTCTCTCACATTCTGGAACATATTGAGGATGCCCCGGCCTTGCTATCCAAAGTGGATGCGGATAAACTTTTAATATGTGTTCCCAGTCAAGAAAATTGGCACACACAGCTCCTGGTCTACTTGGGTCTTCCATGCTTTTCGGATGATACTCATTTCAGGGAATACACCAGAGAAATGCTGAAAGAGGAGCTGGCCTTAACAGCATATCATATCGATTTTATTGGTTTTAACGCAGAAGGCGAAATAATATGCAAGGCAACAAAATAACCATGCGTTTCTGGGTTCCGATAATGCCCTTTTTGTCGTTATATGGCGGGATGGGAGTGTTCTGTTTATTCAGATTTCTGAGGAAAAGATGAAAAAAGCAAAAGTCGTGCAGTTAACGGAAGACCTGAGGATGGGCGGGCTGGAGAAAGTCATCGCGGATATCGCTCAAAACCTGGACAAGGAGAAGTATTCCGTTGAGGTCTGGTGTGTCGTTCAGGGCGGGGAGATAGCTGATGAATTAAAAAGAAAAGGCGTGGTGGTTCGCGTCCTGGATATCCGGACTTATCATAATCCGCTCAATATCTTAAAACTGGCCCTTTTGTTGAAGAAGACTCGAGTAGATATAATCCATACTCATGGTTATCTGGCCTCCACCATCGGGAGGATCGCGGCCAGGATCTCGGGAGTGCCCGTTATTATAATGCATTTACATACGCTCTTCTATAATCTTTCGTTAAGGAACAGGATCATCGACAGGGTCCTTAATCTGTTTACGCACAAGATAATATGTGTTTCTGAAGCGGCAAAAGGATCCTTCCTCCACGCCGGATACAGGATAGAAAAGTCAATAGTGATAT
>Ga0163203_1000032_pt1 | contig 34507 bp, 31 predicted proteins | sample PL_2010_330m_FD_113534 | JGI IMG/M metagenome (GOLD analysis project Ga0163203, IMG submission 113534) | Freshwater microbial communities from Powell Lake, British Columbia, Canada to study Microbial Dark Matter (Phase II) - PL_2010_330m | ecosystem: Environmental > Aquatic > Freshwater > Lake ... | reverse complement strand
TCCGGTCCAGAAGGGGCCCTGAAATTTTTGAAAGATATCTTTGGATCTGGTAAGGCGTGCAGTGGCATTCCTTTTTCGGGTCGGTAAAGTTGCCGCACGGACACGGGTTCATGGCGGCGATGAGGATGAAACGTGAAGGGTAAGTGAGCGAGCGTTTGACCCGTGTAATGGTTATTTCCCCGGCCTCAAGAGGCTGCCTGAGCGTCTCCAGGACATCTCTCCGGAATTCCGGGAATTCGTCAAGGAACAGGACTCCGTTATGCGCGAGGCTTATCTCGCCAGGAAGGGGCCATGAGCCGCCGCCGGCCATTGCCGCGTAGGAAAGGGTATGGTGCGGCGCGCGGAAAGGCCGATCATGCAGGAGGCTGTTTTTCTTTAGTTGTCCCGCGATACTGTAGATCTTGGTGGTTTCAAGGGCTTCGGAATGCGATAGGTCCGGGAGTATAGTGGCAAACCTTTTTGCCAGCATGCTTTTCCCGGAACCCGGAGGCCCCAACAGAAGGACGTTATGGCCGCCGCTTGCCGCGACCTCAAGTCCTCGTTTTACGTGTTCCTGTCCTTTAACGTCACTGAAATCCGTGTTTTGAAAAGGACTGTTTTCGATAATATGTTGTTTTTTATTCTTTACGGGCTCAAGTAACCGGACCCCTTTTATGTGCTCCACGACCTCCCTGAGGGAAGATGCTCCGTAAACATCCATTTCTTTCACATTAGCGGCCTCATGGGAGTTTACTTTTGGAACAATAAATGTCCCCCAGGTATTCTTTAGAGATATTGCCATAGGCAGGGCACCGCGAAAATGTTTTAATTTACCGTTCAAAGAGAGTTCTCCGCAAAAAAAAATGCCGTCAAGGTCTTCCTGGCTTATTACTTCCGTGGCTGAAAGTATGCCGAGGGCGATGGGAAGGTCAAAACCGGCTCCTTCTTTTTTCACGTCTGCCGGTGAAAGATTTACGGTTATTCGTTTTGCCGGGAAAACGAAGTTGGAGTTCTTGATGGCAGAGCGTATGCGGTCGCGGCTTTCCCTTATGGAAACGTCAGGAAGGCCTATCACGGAAAATGAAGGCAGCCCACTGGCAACGTCAACTTCTACATCGACGGGATGTGCGTCAATACCCATTACACAGCCTGAATGAACTTTTGAAAGCATTTTTCCTCCTCTTTTAGCGTTTGGCGCCTGTTAAGCGCCACGGATCTCCACCGCGTTCTTTATGTGTTCGAGGGTCTTCAATTTTCCGTTATTGTCCAGGTTGATAGCGATAACGTCGATCCTGCAGGGAGTGTCACTCAATCCTTTCGATTTCAGATAACAAAGAGCGTTTCTTAGAATGGTTTTCTGTTTAGCCGCGGTTACGGCCAGAAGGGGAGAACCGAACTTTTCGGAGATCCGCGCCTTGACCTCAACGAATACGGTCCAGTTGTTTTGCTTTGCGATCAGGTCGATCTCCCCGAAAGGAGTAGAAAAATTCCTGGAAATAATCGTGAACCCTTTTGACAATAGATATTTCCCCGCCATGATCTCGCCAAGGCGTCCGACACCCTGTTTGGTCCGGTTCTCCATGAGTCCCTACTGTCCGTCGTTGTATTGATCTAAGATGAATGTTTGCAACCCCTTACGGAGCTCAGGGGAAACGGGGTAAAAGGTGTTATACCATTTGCCGTTGCGTCCCTGCTCCTGCGGCATTCCTACGAAAAGCCCTTCTTTTCCCTGGACTATCCTGAGGCCCTTTACAACAAAGGTATCGGCTATCAGGAGATCGCAGAAGGCCTTTGTTGGACCATCTCCATCAAGGGGATGGAGCCTTTCGATTTTAACAACAGGATTTTTTTCCATATTATTCCTCCTTAATCTTTTGCGGAAAAAATAGATGATGCCTCGACCGATGTGCACCCATTGTTTGAGGACACCAATTTCCAGGGAATTCTTTCAAGAAATTATTTTTTTGAAACGAGCATCAAGAATCCAGCTTAGCGTTTCCGATTTGCGATTGACTTATTAGCTTTTCAAGGGTATTTTATATGAGACCATGAATATCAACAAAATATCCCCCGTGCTTATTATGGGGCTTTTTCTTTCAGCAATAGCGGCAACGCCGGCTGTCGCGAAAAGGTTAGAGCAGGAATATGGCGTGGAATATGTGGGCCATGAGATCGTGTTAAAGCAAGGTTATTTGATCGCCGATTATAAAAAGCTTATGGTCCAGGCCCTGAACGCGCGCGCGGCCGGAAGGTCGGAAGAATTAAAGGAATTATTTAAGACAGGAAGGGTAGCGTTTACAAAGGAAGGCGATAGTGTTCATGTTGTCAGCGTGGACCCGTCGAGCGGAATAGCAAGAGTCACGCGAAAGGTGGGAACACCGGTTCTCTGGACCGAAATAGATGCCCTGGGCTATGTCGCGCCGGCAGTCGATGAATGGTCACGAGAACGAAAAGATCATGGAAAACAGAGAGATCGCTAAAATATTCTCGCAGATAGCTGATGTACTGGAACTGAAGGACGAGAATGTCTTCAGGATCCGCGCATACCGCACTGCTTCACAGAATATTCTGAGCATGGCCGTCCAGCTTGCCGATATGTATAAAGAAGACCCTTCAGCGTTGAGCAATATCCAGGGAATAGGTAAAGACCTTAAAGAGAAGATCATCGAGATACTTGAGGCAGGCGGACTTAAATATCATAAAGAGCTTTTAAAGGAATTTCCCCCGGAATTCCTGGACTTGCTCAATGTCTCAGGGCTCGGCCCCAAGAAGCTCAAAAAACTGAAGGATGACCTGGGCATAGAGACCCTGGCTGACCTTGAAAAGGCCTGCGAAGAGAGAAAACTGGAGCACCTGGAAGGTATGGGAGCCAAAACTCAAAGCAGAATACTGGATGCTATTCAGTATTTCAAGATGCAGGCAGGGAGGATGCTTTTGCCCGAGGCTACAACACAGGCCCGGGAAGTAATGGAGTATCTGAAAAAATCCGGAAACTTCAAAAAGATAGAGCCGGCCGGCAGCCTTCGCAGGGGGAGAGAGACCGTGGGGGATCTTGATATACTGACTGTAGCGGATAATAGCAGAAAGGCCATGGATCATTTTGTCAGTTATTCCAGGGTTCAGGATATTCTTGCCAAGGGGCCGACAAAATCCAGCATACTTATGAAGTCAGGCAGCCAGGTTGATCTCCGGGTTATAGATAGATCCTGTTTCGGGGCCGCGTTTCTCTACTTCACGGGCTCAAAGGCGCATAATATCAAGCTCAGGACAGTGGCGAAAAATAAAGGATATAAAGTGAGCGAGCACGGTATATTCAAGGTCGACCCGCTCTCCAAAAAAGAGAAACTCACCGCGGGTAAAACGGAAAAAGCAGTATACAGGGTCCTGGGAATGGAATGGATACCGCCGGAACTTCGCGAGGACCGGGGAGAGATAGAAGCCGCAATGGCAGACAAGCTGCCGAAGTCGCTTATCGAACTTAAACACATCAAGGGAGATCTGCACGTGCATACCACGGCGACGGACGGACACAACACCATAGAAGAGATGGCCAGGGCCGCTAAAAGCATGGGGTACGCGTATCTCGGCATAACTGACCATTCAAAGGCGGTCCGGATCGCCAATGGCATGGATGAGAAACGCCTTTTGAAACACATGGAGATGATAAGAAAGGTTGACGGCAGGATAAAAGGTATTAAACTTTTAGCCGGGATAGAAGTGGATATTCTCAGGGACGGTAAGCTGGACCTGAAAGATGCCGTTCTTAAAGAGCTTGATATCGTAATAGCGGCGATACATTCCCATTTCGCCCTTGACAGAGAAACACAGACCGCCCGTGTTCTAAAGGGCATGGAGAATAAGCATGTCAATGTTCTCGCGCATCCTTCAGGAAGGCTCATTGCAAGACGAAGCCCCATAGAGCTGGATTTTGACAGGGTATTCACCCTGGCGCGGAACGCGAATATATATCTGGAAGTGAATACCCACGGTAAGAGGATAGACCTTAATGACGTGCATTGCAGGAGGGCCAGGGGCATTGGCGCGAAGCTCGCGATCAATACTGATTCACATGACACGGATTCGCTTGACCAGATGATCTATGGTGTTACAGCAGCCAGGAGGGGATGGGTGGAAAAGAACGATGTATTGAATACCCGCCCACTTGGTCCGCTTCTAAAAGCGTTGAAACGCTGATCTCTAAAGGTGAGACAATGACTGAAAGCATCAAAAAAGAGATAGGCAGACTCAGGAAGGATATCCTGAAGCATAATGATCTATATTATGCAAAGGGTAAGCCCGAGATATCGGACTTCGAGTATGATAAACTCCTCAAGAGGCTCAAGAAGCTGGAGGCGCCCCATCCCGGGTACGTGTCCCCGGACTCCCCAACGCGGAGAGTGGGAGCGCCTGTTAAGTCCGGTTTCACCAAAGTCAGGCACACATCTCCCATGCTGAGCCTGGAAAGCATAAACGAAGAAGAGGAATGCGAGAAGTTCGACCGGACCTGCAGGAAAGAACTCGGCGTGGAAGAGATCGACTATGTTTCCGAACCAAAGCTTGACGGGCTCAGCGTGGAACTTGTATATGAGAGAGGCGTTTTTGTCAGGGGAGTGACACGCGGGGACGGTTTTATCGGAGAGGATGTGACGGAGAACCTTAAAACCGTGAAGAACATACCACGGCGTTTAAAGGGGGCAAGACCCCCGGAGCGTTTTGCCGTCAGGGGAGAAGTCCTTATGCACATCAGGGACTTTCAGCAATTAAACAAAAAACAGACAGAGGCGGGCAGGGATGTTTTCGCGAATCCCCGCAACGCGGCTGCCGGGTCACTGCGGCAGCTGGATACAAGGATAACCGCCCAGAGAAAGCTTGACGTGTACTGTTACAGGATACTTGATTTCTCGGAAGAAATGCCGTTGACCCAGAAAAAAATGATCAGTACGATAAAGAAATTCGGGTTAAAAACGGCCCCCGACGCGAAACACTGCTCCATTATAAAGGAGGCCGTAAGGTATCACAACGAGCTGGAAAAGAAAAGAGACGAGCTTGATTATGAGATAGACGGCGTGGTGATAAAGGTGAACCGTTTTGAATATCAGGATAGATTGGGCGTGAGAACGACAAATCCCCGCTGGGCAATAGCCTACAAGTTTGAGCCGCGCAAAGAGATCACGCGGGTTGAAAATATCGTGGTCCAGGTCGGACGGACAGGAGTGCTTACCCCGGTAGCGCTTTTGAAGCCGGTGGAAGTGGGAGGTGTTACAGTGTCGCGGGCGACACTTCATAACATGGATGAGATCGCCGCGCTTGATGTTAAGATAGGCGACTACGTTAAAGTGCAGAGGGCCGGCGATGTTATTCCGAATATTATCGAGATCATTACCGCTAAACGCACGGGGAAAGAGAAGAATTTTCATATGCCCGGACATTGCCCGAGTTGCGGCGCGCCTGTTGAAAAGGAGGATGTTTATTACCGCTGTCCGGAGGGGCTCACATGTCCTGCTCAGCTTAAGGAGGCGATAGCGCACTATGCCAGCAAGGACGCGGTTGACATAGACGGGTTTTCGGGCAAGACAGTGCACCAGCTGTACGAAGAGGGCCTTATCGGCCGCATATCCGATATCTACAAATTAAAGGGAGAGGACCTGCTTAAACTCGAGGGCTGGAAGGAGAAAAAGACCGCGAACCTTCTCGGCGCCATTGAGGATTCAAAGGAAGCTGCGCTTGACAGGTTTATTTTTGGGCTGGGCATCAGGAACGTGGGCAAGCACATCGCCGCACTTCTTGCCGATAAGTTCGGCACGCTGGATGGAATAAAGGGGGCGTCGACGGATGACCTTGTGGCGATCCACGAGATAGGACCGGAGATAGCGGAAAGCGTTGTTTCCTTCTTCAAGGAGAAGAAGAACGTGCAGGAGATCAAAAGGCTTATGGAGACCGGGGTTAAACTGCGTGAAAAGGCCCGGAAGGGGAAACTGGCCAATAAAAAAGTGGTTTTTACCGGGACGCTGAAAATGTCCCGTTCGGGGGCACAGCGCCTTGTTGAAAAAGAAGGCGGCGAAGCCCTCTCAAGCGTTTCAGATACAACGGATTTTGTAGTGGCCGGAGAAAAGGCCGGTTCAAAGCTTGAGAAGGCAAGGAAGAAGGGCATAAAGATCCTCACAGAGGAAGAATTCATTAAACTCCTCAGATCGTGGTCCACGCAACCCCCTGTATTTCCGTGATTTCCCCTTAAATATTTGACAGCCGCATATATACAAGATATAATTGGGTGGTATTATAATGCGCATGCTGAAAACAATGAGTAATATTATTAGAGTGGGGGATTGATCTATCAAACCCTTGATTAATTTGGGCTCGATAAATCGAGCCCCTACAGTTTGGGCTGGATCGATCGAGCCCATACAGTGAGAAGGATGTGAAATGCCGGAGATGGAAAATGCAGCGGTCAATATGGAAGCCAGGAACGAGATCATAGAGCAGAGGTACAAGAATCTGCAGGAACTGGAAAAGGCGGGGATCTATCCCTTTGGCGAAAGATTCCCTGATGTAGAGACCGTCGAGTCGTTGAAAAAGGATTTTTCTGAGGGAAGGGAGATCCGGGCCGCGGGCAGGATAATGGCAAAGAGGATAATGGGCAAGAGTATTTTCATGGACCTCAAGGATTTCACCGGCAGGATACAGTTATACGTAAAGAAAGATACCGTAGGAGAAGAGGCTTTCAGGATCCTGAAAGTGCTGGATATCGGGGATATTATCGGAGTAAACGGCAAACTTTTCAAGACAAAGACAGGTGAAGAGACCGTCCAGGTCGCTGATTACAGGATCATGACAAAGTCTTTGTATCCGCTTCCAGAGAAATGGCACGGCCTCAAGGATGTCGAGGCCCGTTACCGCCAGAGATACGTTGATCTTATTGTCAATGATTCGGCCCGCGAGATATTCAGGACACGGATCAGGATGATAGCGCGTATGCGCGAATACTTGAACAGCAAAGGGTTCCTGGAAGTAGAGACACCGATGATGCAGCCGATCCCCGGAGGCGCGGCGGGCAAGCCGTTCAAGACCCACCATGAGGCGCTGGACATGGACCTTTTTCTCAGGATCGCGCCCGAGATATATCTTAAGAAACTGCTGGTGGGAGGTTTTGATAAAGTATATGAGATAAACCGGTCTTTCCGCAATGAGGGGATCTCTACACGGCATAATCCCGAATTTACCATGGTAGAGATATACGAAGCTTATTCTGACTGTGGAGGAATGATGCGGCTCACCGAGGAACTTATCAGGCATATGGCAAGGGAGGTACTTGGGACGGAAAAGTTCGTTTATCAGGACAGGGAAGTAGACCTGTCGTATTGGAAAAGGGTATCCTTTGCGGAACTGATGAAAGAGAATTTTGGTATAAGCAAGGATGACCCGCTGGATGCCTGGGTCAAAAAGCTGAAAAGTAAAGGTATAGAGATAGAAGGGGATAAGGTCAGCAAGACGCAGCTGATAAACATTGTCGGGGACCTTGTAGAGCCGAAAGAAGAGATCCATCCGGTTTTTGTGGTGGATATGTTCAAGGAACTGAGCCCGCTGGCAAAAGAGAAAAAGGGCGAGCCCGGAATAACCGACAGGTTTGAATTGTTCATGGGAGGGATAGAGATAGCCAATGCGTATTCCGAGCTCAATGATCCGATAGAACAGCGCAAACGTTTTATCGAACAGGCAAAAGAGGATCCGGAGGCAAGAATAGACGAAGACTTCATAAAGGCGCTCGAATACGGCATGCCGCCAGCAGGCGGCCTGGGCATAGGGATCGACCGGTTGACAATGATCCTTACAAATTCGCCGAGCATACGCGAGGTGATATTGTTCCCCCAGATGAGGCCGGAGTAATGACAGAGGACAGATTTCCATCTGCCTTCCGACTTCTGACTTCTGATCTCTGAGACAAGGAGTAGACGCGAGAACTATGTGGAACATTTTTCTGAGCATAAGATATTTTCTGGCAAAAAGGAAAGAAGGGATAATATCTTTCATCAATTTTATCTCTGTCCTTGGCGTGGCGCTTGGAGTGGCTTCTCTTATCATCGTATTATCGGTTATGAACGGTTTTGACCGGGAAGTAAAAAGCAAGATAATCGGGACTTACGCGCATCTGATGATATTGAAAGACGGGAATATCATTTATCCGGAGGTCGTTTCTGACACGGCCAGGACCATGCCGGAAGTTAAAAGTGTTGCCGGGTTCGTGTCGGGACAGGCCATACTCAGGAAGAAAGACAGCGTGAACGGGGTCCTTCTTAAGGGCATAGACGCGGAAAAAGAGACAGAAGTCACTGATGTGGTATCGTTCATCGACAGCGGCGCTGGCAGGCTTGAAGGCGACAATATCATCCTCGGCAGCGAGCTGATGAAAAGCATGCACATATCCGCAGGCGACACAGTGGAACTGATAGTCCCCCATTCGATCATGGACCTTGAAAGATCAAAGTTCAAGGTCGCAGGAAGCTTTACGTCGGGAAGGTATGATTATGACTCTAACATCGCGATAGTAAGCCTTGCCACGGCACAGGCGTTCTACAGGATGAAGGATGCTGTTACCGGTATGGCTGTCCGTCTGCGGGATGGGGAGGACGCGGCTGCCGTTAAATCGAAGATGCAGTCGCTGATGGGATATCCTTATATCGTAAAAAGCTGGATGGACCTTGACCGCAACCTTGTAATGGCGCTGGCCCTGGAGAAAAAGATGATGTTCATCATACTTGGGCTTATTATTATAGTCGCGTGTTTTAACATATGCAGCTCGCTCATCATGATGGTCATGGAAAAGACCAGGGATATCGGAATTCTTAAGGCCATTGGAGCGAACTCCTGGGGCGTAAGTTCTGTCTTTTTTCTGGAGGGATTTTTTATAGGGACCCTGGGGGTCGCGGCCGGCGTCGCCGGAGGCATCTTTATAGCCAACAGGGTGAACCGAATATTAGGCTTTATGAAACGGGTGACGGGATGGGACCTGTTCCCCCATGACGTGTATTATTTCAGTGAAATACCGGTTCGGGTAAGCTCCGTTGATGTCTGCATGATAATCACTTTCGCCATGATGCTTGCCCTGGCAGCGGGTATCTATCCCGCGTGGAAGGCGTCAAGGCTGGACCCGGTGCAAGCTATTAGATACGAGTAGAAAAATGATCACAGCTCTTAACATTGACAAAATATTCGGACAGGGAGCCAAAGCCGTCCACGCGGTCAAGGGAGTGGACCTCGAGGTCCGGGAGGGCGAGCGTGTATATATGCACGGCCCTTCGGGAGCGGGAAAATCCACGTTGTTGCACGTACTGGGGGCTTTAAGCCGTCCTTCCAAAGGCGCGGTTGTTTTCAGGGACAGGCGGATATATGATCTGACCGACAGGGAGAGGAGCGGGATAAGGAACAGGGATTTCGGATTCATTTTTCAGTTCTACCATCTTTTGCCCGAGTTGGATGTCCTTGAAAATGTTATGCTGCCGGCCAGGATAATGGGCTCCAGACCGGGACGGAAAATAAGGCTGGCCGCGTTTGATATCCTTGAGCGGGTAAAGATGGGCCACAGGCTGAAGCACAGACCGTCCCAGATCTCCGGGGGAGAAGCGCAGAGAGTGGCGGTAGCAAGGGCGCTTGTTAATTCTCCGGATATACTGTTTTGTGATGAGCCTACGGGGAACCTGGATTCGGAGATGAGCGAAGGTATTTATGACCTTATCCTTAAGGTCAGCGAAGAGAACGGCATGAGCGTTGTAGTCGTCTCACACCAGAGCATGGTAAAAGGGTTTTTCCACAGTGAGTATCTGATGAAGGATGGCGCGTTGGAAAAGGCAGTCAAACGACAAGACGTGGAGGAACCGAAAAAATTTGACACAGTATCCGTTTGACATGGCAGAAAAGGGGCAACGATGGGATTTAAGATTTTTTTGAACAATGAATATGTTGACAGCGAAGACGCCAAGATCTCTATTTTTGATCACGGGCTCCTGTACGGAGACGGGGTGTTCGAGGGGATCCGCTCGTATAACAGGAGAGTGTTCCGCCTCAAAGAGCATCTGGACCGGTTATACGAGGGGGCTGATGCCATAAGGCTCGAGATTCCCCTTGCGAAAGAGGAACTCCATGAAAAGATCATCGAAACCCTAAAAATGAATGATCTGGATAACGCGTATATCCGGGTGGTGATCACCAGGGGCAGGGGTGACCTCGGGCTTGACCCGCGGAAATGCACCGACCCGACCGTATTCATCATTACGGACAAGATTGCCCTGTATCCAAAGGAGTTTTATGAAAAAGGCCTGCCGGTGATAATCACAAAGACCCGAAGAAATCATCCGGAAGCCCTGAACCCTAAGATAAAATCATTGAACTATCTGAACAATGTCTTGGGAAAGATAGACGCTATAGACGGGGGCACGGAAGAGGCAGTTATGCTGACCGTGGATGGATATGTGGTGGAATGCACGGGAGATAACATCTTTATCGTCGAGAACGGGAAGCTTGTATCTCCGCCGAACGAGCTCGGCGCGCTCTTCGGCGTTACTCAAGCAACGGTCATCGAACTGGCAGAGGAGAGGGGGATCGAGTTCGCCTACGAGAAGATGAAACCGGAACGCCTGTTCGCAGCTGATGAATGTTTTCTGACAGGGACAGCGGCTGAAGTGATACCCGTTGTCAGCATAGACGATAAGATCATAGGAACTGGCAATCCCGGGGAGGTCACTAAAGCTCTCATGCGGGACTTCCGGGAGTTCACCAAAGGGAACGGAACACGGTACTAAGAACTTTTTATCAAACCTCGCAGGTTTGATAAGGTACACGGAGTGGGGGGGGAGGATAGCATGAAATGTGATATTTGCCATGTGCGTGAAGCGTCTGTGCATCTGACGGAAGTGATAAACGACCAGGTCTCAAAGCTTCATCTATGTGAACAGTGCGCGAGGACAAAGGGAGAGGAAATGCAGTCTAACTTTGGCCTGACCGACCTCATATCGAGCCTTATGGACTTCTCACCGTCAGTGACCGATAGAGAGGTGCAGAAAGATAAAGGGGTCAAGTGCCGTGTCTGCGGCATGACCTATTATGATTTTCAGAAGACCGGGCAGCTTGGTTGCGGAACATGTTATGAAACGTTCAGGAAGGATCTCAGCGGCCTGTTAAGAAAGATACACGGCTCGGACAGGCACGTGGGGAAGATGCCGTTCATGGGCGAAAAAGCTATCAAGGACCAGGAGGAGCTGCAGCGGCTCAAAGCCGAGCTGGACAGGCTTATCAGGGCCGAGGAATTCGAGAAAGCGGTTATCCTGCGGGACAGGATAATAGATGTCGAACAAAAGCTAAAAAAAGAATAAAAAAATGGAAATCGGTAATCTAATTAAAAGGAAAAGCGAGTGGCTCAGAGGAGAAGGGCCAAAATCCAATATAGTCATGTCCACCCGGATCAGGATCGCACGGAATCTGGACGGCCATATGTTCTTTGACTGGGCAAACGATAAACAGCGGAAAGAGACGCTGGAAAATGGCATTGCCGCGTTAAAGAAATGCTCTTTTTTCAAAAAAACATTTTTACTTAAAATGAAAAATGTCAGCGAGCTTGACAGGGAGCTCTTAGTCGAACGCCACCTTATGAGCAGGGAGCATGCCGTGGATGTTAAACACAAAGGGCTTGTCATGGAGGACAGGGAAGTGTTGAGCATCATGCTCAACGAGGAAGACCATCTAAGGCTACAGGTCCTCAGGTCAGGGTTCAATATCATGGAAGGCTGGAGAATGATCGATGAGATAGACACGGAACTGGGGGAGCATCTCACTTTTGCTTATTCGAGCAAATTCGGGTATCTTACTTCGTGTCCGACAAACACGGGGACGGGCTTAAGGGCCTCGGTCATGCTGCACCTTCCGGCATTGCAGGTGACGGACCAGGTGCCGAATGTGTACGAGGCTATTTCCAAGCTGGGACTGACCATACGCGGGTTTTACGGCGAAGGCACGGAAGCATCGGGTAATTTCTTCCAGATCTCCAACCAGGTGGCATTGGGGTATTCCGAGATGGATATCCTCGATAACCTGGAAAGGGTGATCAATAAGATAATCGCCAGGGAAGAAGATACCAGGGATTATCTCGTCAAGAACAAGAAGCAGGAAACAGCTGACAATATTTTTCGTTCTTACGGTACGCTGAAAAGCGCCAGGGTAATAACTTCGAGGGAGACGATCATCTTATTATCAGCGGTTCGTCTGGGAGTGGACCTGGGGCTAATAAAGGACATTGACACCGGCATAATAAATGAACTGCTTCTTTTGATGCAGCCAGCGCATCTTCAGAAGATGAACGATAAGGAATTCACCCCGTCTGAACGGGACATGAAACGCGCCGATCTGGTGCGGGAAAGGTTGGGAGGAGAATAACAATGGCAGCATTCAGCAAGTTTACGGAAAGGGCAAGAAAGGTCATTCTTTTGGCCAAAGAGGAGACGAAAAAATTCAATCACGACTATATCGGGACCGAGCACATACTGCTCGGGCTGGTCAAGGAAGGCGAAGGCGTCGCGGCAGCCGTTTTGAACAGTATTGGACTGGAAGCGGATACCATACGGGAAGAAGTGGAAAAGCTTGTCCAGCCGGGTCCCGGGCCCGTGCTTTCAGGGGATATCCCTTTTACTCCGAGAGCCAAAAAAGTCATAGAACTGGCAATGGACGAGGCGCGCAACCTGGGGCATAACTATATCGGCACGGAACATCTCCTATTAGGCCTCATACGGGAAGGGGAGGGCATCGCGGCCCAGGTGCTTTTGAATATCGGACTCGATCTTAAGAGCGTGCGTGACGAGGTCCTGAACCTGTTAGGTTCTTCTGTTCCCGGTTATTCTTCAGTATTGCCGGACGCTAAGCGCGGCAAGAAGAAGACCAAGACGCCGGCCCTGGATTCTTTCGCAAGGAACCTGACGGAAATGGCGGAACAGGACGAGCTGGACCCGGTAATAGGCAGAGATAAAGAGATACAGAGGGTGATCCAGATACTTGGCCGCCGGAAAAAGAACAACCCTGTTCTGATAGGCGAGGCAGGAGTAGGCAAAACAGCTATAGTGGAGGGATTGGCTCAAAAGATCGTCACGGGCGACATTCCGGAGATGCTTAAGAACAGGCGGCTTCTTATCCTGGACCTCGCGATGATGATAGCCGGGACGAAATACCGCGGTCAGTTCGAGGAGAGGATCAAAGCGGTCATGAAGGAGATCAAAGCTTCCGCGGAAGTCATTGTTTTTATAGATGAGATTCACACCCTGGTCGGGGCAGGCGGGGCGGAAGGGGCTATTGACGCCTCGAATATCTTAAAGCCGTCTTTACAGCGCGGGGAAATACAGTGTATAGGGGCCACCACCCTGGATGAATATCGCAAGAATATCGAGAAGGATCCTGCTCTGGAAAGGCGTTTTCAGCCGGTGATAGTCGATCCTCCGAGCGTGGATGACACCTTCGAGATATTAAAGGGTTTGCGTGATAAATACGAAGCACATCACAAAGTAAAGTTCACGGACAGGGCGCTGGAGTCCGCGGCAAAACTTTCGGATCGTTACATAAGCTCCCGTTTCCTGCCTGACAAAGCGATCGACATCATTGACGAGGCGGGTTCAAGGGCAAGGCTGTCCACAATGGTAGTACCTGCTGATCTCAAGGAGGAAGAAAAGCGGATAGAAGAATACCGCCGGGAAAAAGAGGAAGCCGTGAAGAACCAGGATTTTGAAAAAGCGGCCCGGTTCAGGGACCTTGAGCGGAAGGCAAGAGAAGAACTGGACGTAAAACACCACGGGTGGAAGACCGACCAGATCAAGCGGGAAGTCACGGTGGACGAGGAGGATGTCGCCACCATAGTATCTGAATGGACGGGTATCCCGCTTGTAAGGGTCGAGGAGAAAGAGTCAGAGAAATATCTAAAAATGGAGGAGAGCCTTAAAAGCCGTGTTATAGGACAGGGCGAGGCTATAAGCGCGATCGCCCATGCTGTCAGGCGCTCCCGGGCAGGGGTAAAGGATCCCAACCGACCGATCGGCACCTTTATTTTTCTCGGGCCCACGGGTGTGGGCAAGACCCTGCTTGGCAAAAAGCTTGCCGAGGTCATGTTCGGTGATGAGGACGCCATTATCCAGGTGGACATGTCCGAGTACATGGAAAAGTTCAATGTTTCCAAGCTTGTAGGAGCCCCTCCCGGATATGTGGGGTATGAGGAGGGCGGACAGCTGACCGAAAAAGTAAGAAGGAAGCCGTACGCGGTCGTGCTTCTGGACGAGATAGAAAAGGCGCATCCGGATGTATTTAACATGCTCCTGCAGGTGCTTGAGGAAGGGCGCCTCACGGATTCTTACGGGAGAAAGGTCAGTTTCAAGAACACTATTTTAATCATGACGTCTAACATAGGCGCGGACCTTCTCAGAAAAACCGGTTCTATCGGGTTTAAGACGCAAAAAGAGGAAGAGTCATACGCTGAAATGAAGGGCCGCCTGCTGGGAGAGGTCAAAAAGACCTTCAAGCCCGAGTTCATCAACAGGGTGGATGACATCATTGTCTTCAGGGGACTGAACAAGGACGATCTCGAGAACATAGTGGAAATAGAGGTCCATGAAGTCACCAAAAGGGTAAGGGACCGGAAGATAGAGATAGTGATTGATGAAAAGGCCAAAAAATTTATTATCCGTAAGGGATTTGATGAGGTGTTCGGCGCCAGGCCGCTTAAGAGGGCGATCCAGAGATATCTCGAGAACCCCCTTGCGGAAGAGATACTCTCCGGATCGTTGAAAGAGGGGTCGGACATAAAAGTGACCTGCGCCAAAAACGAACAGGAACTGAAATTCGAAGCGGTAACGTAAATGCGGGGATTATTAATACGGAAAAGGAGAAGAAGACTTCTGTCGCTGGGATTTCTTGTGGCGGTCCTGTGTCTTGTTTGCTGGGGAGGGGTATGGGTGAAAAGTATCGCGGAAGATAAGATCGCGGAATTTTCGGGCAACAAGTTCTCCGTCAAGATAGACGCGGTCAAAGGAGGGATATTCAGCGACATGATACTGCAGGATGTCTCTTTCATCAGTGGGGACAAAGAAGATAATCAGATATTCCGCCTGGACAGGATAGAGATACCGTACCGGGTGTGGCAGGCGCTTCTGAAAAAGCAGGATATAACAAACATGGGAATATATTTCAGCGAGGATAATCCATTTGTTCAGGGGTTTATAAAACTGTACCGCTATCCGGAAAAGATAGAACTTATTGGACGTGTATCCTTTGAACTGTTCGGGGATACTGTCAAACGGGGCGTAAAAGGGGTATTTCTAAGACAGGAAGACTTCAGTTATGACTGTGATCTTCTCTGGGACGGCAGGATGAAGATAACAGGGATGTTAGCCCCGGACTCAAGGAGCATCGATCTTCGGATATCATCTTTGTCCGAAAAAGACCGGGAGATGGAGATCAAGGGGACATTTAACCATGATGAGGATATACGCGTCTATTCGCGGTTGTATAAATGGCCCATCAGCGGAACAGAGGTTATCGGGGACTTCTGGGTATCTTACAGAGATGAAGGGAAGCCGAAGGTTTCCTTTAAGGCGGAGAACCTGGTGGTGGATAAACGTCCCCTCTGGGACATTATGATGGAAGGGTATTTTAATCCTGACGAGAAAAGGATATTTCTTGATGATGCGAGGTGGGGAGAAAGCATTCAATTGAAAGGATGCATAGGGACGGAGCCCCCTTACCCGGCGCATTTCCTCTTTCTGGTAAATGACGTGCGGCTTCATGAACTGTCCAGTATGTTCGGGGATAACCAGAGTCCGATGCGGGGGATCGCCAGAGCCGAGATCAGGTTTAATGGCCCGGCGAAGAACGCGGAGGTCAACGGCAGGCTTTTCATCAATGAGGGCAGACTGGGGGAGATGGAGTTCCGCTCCATGTTCGCTACACTGAGCGGGGATCTTCCTGTAATAAATGTATCTGACGCACGTGTTGTCAAAGAAGGCGGACATATCATAGTGACCGGCGAGATAGATATAAGCAAATTCAAGGAAAACCGGGGAATGGAGAATCTGGTATTTGAGACCGACAATAAAGTGGCGGTTTGGGAGAATTGGCAGATATCCAAGGAGGAGAAATCCCATGTCGTGGAGGCCCGTAAGGACAATGTGATCTTCCGTACGTCCTTTGAAAAGGACGAAGCCGAAGCGCTGGATACGACGAACGACCGTGACCAGCGCGAAGTGGAATTTCAATATAAGCTGGACAGCTGTAACAGCGTGAAGATGGAAATGGAGGAAGAAGGAGGAGATTTTTTGGGCATGGAGCATAAGATCCAGTTTTGAGTCTGCGGGTTCTTGATAGTCAATATTTGAGAAAAGGATAAAAATATGCGGCTAAAATTAATGGTAAGGATCATGTATGGATACTGGAAAAGGAAGGTCAAATTCTTTTTCAGGTATGTCGGGGGATCGCTGATCCTCCTGTGCCAGACTGTTTTCTGGACGTTCATTCCGCCGTTCAGGAAGAGGCAGACGCTGGAACAGATGAACAGGATCGGTGTTGCTTCTTTTCCGATAGTGTTCCTGATAAGTCTTTTTACGGGTATAGTCCTTGCGCTACAGAGCGCTTATCAGATGAGGAAAGTGGCAGCCGAGATGTATATCGCGTCTCTTGTCGCTTTATCAGTGACCAGAGAGCTGGGGCCCGTGCTTACCGCGCTTATCATCGCCGGCCGGTGCGGGGCGTCCATAACAGCCGAACTGGGGACAATGAGGGTGACGGAACAGGTCGACGCGCTGGAGACGCTCTCGGCCAATCCCGTCAAATATCTTGTGGTTCCAAGGTTTCTGGCATTGTTGTTCATGGTGCCGCTTTTAACGATCTACGCTGATTTTTTCGGCATTATTGGCGGATATTTGATCGGCGTAGGAAAGTTGAACATAACCCATGCCATGTACGTGAAAATGACTTTTGATCCCATGAAGATAAAGGATCTCGTAACAGGGCTTATAAAGAGCGTGTCATTCGCGATGATCATATGTAATATATCCTGTTTTGAAGGCCTTAATTCCGAAGGCGGGGCGGAAGGCGTCGGCATAGCCACGACCTTCAGCGTGGTCAGAAGTTTTATACTGATAATCGTAGCCGACTGTTTTTTTACGGCGCTGTTTTATTTTGTGTTCAGATAACAGAGGATAAAAGTCAAAATAAGAGGTAAGAATGATCGAGATCAATAACCTGTACAAGTCGTTCGGCGGGCGGCAGGTCTTAAAAGACGTGAACCTGAAGGTCAAGACGGGAGAGTCACTGGTCATTATAGGCCGGAGCGGATGCGGGAAAAGCGTTATGCTTAAGCATATTATCGGCATTATGAGGCCCAATTCCGGAAATGTGAACATTGATGGTGTGGACATAACGAAGATCGACAGCAAGGAACTCGACGAGGTGCGCATGAAATTCGGTATGCTTTTCCAGGGCGCGGCACTGTTCGATTCATTGACCGTATTTGAGAACGTGGGATTCCAGCTCATTGAATACACGGACAAAAGTTACAGGGAGATAAGGGGGCGCGTGGCGGAATGCCTGAAGATGGTCGGATTGAAAGGAATAGAAAAATTAAAACCCGCCGAGCTCTCCGGGGGGATGAAAAAAAGGGTCGGGCTGGCCAGGGCGATCTCCATGTCCCCCGAGATCATATTGTTCGACGAGCCGACCACTGGCGTTGACCCCATAATGGGAGACATTATCAACGACATGATCAGGGATCTGCATGATAAACTTAAAGTGACGTCCATTACTGTTACGCATGACATGAAAAGCGCGTATAAGATAGCGGACAGGATCTGTATGATCTACGATAAAAAGCTCGTGGAGGTCGGGACGCCGACAGAGGCGCAGGATTCCACCAACGAGTACGTTAGACAGTTTGTTACCGGGACCGCTAAAGGTCCTTTAACCGAAGAATGGGAGAACTAAAAGGAGAAAGAAGATGTTCAGAGACGAAAAAGTTGAACTCAAAGTCGGATTATTCGTTGGTATTGGCATGGTTCTGATGTTTCTGATCGTTTTTTCCATAAAGGATATTACGTTGATCGGAAAGGGGTACGGATTAAATGTCCTTTTCAAATACGTAAACGGACTCACGGAAAACTCGCCGGTCAGGTTTGCCGGGGTCCATGTCGGGGAGGTGAGAGATATACAAATTTACAACATTAAGGAAACCGGGGAGACGCAAGTCAGGGTAAATGTCCGGGTCAAAAGCAATATCCAGATCGAAGACGATTCAATCGCCAGGATAAACACCCTCGGGCTCTTAGGCGAGCAGTATCTTGAGTTATCTCCCGGAAAATCCAAGAATTTCCTTCCGCAAGGCGCCACCATAATAGGCCGGGATCCTGTCCAGGTACAGAAACAGATGGAAAGGGTCAATGAGTTCATGGCTTCCATGTCAACCATCGTGGATCACGTTGCAAAAGGCGAGGGGACCATAGGCAGGCTTCTGATGGAAGATACCATCTATGACGACCTGGAGGTGATCTTCGGCAGGCTGAGGGGCGGGGAAGGGACCGTAGGCAAGCTTCTCGTGGAAGAGAAGATATACAATGATATGGAGGATTTTGTAGCAGATATTAAGGCCAACCCGTGGAAGCTTCTTTCAAAGCCAAGAAAGACGCGCCAATCCACTACACAAAAGCGCGGCACGGAGATCGGCACACGCTAATTTTCATTCCAGTGTCATCCCGATCGAGGCCGAGGGACAGGCTTAAGGCGAGTCGGGGGATATATAACCATTTTTTATAAGGAAAGGAAGCAAACGTGAACACATTACGATTAATAAGGATCTTCTTTTTTATTTTATGCGGCATCTGCGGATATTATCTGGGATTTCTCTTTATGGGCGAGGTGAAGCAGGGGGCGCTTTTCGGAGGCCTCGCCGGCCTGATATTCGCTTTTATCTTAATACTTGTCGAGATCAGACTGAGGAATGTTTCCCTGCGCGATCTTTCCGCCGGGGTCTTCGGCCTCATATTCGGGTTTTTTATCGCGTGGCTTTTGACCCTGATATTGCGGCTCATTCCAATGAGCGAGACAATTTATGCGGTCTTCCAGATACTTTTCACGCTTATCTTCTGTTACCTGGGCATGACCATCTCGATGAAAGGTAAAGATGAGTTCAATCTCATTATACCGTACGTGCGGTTCTCCCGCGAGGACCGGAGGGAGCAGTTGTTTTTGCTGGATACCAGCGTTATTATCGACGGCCGTATCTCCGAGATATGCGGCACGGGTTTCCTGGAAGGGAAACTGGTCGTGCCGAGGTTCATCCTGCAGGAACTCCAGTACATAGCGGATTCCTCCGACGAGACAAAACGCGTCAGGGGACGCAGGGGGCTTGATATACTTAACATGCTTAAGAAAGTGCCGGGGAGCGAGATCATTGTTCATGATGAGACCTTCCCGAGCATTAAAGCGGTTGATGCCAAGCTTGTACACCTGGCAAAAATACTGGACTGCCGCGTGATAACCAATGATTTCAACCTTAATAAGGTCGCCAAGATAGAAGGGGTCACGGTCCTTAATATCAATGACCTGGCCAATGCCATGCGGCTTGTGGTGTTCCCGGGAGAAGAGATGAATGTTTACATCCGGAAGGAAGGCAAGGAGAGGAACCAGGGCGTGGCGTTCATGGACGACGGGACTATGATCGTCGTGGATAACGCGAGAAGATATCTTAACAATAACGTGAAAGTATCAGTGACAAGTGTTCTCCAGACGTCTGCCGGCCGCATGATCTTCGCGAATCTGGTTGAAAAGCAGCAGAATCGCAATAAGCCGCAGAATCGTAGTAAGCCACAGGACCGTAGACAGGGGGCCTAATTTATAACAGAGGTCAAATGACAGACTCTAGATGCTGTGGGAAGCTTATATTAGATTATTAGTCAATAGATTCTGATTTCTGTCTTCTGAAACGCATATAAGGCGGCGAATACATGAGAATAGGCATCGGATACGATATACACAGGCTGGTCAAAGGCCGGCCATTGATATTGGGCGGGGTTGAAATACCCTTTTCCAAAGGGCTCGATGGGCATTCAGACGCTGATGTCCTGTTACACGCCGTGTGTGATTCTATTCTGGGTGCTATCGGGGAGAAGGATATCGGCGCAAGATTCCCTGACACTGATCCCGGATATAAGGGGATATCAAGCAGGGAGCTATTAGGGGATGTGAGGGAGCTTATGGACAGTAAAGCTTTAAAGGTCAATAACCTTGACTGCGTGGTTATCGCGGAAGAGCCGAAGATCGGGCCCTATAGGGATACGATGATAAAGATGACGGCTGATATCCTGCGGGTTTCGCCGGGCGACGTAAATATCAAAGGGAAGACCGGAGAGAAACTGGGGGCTGTCGGGAGAGGCGAGGCGATCGCGGCCCAGGCAGCAGTGTTGCTTGCCGCAAAATAAAGGGAACGCAGTGGTTTGATTTATCAAACCCAAAACAAGGAGATAAAAATGTGCTTGCTGGATATCCTTATTATAATAGCTGTCCTGGTCTTCGTGTATTATACCGTGGCAAGGGTCTTTTTCAAGGCAGAGATCAAGGCTGTTTTTGAAAGGGATCCCGCGGCGACTGGATACGCGGAAATAATTTTCACGTACTCCGGACTCCATGCGTTAATATCTTACAGGATCGCACATTCTCTATTGAAGAAAAAGATCCCTTTTATCCCGCGTTTTTTATCCCAGGCAACAAAATGGATAACGGGGATCGAGATACATCCCGGAGCCGCGATAGGCAAAGGGTTCTTCATCGACCACGGAATGGGCGTGGTCATAGGTGAGACCTCGATCATCGGGGATAATGTTACCCTGTTCCAGGGAGTCACGCTCGGTGGCACTGGCAAGGAAAAAGGCAAGCGGCATCCCACGATCGGCAATAATGTCGTAATAGGCGCCGGGGCCAAGATACTCGGGGATATCAAAGTGGGAAACAACGTAAATGTCGGCGCGAACGCCGTTGTCATACGCAATATTCCGGATGACTCCACTGTCGTCGGCGTTCCCGGCCGTATAGCCAGGAAACTCGGGAAAAGGCTCCCCGCCGGCATAAACCTGGACCATACCACTTTACCGGACCCGCTCCAGCAGTCCCTGGAAAAGCTGCAGCACGAGATAGACAATATTGAGGAAGAGATACATGATTACCATAAGGGCAAGGAGAAAGGGCGCGGAGATAGTTCATAGTTGCTAGTTGGTAGTTCGTAGATGTATAACATAAACTCCGAACTCCGAACTCCGAACCCCGAACTATACGATGATAACCTTATACAACACCCTGACGCGAAAAAAAGAAGAATTTAAGCCTATAGAAAAGGGCAAAGTGAAGTTGTACGTGTGCGGTCCCACTGTATATGATGTTCCGCATATCGGTCATGCCAGGAGCGCCTACGTCTTCGAGGTCATCAGGAGTTATTTTGAATACAAGGGATACGACGTTCTTTTCGTGAGGAACGTTACGGACGTGGACGATAAGATCATAAACAAGGCTGGCGGGGAACTTGTTGAATCTGGAGAGGATCCAATTGAGGGCCGGCTGAAGGAAAAAGTCGTTGAAGTGGCCGGCCGTTATCTTGATGTTTATCATAAAGAAATGGCCACACTTGGTATAAGGCCGCCGGTGGTTGAGCCGAAAGCCACGGAGAGCATCGACGAGATGATACGGTTCACCGAAGTCCTTGTCGAGAAAGGATACGCTTACGCGGCAGGCGGGGATGTTTATTTCAGCGTTGAAAAGTTCGCCGGATACGGGAAACTCTCCGGACAGGATAAGGACCAGATGCTGCACGGGGTCCGCATAGACGCGGACGAAAAAAAACGCCATCAGCTTGATTTTGCCCTGTGGAAGGAAGCCAAGCCCGGAGAGCCTTCATGGGGAAGCCCCTGGGGACAAGGTCGTCCCGGGTGGCATATAGAATGCTCTGTCATGAGCACTAATATACTGGGGCCGCAGTTCGATATCCACGGCGGCGGACTGGACCTTATATTCCCGCATCACGAAAATGAGATCGCCCAGGCAGAAGCGGCTACCGGTAAGGGTTTTGCCAATTACTGGATCCATAACGGCCTTCTCAGCGTCAATGGCGAGAAGATGTCTAAATCTCTTGGTAACTATATAACGATCTCCGCTTTTCTGGAAAAGCACAAGGACCCCGACCTTTTAAAGATCTCGTTCCTGAACAGCCATTACCGCAGTCCGGTAGATTACAATGACGAGAAGATCGGAGAAGCAGCCAGCTCCAAGCAGAGGATAATGATATTTCTCGAAAAAGTGGATAGATTGCTTTCGAAAACAGAGGGCAGAGAACAGAAGACAGAAACGAAAGATGTTAAGATGATAAGCGGCCTGGAGCAAAGGTTTGAAGAGGCCATGGATGATGATTTCAATACCCCGGTTGCGCTTTCTGTTGTTTTTGACGCTGTGCGTCTTGGCAATGAGCGGCTCCAGGAGGAAGAAACGGATGAAGCGAAAGCTTGCGTGACCGGCGCTCTAAAGGATTGTATCCTGAGATTTGCCGGGGTTTTTGGGATTTCGCTGAAAGCCGTCAGCATGGGCGAGGAAGAAGCCGCTGGAATAGAACGGCTTATCACGGAACGCGAATGCGCCAGAAAGGAAAAGAAATACGGCGAAGCCGATAAGATACGGCAGAAACTCAATGAAATGGGAATAGTCATTGAAGACACACCGGAAGGGGCGGTATGGCGAAAGGATTGACAAAGGGTCTCTTTATAACGTTTGAAGGCCCGGAAGGATGCGGTAAAAGCACGCATTCCCGCCGGATATATGAAGATCTTCTATCTCGCGGCTATGAAGCGGTTTTTACGGCTGAGCCAGGGGGGACTTCCCTTGGCAGCAGGATAAGGGAGATACTTCTTGAAAGAGAGGATATATCCTTCAATCCGGCCGCGGAATTATTCCTTTTTGAAGCTGACAGGGCCCAGCACATGGCGGAAGTGATCATGCCGGCGCTTGAAGAGGGGAAAGTGGTCGTATGCGACCGCTTTAATACTGCCACTTTCGCATACCAGGGGTATGGGCTGGGCATGGATATGAAAGAAATAGAAGCGCTCGACGATATGGCCACCAAAGGCGTGAGCCCGGATCTGACCATCCTCCTGGACATTGACGTGGAGACCGGCCTCCAGCGGGTCGGACGGGAACGGGCGGCCGATAAGATGGAGCAGAGGAGCAGAGAATTCCATCAGAGGGTGCGTCAGGGATATCTTTATCTGGCGAAGAAGGATTCCGGACAAATACGCGTTCTGGAGTCAACTGGCGAGGTCGATGCCGTGTATAAACTCGTGAAAGAGGAAGTCTATGGTTTTATTGAGCGACATAAGGGGACAGGATAACGCTGTCCGGTATCTCTCGAACAATCTTCGATCGGGAAGAATAGCCAACGGGTACCTGTTCATCGGTCCGGAAGGCGTTGGCAAGGCGCTTGCCGCCAGGGCTTTTCTGGCGGCCCTTATGTGCAGGGAAAAGGGAGAAGGTTCTTCGTGCGGACATTGTCCGGTATGCAAAAGGATAAACGAGGGGTCCCACCCGGACGTTTTGTGGATAGGGCCGGAGGACAAGAAGAAGATCAAGATCGAGGCGATACGTAAAGCAAAGGGAATGTTAAGCCTGAAACCTTATGAGTCCTCGTTCAGCGCCTGTGTCATAGATGAAGCGCACATGATGACCGTGGAAGCATCAAACGCGCTTTTGAAGATACTGGAAGAGCCTCCGGGGGAGGCCCTGCTTATCCTTATTTCAAATAAAAGGGAATGGCTGCTCCCCACGGTGCTTTCCAGGTGTGTTGAAGTCCGGTTCCATTACCTGCCGGTAGACGAGACCAGAGACATTGTGATGCGCCATTCAGCCGTTGATAAAGAGGCCGCGCATTTTCTGTCGTATTTTTCCGGAGGGTCTCCGGGCAGGGCCCTTGAGATGATTGATGAGGATCTCCTCGCAAGAAAGAAGGGCGTCACGGCTGTCATGGAAAGTATCATAAATGAAAAAAGTACTTACTGCGTGAACTGGGGCAAAGAAGTAAGGCAGGAGCTTATGGAAGACCTTGAGCTTCTGGTCATGCTTTTCAGGGATATCGCGGTGGGGAACGAAGGGCTTGAAGAGTTGGTCATGGATAAAGGGATGATCCGGACGGGCATGTATGACTTTTTCAGGGATTATCCCGTGGATAAGGTTTACGAAATACTTGAGCGATTGATCGAGCTTAAAAGGGCATTGGAGGGCTATGTCAATCCCAAACTTGTCGCCCAGGTCCTCCCGCGGGTATTGGTGAGGTGAAATTTCTGGGCTCTATAAATCGAGCCCCTACATTTCTATTCACGTGGGGGTTTGATTCATCAAACCCCAATATAAGGGTCGGATGAATCCGCCTCCTACACATAACATATGGAGTAAATAATGAAAGAGATCGTAAGGGTCAAATTAAGGGATGCCGGAGAGATCAGGGGTTTCCTTACGAATAACATAAAGTTCGACACCGGTGAACGGGTCATAGTCGAAGCTGACAGGGGTCTGGAATACGGGGAAGTCACGACTCCAAACGAAGGTGTAAACGATTTCAGCGCGATCGGGAAGCCTTTAAGGAAGGTCATCAGGAAGGTCAACCCGTGGGATGAAGAACAGATAGCGAAAAACAAGAAAAAGACAAAGGACCTGATGAGGACCTGCAACCAGAAGATCAAGGAGCGCGACCTTCCCATGAAGCTGGTCGACGCGGAATATTCGTTTGACAGGTCAAAGATAATATTTTATTTCACGTCCGAGAACCGCGTGGATTTCAGGACCCTGGTCAAAGACCTGGCCAGCATTTTCCGCGTGAGGATAGAGCTGAAGCAGATAGGGGTGAGGGATGAGGCCCGCATGGTGGGCGGATGCGGCCCGTGCGGCAAACAGCTGTGCTGCGTGTCTTTCCTGCGGGACTTTAATCCGGTGACCATAAAAATGGCCAAAACGCAGAACCTGCCGCTCAACCCGTCCAAGATATCCGGATTGTGCGGGAGGCTGATGTGCTGTCTGGGATACGAGTACGAGTGCTATAAAGAGCTGTCCAAAGGGCTGCCAAGGGTAGGCAAGGAGATCAAGACGGAACAGGGGAAAGGCAAGGTCGTGTCAGTGAACACGTTGAAGAGGACGGTCACAGTGGATTTCGGGGACGGGAAAGTCAGGAATATAGAGATTGATGAGAAGGAGGAAGAGAAATAAAGGAATGGGAAAATTCTACATAACCACGCCGATATATTATGTCAATGCCAATCCTCACATCGGACACGCATATACGCAGATAGCCGTTGATAGCATCGCCAGGTATCACAGGATGCATGGCGATGATGTTTTCTTTCTCACCGGCACCGATGAGCACGGGGAGAAGATAGAGGAAGCCTGCGTGGAAGCAGGGTTCGGGAAAGGCAGGGAAAAGGATTTTATAGATACGATCGTTGTTAATTTCAAAAAGGCATGGGAGTCCCTTGACGTGAGGTATGACAGGTTCATCCGCACTACCGAGGAAGAGCACAAAAAGGTCGTCCAGGAATTCCTTGTCAGGATAAAGGATAACGGGGACATCTATCAGGGCGAGTATGACGGCTGGTTCTGCACACCGTGCGAGACGTTCTGGACGGAGGGTCAGGCCGAGAACGGGAACTGTCCGGGATGCGGCCGGCCCGTTGAAAGGCTGAAAGAGAAAAATTATTTTTTCCGTCTAAGCAAGTACCAGAAGTGGCTCATCGGCTACATCAATGAAAACCCCGAATTCGTCATGCCAGAGTTCAGGAAAAATGAGGTAATGGGGTTTCTCAGAGAGGAATTGACGGATCTTTGCATTTCCAGGCCAAAGAAAAGGATGTCCTGGGGGGTGGAGCTGCCGTTCGACAAGGATTACGTGGTCTATGTGTGGTTTGACGCCTTGATGAATTATCTTTCGGGATGCGGGTATTTTGATGACAAAAAGGCGTTCGCGAAATACTGGCCCGCTGATTTTCATATCATTGCCAAGGATATTTTAAGACACCATGCCGTTTACTGGCCTATTATGCTGAAAAGCGCGGGCCTGCCTCTGCCCGGGACCATTTTCGCCCATGGCTGGTGGAAGATGGGACAGCACAAGATGTCGAAATCCAAGGGAAATATAGTGGATCCGTTTGAGATGATAGAGCGGTTCGGGGTGGACCCGTTCCGCTATTTTCTGATAAAGGCCATAAATTTCGGCCAGGACGGTATCTTTGACGCGGATTCCGTGGCGACCTTGTATAACAGCGATCTCGCGAATGACCTTGGGAACCTGCTGAACAGGACGCTTACAATGGTGGAAAAGTATTTTGACGGGGTGTCGCCAAAGGCCCCGGCAGAACTTTCGGACAAAGAGCAGCAGAAAAGAAGCGATGATATTAAATACGCTCTTTGCAGGCTCCTGCCGGATATAGACCGGAACATGCGCAGTCCCGGTCTCTTGTTAAAGGAATCGCTGGAAGCGGTCATGTCAGTCGTGGGAAAGGCGAACAAGTATATAGAGGAATCAGCGCCATGGAAGCACTCTAAAGAGGGGAATATTGATGCGATAAAGGTGATCATCGCGGATCTCTTGGAAGTACTGAGGAAGGCCGCGATAGGGATACTTCCATTCATGCCGACCACTGCCGGGAACATGTGGGGTCAGCTGGGGTTAAGGGGCGATATTGAAAAAAAGGTGGATACCGAAGAATTCAGTGAAGACCTGTCGCGTTTTCCGGACTGGAGAAGGTTCCCTGCCGGAACTAAAGCCGCGAAGGGCGAGCCGTTGTTCCCGCGGATCAAATAATACGTTACATATGACAAAGAAAGAGATATATCGCCGTAAGATCAAAAGCGCCACCGGCCTTACCGCGTTCCAGAAAAAAGTGTTGCTGGCAGTCCTGGAGATTCCCAGGGGGAAGGTGAGGACTTACTCCTGGGTGGCCGGGAAAACAGGTTCACCACGTGCCTGCAGGGCTGTGGGACGGGCGCTCGGCAAGAACCCTTTTGCGCCCCATGTGCCGTGTCACAGGGTCATTTCTTTTGACGGTTCTATCGGAGGATATTCAGGCGGATTGGCCAAAAAACGTAAACTGCTCAAAGATGAAGGAGTCACGTGCAATTAACAGACACTCACTGCCATCTGGATTTCCCGGATTATGACGATGATCTCGCCCGCGTAATGGAGCGGGCTGAATCCGCGGGCGTGATCCGGATGATCGTACCCGGCATAAATATCGCGAGTAGTGAAAAGGCCATAGTTATAGCGTCTAAGAATCCTTATGTTTTTGCCGCGTGCGGTATCCATCCCCACGAGGCCGATAAGTGCGGTCCGGACGCTGGTTCCAGGCTCAGGGAGCTGTGCGTAGGGAACGACAAGGTGGTCGCAGTTGGAGAGGTGGGGCTTGACTATTACAGAAAATATTCAAAGGTCGAGAACCAGAAGGAACTGTTTCGACAATGTGTCAGTCTTTCGAAGGAACTGGATCTCCCGCTGATCCTTCACAACCGTGATGCTTCTGAGGATTTTCTGGAAGCCATCAAGGGATCAGGTCCGGGCGTTCCCAGGGGTGTTGTTCACTGTTTTTCCGGGGATGAGCGTTTACTGGAGGAGGTGCTGGCGCTGGATCTCTACGTTTCGTTCACGGGCACTTTAACATTTGAAAAAGCAAAAGCTTCAAGGGAGCTTTTAAAGCTTGTTCCTCCTGAAAGACTTCTTTTGGAAACGGATTCGCCTTACCTGTCCCCTGAACCATTGAGGGGAAAAAGGAATGAGCCGGCAAATGTCCGCTATCTCCTGGACGTTTACTCCGGGATCTACGGCCTTAGACCCGAAGATATCGCGAGGATCACCACGCACAACGCCAATCATCTCTTCAAGCTGGGACTTAAGGAAGAAAGCAAAGTGGCGTATCCCATAAGGGATTCGCTGTATCTGAATATAACCAACAGGTGCACCAACAGATGCACGTTCTGCACAAGGGATATCTCGAATTACGTGAAAGGCCACGATCTTAAACTTGAAAGGGAACCGGTCACGGACGAGATAATCGCTGATATGGGCGATATTTCACCTTATAAGGAGATAGTTTTCTGCGGGTTCGGCGAGCCCACATTGCGCATTGACACCGTTAAAAGGGTCTCAGCTTATATCAAGGAAAAAGGGAAGAAGGTCCGGCTGGTGACCAATGGAGAGGGCGACCTTATAAGCGCGAGGCCGATAGCGGCTGAGCTCAAAGGCCTGGTAGATGTTGTTTCGGTCAGCCTGAACGCGCCCGATGCCAAGGCATATGACCGTATGTGCCGTTCCGTTTTCGGGGAACAGGCGTTCGGCGCGATAAGATCATTTATGAAAAAATGCAGGGAGCAAGGTATAGTAGTAGAAATAACGTGCCTGGATCTTATCGGCGAGGAGGGAGTTTCACAATGCCGTCGCGCGGCTGAAGAGCTTGGTGCGAATTTCCGCCTCCGTCATCTCAACGTTGTTGGGTAGGTCATGGCGCGGCGAGAACCCGCGGAATTTGCAGGGGTTTGATTTATCAAACCCCAATAAAAAGGGTCGGATAAATCCGACCCCTACACGGGATCATGATTAAGAAATTTTTAAAAATAGCTGGAAGAAATAAACTGTACATAATTCTCGCGATCTTTTTGATCAGCATCAACCTTCTAACGTTCTACGCTGAAAGAAAAATGGCGGAGAAAAAAGAAACCGCTCAAGCAGAGGCACCTGTTGAACAGATTGAAGAGAAGGAGGCCCCTGCGCCCAGCACCGTGTTTGACGCCGAAGAGATAGAGGCCCGCGAGAAGAGGCTGAAAGAGGTCGCGGAGGAAAACCCTTTGCTGTTTTTATTCGTGGGACTGTTCAATCTCGCGGCAATTTTTTTAATATTTATAGGTTTCATTGTTGACGGTTATTTTCTCGGGAGGTTCATAATGAAGAAGCCTCTCCAGATAAGGACGAACGTCCTGGAGACACCCCGCTGGAACATAGCGGATATTATTCGCGTGACCCTGATATTCCTGTCCTGCGGATACCTGTTCGCTATAATTCAGGCTTTTATAACTGATTTTTTCCCGATCCTAAAAAATGAGAATTTCCGAATGGTCTTTAACACGGCCTTGATGAACATTATCGGTATAAGCGTTATCCTGCATTTTGTCGTCCGAAAATACCACCAGAACATAACGGCGATGGGGCTTACCATAAAGAAAGCAGGCGCCAATGTTCTTTACGCTGTTACGGGATATTTATCGCTGATCCCGATCATCCTGGTGATAATGGTCATCACGTTCTTTGTCGTGAGATGGCTGGAATACAAACCGCCTGTTCAGCCTATCGTGCAGGTCTTCTTGGAGGAAAAGCAGACCAGTGTTCTGTGGGCGTCCACTTTGTTTGCCGCCGTTTTTGGACCTGTCGCTGAGGAGATCTTTTTCCGGGGATTTATGTATTCAGCGGTCAAGAGGACAATAGGCGTCCTGGGAAGCGTGCTGGTAACTTCCGCTATATTTGCTTTTCTCCACGCGCATGTCGTGGGCTTCCTGCCCATCATGGCGCTCGGCATTCTTCTGGCCTATTTATACGAGAAGACAGGGTCGCTCGTATCATGTATATCAGTGCATATCATGCATAACGTCGCGATGGTAATGCTGGTCTTTCTCGTCAGGAGCCTTGGAGTATAAGGGGGGAACATGACTGTAGAAACAATACGGTGGCGGAATAACAGGGTCGAACTTATCGACCAGAGACTGCTTCCGTCAAAAATGAGATATATCCCGTGCGGAACAGCCGCAGATATCTGGAAAGCCATAAAGGAGCTAAAGGTCCGCGGCGCTCCGGCAATCGGCATTGCGGGCGCTTATGGCGTTTATTTGGGCGTAAGGAAAACCCGGGCAAAGGACTTTAAAACCTTTAATAACAAAATCAGGGAAACCGTCAAATACCTGGCGGGATCACGTCCGACTGCCCGCAATCTTTTCTGGGGCATGGAACGCGTGTCCGGAGTGGTTGAGAAAAATAAGGACAGGTCGGTCGCGGAGCTGAAGGATATTATCTTGAAAGAAGCGCACGCAATACTCAAGGAAGATGATAATATATGCCGCCTGATAGGAAAAAACGGAAGGAAGATCATCCCAAAAACAGCAAGGGTCCTGACGCATTGTAATGCCGGAGGACTGGCGACAGCCGGCCATGGTACGGCCCTCGGTGTTATTTTTGCCAGCAGGAAGAACATAAAAAAGGTCTATGTTGATGAGACCAGGCCTGTTTTGCAAGGGGCAAGGCTTACCGCGTGGGAACTGGTAAAAAGAGGGATCAAGGCGACCCTGATCTGCGACAATATGGCGGCAACACTCATGGCAAACAAGGAGATAGACGCTGTGATCGTGGGCGCTGACCGTATCGCTTCCAACGGCGATACAGCTAATAAAATAGGGACATACGGTCTCGCAGTGCTTGCATCGTTTCATAAGATCCCTTTTTACGTGGCTGCGCCGGCATCGACGTTTGACCTATCCCTTCGGACCGGCAAAGGGATACCGATAGAGGAAAGGGATCCTTCGGAAGTAAGAAGGATCGGCGGGAAACTTATAACAGTCAAGGATATACGCGTGAGGAATCCCGCTTTTGACGTAACACCCGCGAAGTTGATCACGGCGATCATCACGGAACGCGGGATAATTACCGCACCGAACAGACAAAAGATAGCCAAGGTCATCGAAATAAAGTCCATAGTTGATAGGCCATAGTCTGATGAAAGAGATAAAGATCGTTGAAGAGATAAGGAAACTGGCCGGCAAGCCCGGAAAGGGCATTATAGCGGGCATAGGCGATGACTGCGCGGTTTTGAAATATGCCGGGAATAAATATCTCTTGTGGGCCGCTGATATGCTGATACAGGGAACGCATTTTGATATAAAAAACGCGGGGTATGAAAAAATCGGACGGAAAGCTATAGCAGTGAATATCAGTGATATAGCTGCCATGGGAGGAATTCCCAAATATGTTACGGTAAGCCTTGGGCTGCCGCCAAAAAGAAGTTTGAATACTGTCCGCGCTTTGTATCGAGGGATCGACAGGATCTGCAAAGAGTACGGCATTGAGGTCATAGGCGGAGATGTGAACAGGTCTCTTAAACTTGTGATTGATGTCTCCATCATAGGGATCGTTGAAAAAAAACGGCTCCTCAGACGGAGCGGCGCGAACAAGGGGGACCTGATATTGGTGACAGGCCCGGTGAGGAACGGCAGGAAAGAGCACCTTGATTTTGTGCCGCGTTTAAAAGAGGCCCGTTTTCTTTCGGGCCGGTTCAGGATAACTTCAATGATAGATGTTTCGGACGGGATCGCGCCGGATATGGGAAGAATATGCGCTGAAAGCAGGACAGGCTGCAGGGTGTATGCTGATTCCATACCGCTTTCAAAAGGGCTTACGCTGGAGGATGCCCTGTATTTCGGAGAAAGTTTTGAACTCTTGTTCACAATGCCGGTCGTTGAAGCGAACAGGCTGTTTCGAAGCATGAGATCCGGCCGCGGGGACCTGAAATATTTTATAATAGGCGAAGTAACCGGTGAAAATACAGGGTTGCGGCTTATCCAGAAAGAGGGCCGCTCAACCGCCTTGAAGATGAAAGCTTTCCGCCATTTCTGAAAAACCATGGACATAAAGACTTTGACAGCATCTTCTCCAGAAGAAACGATCGATCTGGGCGCGAAGATCGCACGCAACTTGGATCGGGAGGATCTTATCGCACTGGAAGGCGAGCTCGGCGCTGGCAAGACAGTATTTGTCAAGGGTCTGGCCAAAGGGCTGGGCGTTGAAGATTATCTGTATGTGAACAGTCCTTCTTTTGTGATAATAAAAGAGTATCACGGGCGGGTAGACCTGTACCACTTTGATGTGTACAGGCTGGATGAGGGAAGTTTTATTGAAACGCTTGATTACCAGCGTTATTTTTACGGCGACGGGATCACTGTTATCGAGTGGGCGGATAAGATAAAAGACGTCCTTCCCAATGAATACCTGGAGATCAAAATAACGCACGCGGGTCTTGAGAAGAGACATCTTGAGTTCAGGGGGCACGGACCGAAGTATTCGCGGATAGTCGGGGAATTATGAGGATTTTAGCGTTTGACACGTCAACTAAGTTTTTAAGCGTTGCCCTTCTTGAGGACGAGAGGAAAGTGTCTGAATTTCACGAGGAGGCTGGAATACGCCACAGCGAGATATTGATCACCACAATAAAAAACATGCTGGAGGGATCAGGCTGGGAAGCAAAGGATATTGACCTTGTCTGTGTAGGCATAGGTCCCGGGTCTTTCACGGGACTCCGGATCGCGGTCGCTACGGCTAAGGGCCTGGCGGCAGTTTTGCGGAATAAAGTATCAGGCATTCCGACCATGGACGCTATGATCATGAACCTGCCGCCGAATAAAACCCTGATGGCCCCTCTTTTAGACGCGCGCAAGGCCAAGGTGTATTCCTGCATTTATGACCGTTCCGGGGAAGAGCCGGAACGGATCACGGAGTATCTTTTGGTCACGATCGAAGAACTCTTGGACGGCCTCAAGCGGGAAACGATTTTTTTCGGCGATGCCGTCATAAAGTATAAGGAAGTGCTGGATAAACATCCCCTGGCGAGGTATATTGATAATTGTGACTGGTATCCAAGGGCGGTTCAGATCGGGCGTATGGCCTTACGCCGCTTAGGGTCAGGCACTGATACACCAGAATCACTCGAACCGTTATATCTTCACGCGAAGGAATGTAACATCACGACAAAGAAGAAAAAATGATGGACAACTACAGGCCCACGTGGGCGGAAATAAACCTGGAGGCGGTCAGCTATAATCTTGATCAGATCCGGGATTTTCTGGAGAAAGACGTGGAGATCATGCCGGTTGTGAAAGCTAACGCTTACGGCCACGGGATATGCGAGGTAAGCCGCGTTCTCGTCAAGAACGGCATCCGTTATTTGGGAGTTGCCACGGTTGACGAAGCCTTAAAGCTGCGCAATGATAAGATAAAAACTTCTATTCTTGTCCTGGGTTCCGTTCTAGAAGATGAGGCAAAAGCAGCGGTGGATAACGATATAACCCTTACCTTGTGCGACCACAGGCTTTTAAAGGATCTCACGAACATAGCGCAAAAAACAGGCAAAAGACCCAAAGTCCACGTGAAACTGGATACAGGGATGGGCAGGATCGGCGTCTGGCATGAAGAGGCGTTTGATTTTATTCAGGAAGCATACGCTGATGAAAGAATCGAGATAGAAGGCGTGTACACCCATTTCTCTTCAGCGGGCCGTGACAGGATGTACACCACACTGCAGATAGGATTTTTCGAGAACATCCTTAAGAAGATGGAAGACAGCGGCATTGATGTGAGATACAAACATGCCGCTAACAGCATTGCAGTTGTTGACTGGAAAGAATCACACATGAATCTTGTCAGGCCGGGGATCTTTCTTTACGGCATATATCCGAAAGAGAGTTTCCGGAGAATTTTAAAGTTAAAACCCGTCATGAATCTCAAGACCAGGATTGTGCATCTGAAACAGACGCCTTCAGGAAGATCAGTAAGTTACGGAAGGACTTATATAACGCAGGATGAAACAAACCTCGCCACCATCCCGATCGGGTACGCGGATGGCTATGGAAGGATCCTGTCCAATAAGGCGGAAGCGCTTGTCAACGGCAAGTTCGCCAGGATAGTCGGCATAGTGACCATGGACCAGACCATTCTTGATGTCGGTCATATTGAAGATGTGAAAGTCGGAGATGAAGTTGTTTTAATAGGGGAGCAGGAGAATGCTGTGCTCCCTGTGGAAAAGATAGCCAAACTTGCCAGAACAATCCCTTACGAGATCGTAGCCGGTATAACAGACCGGGTCCCGCGAATCTATATATAAAAAGGGACAGCGACCTATTTTTCCAAAAAAGACAAAAATAGGTCGCTGTCCCTTTTTTATTCACGTCCACATAACCCCAATCATTATAATGTGTTATTAATAGCAATATGCCATAATAGTTAAGACATAAAAGAGATAAAATAAATACTTTTAATAGTAAGGCAATATGTTATATTACAGTATGTTAGCATAAAAAAAGTAGGTATCGAGAAATGGCATGACACCATGAATCCAAAAGGCCTAAAACAAAACATACTATTTAAATCTATCGCTGCAATTATAGCGTTCAGCATGATTTTTAATAATCTCGCGATTGCCGCTCCTGCCAGCTCTGTAAGATCCACATTGGCGCCCGGGCTGTTGATAAGCTCCTCAAACTCTTACCCATCACACCCATTGATACGGAAGAACTACGGGCCATATAATAAGGGATCCACCTACGAGGTGGATGTGTGGTAAACAAAATTGAAAGAAAACCCGCAAAAAAGGTGTCTAATAAGAGTGTAAGGCTTGACAACAAACTTTCATATGCTATACTAATT